>OMFY01000376.1_pt1 | contig 28540 bp, 27 predicted proteins | sample 1645701 | NCBI WGS metagenome assembly OMFY01 (sample SAMEA103958111, study PRJEB25191) | human gut metagenome | biome: human-associated habitat [ENVO:00009003]; feature: intestine environment [ENVO:2100002]; material: feces | place: Germany | collected 2013/2015
AGATGACTATAAAACAATTAAAAATATATCAATTATGACAGAAATCCAAAAATACGAAAAGAATTATGGATTCGGTTTAATAGTGTTTGAAGATTCTATGAAAAATTTACCGGCAGAGTGTAAGACATTCGTTCAAATTGACGATAAGAGTGGAGCTATCATAGACGAAAGTATTACAAACGATTCACAAACGAAATTTAGAGTCGAAACGAATCCTCAATTTGATATTATGCAATATGCTAAAATGGTTGCGAATACACCCGTTAATACCGCAAAAGGAGCCGATTCGTTACCATCATCCATCACATTCTTGGATATGTTTGGAGTATCTAAAATTGAACAGTTAAATATTTCCAATCGTTGGAAGACAAACAACCCAGTGACAAGTTTGGCAACGTGTATCGGTGTCCATGTCGATGGGGAACCATTTATTTTGGACTTACATGAGAAATTTCATGGACCACATGGATTAATTGCAGGTTCTACTGGATCTGGTAAGTCTGAATTTATCATTACATACATCCTATCATTGGCATTAAATTACGATCCAAGAGAAGTCCAATTTGTATTGATTGACTACAAAGGTGGAGGATTAGCAGGTGCCTTTGAAAACAAAGAAACAGGAGTTAAAATTCCACATTTGATTGGTAGTATCACAAACTTAGATGCCAATGAAATCAATCGTTCTTTAGTGTCCATTCAAAGTGAATTAAAGAGAAGACAACGAATTTTTAACGAAGTAAAAGACAAAACAGGAGAAAGTACAGTTGATATTTATAAGTATCAGAAGATGTTCCGTGAAGGACAAGTAAAAGAACCGATGGCGCATTTGTTTATTATCAGTGATGAGTTTGCAGAATTAAAGAGTCAACAACCAGAATTTTTGACACAACTAGTATCTACTGCCAGAATTGGTCGTAGTTTAGGGGTTCACTTAATTTTGGCAACACAGAAACCTTCCGGAGTTGTCAACGACCAGATTTGGTCTAACTCAAAATTCAAAATCTGCTTAAAAGTACAAGACCGTTCTGACAGTATGGAAGTTTTGAAAAAGCCAGATGCTGCATCGATTAAAGAAGCAGGAAGATTTTACTTGCAAGTTGGTTACAATGACCTATTCGATATCGGTCAATCCGGTTGGTCTGGAGCAAGATATGTTCCATCCGATAAGATTGTCAGAAAAATCGACGATGCCATCAACTTTGTAGACGACGTGGGTTATGTCACAAAAACAATCAAAGATGTGATTAAAGTAGCGCCGGCAAAAGATATTGGAGATCAATTGACAAACCTTGTTAAATACATTTATGAATTAGGTAAAAAACAACAGATTGAAAATCATCCATTGTGGCTTGCACCAATAGAGCCAGTCATTTATTTGAACAATTTAAAACAAAAATATAATTATAAACCGACACCATATGTAATTGATCCTTTGATTGGTGAATACGATGATCCAAATAATCAGAGACAAAACCGGTTAAATTTAAATTTAACGGATAATGGTAATACGATTATTTACGGAGCTGCTGGAAGCGGTAAAGAAAACCTACTAACGACGATTATTTGGAGTATTGCTACTGAACATACACCTCAAGAAGTAAGCATCTACATTATGGATTTTGGTTCTGAAATGTTACGAATGTTTCATAAATTTCCACACATTGGAGATATCATGGGTATCAATGACTCCGAAAAAATAATGGATGCATTTCAAATGATTAATGATGAAATTGAAAAGAGAAAAGCACTATTTGCCGACTACGGCGGTAGCTATGAAGAATATTGTAAGAATAGCGGTCAAAAGTTGCCGCTTATGATAACGATTATCAATGGTTATGATATGTTTACAGAAACGTTCCCTCGAATAATTGATAACGTTGCAAACTTCTATCGCGATGGTAGTAAGTATGGAGTTGTATTCATTGTAACTGCTATTCAAACGAATGCAATTCGTTCTAGAGTCATGCAGTCATTTAATCATCTAATTTGCTTACAAATTCCAAATGAGTCTGATTATCGTTCATTGTTAGGTTGCCCGAGAGGACTAACGCCATCTAAATACTTTGGTAGAGGCTTAATTAAATTGGAAGATAATACATATGAATTCCAAACTGCATTATTCGTTGAAAGAAGTCAAATTAATAATGTAGTTCGTATGTCCGCACCAAAATTAATGGAAGCTTATAAAGGATACAAGGTACCACCAGTGCCTAGCGTACCGGATACAGTTACTGTCGACTTATTATTACCACATTTAAACAATTTAACGAATGTACCAGTGGGATATGATATCGATACAAAACAGATTACGACATTCAACTTCAAAAAAGGACCGTTTACAACAATCTTAACGGGTGTTATGGATGTTGAAAAAATTTACTTTATCTTCGGCTTATTAAAACTGTTAACTAAAATGGAAGGAAATAAAGTACATGTCATCGATTTTGTAAAAGCTTACGACCGTGTTGTAGAGGGAGTAACTGCATACACAGATAATTTTGATCAAGCAATCATTGAAATGAATAATACTGTAATTAAAGAAAAAGACAACCTGGATAATAATATTTACGTTATATTGGGAATTGGCGAATACAAAAATAAAATCAATGAAGGTGCTAGAACAGTTATGAATCAGTTATTTATGAATGCGGATCAATATACAAATGCTCACTTTATCTTTATTGATTTGTATGCTTCCTACAAAAATGTACAAGTAGAACCATGGTATCAAAGTAAAATTGATAATAGCAACGGAATTTGGCTTGGAACAGACGCTGGAAGTCAAATGGCCATTAGCATAACAGATTTGACGATGGACGATCGAAAACTTAATTTCAAAGATATGGCATTTACAGTAGATGGTGGTAAGAGAAAAGTAATTAGACACGTAGTAGATCCGGAGGAAAACAATGAATAATAAAGTATTAGTGAACTTAAAAGTTCCAGAATTGGATGAATCATATAATGTTTATCTACCTGCTAATCGTAAAATAGGTAATATTATCAAATTGTTAGTAAAAGCAATCAGTGAGATGACAGAAATAGGCTTACAAGACGATGGCAATATTTATTTATATGACGGTGATACAGGCACTAAATTTGATATCAATAAAATATTAAAAGATACATCGATTCGCAATGGCAGCATTTTGATTTTACTGTAAGAGGAGGGAAAATCAATCATGAAAATTAAAAAATTCACAGATTTTAAGAAATACAAAGGAATAAAATTAAAACTCGCAGCAATTTCTTTAGTACTTCCAATGGCAATTGGTTCATTCAGTAGCAAAAATAGTGGCAAGTATCAGGAGGTGTTCCGTGATGATTTAGTTGTACCACCGACCAGTTCATCGCAAACAACTCAAGATGCTTTCACATCCCAAAATTCATCAGAAAACCAAATAACAGATGATATTATAAATGATTTATCACAAGAGGTAGAATTGGATGAGGGGGACGTTCAAGAAGTAATTGCAGACTTATCTGATATCATTGTCGATTATCCCTATAGCGAATTATTTGATATAGATGAAGCGTTAGCGGAAGAATCTGCCACAATTATCGCAATACCCGACTCTTCTACTCGACTGATTGTTAATTCTAAAGTAGACGAAAACGAATTATATCAACAAATATTGCAAAACAACGAAGAATACTTATCTCAAAACAAAGGAATCACAAAATACAATGGTACGACGAATTCTTTGATAAAAAAAGCTTGTGCTGTCATTGCCCCACAAATCAACGAATATTTATCTGGTCACGATTTATCAGAACAAGATATTAATTATCTAAATGAAAAGTTATCTGATTTAAAAATATTTAATTATGATGGATATGGGTATGCGTCCTATAATCCAGATCGTGCTACGTTGGAAGTGTCAGAAAAGATGATTTCCAATTTACAACGAAATACAGGAGAATCACAAACTTTTGAAAAAGTAGTTTCACATGAAATTGCTCATTTATTGCAGGCACCAACACAGCAGACAATTCTTCAAAATAATATTATGCAATTTGGACCGTGTATCAAACACTCTGGAGAACAGTCCCCATTATATTGGGATTGGTACATTGAGGGAAGTGCGGAGCAATTATGCATGGATTATTATGAGACAAATGAATCGTTGACATATCCGGCAGAAATTAAAGCACTAACGTTAATGAAAACAGCAGGTGCAGTAGATCCTAGTGTCGATGTCACAACCTTAGAAGAACTATCATTACAATCTTCGAGAGAACCAATATACGAATATTTTAAATGTACAACAGAAGAGGAAGAAAAAGAAATATTAAATATGTTTTATGCCACAAACTTATTTACTAGTGGCAGTATTACGACAAGTAATCAGATTTTTGTAGACAATTATAGTAGCAAGTATGGCCCAATGGACGGGAGTACTCAAATTAAATTAGAAGATGAGTGGCAAGGTTGTGTTGCAGCTACAACTAGTAAAACATTTTATAAAAATTTGGCGATTCTAATTAGTGAAAAAGACCTACAATTAGACGAAATTTTCTCTTTGATATCCGTGTATGAAAACAACGTCAGTAATTTAACTTGGTATTCTTCCAAAAAACAGGAAGGACTGTTGGATAATTACGCGAAATATCAAGATATTTTCTTTCGTGCTTTAGCAGAGAGCAATCATATAAATAAAGATGAATTAGTGAATTCGTATACCAAATTTCACGAAGAAAACAAAGCTAATATTTCTAACAATATAGATTTAACATCATCTCAGAAAGAATATTTTCAGTATATTTTAGATAGATATCAAGGTGATAAAAAAGAGCCAATACGTACATTGGGATCTAATTCTAAAACGTATAAAAGGTAAAAAAATGTAAAATATACTTAAAAAAAACTAGACAAAACAAAATAATGGCTCTATACTTAATTTATAAGATATGGAGATGTCATGATAGTGAGAGGGGAGTTGTTTATGTTAACATCAGGTATCAATCAAGATAACATGTCGCGATTGATAAGTGATATTGAAGAATGTTGCCGTAAAATGGATAAAACACTTCAATATATCAGTAATGTTGTGGAAAATACAGAAGCAACGTTTCGATGCGACGCAGGAAATCAATTTCGCAATCATTTCAGAGACCTACAAACAAACTATGCAACGATTCATGATAATATCTTAGGATATGCAAGTGATTTGAGTTTAGCAGTACAAAGATATCAGAGAAATTCTGAAATCAATGCTGCTGATATGAGAAGAGCAAGCGAAGAATTATTATAAAGGAGGAAAATAAAAATGGTGACTGCAGCACAATCAGTATCAGTTGAAGGAAGTAGTTCAGAATTAGGAATTGGCGAAATGACAACAGGAATGTCTGCATCAGGAATGGAACAATATCTAGAAAATATTAAAGCAGAAATTCTAACAAACGTTACAGAAAAATTGGATACAGCAAGAGACGAAATCAATAAATCATTAAGAACAGCATGGGTTGGACAATCTGAGCAAAGATTTGAAACTCTTTTAACAGATGCAGTGGAGGATGTAAAAACGGAGCTAAATGCTGAGTACAATGCATTGGCATCTAGAATTAGCGAGCTTGAAAATAACTATTTCAATCAAGAAAACGCATTAATATCAGAGTAAGGAGGAATAAAAAATGGCAAATTGGGTTACAGAAACAACAGCTTCATCTTTCGATCAAAATTCAGCAATCAATAGTGCAATGACTAATCGTCAAGGAGTCAGAGAAACTGGTGCTGGAAATACAGGAAATAACGGTGCAAAGGCTGGATTTTTGGGAATTGGTGGATCAGAAGGATTATCTTTAGTTGGATTAAGTGCCGCAAAAATTGACACAGTAAGACAAACAATTCGTGATCAAGTTTCACAAATTGAAGCACAGTTAAATAACATGGATTCAGCCGCTGAGACCAAAGGCGCATTTGTAAGTCATGATGGATCAGTAGAAACATCTGTTAAAGCAGCAGTAGATAATGTTAAGCAATATGTAATTAACTTGACATCAGGACTACTTGCATTTAGTGATAAGTTAGCAGATGTTAAGAACACATGGCAAACTCAAACTGGAGCTATGGCTGGTAACATTAATGCTGCAACAGGTGCTAGCGATGCTGGAACGAAATATACAGAATCAATTCAATAGTATATAGTTTAATATGGCAAGCTTAGATTCTTTATATGCGGAAAAAAATCAGTATCAAGCGCTTCGTTCGGATGTTTCAGAATTAGCAAGTAAACTTTCTGCAAGTGTTGATGCACTAACGAGTGCTGCCAACATTCAAAATAATTACAGTATCAATGATTCTAGTCCAGAAAGTGGAATTATTAAAATTCGCCAAGAACAATTGCAACAAAAAAAAGACACGATTACGACCGGTGTCATTCCGGCAATCGATGGTGAAATTAGTAGAATCGATACTGAAATTGAAGCAGAGAAGAGACGAATCGAAGAAGAAAAACGCCGCCGAGAAGAGGAAGAAAGAAGAGCTAGAGAAGAAGCGGAAGCCAGCATGTATAGCTAGTTTACGCTTCTTTGTTGTATGAGGTGATTTATGCAAGAAATGATAGTAGATACTGCTAAGATGAGAGAAAATGGGAAGGATATTATCAATCTTTGTAGTGAATTAAACGAACAAATCAATTACTTGTTTGAACGAATTTCAAAAATGAAAGAAACCGATTGTTGGACCGGTCCATCAGCGGATAAGTTTATTGTAAACGCTCTAGCTGATAAGGCCCAATATATTGCTTTTAAAAACGCATTGCAACAACAAGGTGTCTTTTTGGTGCAACATGCCGAGTCTTTAGAATCTGAAATCAATAGTCTAAAGAGGTAAAAATATGGCAAAGTTATACTTTGATAATTCGGCCGTCAAACAAAATGTTGTAAATAGTTTAATTAATACGGTGGACCACCTATCACAAGCAATCTCAAAAAGTAATTCTCTTTCAATTCCTTCCAGTTTTAGTTATAGTAGTTTCTTAAGTTCGTTAGGATCTTCATTATCACAAATTCAAAGCGATTTAATTGATTTGAAAGATTGGGTTAACAGAAGTTCGAATGTATATACGACACATGTCGGACAGATGGAAAGTGAAATTTCCACAATGGATAAAATTACAGTTACACCACATCGAAGTATAATAAATTAGAAGAAAGAAGGTGAAAATATGCAAAATCAATTTTTACCAATTGGCAGTATTTGCACTTTAGTAAACAACAATAAAAAAGTGATGATTATCGGATATAATCCACAGATATATAATGGTACGATAAGATCGGCTGATTATTTAGGATGTACGTATCCAGAAGGTTTTTTGCTTCCAAGTATGATGACAACATTCATGGAAAGTGAAATTAGTAAAGTTGATTTTATGGGATATAAGAATGATGCATATACACAATTTGTGAAATCAGTTTCAAAAGAAAATGCTCCGATTGAAATTCCAAAGCGGGAAAAAGAAGAAACGATTGCACCTGCTGACAAAGAAACTGCTCCAACATATCAATTTGATGAAAATGGTGTAGTTATTGTCGATCCTTTTGCAAGCAACTTAACCCCTTCGGAAGCTCGTCCAGCAGACTATAAATTTGATGCTGTTGCAGATGCTAAATATGCGTTTGATGAAGATGGCATGGTAATTGCAGACCACACAGTCAATGAAAATACTGCTTCAAAACCAAATACATCTCCATCAAAAAGCCCATATAAGTTTGACGAAAATGGAGTAGTGATTGAAGACAATAGTGTCGTTTCCGAACAGACTGCCTCTGCAATTGCAAACAATCAATACAAATTTGATGAAAACGGTGTAATCATTGAGGATAATACTGTAAAAACAGACAATACAAATTCAACTCAAAGTACTCCTTATGAATTCGACGAAGATGGCATGGTAATCGCAGATAGAACGGCACAAGCTATTACCAATAATCAATATAAATTTGATGAAAACGGTGTCGTGATTGAAGACAATAGCTCTAATAATCAAATGCCAAAGCCAAATGCTGGTGCAATGTATGAGTTTGATGCAGATGGAGTTATCGTTGCAGATCACTCAACAAATCAAGAAAATAGTCAAACAGTCCCAGAAATTAAAATAGAGGATATTGTTCCAAAATATCGATTCGATGAAAATGGAGTCATAATCGATGATTTGACAGTAGAACCACCAAAAGAAACGAAGTCACCGTTTGAATTTGACGAAAATGGTGTCATCATTGCCGACAATACAGTACCGGCATAACAATAACAGCCAGTAAGCTTGGCTGTTTTTTTGTCTAATTTTTGCAAATGTATTTTTATTTTATAGAATTTTTGTTATAATGTAAAAGAGTAGGTGTATTATGAAAAAGATAATAATTTTGCTCTTAACCTGCTTTTTACTAACAGGATGCACGGTTACTCGAATCGATAATTTAGAAATTGGAGATTTAGTAAGTGCCATTCTAAGTCAAAATATAACGCTAGAAAATACAAATGCAAGCGGATATGACTACTATACGCCAAAAGGAGTATCGATCTTAAATACAACCGATAATAATGTTGAATTTATCGATAAGATAGGCAATAAATATTACCTATATGTAGATGTCGTATCTTACTATCATAAAGTAGAAAGCGAATATCCAGTATGTGATAATTGCTTTTATTCTAGTGCATTGTCTTACAATGATAAAACAGGTTATTTAGAAATTAATGAAATTAATGACAAATATTTTATTGAAATGATGTTTCACTATGCAAAAGTAGAAACATACATCGAAAAAGATTCACTGAAGGAAGTTCTTTCTTCCATTTCGACGATTTTAGGAAGTATCGATTATAAGGATGCAATTCTGAATACGTTGATTGGGGAAAACATGTTAAACTATAACGAACTAACTTTTGATATCTTTAAACCAAAACGTACTACCGGCAATTTCTCTGACTACATTGAAGTATATGATAAATATGAAGATGTAGACAATGAATTACCTGATGAAGATAGTATTGATATCGGGGAGGAAAGTTAATATGGGTTTATTTGACAAAATTAAAAACGCATTATTTGAAGAAGAATATGTAGAAGAAGAGGAAAAACCAAAAAAAGAATCGAAACCAGTTGAAACGAGAGCAGAGAAAAAAGCTGCTAAAGAAAATCGTCGTCGTGCTGAAGAAGAAAGTATTAAGGATATTAAGCCAGCTGACTTAGATATGGAAAATACAATTCCACAACCGGAAGAACAGCCTGAAGGAATGAGAGAATCTAACTTTAAATTATATGAGGATGATGATTTTACAGTAGAGCAACCTCCAAAAAGAAAAGTAGTCCAAGAAGTAAAAGAGGAAGTTGTAGTAGAACCTGAACCAGAAGTGCAACCTTTGTATCAAGGTACAACAACAGAAACGCTTTATCATACATCGTCTTCTACTTCAAGAGTCGAAACTTTATATCATGAAGAAAAAACTTCTACTGTAACGGAGAAGAAAGAACCATATAGCAATAAGGATTATAAACCGTTGTACTCATATGGAGAAGAAAATAAAAAGGTATTTAAACCGACACCAATTATTTCTCCAATTTACGGAATCTTAGATAAGAACTATAAAAAAGAAGATGTTGTCGACCGCAAAGAAGTTAAGAAAAGCAGTAGTTATGTATCGACGAAAGTAGATATCGATTCTGTTCGTAGAAAAGCATTTGGTGGTTTAAACGACGATTTAAATTTAACTGGTGATGATACAATTAAGAAAGAACAAGAAGAAAAAGAAGCCCAAAAAGTAGAAGAGGAACTAGAAGATAATTTACTATACGATATGAGCGATACAACGACAACTCCAGTAGTCAATAAAGTAACAGTTGCAGATGCCGAAGAATATTTTGATGATCTTGGGTTAGAATATAATATAGACTACAAAGATTCAAAATATGAACATGCTGCAGGTCGCCATGTAAGAGCATCAAAAGAAGAACCAAAGAAGGAAGAGAAAAAAGAAGAAAAAGTTGAAGAAGTAAAAACAGAACCAATCAAACCAAAACAGGCGCCTAAGAAAGAAGCTGAAGATAATTTAGAAGACAACTTGTTTGATTTGATTGATTCAATGTATGAAGATAAGGAGTAGGATATGGAACTATTAGCAGAAGCATTACCAATCATTCTCTATTTTTTGGGAATTGTTTTATTAGTTATTTTAATTGTATTGGCAATTAAATTGATTTCTACAGTCGATAAAACGAATCGAATTTTGGATAATGTAGAAGAAAAAGCAGAATCTTTAGATAGTCTATTTACGATGATTGATCGCTTGACGGATTCCCTATCTCATGTAAGTGATGTTATCGTCTCAGGCATTATTAGTACAATTTCTAGGTTATTCAAACGAAAAGAAAAAAAGAAAATTGAGGAGGAAGATGAAGATGAGTAAAGATGGAAAGAAAAAATCAGGAATTGGTAAATTCGTAGCTGGTGCTTTAGTAGGAGGAGCACTAGGAGTATTATTCGCTCCAAGATCTGGCGCAGAAACGAGAAAACTACTAAAACAAAAAATTGACGACTTGGTAGAAAAAGTGAAAGATATCGATCCACAAGATGTGGCAGATTCTATCACAATGAAAATCGAAGAGTTAAAGATGGAACTTGCTGATCTAGACAAGGAAAAGGTAATTGAAATTGCCAAAGAAAAAGCAGAAGCTATTAAAACAAAAGCCGAAGAAATCGTCGATTTAGCAGTAGAAAAAGGAACTCCAGTTGTTCAAAAAGCGGCTGAAGATGTAAGACAACAAGCAATTAAAGTTACAAAACAAGTGTTAAAGAAATTAGAAGGAAATTAAAAATTTCCTTTTTCTTTGGTTTGACAACCATTTTTGTTTATGATAAAGTAAACATATATATGAATTAGCGAAGAACAGGATTAGTAGCAACTTGGATGGAAAAAAGAGATCTAATGGTAGGTGTGAATTAGACCAGAAAAGAAGCGAAATACAACCTGGGAGCTAAAACGAGTCATTCACGTTACGAATCTAGAGAGTATGAAGAAGTTCATAAAGCGAGGGTGGTACCGCGGCAGTAGTCGTCCCTTGTTTATGGGCTTTTTCTATTGAAGGAGGATTTTATGACAAACTGGGAAGAATTAAAATGGCGTGGTCTTGTAAAAGATGTCGCTGGTGAAGGAATTGAAGATAAAATTAATAACGAAAGTGTAACGTTCTATTGGGGAACCGATCCCACTGCCGATAGTCTTCATATTGGCCATTACAGTTCTTTAGTAACGGCTAAAAGATTGATGCGGATGGGACATAAGCCAATCTTACTTTGCGGCGGAGCAACAGGAAGAATTGGTGATCCAAGACCAACTGCAGAAAGAGAAATCATTTCAATCGATACATTGAATCATAATATTGAAGGAATTAGAAATCAAATTGATCGTTTATTTGAAGGAAAGGCAAAACTAGTAAATAATTATGACTGGTTCAACGGCTATCAATTTTTAGATTTTCTAAGAGATGTCGGAAAATATGTAAATGTAAATTACATGATCAATAAAGATATTATTAAAAGAAGATTAGAAACAGGAATTACTTATGCTGAATTTAGTTACATGTTAATTCAAGGATACGATTTCTTACATATGTATCGTACGATGGGATGCGAGATGCAAGTAGAAGGTAGCGATCAATGGGGTAACATTACAACTGGAATCGATTTAATTAAAAAAATCGAAGGAAAAGAAGCATATGCATTTACGATGCCTTTGATTTTAGATGTCAACGGAAACAAATTCGGTAAAAGTGAAGGAAACGCACTTTGGTTAGATAAAACCAAAACCTCTAGTTATGAGTTGTACCAATACTTAATCAATACAGATGATCAAAAAGTGGAAGAATATTTGAAAGTATTTACCTTCTTAACTCCAGAAGAGATTATAAATGTAATGGAACAACACAAAAAGGAACCAGAAAAGAGAATTGCACAACAACAACTCACAAAATGCATCATTACAGATATTCACGGTGAGGAAGAGTATGAGAAAGCACTAGCTATCAGCAAAGCATTGTTCAGTGGCAACATCAAAGAAATCCCAGTGGAGGAATTGGAAACGGCATTCAAAGGAGTTCCTAGCAGTGAACTTTCCAGTGATAAAAATATTGTCGATGTTTTAGTAGAATCTTCTATTTGTTCTTCTAAAAGAGAAGCACGTGAAATGATTCAGAATGGTTCGATTTCTATTAATGGTGACAAAGTAACAGACTTAGAATTTCTCGTAACCAAAGGAAGCGCGTTAGGTGGAAAATACACGATTATTCGTCGTGGTAAGAAAAAATATCATATGTTAATTAGTAAATAAAGTTCCAATGATGGAACTTTTTCTGTTATAATGAATAACGTTAGTAGTAAGGTGGGATGATGGATGAAAAAAGTAGTTTACAATACTGGAAATTTAGAAATGAAAGAAATCGATGATTATGTAAAAAAAGCACGAGCTTTTCTTGTAAACGATAATGACGAAGTGTTACTGGTCCGTTATGCTAATATGTATATGTTACCAGGTGGCTCTGTTGAAGAAGGAGAAGAGACGTTTTTAGAAGGATTAAAAAGAGAACTGCTAGAAGAAACGGGAATAAGCAATTATACAGTAAGTGAAGAACCGTTTTTAGTTATTCAAGATTATATTAGAGATTATCCAAAACGGGATAATGTTGGTACAACAAATCGTTACACAGAAACGGAGTTTTTCTTGCTTCATACAAGTCAAGGTATCGATTCCAGCCAAATTAACTTGACAGAAAGTGAACAGAAACGAGGATTTCAAGCAAAATTTGTTCCAGTCGAGCTTCTTTCTACGTTGATTCAAATGACTCCAAGTAATAATCCAAAAAACAAGTACTTTGTAAGAGAATTGGAAACAGTACTAGATAATTTGCCGGATGAACTACTCGAAAAGGTAAAAAAGATAAATTAAAAAAATATCCACAAGAACTGTGGATATTTTTTAATAAAAGAAGAAGTTTGTGAATAACTTCTTTTTTCCTACTCTTATTTGTTGTAGAATTCAACGATAGCAGCTTCATCGATATCAGCGCTTAATTCGCTTCTTTCAGGTAGTCTTACATAGACACCAGCTTTTTTAGCAGGGTCAAATGTAACGTATTCTACACGTTTTGTAACGCTTTCTAAAGAAGCATTAGCAGCTTTGTGATCGAATGAATTTTCTTTCAAAGCGATTGTAGAACCAACTTTAACACTGTAAGATGGGATATCTACTTTCTTGCCATCTACTGTAATATGTCCATGGTTAACTAATTGTCTTGCACCACGTCTTGTCTTAGCGAATCCCATACGGTATACTAAGTTATCTAGACGAGACTCTAATAATCTTAAGAAGTTCTCACCTGTAATACCTTTCATCTTTTGAGCAGTTTCAAAAGTTTTTCTGAATTGTCTTTCGTTAAGACCGTACATAAATCTAACTTTTTGTTTTTCTTTTAATTGTAAACCGTAGTTAGAAAGTTTTGCTCTACGACCATTACCATGTTGTCCAGGGCCGTAAGGACGTTTTACTAGTTCTTTTCCAGTCTCTAAAGTTGAAAATCCTACACGACGAGACTTTTTGTAACTTGGACCAGTATATCTTGACATGTTTCTTCCTCCTTCAATCAATGTTTTCCATAAACGTTGAATGCTATTTTAAAATACTTAGGGAGTTCTTTTTAATACGTTCACAATTGACAGCTTGTTGCTACTAGTAAACGGAAAGAACACATTAAATATTCTGAAATAGGGCTGTCAAACGAATATGCAATATAGATTATAGTAGAAAACCCTTGATATGTCAACAAAAAATTGAGGTTTCAATCCATTTCTAGTAAGATAAATCAAAATTATAGAGAAAAAACTCGAAATTTATGATAAAATGATTATGAATACTAGAAAATACGAGGTGAAGTCCATGACGACGGGTGTTTTATTGATTGTTGCAACCTATCTAATCGTCGCAGTCATTTTGGTTACCATTATCCTGCACTTGATCACCAAACACCATCAAACAGAAATAGAACGAGAAGTGGAACAACTAGATAAGGAAAAGAACTTGATTGCCAGCACTCCAGTTCTATCCGAACTTTCTAAAGTGGAAGCCATCGTAAAAAACGACAAGATGGAAGAACGGTACAAAGATTGGCAACGTCGTTTTGAGCAAATTAAAGAAGAAAAATTAGTTCGAATCAACGATATGATTATCGACTTGGATTTGTTTGTTGAAAATAAAGATATTAAAAACTTACGTTTAAAGATTGCTAAGACAGAGATGGAAATATACAAGGCTCGTACAGCAGCCAATAAGTTATTGTCAGAAGTTCAAGAGATTACCGTAAGTGAAGAAAAGTATCGCCATATCATTACAAAATTAAAGACGAAGTACCGCGAACTTTTAAAAGAATTTCATGATCATGAGAGTGATTACAAGGATATTAAGGATGCCATTTCTCTTCAATTTGAAAATATCGAAAGAAGATTTGCTGATTTTGAGGAGACAATGGAAAACAATGAATATAGTGAAGTTGTACACATTGTAAAAGCTCTAGATACAATGATTAGCCATATGGGAATTGTCGTAAGTGAAGTTCCAAATTTAGTTTTGTTAGCAGAAGAATTAATTCCAAGACGAATTCTAGAAATCAAAAACACATCGGAAATGATGATAGAAAGTGGTTATTCACTAGATTATCTAAATATTCCATATAATATCGAAGCATCTGAAAAAAATATCAGCAACATTTTAGACCGCATAAAAGTATTGAACTTAGAAGATTGTATGTTTGAACTGAAGACGATGTTAGACTACTTAGATTCTTTATTCAATGATTTTGAAAAAGAGACGATTGCTAGAAAAGTATACGATGAAAACGTTAATGCTTTTGAGGAAAAACTTTCTAAAATCAATTCTCTATTAGAGAACATTTACGTTCAAATGCCGGACATCAAAAACATGTACGATTTAAAAGAAAATGACGTGAAGGTAATCGATGAGTTAAAAGGTAGATTATTAGCAATCAATGTCAATTACAAAGCATTGTTAGAAGGTGTGAACAATCACGAAACGCCTTATTCCAAAGCAGCGAGAGAGTTAGAGACGATTTCTAATTTATTGAATACGTTACAGGATGACTTAGATATTTCGTTAAAGAATCTTGGCAGTATGTACGATGATGAGACACGTGCAAAAGAACAAAAAGACGAACTTGCTAACTTATTAAAGGAAGCAAAAAATAAGATCAAGAGTTATAAACTACCAATTATAACAGATAATTATTATGTGGAGTTATCAGAAGCAAAAGAAGCAATTCGTGAAATTGAACGAGAATTAAACAACAAGCCAATTGTCATTAAGACGTTAAACACTCGTGTTGATACAGCGAGAGATTTAGCAATTAAATTGTACAATACGGCGAATGAAATGGTTAAAACGGCAGAAATGGCGGAAATGGCAATCGTATATGGAAACCGTTATCGAAGTGATTTAAAAGAGATTGATACGGGATTAACGAATGCAACAACACTGTTCTACAAAGGAAAGTATAGAAGTTCCTTGGAATGTGCAATCCATGCCATTGAATTGATGGAACCAGAAATCAGTAAAAGTTTAGTGAACTTGTATAAGGACTAAAGTAAGGAAACTTACTTTTTTCTTTTGGAAAAAAATATATTTTATAGTTGTAATTAGAACAAATGTTTGATATAATGAGCACAAGGAGGAAATGGATGAATCAAGATAAATTACATTTAGTGAATCAATTATTTCAAAATGAGACCATTCGAACAGTTTGAGACAAAGAAAGTGAAAAATACTATATTAGTGTTGTGGATATAGTAGGGATTGTTGCAGAAAGTAAGGATGGAAGAAAGTATTGGAATAAACTAAAACAACGATTAAAAGAAGAAGGAAATGAAACGGTGACAAATTGTCACCAGTTGAAATTGAAGGCTCAAGACGGAAAATATCGTCTGACTGATGTGGTAGATATTGAGGGAATGTTTCGAATTATCGAATCGATTCCTAGTAAAAATGCAGAACCGATTAAACAATGGTTGGCAAAATTAGGAAGTGAACGAGTAGATGAAACGTTCGATCCGTCTCTTGCAGCAGAACGGGCAATCGATTTGTATAGAGCCAAAGGATATGATGAAAAATGGATTGCTAGACGAATCAAAGGAATACAAGACCACAAAGAGTTAACAGATATTTGGCAACAAGGAGGAATTGTAGAAGGACAAGAATATGCAATTCTGACCAATGAAATTTATAAAGAGTGGTCCGGTATGACCGCAAAAGAATACAAAGAGTACAAAGGTCTTCGCAAAGAGTCTTTGCGGGATAATATGGATAGTATGGAAGTCATATTGACGGATTTATCGGAGGAAACAACCAAAAGATTGGCTCAAAAGCACAGACCAAAGGGATTGGAACAAAATAAAGAGATTGCTAGAATGGGTGGACATGCTGCAAAAGTAGCAAGAGACGATATTGAAAAGAATTTAGGAGAAAGTGTTGTTACTAGACAAAATAAGTTGAATTACGAATATATAGACGAAAAAGTGAGTCAAATTGCTAATGATAAAAAATAATGCTTTGTTTCTTCAATTTTAACTTTTCATTTTAGCGGTTTTATGGTAATATTTTGAAGAAAACGAAGTGGCGCAAGTCTTAGATATAACGGTAAGGAGGAAGTATTATGGAACAAGTAATTTTAATTGAATATGGAGAATTGACAACCAAAAAAGGCAATCGAAATTTTTTTGTTCAAACGTTAAAACAAAATATTCAAGCAAAACTAAAAAACATTTCTTGTGAAATTGTTTCAGATCCATCCAGAATGATGATTTCATCTGATAATTTATCAGAAGTTCAAAAAAAATTAGGTGAAGTGTTCGGTATTCATGCATATCACATTGCGTATAAAACAGAAAGTACCGAAGAAACTATTAATGAAACGGTTTTGGAAATTATGAAAAACAAAAATTTTCAGACGTTTAAAGTAGAAGTGAAACGAAGCAACAAGCAGTTTCCAATTCGCTCGATGGAGTATGCAGCCAAATTAGGTGGTATCATTTTAAAAAATTTTCCAAATGTGAAAGTAGATGTTCATAGTCCAGATATATTGTGTAAAGTAGAAATTAGAAGAGATTTCACGTATATTTATTCAGAAAAAATTGCTGGACTTGGTGGATATCCAGTTGGGACACAAACCAAAGGAATGCTAATGTTAAGTGGTGGAATTGATTCCCCAGTTGCTGGATATCTTGCTATGAAAAGAGGAATGAAGATTGATGCAGTCTATTTTGAAGCCATTCCTCATACTTCGATAGAAGCTCGCAATAAAGTCATTACTCTTACGAAAAAACTAAGTAAATACACGAATAAGATCTGTTTACACATCGTTCCTTTTACGAAAATTCAAGAAAGTATTTATAAAAAATGTGAACCGGATTATTGCATTACTATCATGCGTAGAATGATGTATCGAATCATGGTATTACTTGCTCAAAAAAATCATGCACATGCAATTGTCAATGGCGAATCGTTAGGTCAAGTTGCTAGTCAGACAATCGAGAGTATGTATGTCATCAATGAAGTTACGAATATGCCGGTGATTCGTCCGGTTGTATGTTTAGACAAATTGGAAATAATCGACATTGCTAAAAAAATTGATACTTATGAGACTAGTATTTTGCCATATGAAGATTGCTGTACAGTGTTTGTTCCAAAACATCCAGTGATTCATCCAGAATTAGAACTTGCCAAGGAAATGGAACAAAGATTTGATTTTGAAACAATGTTACAAGAAGCTGTCGAAAATACAAAACATATGACGATTAAGGAAAACGAAGAAAATCCATTTCAAGATTTGTTATAGCAAAAATTACCAATTCAAAAATCGTATAAAAAGTGAATTCTTTCACATTCTATTAGTGTAGGAGGTGAAAGAATGAAAGCTGGTTCTACAAAGATGATGGTTCCAGGAGCTAAACAAGCAATTGATAAAATGAAATACGAAATTGCTAATGAATTTGGCGTTAACTTAGGCCCAGATGCTACTTCACGTGCAAATGGTACAGTTGGTGGCGAAATCACAAGACGTTTAGTTCAAAATGGATTAAACCAAATGAGCGGAAGTTATTTAAATAAATAACGATCGAATAAAAGTTTTGAAAGATAGGAAAAAATCCTATCTTTTTTTAGTGTTTTGTAGTATAATATGTAGTCCAACGAAAGGGGGATAAAAATGAATGCAACAATAGAAAAACACAATATTATAGCAAGTTCGCGTTCACGACAATTGACACAAGAAGTAATAGAATATCAACAAATTCCAGAAGGACCAGAAAAGCAAGCGAAATGTGAAAAAATTATGATGGAGAATGAACGCATTATTTTATCAGTTTGCAAACGATATCTAAATCAAGTAGAGGAGGAAGATTTGTTGCAAGAAGCTAGATTGGGATTTTTTCAAGCTATGCAACACTTTGATGCTACGAAAGAAACGCATTTTATATCGTATTGTATCAACGGAATTAAAATAGCCATTAGTCGCTTTTTTGAAAAACAAGTGAATCCAATTCGCGTTTCGCCAACTGTTATATCAAAAGAAAATATAATGAAAGAAGCATCTATTCAGTTTCAACAAAAGCAACATCGTATGCCGAACCTATTTGAATTATCAAAAATAACTGGCATCCCTGTAAATGATGTGAAAATGATTCTAACACTCCCTAAAATTTCTAGAACTATTGATGAACCAATCCATGTTGATGATGACGTGCTATTAAAAGATACAATAGAAGATGATTCTGCATCGTTAGAAGAACTTTGTGAGGAAAAAGAACATCGTGCAGAAATTTTAAAGTTATTTCATAGTGTCTTAACAGAAAGAGAACAAGCAGTTGTTTGGGCACATACAATTCAAAAGCTGAGCTTAAATTCAATTGCACAAAAAATGCACTTATCAAGAGAAAGAATTCGTCAAATTGAACAAAATGCATTTTTAAAATTTTCAGAAGCCTACATGCGATTTTATGATAGAAGAGGCCATGAAGAACCAGTGGAGCTTCGTTCACGTAGTATGTCAGAGAGTCAAGACATAATGATTCCACTACAAGATAGGTATGAGCGAAACTTAAAAGAGTTTTCTAAAGTCAATGGTACACCAGAACAGTACTTTGCTGTATCTCATATGCTTTGTTTAGAAGATGCGCCATATATTTCGCAAATTTCTCTTCGTGAAACTTGTCACATCAATCCCAACACCTTATTAAATAAAGCTATGTGCGATGACACGTTAGCTCAATCGTTACGGGTAATTAAGGAAAAATCACGTTCTCAAAGAAAAAATATCTGCGCTAGAGAATGCAGCAATTTTTATCAAATTTTTGCGAATCGAAACATTTCAAAAGTGGAAGTGGATCTTGCGTTTACCACTCTTTCAAAAGAAGCAAGCAAATTAGCATATCAATACTTTGGCGAAGATTTAAATAATCAATTAGATTGGTCATGTCATCAGCATAGTTCAGAAGATACTATCTTGAGCAACTTTGTAATTCGACCTCTATATGCAAAAATATTGTATTTTCGTGAATTTGGTCAATATCCACTTTCTTTCCCAGAGAAAGAAGATGCAAAGTTACAGGAAACTTTGGCAAACCTAAAACAACCATTAGAAATGATACCAATTGTTACGAAAACAAAATTAGCATCACGAGTTTATCAATATCAATAATTTCGATTATAACAAGAAAGATGGGTGAGGAAATGCAATCAAAAGAAGCATTGAAATCACAGTTAGATAAAGAATTTATAAAAAAATATCGTTGTCTATATAATAGGCGTTATAAGCCTGTTTTTAGAGCAGTAATTAGCCATTATGTAGATAATGTCACGGATATCAACGAAGAAAATTTATTAGAACGATTAAAAACTCAAATTGATTACACGATGACAGAATGGATGAAGGACTCTATTCAAAAAGAGAAGGACTATTTTCTTTTGGGAATTATGATTATGAATAAAAAAAGAGCATATAATCCTAATGCAAGTGTAGTTACTAGAATCAAATCATTGACACCGGTGTATACTTGGCTAAAGAGTCTTGGACTTCATACAGATAATGAAGTGATGGATTATGTCTACAATCAAGATGAAGTGTTTACGTATCTAACTAGTCTCATTGATTGGAACCATTTAAATATGGATGAATTACAGATTAAATTGCCAGAAGATGCACTTCTTTTTGTGAGTGATTACATGACGAGAATGAATATAACTCAATCCACGCCATCTCAAATGGAAGAGACTTTTACGCAAAATAACCTGGAAAGTAAAATCATGAGATATCGTCAAATGCCAGAAGGAAGACAAAAACAAGAATATTTTGAAGCATTATTAAAGTCTTATGAACCGTTTTTAAGAAAAACAATTTCTAATTACGATATGAATGAGGCAGATAGAGAAGACGTCTATCAACAGGCATGCATCGGTTTTATGCAAGTTGTGTTATATCAACAATTTCCTGTTGCCAATCTTGCTGCAACAGTAAAAAGGACAGTATGTCAAAGTATCAAAAACTATCTTCAAAATCAAACGAAGACAATCGCAATTCCGAGTGCTATTGCCAATGCTAAGCTTCGCCTAGAAAAAGATATTCAATACTTAACCGCAGAGTTAGGAAGAGCACCTACTTACGATGAAATATCTGAGTATGTGGATATACCATTGGAAACGGTCAGAAATTATTTGATGCAACCAGAAACAGTAAGTTTAGAATCTTTGGGAAGTGACATTCCGTTAGATACGACATTAGAAACTCGTTATGAAGAACAAGAATACATTAAGAAAATGAAAACACTTTTACAAAACCAATTTAGTGCCGAGACACAAAAAGTTCTAGAAGAAATAATTTTTGAAGGGAAAAAGTTAAGGAAATTAGGACGAGAGTTACATGTATCCGCTACTTATTTGCGGCAAATGAAAGTAGAAACCTTTAAAAAGTTGCAGCAAATGATCGAATGTCAAGAAGCAAGACGACTAGTAAATAGAGACAGTGCAAGTGCATCAACAGGTTCTCCAAATTCACAAAATCTATCACCAGAAAATCGTGTTTACACATATGTAAAAGACAATTATAATGAAGAGACACTTTTTGCAATTAATCATTTATTATGTCTACAAACAAATCAATACATATCAAAAATGTTATTACAACGAGTTTGTAATATTAAGATGTATAACTTTTTCAATAAAGTGACTAATTATCATTGGCTCACTCAATTAGTAGACCAAATCAAGAAACAAAATCGTTGTTTTTATAAATTGATTTCTGCATTAGATGACAAGGACTTCTATCGAATTTTTGAAAGAAAAGGAATTAGCCGTGATGAGGTAGACAGTGCATTTATGACATTATCTGGCGAAGTGAAAGAACTAGCCTATTCCTATTATGGAGAAGAATTATCTAACCCATTGAACTGGCGAGATTATCGCGAGGAAACAACGTATATCAATCGTTTGATTATCCAACCGATTTATGTTAAAGCATTGTATTTTCGTGAATTCAAAAAGTATCCAATTTCAAATGCTATAGCAGAAGAAAGACTATGGAAAGAAGCACAGCAAAGAATAAAATTTCCTTCAAAAGCCACGAATTCCAAAAATAAAACTATGAAATTGTAAAAAGAGTGTTATAATAAAAGTTATTCAGAGGGAGGTTTGAAAATGCAAGAATTTAAAGATAAACGCATAAACCTCGCCTTGCAAGAAATGAAAGACACTATCAAGAAAAATCTACATAAAGAGTATGGATTTTTAGATCATGAACCGTTCCGCGAATCGCTTGACCAACTATTAGACCAATGTTTAGTAGAGTCGGTTTCTAGTTATTCACAGTCCAGTGAAAAAACATTAGCAGAATTTGTAACAGAAGAATTCGAAGAACAACTGCAATCGTGGCTACGAGATCAAATCCAAAATCATCATAATTACATATTATTGGATTTGATGATTTTAAATAAGAAAAAATATGTTGGCAAAGGTAAAACAACTCAATGCATTAAAGGGTTGACACCAATTTATATTTGGTTAAAGAATATTGGATTAGATGAGGATGAGGAAATACTTCAATATGTGATGAACGATACAGTTGTCCAGACGATTGCCAAAAGAGTAGATTGGAAACACTTGAATTTAAAAGCGTTAGAAAAGCAATTAACAGAAGATGAAATGTCATTTGTATATGCTTATTTAATGGTGTTTAATATTGATGTAACAACAGATAATAATTTCGTTGTATCTGAGCAGTCTCAAAAATTAACAGAGAAAGTTGTTCGATATAAAAACATGCCAGATGGATACAAAAAAGAATTTTTATTTGAAGAAATTTTAAATGAGAATAAGAGTTTTTTATATAAAATAGTGAGTCGTTATTATAATTCTGGAGTTGAACAAGACGATTTAATGCAACAAGCATCATTAGGACTTTTCACCGCAATTAAACGGTTTGAACCCGTAAGAAACGTAGCATTTTCCACATACGCAATGTGGTGGATTAGACAACATATTGTTCGATATATACACGATCATAACAGTGCCATTCGGATTCCAGTTCATTTGCACGAGCAAACACTAAAATTACGAAGAGTACAAGAAAAATTAGAAGCAAACTCTAGTGTGACTCCGACGATAGAAGAGTTATCCAAAGAATCTGGGTTATCAGTAGAGCGGGTTCAAACCCTTCGAAATATCCCGACGGTTTCCACATCGCTGAATGCTTTGGTTGGAGATGAGGATACAGAATTAGGATCTTTTTTCTCTGACCAAACATCTTTAAATTACATAGAAGAAATAGAAAACGATAGTATCATTCAGGCATTTTCAAAATTGTTAGATGAAATGAAGTTGAGTGATCGCCAAAAAGACATTACCATGCGTCGTTTAGGATTCGGTCCAAATGGAGTAGAAACTTTGGAAATGATTGCATCAGACTATGGATTAACAAGAGAAAGAGTACGACAAATTCAAGCAAAGGTAATAAAAAGAATACAGAATCCAAAGTATATCAAGCGAATGAAAGAACTATTGAAGGATCCAGAAAAGTTGCCTCCAAAATCAGGGCAAGAATTGCAAAAGAAAGAAGAAAGAAAATTTTTACATGTAGCTTGGAATGTCAAAAGTCATGTACGTCCAATAAAAGAAAGCCAAAATCAACCAAGATTGCTACCGCCAGATAAAAATGCATTATCAGAAGCAGATGTTATAACAGTGGCAGAAACACCGCAATCAGAATCAATAGAGAAAGAAGGAGAAAAGAAAATGATGTCAGAAGATAAAACAAAGAAGAAAAAGGAACCGAAGAAACCAGTGAAAAAAATAGAAGGGTTTTATCAAAGTTTTTTGGATGATGGATTTACAAAAGAAGAAATTGACAAAGCTTTTGAAACCATGACAGATAACCAGAAGAACATTGCCTATGCAAAATGGGGAGAGAATTTAGGAGAACCAATAAAGGCTACTACAGAAGAACAATATAAGTTGCAACGCCAAGTTAGTACTAATGTAATTAGACAAATGAAGAAAAAGATGCTTTACTATCGTCAGTATGGTCGTTTTCCACAGAAAGGGGATCGGACATATATGATCAACGAGCAATTAGAATCGCTTAAAAAGAGTGGGGCAGTTCAAACAAGAAAATTGTCACCAGAAGAAATGGAAGCCTTAAATGAAAAATTAAAGTTACAAAAAGAAGCGCCTCAAAGTGCTAGTGTATCAGCAATTCTAGAACAGGTTCAAGGAAATCAAAGTACTCCACCACAAGATGCACCGAAAGAAGAACCAATCCGAAGTGAGATTGGCAAACCGGTTGTAATTTTACCAGACGAGCTGCCATCTAGAAATGAGCTGCCATCTAAAGACGAGCTGCCATCTAGAGACGAGCTGCCATCTGATTCTGTCACCAATGAGGAGCAACCAGCAGTGCCAGCGTCTTTAGATAAGCCGGATGTTACAAAGGCTACGGTATCAGAATCAGTTTCTGCACCTATTGTAGAAGCACAACCTGTCCCATCACTAGATAGATTACCATTAGATAATTGTTCGCTAGAACAATTGACAAAATTAAAGAACTTATTGCAAAGCGAAGCATTTACAAGATTATATCAATCCCTTCCATTATCAGAATCATTTGTTTTAATTTCAACTTTCTGCTTAGGAAAAAAGTCTTCAGAGATTGCCGATTATATGGGAACGACAAAAGAAAAAGTCGACCTAGCATACGATGATGCGATCGAACTTTTAGGAGCACGTTTATCAGATATTTTAGAAACGAACAGTTCATTTTCAAAAGCAACGGCAAGGGAAGAAGATTTGAAAGTGAAACGTCTCCATACAAATCCATTGGAACCTTCAAGCAAAAATTAAAAGGTTTCCTAATTGCTTAGTTTATAGTATAATGAATAGTATAGAAAGAGGGATAGTATGAAAATAATGTCAATTAATGCAGGTAGTAGTTCACTAAAGTTCAGTCTGTTTGAAATGACAGATAAGAAACTGATTGCCAATGGTTTATTTGAACGAATCGGTATTGAAGGAAGCCGTTATAAAATTAAATACAACGGCGAAAAATTAGAACAAGATGTCGATTTACCAAATCATACCAGAGCCGTAGAAATTTTATTGGATAAATTAGTTGCACTTGGAATTGTCGATTCCTTAAATGAAATTGGTGGTGTTGGCCATCGTTTGGTTCATGGCGGAGATAAGTATAAAGAGTCTGTCATTATCACAGATGAGGTAGTAGAAGACTTAAGAAAGTTTAGTGCTCTTGCACCACTTCATAACCCAGCAAACATTTTGGGAATTGAAGCCGTTCGCAACGTTTTACCAGATGTTCCGATGGTAGGTGTATTTGATACTGCATTCCATCAAACGATGGAGGAAGTAAACTATTTATACCCAGTTCCATATGAATGGTACGAAAAACATGGAGTTAGAAAGTATGGGTTCCATGGTACAAGTCATTGTTATATTACTAAGACGATTAGTAAAGAATTAGGTCGCGATGACTTACGAATTATCAGTTGTCATTTAGGAAACGGCGGATCAATTACTGCTATTAAAGATGGTAAATGTATCGATACTTCAATGGGATTTACACCACTTGCAGGTATTATGATGGGAACTCGTTCTGGTGATATTGATCCATCAATTATTCCTTATGTAATGGAAGCAGAAGGAATGAGCGCTGGTGAAGTCGTAGATGCTTTAAATAAGAAAAGCGGTTTCTTAGGACTTAGCGAATACAGTAGTGACTCTCGTGATATTGAAGAAGGAATGAATAACGGAAACGAAAAATGTGCTTTAGCACATCAAAAGTTCGTTCAGACCGTTGTGAACTACATTGCAACATACTATGTCGAATTAGGTGGTGCTGATGTGATTACATTCACTGCCGGTATCGGTGAAAATTCTATTGCCACACGCCGTGATATTGTTGAAAAATTAGCTTGTTTAGGAATTAAACTAGATTTGGAACGTAACAATGTTCGTGGTGAATTGAAAAAGATTAGTAGCGACGACTCATCTTGTCTAGTTTATGTCGTACCTACAAATGAAGAATTGATGATTGCAACTGATACACTAGATTTAATCACTAGATAGGAAGATATTATGTGGACAGAAAAATACAAAACGATCTATAAGCTGATTGAAAGCTTCGATACGATTGTAATTGCAAGACATGTTGGCGTAGATCCGGACGCAATGTCAAGCCAACTTGCTCTTAGGGACTCCATCTTAAAAACGTTCCCAAACAAGACGGTATTAGCCGTCGGTAGCGGATCTGTAAAATTTACGTATTTAGGAAAATTAGATAAATTAAAAGATGACATTCACGATGCGCTTCTGTTTGTATTGGATACACCAGATCAAAAAAGAGTCGATGGCATTTCTAACTTCGATGTATTTGCGAAGAAAGTAAAAATGGATCACCATCCTTTTATGGAAGAATTTTGTGATATCGAAGTAATTAATGATAAATCTTCAAGTGCAAGTGAAATTGTATTGGATTTTATCAAAGAAACAGGCCTAGTCTTAGATACTTCGATTGCTGAGAAGTTATTTATAGGTCTTGCCAGTGATACGAATCGATTTATGTTCAACAGTAGCAAAGATACGTTTCGGAAAGTGGCTGAATTACTAGAGACATACAATTTAGATATTCCCTCTCTTTATGAAAAGTTGTATTTACGACCAATCAATGAAGTACGCTTACAAGGTTATATCGGTGAAAACATGGTTGTAACCGAACATGGCGTTGGATATGTAAAAATAACGAACGATACCATTACAAAATTCCAAGCAGATGTCAGTAGTGCCGGAAACATGGTAAATAACTTTAACTACATCGATGGCGTCTACGTTTGGATTACGATGACAGAAGACGTGAAAAATAATCTCATCAAAGCAAATATTAGAAGTAGAGGACCAATTATCAATACAGTAGCAGAACACTATCATGGTGGTGGTCACAAGTTTGCATCTGGTGCTAGAGTATTCTCTTGGGAAGAGGCCGATGCTTTAATTCGTGATTTAGATACTGCTAGTAAAGAATTTTTGGTTCATCAAAGGAGCGATGAAGAATGAAAATCACTCATGCAGAGTTGGCTGTCAGTGCAGTAAGAAGAAGCCAATATCCAGAAAATAAAGAATCTGAGTTTTTGTTAGTTGGCAGAAGTAATGTCGGCAAGAGTAGTTTTATCAACACAGTTTTAGAGCGAAAGAATCTTGCTAGAATTTCTTCTCGTCCAGGAAAAACTCAAACATTGAATTTCTATCATGTGAACAACTGTTTTTACTTAGTCGATGTACCAGGTTACGGATATGCTCAGGTAGATCGTAAGACGCAAGAAAAGTTCGGCAAAATGATAGAGGAGTACCTAGAAAAAAGAGAAGAATTAAAACGGGTATTCATGCTTGTGGATTTTCGTATGAAACCGACAGAAGACGATGTATTAATGTATAACTTCTTAAAGTATTACAATATCCCAGTGACAATTGTAGCAACGAAAGTAGATAAGGTCGGTACATCAAAATTAGAAAAGAATAAAAAAGATATTTTAAACACGTTGGATTTGGTTGTCGGCGATAATTTAGTTCTTTTCTCCAGTGTAAGTAAAATGGGAAGAAATGAAATTCAAGATATTATTGAACCACTAATTGTAGAAACAATTTAAGACATGTTATTTACGAAAGGTATGAGAAATCATATCTTTTTTTGTCCGAAAATCTATATAACTTCTCTCTTTTTAAATGAATATCTACGATTCAATGATATAATAAATACAAGTATGATGATGAATATAGATTTACATTTCAATCAATCGGAATGAGTTAAGAATAATTAAAAAGATATAACTATAAAATAAGGAAGTGAGATAAATGGATATTCAAAAATTAAAACAAGAACTAATCAAACAGAAAGAATCTAAATTTAAAGGAAATATCTATCATTTTTCACAAGTGAATTTTTCTTATAATTCCAATAAGATGGAAGGAAGTAGATTGACAAGTGAACAGACAGAAGCCATTTTTGAAACTTCCAGTTTTATTTCTTAAAACGATGATTTAATTAAATTAGATGATTTAATAGAATCTAAAAACCATTTTAAATTATTTGATTATATGTTGGATTATGTAGATAAACCGTTATCAAAAGAAATGATAATTGAAATGAATAAAATATTAAAAAGAGGTACCAGTGACGAAGATAATCCTAGATATAATGCTCATGTACGGTAAAGAAGCAAGCAACCGAAAACAATAGATAGACCGCCAGCACTACACTATTCCGAACCAAAGACCAAAAGATAAGCATTTTGAGAAAATCTAAACTTTTGGATTTTCCTACAATGCCGACTACGGCGGAATCCCTCCCACTCCTTATATCTTTCTGTATACATTGAATTTGTATTTAGTAAAATGCAGACAACACCACGGATCGGCTTTTGGCTGGACAATTCCAACCAAACACCGCAGCAGACAGTAGAAACCATTCTGAACGTTAGGAAGCCGGTATGATTGTTACATATAAGGGGAAGAAAAATTTCTTTTAGATACTTGTTTTCCTAAAACTGATGTGATATAATAATTCAATTCCAGAAAAGGAGTAAAAAATATGCGGCAAGGTATTCTTAAATAAAACTATAATCAAATAGTGGGAACAAAGGATTATGATAGCTCCTTTTGTAGGGGCTTAGTTTTTTGTACCCAATTTAAGAATACTTTTGCCTTATCAATTTTGACATATCCCCAAAAACAGCAATCACAAACAGGTGTATGCTGTATATGTGTATGTCCGCAAATTATAATCCCCAGTGGTAAAAGTATTTTACTGCTGGGGATTTTTATGCCCTTTGGGGCTGTAAAGGGAGGACAATCACATGAAAATAATCAATATTGGAATTCTTGCCCATGTAGACGCTGGAAAGACGACCTTGACGGAGAGCCTGCTATATG
>OMFY01000413.1_pt1 | contig 26335 bp, 19 predicted proteins | sample 1645701 | NCBI WGS metagenome assembly OMFY01 (sample SAMEA103958111, study PRJEB25191) | human gut metagenome | biome: human-associated habitat [ENVO:00009003]; feature: intestine environment [ENVO:2100002]; material: feces | place: Germany | collected 2013/2015
CGAGCTGGGTTCAGAACGTCGTGAGACAGTTCGGTCTCTATCTATCGTGGGCGTAGGAAATTTGCGTGGCTCTGACACTAGTACGAGAGGACCGTGTTGGACTGACCTCCGGTTTACCGGTTGTGCCGCCAGGTGCATTGCCGGGTATCCGCGTCGGGATCGGATAAGCGCTGAAAGCATCTAAGTGCGAAGCCGGCCACAAGATGAGATTTCCTTAGAGGGTCGTCAAAGACGATGACGTAGATAGGGTGCAGGTGTAAAGACGGTGACGTCAAAGCCGAGCACTACTAATTGCCCGAAACTTCAAATTATCGCCAAAGCGCAAGTACTTTAGGTTGTAGAAAGACCAGCGAGGAGTTAGTGAAAAAAGACAATATGTCCCCCATTTCAGGTGGTTATAGCGTCGGGGTTCCACCTCTTCCCATTCCGAACAGAGCAGTTAAGCCCGATAGCGCCGATGGTACTGTCCACAAGACGGGAGAGTAGGTAGCCGCCACTTTTTAAAAGAAAGCGAAGGCGCGGAGCGCGAGGTTAATTCCTCATGCTCCGCGCCTTTTTGTTTGTTACCGTTATTGCCTGATTTTTCCAAGGCAGACCGTGATGTTCTAGTCATGCAGAGAGGGAGCGTAGCACGCGCATGGAGGCTATCATACTATGAGCCCGCCTTGCGATGGTCAAACTGACCGCAAAGCGGGCTCGTGGCGTTCTAAGGAAGGCCAGTTGTTTATTCTGCTGTACCAGTATTACGTCCTGTGTATCTTGTGACATAGCCGAGTTTGCTAGCCACGTAGCTGAGTGCGCGGTGCGCGCGTTTCAGGGCTTCGATAGCTAATGTATTGTCGGTCAGTACAAGGCGTCCGTCATCTGTCAGTATAGTATCGCTACGTTCTTTGCATACTTTTTCTAGGCGGGATTTCCATTGACCTTTCTGTTTCTTGATGTCGTCGGGCCTGTTGTTGTGCACGAGGTAGTTACGGAGGGGACGGACTAAATTGTTGAGAAAGTCAATATCCTCTTGCACCTCCTTTTCGATGAGAATTTGATTGCTGACGCAGAGGAACTCCAAAGGCTTGAGCTTATTGGTGTTACGGCAGAGCAGTTGGACTGCGGTGTCGTAGTAGGAATAGGCCATGACGAGCATGGCGCGGCGGAACGTGTCGGTCGTGCAGTCGTAGGCGTCAAGTCCGTTTGCGAGTGAATGATAGACGTCAAATTGCACTTCGTCATCGCCCTCGGCCACTTCGGCGGCTTGCTCCTCAAACTCTTTCAGCGTCTTGGATTTCCACTCGTCGAGCAGCGCAGGAAACTGGCGGATGAGAAGTTCGAGGAACGTGCATTCATCGTCGATGAACCTCCTGATGGGATGTGGAACTGCAATCATGGCCGCTGGATGAATACTTTTTTCGTTGTGCCGTCTGCCTCGCGGACGATGTTAACTCCCCGCTGCGGGCTCGTGAGCAGCTTCCCTTCAATAGAGTAATACTCCGGAACGCCCGCCTTGTTCGTCTGCACCGGCGTGTCGATACCTACCGCGTCGAACTCCATAAGGTTGTAGGCGCCCCAACCCGTTACCCTATACGACATGTACGATCCTTTAGGAACGTAGATGGTGACGTTGTCGCTTAGTTCTGGGAATTCGCGTGGAATAGATGGAATTGGTGAGAAGAGACGGATAGCCCGCAGATTGGGACAGTCTTTGAACGTATTGCCGAGATATAAAGCATTGTCACCTAGCATGTTGACAGAGGTGAGACTGGTGCAACCACAGAAAGTGCTATCCAAGTAACTCACGCTTTCAGGCAGGTCTATTGTGGTGAGACTGGTGCAGCCGATAAAAGCATCGCTCAACATCGTCACCCGTTCTGGCAGTTCTACCGAAGTAAGGCTGGTGCAGCCAATAAAAGTTCCATTTGCCCATGGCGTTCGTTCCTTACTGTATCCATCGCCAAAATATTCAGGTAGTTTGACTTTCTTTATATTTTTACATTGGTAAAACAAGTAGTCCAAACCATAATTATCTCCCCAGGTGTAACTAAGACCGTCTGTGCTGTATCGTTCGTAACGATTTGTCTCGTAGATGTATTTATAAGTTGTGCTTACATTGCCCAAAGTAACAACACGGTAGACTGTAACATAAGAGTCACCAAAAGGGACAATTGTAGCCTCGCTGATGTCGAGGGTTTCGAGTGCATAGCCTTGCGTGGGATTGCCGTTATAGTCAGCTCCGGCCATTTCGCGGATGATTAGGAGGTCATCGCCGTTCAGCTTACCTGTGAGTTTGAGGTTGGTGATGAGTGGTCGGATGCTCGGGTCTATCATGTCTTGCAGTGTGCCTGCCGTGGCGACGTGCAGGGTGACTTGTTCTGTGATTGGCGCATTCTGCGCTTGCGCATGGGATACGGATAAACAAAGGTATGCCATGAGGAGTGTGATTGTCTTTTTCATTGTCTATTTTTTAGTTGTGTGGAAGTTTGAGATAGAGAGAGGTCTTCAAAAGCTTCGCTATTTGAGGCATCTTTGACGTCCGACCTCATGCATTGCGGGTCGATGGCAAAAAGGTTTTGTGTTTCTTCTTCTTCAACCCATGCGATGGTGAACTTGCGGGCAGTGCCGTCTTTGTCCCATTCGTAGGATTCTCCCAGCCCTTTGAAAAAACCTTTTCGTTCTTTGACGGCGTTCATGGCTTCATCGGATGACGGGAAGTCGGCGATGGTCATGCCTGAGCGTCCTAAGGTAAAAGTTACTTTTTCCATGTCATTTTCTTGTTGTTTCCGCCAAACTCCCCGGGGCGGAAAGGTTTTCAGTAGGGATGTTGTGGCATATATACGAAAAAGCGCGGGAGTCTGTATCGTTGCCGTCCCGCGTATCTGGGCCTTCGCATTGCCCTCCATCGTAGAACGAGCAACGCAGAAGCCCACGCCGATATGTATATATGTAGACGAGCCGTGCGGTGTACGCAGGCGTACACCACGGGCCGGCATATAACATACCCAATGGGCATCTACTGTTGCCTTGTTCCCTGACGATGGATTTGAGTTTGCGAAGTTCAGATACGCCAAGTACAAAGCGTCAATAAACGCCTTTCCTGATATATGGAATCCCGCCTCTCCGCCACCGTTGTGGCTCCGGCGTAGGGATTCAATGCAAATATAAAGATTTTATCCGAACAGGTAAGCCTGCGGGCTGAATATTTTGCGTAGGACCGTAAAAACGCCATGCAGCCGCTCCGGGCGATGATGCCGGGGCGGCTGCATGGCGTTTTTAGCAAAATGACGGGTGGGTTACTGGCAATGCGCTTCCACCCATTTGCGGGCATTGACGAAAGCCTCAATCCAGGGCGTTACGTCGTCCTGACGGTGGTCGGCGGGATAGTTGGCGTTCTGCCAGGGGAAGATGCTTCTTTCCAAGTGAGGCATCATGGCCAGGTGACGGCCGTCGGCCGAGCAGATACCGGCTACGGAGTAATCAGAACCGTTGGGGTTGCCGGGATATTCGTCGTATGAATATTTCAGCACGACGTTGTAATCGTCTTCCGGATAAGGCAGTGAGAACTTGCCCTCGCCGTGAGCCACCCAGATACCCAGTTTATTGCCGCTCAGACTGCCGAACATTACGCTGCGGTTCATCGGTACCGTGGTGCCTACGAAAGCGCTCTCAAACTTGTGAGAATCGTTGTGGAGCATGTGTGCGCGTTCCTTGTGTTCGGGGTTTACGAGGTTCAGTTCAACCATGAGCTGGCAACCGTTGCAGACGCCCAGTGAGAGGGTGTCGGGACGGGCATAGAAGCGGTCGAGGGCTTCCTTGGCCTTGGGGTTGTAGAGGAAGGCGCCGGCCCATCCTTTGGCCGAGCCCAGCACGTCGGAGTTGGAGAATCCGCCGCAGAATACAATCATGTTGATGTCGTCCAGCGTTTCGCGGCCGCTGATGAGGTCGGTCATCATTACGTCCTTCACATCGAAGCCGGCCAGATAGAGCGAGTAGGCCATTTCGCGCTCGCCGTTGGTACCTTTTTCGCGGATGATGGCGGCCTTGATGCCCGACGGCTTGCGGCGGTCAGGACTGATGCCGTATTGTGCAAACTTGCCGGTGAAGTCCTTGTTGAAGGCAAATTCCAGCGGCTGCAGTTTGTAGTTTTCGTAACGCTTGCGGGCGCATCCGTTCATGCTCTGCTTGGTGTCGAGCAGGTAAGAGGTTTCGTACCATACGTCGCGCAGGTAGTCGATGCCGAACTGGTAGGTAGCGCCGTCGAGGGTGGCCAGGATGTGGCGCTCCTCGGTAGGCTGACCGAGCTTGATGTAGCCCACGCCGGCGTCTTCCAGAATCTTCTTCACCTCTTTCTTGTCCTTGTCGGCCACCTGGATTACTACGCCCGGGTTTTCGGCAAACAGAATCTTGATGAGGTCAGCGTGTTTGAAGCCGTCGAGGTTGATTTCCATACCGCCTTCGGTGTTGGCAAAGCACATTTCCAGCAGACAGGTAATCAGACCGCCGGCCGAAATGTCGTGACCGGCCAGGAGCAAGCCCTTGTTGACGAGTTCCTGTACGGCGTTGAAGGCGTCTCTGAAGTATTCCGGATTCTTGCAGGTCGGCACGTCGCTGCCCACCTTGTTGAGCGACTGCGCAAAGGCCGAGCCACCCAGACGCAGCTCGTCGAAGCTGAAGTCAATGTGGTAGAATACGGATTTGGCCTTGTTGACCATGACGGGCGAAACCACGTTGCGGATGTGGCTGACCTCGCCGCCGGCCGATACGATGACCGTACCCGGAGATATGATTTTTTCGCCGTTGGGGTACTGCTGGCTCAGTGAGAGCGAGTCCTTACCCGTAGGCACGTTGATTTTCAGGTCGCAGCAGAAGTCGCTCAGGGCCTGTACGCCTTCGTAGAGGCGGGCGTCCTCACCCTTCTGTGAGCGGCAGGGCCACATCCAGTTGGCAGAGAGTGACACGCTGTCGAGTCCTTCAGCGAGTGGAGCCCATACGATGTTGGTCAGGGCTTCGGCTACCGACAGTACGGAACCTGCTGCCGGGCTGGCCAGTCCGGCCTGCGGAGCATGACCGATGGAGGTGGCTATACCCTTGTCGCCGCGGTAGTCGAGGGCTACCACGCCGCAGTCGCTCAGCGGCAGCTGAATTTCGCCCTGACACTGCTGGCGGGCTACCTTACCCGTTACGGAGCGGTCTACCTTGTTGGTCAACCAGTCCTTGCAGGCCACGGCTTCCAGCTGCAGCACGTTGGTGAGGTATTCCTGCACCTTGGCCGGCTCGTAGCTTACGTTGTCGTATTGGCGGCTGACGCGCTCGTCCACCATCACCGTTTTGGGTGAGTGGCCGAACATCTGCGCCACGTCGAGGTCGAACGGACGTACGCCGTCGGCCTGTACAAAGGCAAAGTGAGCGTCGCCGGTGGTTTCGCCTACCACGTACATCGGGGCGCGCTCGCGCTCGGCAATCTTGCGTACGTGCTCCAGGTGTTCTTCCTGGATGAGCAGACCCATGCGTTCCTGGCTCTCGTTGGCAATGATTTCCTTGGCCGAGAGGGTGGGGTCGCCGATGGGCAGTTTGCTCATGTCGATGAGTCCGCCGCATTCCTCAACCAGCTCGGAGAGGCAGTTGACGTGACCGGCCGAACCGTGGTCGTGGATGGACACTACCGGGTTGACGTCTTCCTCGCAGAGGGCGCGCACCAGGTTGTTGGCACGTTTCTGCATTTCGGGGTTGGCGCGCTGTACGGCGTTCAGCTCGATGCCGCTGGAGTAGCGTCCCGTATCGACTGACGATACCGAACCGCCGCCCAGACCGATGCGGTAGTTGTCGCCGCCTACTACAACCACCTTGTTTCCCTTTTTCGGCTCGCCCTTCAGGCAGTCGCGCTTGGTGCCGTAGCCTACGCCGCCGGCCAGCATGATTACCTTGTCGTAGCCGTATTTCTCGCCGTTCTCCTGGTGCTCGAAGGTCAGTACGGAACCCGCAATGAGCGGCTGACCGAACTTGTTACCGAAATCGGAAGCACCGTTCGAGGCCTTAATCAGAATCTGTTCCGGAGTCTGGTAGAGCCATTTGCGCACCGGCAGGATGTCCTCCCAGTCGCGTCCGCCGTCAAGGCGCGGATATGCCGTCATGTACACGGCCGTTCCGGCAATGGGCCATGAGCCTACACCGCCGCCCATACGGTCGCGGATTTCGCCGCCCGTACCCGTGGAGGCACCGTTGAACGGCTCTACCGTAGTGGGGAAGTTGTGCGTCTCGGCCTTGATGGAGATGACGCTCTCAATGTCCTTGATGATGAAGTAGTCGCTCGTCGAGTGGTCCTGCGGAGCAAACTGCTCGATGACGGGGCCCTGCGCAAAGGCTACGTTGTCCTTGTAGGCCGAGATAATCTTGTGGGGGTTTTCCTTGGTCGTCTTCTTGATCATGGCGAAGAGCGACGACGGCATTTCCTCGCCGTCAATGATGAACGAACCGCCGAAAATCTTGTGACGGCAGTGCTCAGAGTTGATTTGCGCAAAGCCGAACACTTCGGAGTCGGTCAGTTTGCGGCCCAGCTGCTTCTCGATGTCGTGCAGGTAGTTGATTTCCTCGGGCGAGAGGGCCAGACCTTCCTGCTCGTTGTAGCTTTCCAGGTCGTCGATATATTCAATGGGAGCCGGCTTGATGTTGACGGTAAAGATGTCCTGATCCAGACCCTTGTACATGCGCTGCAGCATGGGGTCGTGGTCGGCGTTTTCATCTTTTACGGGGAAGTATTCCTCAATGCGCGAAATGCCGTGGAGATTCATGTTTTGCGTAATCTCAACGGCATTTGTACTCCAGGGGGTAATCATTTCGCGACGGGGGCCTACAAAGTAGCCTTCCAGCTTGTCTGCATTTTCCACGGTAGCGCCGCCATAGAGCCAGCACAGTTCGTTTTTCTCTTCGGGGGAGAGCTGATGGTCAACTTGCGTTGCGATGATGCTCTTTCCGGGTGTTCTGAAAAATAGAATCATGTCGATATCGGAATTAAAAACGTTTTCAAAAGACAAAGATACAGCAAACCCGTCGGAGTGCAAAAGATTTTTTAAGGTTTTCTTTGCTTCCGTGACGCCTTTTTTTCAGTGTGGGCGGGTGCTTCGGGGCGTTTGTCGGTCGGGAGTAGGGGCCAAGAGCAGTGCAGGCTGCCGTTTTCATTTTCCGGGGGTGCGGAAAGATGAAAACGGGCGGGAACTTTTGGGGCCGGGGTCGGAGGAAAAAATTTTTTCCCGCCGACCTTTTCCGTCCCTGTCCGGCAGCCTTGGGCCACGCCCGGCCGGAAAATGCACTTTTTGTTTGCTCGTACGCCTGCCTTTTCGTACTTTTGTGAACTGATTTTAATTTTTTTATCTGTTACTGAACATGGAATATTTTATTGAAGCTCAGCATCTCGTCAAGAAGTTTGAGCAGCACACGGCGCTCAACGACGTGAGCATCAGCATACCCAAAGGTCAGGTGTTTGGCCTGTTGGGGCCGAACGGGGCCGGAAAGACCACCTTTATCCGTATCATCAACCGCATCACCGTGCCCGACAGCGGCCGGGTGCTTTTTGACGGGCGTCCGTTTGAGCCGTCCGACGTCATGCGCATCGGTTACCTGCCCGAGGAGCGCGGCCTCTACAAAAAGATGAAGGTGGGCGACCAGGCGCTCTATCTGGCCCAGCTCAAGGGCCTTACGCACCGCGAAGCCAAGGAGCGGCTGACCTATTGGTTTGAGAAGTTCGACATCATGCCCTGGTGGAACAAAAAGCTGGAGGAACTCTCCAAGGGCATGCAGCAGAAGGTGCAGTTTGTCATCACCGTGCTCCACCGTCCGCCCCTGCTCATTTTTGACGAGCCTTTCAGCGGTTTCGACCCGCTGAACGCCGAACTGCTGAAAAAGGAAATCCTGGCGCTGCGTGACGAGGGCCACACCGTAGTGTTCTCCACCCACAACATGTCGTCGGTTGAGGAGGTTTGCGACCATTTTGCCCTCATCAATCATGCGCAGGTCGTGCTCAGCGGCCGTGTGATGGACGTGCGCCGCCAGTTCCGCACCGGGCTGTACGAGGTGGTCACCGTGGGCGGCACCCTGGCGCCCGACCCGACCTACGACATCGTGAGTGTGGAGGAGCAGTATGACGAGCATCGCTACGTGTTGCGCAAAAAGGTTGACGGCAGCAATTCCGACTGGCTGCCGGTGCTCACGCGCCAGGCCGAGGTGCGGCTCTTTGCCGAGCAGTTGCCCACCATGAACGACATTTTCATCCAAACCGTCAATTCTGCATCAAACCAAGCCTAAAGCCTTATGAATAAAGTTCTTATCATCATACGCCGCGAATTGCTTAACCGCATCGGCAAAAAATCTTTTATCATCCTGACGGTGCTCATGCCGTTTATCTTTGCAGCCGTGATTTTTGTGCCGCTCTGGCTGGCCAGCTTTAAGGACGGCGATCAGAAACAAGTGGTCATTGTAGACCGGACGGGGCTTTATGCTCCCCTCTTCCGCAGCAACGAGCGCTTTGCCTTCAGCGTGGCGCCGCAAATAACCGACAGCATGCGTCAGGCCGAAACCGACATCGACGCCGTGCTCTATTTTTCGGGCGACCTCTCGGTCAATCCCAAGGCCGCCGTCATCTATTCGCGCGAGGAAGTGCCCTTTGAGCTGACCGAATACGTCAACAGCCAGTTGGGCCGTTTCCTGCAGCGGCAGCGCCTGTCGCATTATCAGCTTGACCACGTGGATATCAACAAGCTGCTGGCCGACGCCAATACCGACTTCAGCATCCAGACCTTCAAGTGGGACGAACACGGCAACGAGGTGCTCTCCGACGCCAACGCCGCAGCCCTGGCCGGCATGGTGCTCGTGCTGTTCATTTACATGTTCATCCTCTCGTACGGCGGCATGGTGATGCAGAGCGTGATGGAGGAGAAAACGAACCGCATCGTCGAAATCATGGTGTCGTCCGTGCGGCCCTTCCAGCTGATGATAGGCAAGATGGTGGGCATTGCGCTGGCCGGCTTTGTGCAGCTCATCGTGTGGGGTCTGATGCTGAGTGTCATTATGCTGATAGCCGGTGTGGCATTCGGCGTGAATGTGGGTCTTTCGGGCATGCCCGATTCTGCCGCCCTGACGGTGGGTGCCGCTCCGGCCGCTCCTTCCGAACTGGACGCCATCATGACCCCCCTGCTCAACCTGCCGCTGCTGGAGATGGGGCTCATGTTCGTGCTTTATTTTATCGGGGCTTACCTGCTTTATGCCTCGTTTTTTGCAGCGGTGGGCGCTTCCGTCAACGAGCAGGAGGACAGCTCGCAGTTCATGAGTCCCGTTATCATTCTGCTTATCTTTGGCCTTTATGCCGCCATCTACGGCATTCAGAATCCCGACGGACCGCTGTGTTTCTGGGCCTCGCTCTTCCCGCTTACGTCGCCCATCGTCATGATGGCGCGCATACCCTTTGGTGTGCCCCTCTGGCAGGAAGTGCTTTCGCTGGCGCTGCTCTTCCTCTCCGTGGCGTTTATGGTGTGGGCGGCCGGCAAGATTTATCGCGTGGGCATCCTGATGTACGGCAAGAAGCCCAGTTTCAAGGAAATGATACGTTGGATTCGCTATAAATAGGATATACGGAACCGCTTGCAGAGCGGGCTATAATAATGCCGGACGGGCGCCCCTTCATGAGGCATGATACCTCAATGAAGGGGCGCCCGTCTGGCGTTTTTGTGTGAGTTATCGGATGGAAAAACGCAACCCGAATTTCAGGTTGAAGTTCAGCGGGTGGTCCTGATAGTAGGTACTCAGCCGGCTGTGGTTGTCAAAGTAGTAGCTTATTCCCGGTTCTGCATAGATGGCCGTATGGTCAGTCAGGTTGAATTGTGCGCCCAGGGTGGCGTTGACCGACCATTGCGGCTGTTTGATGCGCACGTCCTGTCTTTCGCCGGACAGCGTTTCGCCGTTGACAACGTAGCGCGAGTCGGTGCGTCCGCTTACGCATATTTCTGCAGCTGCACCTGCTGAGGCATACAGATTCCAGTGGCGGCTGTCAAGCAGCGTGTAGCTGATGCCCAGCGGAATGCCCAGATATTGCAGCTTCTGGCTGACATCATATTGCTGCTGCGTGCTGCCGGACACAATGTCGGAGGCCAGATAAGAGTAGAAGAGCCCGCTCTCCAGAGCCCACCGTCCGGTTAGTCGGTAGCGTACCGAAAGCCCGGCATGGATGGGAAACTTGTGGTGAGTCCGGGTGTCGAGGGCGCGGTTGGGTTGATACAGCGGCGTTGAGGACGTGGATTCATTGGCCGGAAGTTTGTCGGGGATGGAAGTGGCCATCAGGAAGTTTCCGCTTTCTTCCCCCTGTGCGGCATTAAAATTGTTTCCGCCGGCATAGGCTCCCACTTCCCAGCGCTTCGGGGACGTGCGGCGGGAGTTTCCGTCTGTTCTTGCGGCTGCATGTGAAGCTGTTTTGGGGCGTGTGGCAGCCGAGCGTACTTGCGGGCGGATTTTCCGGTCGGTGTTCTCCGGGGTGGTGGAGTCTGCCTTTTCTTGTTCCGGAGCAGATGCCGGAGCCGGAGCAACTGCGGTTGTGGCGGCGGCTTGCGAGGGTGTATTGACGGAGAAGGCGATGAGTCGTTTTTCCGTGTCTTTGTTCCGGAAGTCGGCGGTTTGAGCGTGGGGATGCGTGGGTGACTCCAGGGGTTGCTTGTGCTCAACAACCGTATGCGAAGCACGGGGCGGAACCGTGGTAGGGTAGCGGAACACCCAAAACAGTGCCGTCAGGGCAGCTGCCGCTCCCAGTGCCGTTTCGATGCCGTACAGCCAGCGGCGGCGTGTATGAACCGTGGCGGGGCGTTGCTGCTCCGGCTGCGGCAAGGCTTTCATGAGGTCGTTCCACAGTTCGGGTGGCGGCGTTTCCTCATAGTCCTGCAATTTCTGGCGGATGAGCGTTTTCCACTTTTCTTCTTTCATTTCTTACGGTATTCGTTGATTTGACGGGCCAGCATTTGCTTGGCTCTGTGTAGTTGTGAAGCTGACGAACTTTCCTTGATGCCCAGCAACTGGGCAATTTCCTGATGGCTTTTGTCTTCAAAGACATAGAGGTTGAGTACGGTGCGGTATCCGGTGGGCAGTTGTCCTATCATCTCCTGCAGAGCCTGTGGCGACAAGGCTTCCATGTCCTGTTCGTCAAACGGAGTTTCAGTCAGATGGTCCGGCAGTTCCGGTTCGTATTCAATACAGTCAAAACGTTCGCGCCGACGTAAAAAAGTAATTGATTCGTTGACAACGATGCGGGTCATCCAGGCTTTGAGTGAGCCTTTTCCGCGATAATGAAAACGGGAGATTTGGGTGAAGATTTTCAGGTAGCTGTCCTGCAGCACGTCCTTCATGTCGTGCACGTCGCGAATATACCGGTGGCAGACGGCGGTTAAATTGCCTGCCGTCTGCCGGTATAGTATGCTGAGCGCTTCGGCGTCATTTTCAGCGGCGCGCTGGGCCAGTAGTGCTTCGTCCAATTCTTCTGTCATTTCCCGGATTCAGGCGTGCTTTCCTTCTTATTTTACGCGGGTGAAATATGAGCGGTCGCCCAGGTTGAGGTCGGTGTTGCCGCTCGAGCGGCGGGAACAATAATTAAACTGGGTTGATTTCATGCCGCTGAATGAATTCCATTTTAAGGTGAGTTTGACGGTCTTTCCTTGTGTGTCGGGCAGATTGTTGAGCTTAAAGGCAATCAGCGCGTCGCCCCAGTTGCCGAGCGTGTCACCATAGGCTTCGTGATGCAGGGTCAGTTCGTAGGGATCATCGGGGTTGGCTCCGCTTACCAGATTGAGTACATGTACGGTTTGACTGTTTCCCCAGCGGGTGCGGAACCTCAGTGTCAGGTAACCGTCTTCGGCAATGCTGACCCAGTCTTTCACAATTTCTACGGCGTCGTTGCCGTATGCGGCTTCGTCGGCAGGGGCATGTACGGCATCTTTGGTTCGGATGCTGTCAATCCAATTGATGTAGGCCTGCTGCGTGAAACCGTCCCGACCATTTCCTGTCATGACCAGATTGGCCAGAGCTCTCACCTCTTTCTGCCCGAAGGGAGAGCGTGACAGGTTGGTGGGGAAGAGTGTAGTTGAGTCGTCCAGTTGCAGGTAGCATACATTATCGGCTGTATGCTTTACTGTGACCAGCGCATTGGGAGAAGCGTAGTTATAATAGTAGTAGTCATCTCCATTGTCGCAGGAGGTCGTTAGTCCCAAAATTACGCTGGTCAGAATAAGTAGTAGTTTCTTCGCTTTCATACGTTAGTTTTTTTCTATGGTTTCTACTCCATAAAACGCGGAAGCGTGATGAACCTTGCATGCCTGAAGTTAAAAAAAACAGGGCAGGGTAGATTCGGTCAGGAACTTGTTATATGTTTTTATTGACCAGCAGGTAATAGACCAGCGCCCAGTCCTGATCGTTGGCCAAAGCGTCATATCCCCGGGCGCGCTGACCGTTGATGAGGCGGGGGTAGAGGAATGCACAGTAACCCTTTCCGTCTTCGGCAAACAGTAAAAGGTTGTTGCGCACAATCTGTCGGGCCTCTTCTGTTTTTGCGGAGTTTCCGGACGCAAGAGCATAGTAGTAATAAGCCGAGGCATTGAGTGTGCTCCAGTAGTGCGGAAAAGTGTCACCGTAGCGCTCTGATTTGCCGAACCAGTAGCCGTCCCAATGACGGATGGCAATGCCGTTCAGGTAGCAGCTGGGTTGCCGTCCGCAAAACGCCTCCAGTATGGGCATTTGCCGTCGGGCCTCGTTCAGACATGCCGTGTCGTGACTGACCAGATAGCATTCGGAAAGGAATTGTACGGCAGGGGCTACAATACTTTGTTCGTAATTGACTTCATGTTTGGGATAGTTCGTTCCGTTTTTGATGAGTTGGGCAGCCTGTGCAGCGTAATCGTTCCACAGAGAGTCGCGTTCCTGTGTCAGTCCGGCCTTTTCCAGCACTTGCATGCTGAGTGTGACGGGAATGCCTATGGCGTAGAATCCGTGTCCGAATTTATTGAACATGGTGCGCAGGGTTCGGTAACCGTCATAGGCGTAGGACGTCTGTCCCGTAAGCAGGTACATGCGTAGTTGCAGCTCGGCAATCCACGGGTAGTTGTAGGCGCGCGGATAGCTGTTGCGTGTGACATTGGAATAGGTCACGTAGTCAGGATCTTGCAGTTTGTTACGCACAAAATCGGTGTAACGTATCAGTGAATTGAGCAGTACCGTATCACCCGTCAGCTGACAGCATTTGGCCAGCAGTACGCCCATGCCCACGCGCTCTGCTCCCTCGTTCCGGTCGGTTGGGCTGCAACTGTGGTTGGGGTCGAGCAGCAGGCTGTCGGTCTCGTTGTCGTAGGGCAGGTAAGCACCGTAGCGCGGGTCGTCGGTGCGTTTCATCTGCTGGTGGGTGCGTATGAATTCTACGCGCCTGGCAATGAGTTCGTCAAAGCGGTTGAACGCTGCCAGTTCGGTAACGGCTCGCCCTCCGTTGTTATAGTGGAAAATCACGCTGAAGTTTCCCGGTTGACTGACCGGTATATCTACGCGGTAGCGTCCTTTTTCCAGCCGGACTTTATATTTTTCGCCGTGAGCCGTGGCAAAAATTTTTTTCAGTTTGTAGCGGCTTTCCAGCGTGGCGTGTACGGTATCTCCCAGTTCAAACGTATATTGGTTGCAGCGGGCCAGTACGCTCCGCCGCTTCAGTAGTTGTTGTTCAAAGTCGTCCCATCCCTGATGCTCAAACAGGCGCCATTCCATCGTTACTTCTTCTTCGGGCTCCAAGGTCTGTTCGGGCAGTCCGAGGGCAATGACGCCGCGTGTCTGGGAATTTCCTTTCTCTTGCCCACGCTCCCAGATATCATAGTCATACAGGCTGCCCCGGGTGAGGGCCAGCCCCAGGTGCGGCCCTTTTGCTCCCATGCGCAGGGCACATACGTATGCAGCCGTACCTTCCGCCCATACGTGGGCATGTGCCCGTTGGGTCATGCAGGTTGCCGCGTCGGGATAATTGTCGTTGAAGGGTGTAAAAATACCGATGTCACGCAGCGTTACGTTTGCTTGCGTATGGTTGCGCAGCGTGTAGCGCTCTACCAGGTCGTCGCCCTCATATCGGCGGCTTACGATGACGCGTATGCCTCCGGCGTCATAAACAGCTTCCATGCCGTCGGCCGAGAGGCTCAGCGGTCGGTTCCAGCGTACGGTGTCGCGCTTGCTGTCGGTTTCTACGGTCAGGTATCCCAGTCCCCAGCTGTAATTTTCCTGTATCCATTCATATTGTGATCCGTCGGTGGCCAGTAGCCAGTTCATGCCCGTAGGGTCGTCGCTCAGGGTGATGGATGCAATGCTTCCGGTTACGGGATTGATGGTAATTTTAGGCCGTCCGGCTTGTAGGGTTGTTGCCAACAGAACCCCGCATATCAGTAAGGTATATTTCAGTTGATTCATGCTTTTCTCATGTTAGGATAAGGATAGTGCAAAGATAGCGAAAGGGCAAGCAAGAATGCCGGACAAAATCTTTTTTTATCTTACCGTATCGTAACAAGCTTTAAATTTCGGAGGAGACTTGTCCGTTACGGCAGAAAAAGTTATTTTTGAATGTAATTCTAAATCGGCGGCAGGCATAGGCTTGCTGCCATGAATGTGTAATCAGAGAGCAGCATGACAAATAGCAAGCAACTTACGATCAATGCAGGGGGTAAACTCCTTTCGTTTGAGCAGCCGCGGGTGATGGGAATTCTTAATGTGACGCCCGATTCCTTTTATGCCGGCAGTCGCACGCCGGGTGTTGATGAAATCCGTCAGCGAGCCCAACGCATGGCCGATGAAGGGGCCGATATGATTGATGTGGGAGCCTACTCCTCGCGTCCCGGGGCGGCCGACGTTTCGCCACAGGAGGAAATGGAACGTTTGCGGATGGCTCTTCCTGTCATTCGTAGCGTGTGCCCGCATATTCCGCTATCCGTCGATACGTTTCGTGCCGATGTGGCCCGGATGTGTGTGGAAGAATGTGGTGCCGACATCATTAACGACATTTCGGGCGGTCAGCTTGACCGGAATATGTTTCGTACCATTGCCCACCTGAAGGTGCCTTATATCCTGATGCACATGCGCGGTACGCCTGCCGACATGCAGCAGTTTACGGGATATGAACACCTGGAGCGTGAGGTGATGCTCTATTTTGCGCAGCGTGTGCGCTATTTGCACGACTTGGGCGTGAGCGACGTGATTCTCGATCCCGGGTTCGGCTTTGCCAAGACGTTGGAGCAGAATTATGATTTGTTGCAGCATCTCGACGATTTACAGGTGTTCGGCCTGCCTGTGCTGGCCGGGCTTTCGCGCAAGTCCATGGTCTACAAACTGCTGGGCATAACGCCGGAGGAGGCCCTTAACGGCACTACGGCGCTGCACATGGCTGCCCTTGAGCGTGGAGCCGACATCCTGAGGGTGCATGATGTACAGGCGGCCGTACAGGTCGTGGCGCTCCATCGTGCGCTTTGCGGCCATACAAATTCATGAAGGGGAGAGCAGAAAGAAAAAAGGATTCGGACAGAAGTGCCTGAATCCCCGTTTCTGTAAAAAAAGAGGATTATTTGATTTCCTCGTAGTCAATATATTCACCCTCTTGGGCTGAAAAAATCTTTTTGCCGTCAGCGGGACGTCCGTTTGACGGCTTTTTTTGTTCCTGTTCGGGTTGTGGATTTTCGTGGCGGTAAGTCGTTTTCTGTTTTGAGCCCAGGCCCAGTATCTTACCAATGAGTATGCGCAAGCCTATGACAAAGGCCAGAATAACGGCAATGCCGAGCATGAATAGGCATCCCAGTGTTTTAAACAACATGTATTTGACAGAGTTGGTTGATTCTACAATTTTTTTTAGTACGCCTGCTTCCTTTCGCCCGCTTTGTCCTTATGAATGGACATCGCCGACCGGCGTGCGCAACAAAGGTAGACAAATCGTCCGATATACCCAACCTTTCCCGGCAAAATAAAACCCATATCGACCACAAATGAGTCGGTATGGGGAAATGGGTGACTGAAATAATTTTTGCTGTGTCCTGGCGGTGGGGCGTTTCTTTTTCCTTTGCCTGTCAGATGCGCTTCTTGCGTAAAATGACGGACAGTACGACATACAGGATAACGACTACCGAGAAACCCACAACCGAATATCCCAGCAGAGCCAGGGTGGCGATAAGTACGGCGCAGGCCAGCATGAACAGGTAGCGCACGCGGTTGCCAATCCACCGGAAGTGTTTGAATTTAAGGGCAAACATCGGAATTTCCGATACCAGCAGGAAACATGAGATGACAATGCCGGCCAGCAGTCCGTAAAACGAGTCGGGCGACTGCAGGATGGGGTCTTTGAAACCGCAGGCCAGGGCGCTCCAGAACAGGGCATTGGCCGGCGTGGGCAGACCGATAAATGTGTCGCTCTGACGGGCGTCCAGATTGAATTTGGCCAGACGCAGTGCCGAAAACGCCGCGATGGCAAAAGCCACATAGGGCAGGTATGTGCGGGTAGTCATGCCGGCCAGGGGCATTTCCACTTGTGTGAGCATGTGGAATACGATGGCAGCCGGCGCAAAGCCGAACGTAATGTCGTCGGCCAGTGAGTCAAGCTCTTTTCCAATGGGCGAGGCCACGCCCAGCAGTCGTGCCGTAAAACCGTCGAAAAAGTCGAACACGGCACCCATGATAATCCATACAAAAGCGCCGGTGTAGTCGCCCTGAAAGGCATGAAGGGTAGCAATACAGCCGCTCACCAGGTTCAGGCAAGTCAGCGTGTTCGGAATCATCTTTCTCGTTTTCATAGTTAAGGTTGCAGTTTAGCCACTACGGTCTGATTACCCGTAGTGCTTTGCCCGAGTTTTACAAGCGGCTGGGTGCCGATGGGCAAATACAAGTCGACACGCGAACCGAATTTAATGAATCCAAGGTGCTCGTCGATGTAGCAGTCCTCACCTAAGTGGGGGTAGGTTACGATACGCCGGGCTACGGCTCCCGCAATCTGTCGTACCATCACTTCCTGTCCGGCTGGCGTTTCAATGATGATGGTCGAGCGCTCGTTTTCGGTTGAGGCTTTGGGGAGCCATGCTTTATGGAAATTTCCGTTGTGGTGGCGTACATCCTTGACAAAGCCTTCCACCGGAAACCAGTTGGCATGTACGTTGGTCACCGACATGAAGATGGAAATCATCAGCCGGCGGTCGTGAAAATACTCGTTTTCCTCCACTTCTTCCACCACTACGACCTTACCGTCGGCCGGAGCCACGACAATATTGTGCGTGTCGCCCTCAAACAGACGGATGGGGCAGCGGAAAAAGTTGATGACCACCATATAGATGGCCCCCGTAATGATCAGCCCTGCATAGAATACAATGTGTGCGCCCAGCCATAAATAGACCAACCCGTTGAACAGTAAAAAAGCCACTCCACAGCCTATGAGGGTGTGCGTACCTTCACGATGTATTCTGATTTGTTTGAGTCTTTTTATTCTGGTTATTCTGGGCATTGGCTTGTGAACAATTTTTACGGGAAATAAGGGTATTATCTGGGGCAAAGATAATTTTTTTTGTTAAAACGGGCAAATTTAGCAGCCTTTTTCTGTATTTGTGTCAGTTTGGCGCTTACCATTCTTCGGTCAGTGCCCGCTCCAGCTCCTCACCCGTCAGGCGCAACCTGAACTGGCCTCCCTGTGCAATGGAGATGGCGCCTGTTTCTTCCGACACGATGATGGCCAGGCAGTCGCTTTTTTGCGACAGACCCAGCGCAGCGCGGTGGCGCAGGCCCAGCGCTTTGGGGATGTTGGCGTCGTGCGATACCGGCAGGATGCAGCCTGCGGCCTCAATGCGGTGGTTGCGTATGATCATGGCTCCGTCATGCATGGGGCTGTTCTTGAAGAAGATGTTTTCAATCAGTCGTTGCGTGATGTTGGCGTTGATGATGTCGCCCGAGCGGATGTACTCGTTCAGTCCCACCTGGCGCTCCAGTACGATGAGCATACCCACCTTTTGCTTGCTCATGTTGATGCAGGCCATTACGATGGGCAGGATTTCGGCACGCTGGGTCTCGTTTTTGCGGCGGCGCTTGAAGAAACTCGAAATGATGCGCGAGTGGCGCTGTGTGCCGATGGTAGAGAAAAACCGGCGTATTTCTTCCTGAAACAGGATTATCAGGGCCAGACCACCCATATTGACCATCTTGTCGAGAATCGTACCCAGCAAGCGCATTTCAAACACCTGCGACACCAGAATCCATACCAGGATAAACATGATGATGCCCGAAAAGATGTTGGCCGCGCTCGACTGCTTCATCAGTTTGTAGATGTAGTACAGAATCAGCGCTACCAGCAGGATATCAATGGCATCTTTTATTCCAAAGTCAATCATTTTTCTTAACAGGCGTTTTTCAAGCCGCGGCCAGTGGCTTTGCCGGATGTGTGGTTCTGACTCCTGGCCGTGGTGTGACGGTAAAAAACAGGTTCTTGGTATTCTTCAGGCAAAGTTACAAATTTGTGCTCAAGCGCGCAAGTTTTTTAAAGGTAGCTTCGGGTGTTTGTCCGAAAAGGGTGCCGGTTTGTTTTCCGGAGGAGGCGGGTAAATGAAAAAAGGCCTGACCTCGTTTTTTCTCCGTGCCTTCCCTGTCTGTTTCAGCGGGTTGCCGTATGGCTGAAGGCTGGCATCGGGGTGAGCCTTGGGAATGTATGGACAACTTATTTTAAATAATGAACGATTTTTTTTGCAGTTTATAACAAAACGGGTATATTTGCCAAAGGCCAATATCCGTGTAGTTACAGATGGAGTGATATAGGCCGGTCGGAAAATCGAAAAACATCGCCGGGAACAGCCGGGGAATACTTTTACAATACAATTTATGGAAAAAAACAAACTGATTATTGCACTATGGGGTGCCTGTCTGTTGGGTAGCGGAGCTTATGCGCAAGAGCAAATTCCCGCCAGGGGCTATTCCCTGATTGTTGAGTCGGCTCAGAACCGGTTGCTGGAATCGGACCGGGCAGGCAGCTTGAAGATGCCCGTATTCGGACAGGGCTTTCAGGCCACGTGCGATGCTTCCTGGCTTACGCTGACGACCGAAAAGAACCAGCTTCGGCTGGATTATACGGCCAATGAGGAAGCCGGGCAGCGTTCGGCTACGATAACCTTGCGGAATGCGGCCAACCAGACCGCTTCACTGACCGTCGTACAGCCGGGGGTTCAGACTCTGGAAAACGTCGAGTCCGAGTGGCTCCGGATTTTTCCCACCAGCAGCCGCTCCAACCAATGCCAGCCGGGAGCAGATGTCGACAAAACGCAGGATGAGAACTACGGAACGGTTTATCACAGCAACTGGTCGCAGAGCATTTCTGAAACCGACCCGGCCATACTGACCTATGATTTCGCAACGCCCCAGCATATTGACCTGGTCAATTACGTCCCGGTGAGTGGAGGCGGAAACGGAAAGTTCGGTCTGGTAGATGTTTATTACAAACAAAGCGGCGCGTCTGAATATACCCTGCTGGGAAATTATGATTTTAAAATGGCCGGCACACCGACTCCCGTATATTTCGGAGCCGGCGGCATGGACAATATCACCTCCGTACAGTTCAGGGTAAAGACGGGATACAGCTTTACTCCCGGCATTGAATATTACGCTACATGTGCGGAAATGGAATTCAAGAGAAAGCTGCAGCCGGACGAATCCTTCCTGAAGAGAATCAGCGGAATTACCGCCACGAGCAGCGGCGTGCCGGCGCAGTCGGGTGAGGACGTTTCCCGAACGCTGGACTACGACCCGTCGACCCTGTTTCATACGGATTACAACCGGCAGGTCAGTGAGGAGAATCCCGTTGTCCTGACCTATACCTTACCCGCCGGCAAGCAGCTGGCAAATGTGGTTTACCTTCCCCGACAGGACGGCGGTAAAAACGGTAATTTCGGAAAGGTAACCGTCCGTTACAAGGCCCAAGATTCCGATGAATTCACGGATTTGCTCACAAAGGACTTCGGTCAGGCCACCACACGTATGGAAATTGACTTTTCCGGTGTACAGACTCCCGTCAGCGAAGTGCAGTTTGTCGTAACTTCCGGTTTCGGCGGGTTTGTGTCATGTGCCGAGATGATGTTCTATGAGTCCCGAACCATCAGTAATGACTATACCATATTTAAGGATAAACTGTACACGCAGCTGGCCGACGGAACAACGCAGGCAGATATCGATGCGCTGACCGACCCGTTTGTGAAGAAACTGGCGCAGGACCTCTTCGACAAGAACTACAGCACGGCCTACCGCGTGGCCGAATATCCGTGTTTGCTCTCGCCGCAATCGCTCTCTGAGGAATGGAACACCCCGGGAAAACTCTACGACCAGCTGCAGGGCGTGACGGGAATCAACATTTCCAAAGGGCGCAACGTGGTGGTTGTTTCGGGGGCCGACCCGGGCGTGTCGCTTGCGCTGAAAGTCGTTGCCTGGTTTGCCGGCGAACTGGAGCAGAATTCGTCGGGCGAATGGGTCGGAGCAGGTCCGGCTGAAAAGGTTTATTCGCTGACCAACGGGGTGAACATCATTAACTACGACGGCGATTACGACGGCCTTGCCTACATTTCCTATTATGCTGAGGCCAATCCGGAAAATTACAGTCCCGTGAGTGTCCACTTTGTTTACGGACAGGTAAACGGATATCTCAGTCCGGACAAGACCAATGAAGAAATGCAGCAGATGTGTGCCAATGCGCGCAACAAGTGTATGGATCTGGTGGGCCAGCGGGTACACTCAGTATGGACGGCGCAAGGGCTGCACGACTACTGTAAGGCTTCAGACGGCACCAGCCTGGGCTACCGCCAGTATATGAACCTGCTGGACCTCCTGATTGACTGGGAACACCAGCTGCTGGGATTCAAGAAGTATGACCGTGTGCCGGCAAACAAGACCATGGCTTATGTGAACTATACCTATTATATGTTCCAGGGAAGTTATGGCGTGTCTTTCAAATATGACCAGGAAAGGCGAATACTGAACTGCAAGACGTTGATGTACGATGATTCGGACGCCATTTGGGGTCTGAGCCACGAGTGGGGACACCAGCACCAGATGCAGCCGTATTTCTGCTGGGCCGGACTGGGCGAAAGCTCCAACAACATGAACTCCTGCTACAATGTGCTGCACATGGGGTACACAGGCGAGCAGGCCAGCCGGATTCAGAACAACTGGTCAAATGCCTATAATCATTTCTTTAAAGACGTGAATACTTCCTATGTTTCAGCGTCCGGCGATCCTACTTATGCCCGTATGCGTGCATATGAAAATCTGAACAGCTTCAGCTGGTGTCCAGCCATCCAACAGGAAATACAGAATCAGTATAACACCTATTATAAAAATGGAGGATGGGCCATTCCGTCAATAGCCAGTGATCCTGAACATGCTTTGTCTACGAACGAAGTCTACGTGGAGGAAAATACGGCACCGTTCTATATGTTGCATAATTATTTCAGTGATGTATCGACCGACCGGTCAAAAGCCGAATTCCAGTTGGATCTGTATGAGGCATTGCGCCAGAATGACGGCCCCAACGGCTCATCGATAGAACCGGGCAAGACGGAAGTGGACAAGTATGAACTGCTGGCCAGCGCACAGAACGGAAACAAGAACGGAAAGTATGCTGAATTCGTGAAAAAATACCCCAATTCCTGTTGGGTGACCAAAGGGTATATCCATGAAGGAGCCACCTGGACGGAAAACAGCGTTCCGTTTATCTTCAACTATATTCGTAAGGCGTCAAAAATCTGTGGTTATAACCTGTTCGATTATTTTGACAAGTTCGGCTTCCTGCGTACGGTGGTAATGACGATTGACGATTACGGGAATAAGAATTACGCCATGATGGAAGATATGAAGACCGAGTTCAAAGCCGACATGGAGGCTCTCCAGCTGAAGCCGATAACTGCAGAAATGATTGAAACCATGGCACACGCTTCTGTTCCTACATATGATACGCCTGTAATACCCAACTAATTCATAAGCGAAATGAAAATCAAACAATATATTATCGTACTGCTGGCAGGAGTGATGCTTCCGCTTGGGCAGTTACAAGCTCAGATAACCTCTTTGAATGAGCTGAAAAACGACAAGAGCTACACCATACGGCAGCTTCCGGCAGCAGACAACAACCAAAAAGTGCTTTACGCTACAACCGAAAACAAGGTTGAGGCCCGTACGGCCCCTTCGGCTGCCGAAGATGAAAAATGGGTGGTATGGACTTCGGAAAAAACGGGATACCATTATGTCTATAATCTTGACCGTGAACTTTTCCTGAGCAACACTTCAGGTGGCTGCACCGTGAGCAGTGTGCCGGCCCCCTGTTACTTGATCGAAACCAGCCAGACAGGCCAATGGCTGCTGGCCAATAATGATTTGCTGACAGGCCTGACGGCTGCAACGGGCGGGGTTGTATTTTCGAAAAATGCGGACCTTGATATCAGAGACATTTCTTTTTCTCTGACCGATGCCAACCGAGCTCTTACCACTGAGGAAATGGCGAGGATTGAGCAGGCTGTGAGTCAGGCAGCGGCAGAGCAGGCTGATTCGGAGTTGCGCAGTCAGGTGTATGCCGAGATTGAAGCGCTGCTGGCCGAGGCCCTGCGTGTGGAAACACTCGGAAAACCTGACTTTGCAGGCAATTATAGTTATGAGGAGTTGGCCGACATTTACAATAATGACAGGGCGGGACAATATACCGTAGAACAGCTGCAGGCATTGCTGGAGCGTACCCGGGCTTCCATATATCCGCAGGAAGGAAAGTATTATCGTCTGATTAATAAGGCCCGTCCGAATGACGGCTCAATGGATAATACGCTGACTATTTGTGACGCCATGCCGCCCATGAACCTCGGGGTGCGGCAGATTGTCGAAAAAATTCCGGGCAAGCATCAGAATGGCGTACTGGAACCAATCAGTCTGTTCCAAGTCATACGCGCCGGAAGCGGAAACGAATACGTCTTGTATCACCCGGGAAGCCATCAGTATGCCGGTGCGCATACGACAAGCGGGGAGAAAATTCCTTTGACGGACAGCCGTGCCGGGGCCGGTGTTTATAACCTGCAGCACGTAGGAGACCTGCTCTTCCGTTTCCAGAATCATGAGGACAACGCTTTTTATCTTACGGCCAACGGAGAAAGCAACTGCGTCAGCTATGACCAGGAAGAAGAACCGGAGAAATGGTACTTGCAGGAAGTAAAGTCTATTGATCTGCAAATCGGAAGCAGCGGCTATGCTACCCTCTGCCTGCCCTGTGCCATTGAATTGCCGGAGGAAGTGGAAGCCTATGTGGCTACGAGCCGTGACGGGAATGTATTGCATCTTACGTCATTGTCGAACTATACGGAAAGCCGCGTCCTGCCGCGATATGTGCCGGTGGTGCTGAAACGTAGGAGCGATTGTACGGATACGGAATTCAGCTGCCCCGTCATTTACGATGCAGCTACGCCTCAAATCCCCAATCTGCTGAAGGGGCTGACGCTTCAGGGCAACATTGAAGAGGGCAGTTACATCCTTTATCAGGGGGCAGACAAGCCGCTCGGATTTTACAAAGTAGATCCGAACAGCACATTGGTTTACAGTAACAAGGCATACCTGCCTTATCAGCCGGCATTCCAGTCGTCTCTGAAGATTAGTTTTGATGGTGAGCTGACCGGCGTAGAATTGCCTGAGATGACGGAGAATGAAACGGACACAAACATACTGTACGACCTCACCGGAAGACGGGTAATACGTCCGGAAAAAGGAATCTATATTTCCACCAAAGGAAAAAAGCTGCTCATGAAATAATGGTACGACTGCCATATAACTCATAAAGGAATCACGGGAAGCGGATGTAAACCAGCTTCCCGTGATTCCTTTTTATGGGGTATTTTTTCAAGTATTGTATAGGAAAAGTTTGCCATAAGAAGCAGTATGCAGAAGAGAAAATAACCGAGTGAAAAACGTAGGTTTTCCTTCTTCAGATCTGCTTGTTGAACGTATAATCCGGACATATGAAATGCGTTTTGAAATATAGTGACATGAATGCCCTATTTGAACTTTTTTTACGAGAATGGCAATTTTAATATTTTTTTACTAAATCATAGCGGAGTTTTTAGGTATTTTTATTACTTTTGCGACAGAAGAATTCCCTTAAATCCAATAAAATATTCAAGATAAGATCGTACAGTATGATGCATCTGCTATGTTTTTTATGGCAATAAGAAGATTCCGTATAAAACATGAATGTCAATTTTAAAGTTATATTTATGAAAAAACAATTACTATTCTGTTCGCTGGCCTTGGCCTCGTCATTGACGGCCATGGCCGAAGGGAGCGATCCGGTGATGGATCTCAGCCAGCTGAGTAATAACAAGTGCTACACCATTGTGCCGGCAGGCACCGAGCGTGGCACCTGGACGTACTCGGCCGACTATCCCGATTACCTGGTTTCCACGCTTAAAACCGAAGAGGAGGTGAATACCTCCAATTCCAACCAGCAGTTTGCCTTTCTGAAATCCAGCAGTGGCAAATACTATATTTATAGTGTTGGGGGGGGTAAATTCCTGTATTACGCCAATAACAATCTGGTAGGACTGAGCGCCAGCGTTACTTCGGTAGCTTATGAGGCCAATGTGATTAAATCTACGCATACTAATGCCGCCAATTATCCGTGGGTAGCGGCGCTGAACGGCGGTACCCAGCAAATGAACTTGTGCAATCCCAATGGCGTGGCCGATGGCCAGCCTGGCGTGGTATTCTATAATTTTTCGAACGATCCCGGCAATGCCATCAGCATTACCGAAGCGGGTACTTTTGACCCGACTGAGGCCTTAAAAGCTATTGACGTCTATGAAAACAGCGCTATCAAGCAACAGGCACAGTCTATTCTGGATTGCTATGACGACGCCAAGGCCAACTATGTAGGTGCTTATTCAAAGGAGAGTATTGACGCTTTGCGAACGGCGGTAAATGATGCCAGCGCAACCGTAGAGAGCATTACCGCTGCCATCAAGGCCGCCAAGGCCAGCGCCAAATCTGTTGAGGCCGACAAGTATTACATGATTCAGAACGCCAACACGTTTGACGACGATAACCTGAAATCCATCTATGAAAACCCCGACGGGCAGAACATTGCCTGGAACACCGTAACGCAGAGCGCTGCCGAACTTTGGCAGTTAGTGCCGGCCGATAATGGCGAATACCTCATCAAGAGCGCCAATACCGGCAAGTACATCCGCTATGAAAGCGACGGCGTGTGCGCCAAGATGGGTACGGCTGCCGACCGTCCGTTCACCCTTGCTCCGGGCGCTGACAACTATACCTTTGGATTGTGGTGCTATGGCACGGACCGCAGCGATTATAGCGACATGACGCCGCATACGGCCGATGGCTTCGGCGTAATTGGCGGTACGAATGTGCTGGAGGGCGGTTACGTCTCCACCTACAAGGGTAACCGGTTTGCCGCTTGGAACCTTGTAGAAGTATCCAGCGTTAAGCTCACCGTGGGCGAAACCGGTTATGCTACCGCTTACTTCCCGTTTGCTGTGACAATTCCGGCAGGTGTAACGGCCTATACCGTAGCAGCCGCTGCTGATGGCGAGGCAACGTTGAGCAAACTGTCCGGCACTATTCCTGCCCATACCGGCGTGGTATTGAGTGGTACGGCCAATACTCCTTGTACTTTTGAAATTGCTGACGACGTAGCAGCCGTAGACGGCAAGAATATGCTTGAGGGTATGACCATTGCTACTGAAGTTCCTACAGAAACGAAGGCTTATATCTTGGCCGATGGTTCAAATGGCGTAGGTTTCTATCGGTTGTCAGAAAGCGACCGTACGATTGCTGCCAATAAGGCTTATTTGATTGTTGATGATGCTGCAGAGCCTTCATTCAGCTTGAAACTGGATGGCGGTCTGACCGGCATCAACGGTGTTGAGGTGAGCGCCGGCGCCGATGCTCCGGTTTACGACCTGCAGGGCCGCCGTCTGCCGCAGGTTCCCGAAAAGGGCATCTATATTCAGAACGGCAAGAAAATCATGAAATAACCCCAAAACTGAAGCACACATGAAAAAACAAGTTTATAAAACTCCTACCGTGGAGCTGATTGACCTGCAGCTCGAGGGCTGCATTCTCACCGCCAGCGGCGACAAGACAATGTCCATCCATGATGATGTTACCTATGACGGCAGCGAAGCGCTGAGCACGGGGCCGGAGTTCCCGTGGATGGATAAAGAGTAATCCTCCGCCCCGCGTGGGCAGGCTGGCCCTGACACGCCTTTAGTCCACGCTCCGACATGACAGTAGCGGGCCGCACGCATAGAGCCGT
>OMFY01000414.1_pt1 | contig 26328 bp, 29 predicted proteins | sample 1645701 | NCBI WGS metagenome assembly OMFY01 (sample SAMEA103958111, study PRJEB25191) | human gut metagenome | biome: human-associated habitat [ENVO:00009003]; feature: intestine environment [ENVO:2100002]; material: feces | place: Germany | collected 2013/2015
TGAAGTGAAGCAGTAAATAAACAAATAATCTGTGAAGTAAATTCAGTCATAGTCACTCTGTGAAGCCCCGCTTTTTATGAAGATACCTTCATGAGGCGATGAAGACGCTTTCGTGAAGCGATGAAGGCACCTTCAATGGGCGATGAAGGTACCTTCATCGGAAAGCGGTTATTTCGCCCACTACAAAACATTTTCAACTTATGTCTTGATTTGGCACTCCCGCTACATAACTTTGCGCCATCAAACCAAAAATGGGAGAAATACAATGGAATTAAAGAAAGTTTTCGTATTGATGTTGGCAGTTAACCTTTTTTATACAATTATGATCTTTTTGATGCTTGCTAAAATGGCTCCACAAGAAGGTCGGTGGGTAAGATTCCTCACAATAGAAGAATTATTCTGCCCCAGGAAATATTTTGAGCAGGAAGATATATGAAGTGAAAAAGAACCCTTGGGTCGTTGGTGGATGACCCAAGGGTTCTTGCCCGGAGACCCAAGGGTACATTGGCTTTTACCCTTGGAGACATGCGGGCATAGGTTTATCATCATCTTCATGAGAATGGGTTACATGCGCAATGGTTGCGAAAGGCTTCCATGCATATACTGGATCAGATTCGTTCAAGACACCTTGTTGTTGAAGGTCAGTGTTTCTTGCTTCTCTCCATCTATTTCCGCACCATATTCTATTGTAGATGGGCGTTTTGAATCACCTTCATAACTAAAGTGCTGCTCTATCCACGAAGTACTCCCTTCGTCAGTAGCCTTTTTTAGGTCATTTTCGCGAGTTCTCCATTCAGAACCCTCCCCTCGGTTTATTTCTCTAAGCATTGGAGCTTGATTGATGGCCTCATTAGGGCCGCCCAAGCAATGAGGAACAAAATGACAGCTTTCATCATCTTCAATAGCACCCTTGCCTTGCCTTATCATTTCTTGCTGGTCTTGCCCTCTGTCTAACTTTTCTTCATAGGTATCCGTAACAACAGTGGTTACCTTTTCCACTCTTCCCTGGTTGTCTGTTTCATACATAGAGCGACCATCCACACAATAAGTCGTTTCCGGCATTAGCTTTGCCGTATTGATGAATTCATTAAGATTGTCACTACCTTTCGCTCCACCAGATTTGGCATAGACCGTTCCGTCAGAATACACCATTTTGGAATTAGAGTACATATCATTTGTGCTATAGGCCACAATGTCCCCATTTTCCAATTCCGCATATCGTAATGTATTCATGATGCCATCTTCACAATCATTACCCAATCTTTTGTTCATCTTCTCTATTTGGTTATATAGCTCAGGACATTTTTCCTTCAGCTCTTCCAAAGAAAGGGGCGTAGCATTCTCTAAGTGGTTTAGTTGTTCAAGCTTTTCATCAGATACTTCCTTGCGGAACTCGCCTACTATTTCTTTGCTATAGGTCTCCTGTAAGGCTTGGTCTTGTTCTTTTACGCTACTAATGCCCATTTCTTCCATTCTGTCTTTCAGATCTGCGACAGTTTCCTTCTTGGACTGTTCAGACAATCCTTCCCAGTCCGCAGGATTTACGTTCAATTCTTTCAGATAATCCTTTTGGGAATCTGACAATTCAAACTTGGATTTCACATCTTCCAAAGATGTGTTCTTTCCAGTCTCATCAATATACTCTATTCCATTCATAGTTATTTCATTTTATTTACTTGTACCCAATGTTTTTCCGTCGTCAAAGATGTGGAGACTATGCATTGTCCCACTAAAAGCTTAGGGATAATCATGCGTTGCTCATCGCTGATGCCCATACTCTCAGCTATTGCCCTGCAATCATCCTCTGCTACGAGCCTGTGGGTGATCTTTGTGTTAGTATTTTTGATAGCATCAGGAATAAGTCTTGTGGGAACTTGATCCACCAAAAACATTCCTTCACCATAGGCGCGAATTTCTGACAGCATATTAGAAAACATCATGGCAGACTTTGATTGTGGCATCTCAGGATTATCACACTTCATCATCACTCGATGCGCTTCCTCTATTACAGTAAGATGATGGCAACTATTGCTGTTGAAATCCACCCTGCCCAGTTCGGCTTTTGCCTGACAATATTCATATAAAAACTGTAATATAACCGCCATGAAAAACGCCTTGTCCACATCATCGCCCACATAAGACAAATTGATGACGCAAGGCTTTTCAAACAAGTCTTTCCAATCTGTGGAATGCAAGCAATTCAACATCTCTCCTCTCCATCCTCTTCTAAGACTATTGATACGAGTGTTAAGGCATGCCTTCATATTGCTGGCGACCCTCTCCTCATAATGGCAATTATCTATGACTTTATTAACCGACACGCTCATGCCGTTTAATGTCGGGAACTTTGTTGCTCCAAAGATTGGCTCAGAGTTTAGCCAATCGGTTGTCTTGTTTTGATAGATGGTGTAAATTAAGTCTTCCATCAATACAGGGAGGATATCATACATGGGGAAAGCCGCCGCAAAGGTTGATTTCAGCCTGTCTATATGAGTTAAGACGTTGGGCTCTTGCCGCTTGTCTAACCAAACCACCTCAAATGGATTCAGCCGTAAATCTTTTGGCACAAACTTCTGCCGATATTTCTTGCAACCTGGTATATAAATATCTATCGGGGTAGATGGATGCTTTTTGTTATAAGCTATTGCCCAGTCGACATATTCCGTCTTTGCAGGTTCAATGATAAGAAAGGGAATTTCTCCTTTCAATCCGTTGAGTATAGCTTGCACCGTGTTGGTTTTTCCTGTACCATTAATGCCCGAAAGCAAAGTGTGCTTTGCCAAGACACTCAGAGGAAGATTATATTCCATCTCGGTGATAGAGCCTCCATACAATAGTTTTCCAAAAGATATTTCTTCCCCTTGGGTATGCATCTGGTTCAAACTAAACTCAGGCGAACTGTCCACCACGCTAATTCCAGGAACGGCTCTTAGAGGAAAATTTGCCAAATAGGAAAGTTCTTTTGTTGTCAAGACACTTTTCAATTCTTTGTAGCAATCACCTAAGGGATGCTCAAAACGTCTTCCTCTATTGTTGTTGATCATTAACAAAGGCGCATTCAGTCTCGCAAGGCTGTTGCCCTTCACGTCATCTACGACTGTACTTATGTCGTGTATGCGAATGGGCTCATAAATAGATTCCTGCCCACTGACTATGGAACGTAGTTGCATGGCTCCTCCTTGTATATCTGCCTTCCGATCAGCCATCATATACACACCAACTTTCCACAATCCTATCGCCTTGCCCGTTTCCAATCGTTTTGTATAAGCAGTCAAATGCTCAGAAACAGCTTCAATATGCTTATTGACAATATTCCGGCTCAAACTTTGTGACCTATTCTCATTAGTTCCTCTTGATACGGAATCGGTCGTTGTTGTAGATCTTGAGCTCGTGTCAGAAGTGCTCTGTGTTTTCGTAGGCGTTATATTCGTAATGATGTTTCCTATAGCGGAGAGTCCTGCCATGTTCAAGACACTTGGCAAAATTGCCCCTGCGGCATCAGCCATACCATCAAGCACAGCCCCTGCTGCAGGAAATACCGAAGCCGCAAGTCCTAATCCTGTGGCTCCTAAAGCAAGTTTCCCTATTTTAGAAAAATCTTTCTTTGAAATAGATTCTGAGATGGTATGGCTAACCGAATCCGTGAAAGAGCTACCGCGGGTAATTGAATCGAACGTTCCCTGCGAGAACCCCTCTGTAACATTAATGGATTTCAAGGACTCTGCCTGCCCGTTCATTTCTCTACATTGGTAGACCATAGCCTCTGCGTCTACGTTATCTATGGGATCGGCTACTACAAGGTAAGCGTATCGATCACTCTTGTTCATGCCTGCCATCAACTTGTCTATTGTAGAAGGATAAATAGACTTGTATTGGCTCTCCATGGATGGTACACCCGTAAGAGCATATATATTGCCAAAGTTGTCGTTGGCAATATCAGATTTTAGTCTTGATAATTCAGCTTCCCTTTCGTCTACAATTCTCGACTGTAGTCCTGGCCAAACACCTTTTATGAACTCACTGAGATTTTTCATATAGCTTTTGGCCTTTACATTGTCGGAGATAGAACGTAATCCTAAATAAATATGATTTTCCTTACCATTACCTTCTACCAGGAAAAGCAATTGGGTAGTTTTTGGGAGAAAGCATGAATAAAGGATTTTTTGGATAGCCGTAAAGCAGTCTTCGGCAGTGTCTTGGAGAGGCTTCCCTACTTGCTCTATCTTCATCCATGAAGCCTCCTCTTTCAAAGTGCTTTCCATTGCTTCCACTTTGAAAGGGTTATTTGAAACAGAACTAGTGATGTCCTCCAAATACTTCCGCTCCATACAGAAGGAAAGCGATTGGGAAAGAGCCGTTGCCGCCATTACCTTGGCGGCAGGCTCAAGTGTATTTGTTAAATTTGCCATTTCAATCCACTAAGATACGTGCGTCCCTAAGGTTCTTTTTATAGTTCTCCAGCAAACGATTTACTGTTTGACGGACATCGCTTCTCAGTTTGCCGTTCCTTAAAATTGAGTTATCAATAGTGTTGTTAATATCAGCCTCAATGTCGTTCCAGTTTTTCTGGATTTCTTCCCCAACTTTCCTTCTTTCTTCCCTATCAAGCACCTTGGCCATTGCTTTTTCACGTTGTTCCTCTTCACTTAATTCGTTGCTTCCGAAGAAACTTCCTACGAGATAACCAATGCCCATTCCAATCAAGCCAAAGATCGCTCCTGCTCCTGTAAGTGCCCACTTCAGCCAATTGGTGCTTTTCACCTCTATGAGAGAAGCAACATTCTCAATTACTTTGTCTAAATTGATGTCATCTATTTCAACACTTCCGCAATCCAATTTAGGTAATGTTACCTTCATTCCCTGCGCAGAATAGCTATTGACAATGGCCTCTACCTTTTTTCGAATATCTTTCGTATGCTCCTTTATTGCACGATCTATGTAATCTGGAGCTTTCGGAATCATATTATTGACCGTTTCATCGGCCTGTTGAGCAATAGCGTCTTTTAAGTCCTTAAGAGAAAGGCCTTCATCAAAATCCATAAAATTTTCAATGGTATTTCCCATTGAAGAAGAAAGCTCCTTTTTCATAATGTTGCCAAAGTTTAGAGCAAATGTGTTGAATACCATTTCTCCCTTTGCCACTTTGTCAATCGCTTTGTTCAAGTCGTTGTCCATTTCTCCTGTTCGCATATCTATGCGGGCTACCTCTGCAACACCTCTAGAAATGGTGAGAGAAGGATCTTGATCCCGATAAACGCATTCGGCAGGAAGGTTCCATGTTTTTTCAACAAGTGGCTTAATGAAATCCATTCTAGAGGCACCTCCCGTGAGGAACACTCCATAAATGGGAGCGTCATGGATATAATTACTCTTAAAGTCCAACATGGCATCTTCTATTTGCTTAATATACCCAACAGACTCAAGAAGCTTATCCAACTCACCTGGAGCAAACATCAACTTGAAACGCTCATCCTCAAAGTCTTCATCGTCCTCAATCAGTTCCTCGAAATTAACAAATTTCTTCACTTTCGCCGTTGGATCAAAATAGACTCGTTCTTTAACCGTCCTCGCTTCAAACAGCAAGCGGTCTTTCAGTTTCGGATATTTCTTTTCAAATTCACGTACAACTTCTGTCTTTTCCTCAACGTTCTGGAGAATGGTCTTCTCTATAAAAGAAGCTCCACAATTATAACCATTATCGATTAATTTGTCGCCTTTTGAAAGGTTCATGTAAGTGAAATCAAGTGTACTTGAGCCCATGTCAAAGACCACGGCACCTCTATTAACATTACGACCAAGACCCGAGGTCGCGTCTTTTTGGGCACACACAAATGCCGCACGAGATTCTTTTGTCACCCCAGCTATAGGCAACCCAGCCTGTTTGGCCATTTCCATATATAGCTTTTGTTGCTCTGCATTCCAGCCTGAGGGTGTGGCTATATATACGCAATGGTTTCCTTCTTTGAGGTTGCTGGGATTGTTTTCCAATATGCTATTATACACTTCATGCATAAACCGAATCATCAGTTGCTCTTTAGGCCCATTGATGTCTTTAGGGGCTTGCTTAAAGCAAACATTGACAGAGGCTTTCTTTAAAATGTCTGATCTAAAAGCTCTATCACCTATAAAAGCATCTCTATTTTCCAAGATAGTAATGGCAGAAGGAAGCACCTTTTTATTGCTACCCATCTCTAAGTCTTTGGCTCTATCTAATTGTTCGATTGGCTTGTCCCATAGTAAAGGACAAATTGCCGCGGATGTTTCCCCATGCCCAAGGTCAATACCAATGATGTATTCGGTGTTCTTATTTCTATAGTCCATATTGCTTTCTATTTGAATGTCACAGGATCCTTTTTGCGAAGTAAGCGTGGCATTGCTCGGAGTTTCACTATTGCCGTTGCTTCCTTGTTCTTCCTCCATAACCTCATCCACAATATCCATAAGGTCGCCAATGCTCTTAGCGCTATGTACTTTTTTCATGGGAAGTGAAATGTTGTATTTTTCTTTTACGATGGTAGCGAACCGGTTTGTTTCTTTCCGTTTGTTCCATGGAATCGGAGAAGTTCTGGTATAGTAACAAGTGTCAAACAATAAAAGGTTTGTAAATGACGCAATGAGTTCAGAGTATGACGTTGATTCCGCCACATCTGCATCCACGTGGCTTTCCCAAGCATCTACAAAATATTCAATTGCATCAGAGATGGTATTGTTTCCAAACTCGAAGTCTTCTATATCAGAATAATATGTCTCGTCATTTATCCCAGATAAATAATCATGAAACATAATAACATCTATGATATCTCCAGACGCAACATAGCCACGTTTGCAGATGTCTTTCAAGGGAGTACTTAATGGTACATAAGTCTCAGTGCCAAGTATAACAGAAGCCACAGCTGTGGTCACGATATTCTCACTATCCGTCATGTTGCTATGAATTAGTTTGTTCTGGTATAAACAACTTTCCTTTCAAAACTGTCACTCCATCTTTGATTATAGCAGGTACAACCATTTTAGGCTCTTTTGCGGTTGGAGAAAAGATTTGCTCAAACAAATCAATGTTGTCCCCTGAATAATTCACCACTTCAAGATTATAGTTGTCAAGAAGTTCCGCAACATCCTCCACGCGCTGTTGTAATTTTCCAACATATTTCCCTTCAGCAGGTGTGTGCGTTCTTTCATAGCCTATGAGGGACTGCAAGCCTTCCAACAAAAGCTTGAAATTGGTCTCAAGACTGGGCTTTGGCATACTTTCGTATTTGTCAACCACACAATTGACTTGTGCCCGAAAAGAGTTAACCAAATTGTCAACACTTTCGCAAATGTCCGATACAATAGCTATAAATTTATCTACATCCAATTTTTGTACAGGCTTGGCAGACGCTTGCATAGCCATTTGTTTCTTGGGTATATTTGAGTGAGCCGTCGTATTCTTATCCATAGAGGCAACATAATAAAGAGACAAAGCTGTTCCTGCTATTGCGCCAAAAACTGCAGCCCATGTACCGCCAACCACTGCACCAATCACACCGCCAACTGCAGATCCGCCAATACCATAAGGTATGGCAGATTTGTTTGAACCACGTTTTGGCTTTTGCTCTTGATTGCTGCCCATTGGATTTTTTGCTTTCTCCATGGCCTGGGCATTGGTCTTAGTCAATTCGACAACAATAGCTTGCTGGGCATTCAAAAGCGACATGGCAGATTGGAGTATATAATCCTCCGCTTGTGTAAGTTGAAGCCTAAACTCGCTTTCGCTATCAAACAAGTTGTCCAAATAGTCGCTTACGACTTTTTCTATTTTAGTCGCATCCTTCGGCAACTCCAAATCCTGCAGTGAAGATCGAAGTTCAGCTTGTTTGCTCTCAAAAAGCTCTTTCAATGATGTTTTTTTGCTCATATCTTAAATTTTACTTGTTATTGATTAGATTCTATAGATTATTTGTCTTGCTGCTTCTCCCTTTTGTTCTTCTTTAGGAAGCAGGATATCTATACCTTATAACCCTAACTTCCTTAAAAAGGATGACAATGGGTAAGACGGTGGAAGGGGATCTGTTAGCATGACATCTCGTATTTTTATCATTAGGAATTGCATTTTGTGTTTCAAAAGGATACGGGCAGGAGCAAGCAGCATGCATTCTAATTGTTTGTCAGATATGCTTTCCCAAACTTGGAAGCGGTAATGCGCCTCTATTTGGCTCTTGTCATTTACGTAAATGGTAGCTCTGGTGTTTTCTTTAGAACAAATTTGATTGATGGTTTTAAGATATTTGACTAAATGCTCTTTGGAAACTGTAAGGCTTAATGTCGCAATAGAAATTATCTCGTCAAAGGGCGTATCGTTTTTGTCATCTGTTAGAGGGCAGATGATGCTTGATGAAATATCGGAGGATTGCTCCTTGATGACACCATCAAACCTTCTTTCAGCCTTATTGGCATGAAAACCGTATTCTTCATGTTTTCTAAGGAATTTCTCCACAAATGCCATTGTATCCATAATTCTTCCGTTTTTAAGGTTTACACTCTCACAGCGCAGGTGCATGCGGGCCTTTGTTCGTTCCCTTGGGGTGGTTGACGCATTGTCCGCCTACCATCACCATGATGCTGGGAAACTGCTTGCCACAGTACTTGCAGGTGTACTTGGTTTTCTCGGAGCCCTCATAGAGCTTGTGGCGACCTTTGTTGGGGCCGTCAGGATGGCGGGGACAGGAGGCGGAGGTGAGTGACCTCACGTTGGGGAACTTGTGCCCGCAGTACTCGCAATAGTAATTTTTCTTTTCCATGTCGTTTGTTTCGTTATTTCCGCTCGCAGACATTGGTGTGGCTAGCAGGAGCAGGAGGGTGAATATTACGGTGGTCATATAATGGCTTGTGCTCATAGTTCCATAGGTTAACGTCGTACATTTATAATTTTGCGAAAGTACGGATTTTACCCATACGAATCAAGTCCATAATGGTTCACATGCTTTTTTAACACTTTCGGCCGGGCATTGACCTCACGTCGGGGAACTTGTGCCCGCAGTACTCACAATAGTAATTTTTCTTTTCCATGTTGTTTGTGTTGTCATTCCCGCTCGCTGACATTGGTGTGGCCAGCAGGAGCAGGAGGGTGAATATTAAGGTAGTCATATAATGGTTTGTGCTCATAGTTCCACAGGTTAGGATGGTTTATCTGTTGTCATGTGGAAACAAAGAGAAAGGGCGTAAGCCCACATCTGTCCTCCTTGCCCACGTAGGTTCTTGCACAACCCGGATCAACAAAGCGGCAGAAGCAGCCCACGCCCCTATACGGGATGTGGACATCGTTCGCCAGCTTTTGACTGATTCAGGGAAACGTGCAAGATTTACGTGAATCAAAAAGCCGCTAGATGCTCTTTCAATTGTCCTCGATGTCTGGAAGCCGCCCTTGCGGGAGGTACTTCCATTCGCAAAGTTACGACATTTATCGATAGCCCGCAACATTTTGGACGATTTTTTTGCTGCCTCTGCCATATTTTCTTGTCGTTATGTCGTGAAGTTACGCCCATGTTCTGCCAAAGCCTTGACAAAGCTGCGCTTTTTGTGGTTTATTTGTTGAAACCGATGCTTTGTCCGCCTTTTTCTATGCGCTCTTCCTCGCAGAGGGTGATGAGGTGTTCCAGCGTGGGGGCGGTGCCTTGGAGTATTTCCTCCATGGTGATCTTGCGTACCACGTTGTCTATCTCGCCGCCGCTGAAGTCGAAACGGGAGGCCAGTTGTCGGGCTTCCGCTTCCCGGAGCGCGGGCAGCTTGTCTAGCCAGATGCCTGACTTGGCTTCCAGGTTGGGCTTGTCGAAGCGTATCTTGAAGAGGAACCTGCGCTCGAAGGCCTTGTCCAGGTTGTCGGCCATGTTGGTGGTGGCGATGAGGATGCCGTCCAGCCGTTCCATTTCTTCCAGTATGATGTTTTGGATGGCGTTCTCCGTTTGGGCCACGTTGCTGCTGTTGGCGTCCTTGCGCTTGGAGAAGACGGCGTCGGCCTCGTTGAAGAGCAGGATGGGCTTCAGCTTGCTTTGCCCGCAGAGGCGGCGATAGTTCTCGAACACTTCCTTGATGAGTTTCTCGCTCTCGCCAAACCAGCAGGTCTTGGTGGCGGAGATGTCTACGTGCAAGACGTCTCGCCCTGTCTGCCGGGCCAGTTGCCATACGCTTTCGGTCTTTCCCGTGCCGGGCAGTCCGTAGAGTAGGGCGGCCACGCCCGTGGGCAAGCCTTTCTCCTTGAGTCGCTCTTGCAGCGTGACGTAGTGGTCTTCCCGCAGGCTCTCGGTGAGCGTGGCGAGTTGGCGCTGCAGGTTGGGTTCGAAGAAGAGCCGCTTGGGCGTGATTTTTTCATGGCTCACCAATTGCTTGATGTTGATGGGATTTTCGAAGAAGTGAGCGTCTTCCTCGAAGTAAAGTTCCATGCCCTTCGGGGTGAGCTTCAGCGCGGCATCATTAAACATACCATTCTCGCACACTTCCACGAGTCCGTGCCTTTGCAGGATGTGCTTGTTGGCCTTGAACTCTCGTGTTTCCCGAAAGGCATCGCGCTCGGGCATGAAGCTGGATAACTGGCGGAAGCGGAGTGTGTCACCATCTTTGGCCTCGTAGCACACGGCGTAGAAGATGGCACGGTCTTGCGGGTTTTCTACCAAGCAGAGCAGGTTGGCGATGGCGGAGAGTTGTGGGTTCTTGGCTTCCAGTTTCCTCACTCCCCGGATGAATTTCCATTTTTCCACCGCTTCTACCTCGCCAGGCAGGTTGCCGATGTCGTCTCTTACTTTGGCCAGGAACTCGTAGCGGTCCAGTCCACTTCTGTCGCTTCGGTAGACGTTGGCGTTTTCGCCGAAGAGCAACTTTACCGCCTCGTCGGTCAACACCAGCGTGTCTTTATCTTCCGCCTCTACCAGTTCGGTAGCCATTAGGGGATGGGTTCCCTTCATGAGGAGCGCTTTCTGGTTTATGCGCACGCTCACGCTGTCGAAGAGGTCTTCCAGTGTACTGTTGACGCCGCTTTTCCCGCCGTCACCGTCTTTGGTGAAGTCGTTTACCATCTCGTAGAAGAAGGCTCGGTCGCTGATGTCGGGCAGCTTGGCTTGTATGGTTTTCACCAAGTCCAGGCCGGCGTGCTCCTTCTCCAGGGCTTGTATCCGGGAGAGAGCTTTCCGCATGGCTTGTTTTTCTTGCGAGCGGCTGTGTATCAGTTCGCTGGCCTTGGCGCAGAAGTTAAACTGGTCAAACTCGGTGGACGCGGTGGGCGGGATGGGTTTCACCTCCCGGCCTTCCACGATGGCGTTGAACACGTCTTCACACAGCTCGTATTGCCGCTTCACGATATTTTCTTCCTCGCCATTGGCGGACTCGATAAAGCCCTTGGCTTGCAGGGAGAGCAGGGCGGGGACGTATTCCATCACGTCTAGCGTGGAGCAGCCGAAGTAGTTTGCCAGGTCGTCTGTGTCGGTGGATTGCTGCCCGCACTGCCTGTCAAGGATGGCCACGAGCATCATGGCTTGCTCCCGGTTGTCCAGGGACAAAGTCTCACGGATGGCGTCCAGTGATGCCGAGATGGTGGTCAGTCGCTTCAGCTTGCTGTCCTTCAACTTGTTGGCCGCGGCCTTGATGTGTTGTATCAACGATGACTTTTCCATGTCTTTTACTCCTGTTTGTTTATGGTTCATGCCGCGAAGTTAGGCGTAGCTTGTGCCAAAATGTGGGTAAGGCTAAAATTATTTTAGTTTTTTCTTTCCAGGCTACATCATCGCTCCAGAAAGTCGGTACTACTGCGTTGCGATTTCAGTATTGCTGACTTTTGGTATCAGTAGTACTGCGTTGCCACTTGCAGTAGTACTGCGTTTTTGGGGAAGCAGCCTCTCCCTCTCGTCAATAAAAATGAAAAAGCGAGCTTTTTATTTTGTATTCTCCCCGATTTAAGTTATCTTCGCGAACATGAACGCTGACAAGAAACCCCTGTTGGGACTCACTTTGACGGAACTGAGAGAAGTCGCCAAGGAGTTGGGTATGCCCGCTTTCGCTGGAGGACAGATGGCAGAGTGGCTCTATAAGCACCGTGTGAGGAGCATAGACCAGATGACCAATCTCTCGAAGAAGAACCGGGAACGATTGGCGAAAGCCTATGAGGTGGGCTGCGCCGCCCCGATAGATGAGCGGCACTCAGTGGACGGCACGGTGAAGTACCTTTTCCCCGCCGCCCAAGGCAGGTACGTGGAGGCTGTCTATATACCAGACGGAGACCGCGCCACACTCTGTGTCTCTTCCCAGGTGGGTTGCAAGATGAATTGCCTTTTCTGCCAAACTGGCAAGCAGGGATTTGAGGGCCAGCTCACCACGGGCGAGATTCTCAACCAGGTATATAGCCTGCCCGAGGCCGATACGTTGACAAACATAGTATTCATGGGACAAGGAGAGCCCATGGACAACTTGGAGGCGGTATTGAAAGCCACTCAAATACTTACCGCTGACTATGGTTGGGCGTGGAGTCCGCGCCGCGTCACGGTGAGCAGCGTAGGCATCCGGGGCAAGCTGGAAAGGTTTCTGGACGAGAGCGAATGCCACGTGGCCATTAGCCTGCATTCCCCGTTGCCCGAGCAGCGCGCCAGTCTGATGCCAGCCGAGCGGGGCATGGGCATCAAGCAGGTGGTGGAGCTGTTGCGGCGTTATGATTTCGCCCATCAGCGCAGACTCTCGTTTGAGTATATCGTCTTTGGCGGGCTCAATGACAGCGACCGCCACGCCCGGGAAATCATCAAGTTGCTGCACGGACTCACGTGCAGGGTCAATTTGATACGTTTCCACCCCATACCGGAAGTGCCCCTCCAGGGAGCCAGCGAGGAGAGGATGCTGGCCTTGCGCGATTACCTGACCGCTCATGGCGTGTTCACCACCATCAGGGCCAGTCGTGGCCAAGACATCTACGCCGCTTGCGGGCTCTTGAGCACCGCCAAGAAGATAGCGGAAATAAGAGGTGATGAAGGGGCGTGAAGTTTGTTTGCTTGTGGTCGTAGCGCTACTGACCGCTTGCGCCAATGGGCCAGGTGCGCTGCCAGACAGTGGCGGGAAGCCCTTTGAGGTGTTGGTGGTGGACGACAGTGACAATCTGCTCACCCGTTTGCTGCAAGTCGACGCGGAGGGACTGCCGCAACGTGAGCCGTCTTTTGATGTCTCCCGGGTGGCATCACCTCAATGGAAAGGCTCGTTGAGGTTGGCCAGGGCCATTGTCGTCAGGGATACATCCAGGACGATGAGGCAGGAAGTTGACCGCTATGCACGGCCGCAGCTCATTGTTTATACAGATGGCGGGGACGGCAAGCGACTCCTCGCGCTCCTGCGGGAGTTTGAATTGCGGGTGGCTACGGAATGGTTGCGTCAGCGGCATAACGCCAAGACGGAGGAAACCATACGCCAGATGTTTGGCGTGAGCGTGCTCATCCCGAGTGACATGAACAGCGCCAGGCGGGGGAAGGACTTCCTTTGGCTGTCTGACAATAAGGCTTCCCCCATGCGCAATGTTTGTATATATAAAGGTGTGAACCGGGACAGCGTGATGCGGCAGAACGTCAAAGGCGAGACCGACAGCATGTATGTGCAAACCGTGAAGGGAACGGTCAAGGAACGCCCATTGCCTGGCGGAGGGGTTTACCGCTATGGGCTTTGGGAGATGAAAGGGGATGCCATGGGAGGCCCCTTTGCCAGCGTCACCCGCCAGGGCGTTACCATAGAGGCGTTTGTTTACGCTCCTGGCGGAAAGAAGAGAAACCTGATGCGGCAACTGGATGCCGTGTTGTATAGTCTAAGAACTCAATAATACAACTATAATTATACATGGAAGAAAGAAAGATACGCGTGGCGATTACCCACGGAGATACCAACAGCATTGGATATGAGCTGATATTCAAGACTTTCTCGGAACCCGAGATGCTTGATATGTGCGTGCCTATCGTCTATGGCTCGCCTAAGGTGGCCGCTTATCATAAGAAAGTGGTGAACACCCCCGCGCAGTTTACCATCATCCACAAGGCGGAAGACGCCATGGAAGGACGGCTGAACTTGCTGGCTGCCATAGAAGACGAGGTGAAGGTGGAATTAGGTACCGCTACCCCGGAATCGGGTACGGCAGCCATGAAGTCTTTGGACAGAGCCATGACAGATTTCCGCCGTGGTCTGTTTGATGTATTGGTGACCACGCCTGTCAACAAGAGCAACGCCCAGATGGCGGGTTATCCCTTCCCGGGACATACGCGGTTCCTGGAGACATGCGTGGGTGAAGGGGCGCAAGCCTTCAATATCTATGTCAACAGCAAGATGAGAGTGGCCAGCCTCACGGGTATGGTGTCCGTAAACCAAGTGGTGGAATCTATCACTGAGGAGAACGTCATGGCCAAAGTCCGGTTGTTCGCGGAGACCTTGCGCTCAGACTTCCGCGTTTCCAACCCCCGATTGGCAGTGCTCTCGCTTAATCCTGGTATCAACGGAGAGATGGGCAAGGAGGAACGGGAAATTATATTGCCAGCCGTGGAGAAACTGGCCGATGAGGGAATACAGGTGTTTGGACCATATGCGTCTGACGTGTTCTTCGGCAAAGGATACTACGCGGACTTCGATGGTGCGCTGGGCATGTATTACGAGCAGGTCCGTACTCCTTTCCTGGTCTTGAGTGACGGGGAGGGAGTGGTCTATACGGCTGGCCTGCCCCTGATACGCACCGCCGCGGACTTGGAAGTGAGATACGACATGGCCGGCAAAGGAAAGGCGGACGAGTTCGGTTTCCGCCAGGCCCTCTTCATGGCTATAGACATATATCGCAATAAGATGATGTTCAAGGAGCCTCAAGAAAATCCGTTGCCCAAGCTATACCATGAGAAGAAGGATGAGAGCGAGCGCGTGCGCTTCGCCATTCCCAAGAAACACTCCAATGAACCTTTCCCCAAGAAAGACCCTGGGCAACAAGAGTAGGGTGGAAGAGTGGTTTCGCTTGAAATTCGGCCAAAGTTGAGGATATCTCAAATATTATATGTAATTTTGTACGCTCAATGAATATTTCAGAACTGCAAGCTATCAAGCAACGGTACAACATCGTAGGCAACAGCGATGGACTCAACCGTGCGCTGGATGTCGCCTTACAGGTGGCACCCACCGACTTGTCTGTGCTGATAGTCGGCGAGAGCGGAGTGGGCAAGGAAATATTGCCCCGCGTGATACACGACGCTTCACCAAGGCGCAGGGAGAAATATTTCGCCATCAACTGCGGTTCTATTCCCGAGGGTACTATAGACAGTGAGCTGTTTGGCCACGAAAAGGGTTCTTTTACCGGGGCGATAGGAGAGAGCGAGGGATATTTCGGCGTCGCCAATAAAGGCACCATTTTTTTGGACGAAGTGGGCGAGCTGCCCATAGCCACCCAAGCCAGGCTCTTGCGCGTGTTGGAGACAGGTGAGTATATCCGTGTGGGCGGACAGGAGGTGCGCAAGACCGATGTGCGCATCGTGGCCGCCACCAATGTCAACATGCGCAAGGCCATCACTGAGGGGCGTTTCAGGGAAGATCTTTACTACCGCCTGAACACCATCCCCATCCAGATGCCGCCTTTGAGAGAGCGAGGGGAAGACATTTTGTTGCTCTTCCGCCTGTTTGCCATGCAGATGGCCGACAAGTATCATCTGCCAAAGATAACGCTTACTCCAGAGGCGCAACAAGCCTTGATGAGTTATAAGTGGCCCGGCAACGTGAGGCAACTGAAGAACATCACCGAGCAGATGTCTGTCTTGAGCCGGGAAAGAGAGGTGAGTTTGCAAACGCTCTTGCGTTTCATTCCCCAGGATGAGCCTTCCACCCAATTGGCCACCATCAATCCAGAGGCTGGCTCCCACTCTTACGAGAGCGAGCGGGAGATGCTTTATAAGATTCTCTATGAGTTGAGAGGCAGCGTGAGTGATCTCAGGAGAGACATGTCTTCTTTGCGCAAGCAGCTGGATGAAGCCAGGGGCTTACGGGGGGAAGTTGGTTTCCAGCATCCCCATTATGAGACTATTACCGCCTCCACGCCCTATCCCGCGCCCTTTTCCCATCAAGAAAAGGCACAGGCAAGGGAAACCGAGGAGGCTGAGGCCGAGGAAATAGAAGAGGATGAAATCATGAGCCTGGATGACGTAGGAAAGAAGATGCTGCAAAAGGCGTTGGAGCGCAATGGGGGCAATCGCAAGAAGGCGGCAAGGGAACTGGGCATATCAGACCGTACTCTATACAGACGCATCAAGCAATATGGACTGGATAAAGACTAAGCGACGGAAATTGTGGCTTTTGGCCTCAACGGGCCTGCTGGTTTTGCTTACGGCATGTTCCGTGAGCTATGGCTTCAATGGCGCCAGCATAGACTACAACAAGACGAAAACCATACAGATAGCGGACTTTCCTATCCGCAGCAGTTACGTGTGGGGACCTATGGGGCCGATGTTCAACAACGCCCTGAAGGATGAGTTCGCCAACCACACCAAGTTGCAGCAGGTAAGGCGCAACGGAGACTTGAAAATAGAGGGCGAGATCACCCAATACAGCCAGCGCAATAAGTCTGTGTCCAGCGAAGGCTACTCTGCCATGACAGAGCTGAGCCTGACCGTCAACGTGCGATTCACCAACAACGTGAATCACAACGAGGATTTCGAGCAGCAATTCACCGCCACGGCCAGCTATGAGACCACTCAAAGCCTGAATTCCGTGCAGGAAGAACTCGTTTCGCAAATGATAGACGACTTGGTGGACCAGATATTCAACGCCACCGTGGCCAACTGGTAAATTCTCTTAAAGCAACCCATCATGGAACTGACGCGCTTGATACAACATCCCGAACTGCTCAATAAGGAGACCCTTTATGATCTCCGGGCACTTTTGGCGCTCTATCCCTATTACCAGACCGCCAGGCTCCTGATGTTGCAAAACCTCTATCTCTTGCACGATGCCTCTTTTGACGAGGAATTGCGCAGGGCAGCTATCTATATCACCGACCGCCGCGTGATTTTCCAGATGATAGAGGCGGCGCATTATCAGATGAAACGGGTAGCCAAACCTAAGGAGCAGGCAGAGGGAGAGGATGGCAACAGCCGTACCGTGGCGCTTATAGACAGTTTCTTGGACACGATTCCCGCGGAAGCGCAAGAAGCTAAACCCAAACGGAAGCCTACGCCCGCTGATGCTGCCGTGGACTATGTGGCCTATCTGCTGGAAACGGAGAGCGGGGACGAGGAGAGCGAACCTGCTCCCAAAATGAAGGGGCAAAACCTCATAGACGACTTTATCAAGGACGGAAAATTCAATCTTAATACCATGGAAGGCACGGATAGCCCCCTGGAGTTCATGCCCGAAATAGAGCCTTCGATGGACGAGGAAGAGGAAACGCCCAATAACGCCTATTTCACCGAGACATTGGCCCGCATTTACATTAAGCAAGGTAAATATGAGAAGGCTTTGGAAATAATTAGCCGATTAAATTTGAATAATCCAAAAAAAAGTGTTTACTTTGCAGACCAAATGAGATTTTTGGAAAAACTGATATTGAACAATAAGAATAATAAGCATTAAAGACAAATGGTTTACACATTACTAGTAGTACTGATTTGCCTGGTGGCACTGCTCATGATATTCATCGTGCTTATCCAGGAATCAAAGGGAGGTGGACTCTCCTCTAATTTCTCCTCTTCCAACCAGATAATGGGCGTGAAGAAGACCACGGACGTGGTGGAGAAAGCAACGTGGGGTCTTGCCATTGCCATGGTGATTATTAGCGTGCTCTGTGCATATACCTCACCCAAAGCCGCTGGAGAGGAAAGCGTGGCTGGTTCCGCTACCACGGAACAAACAGCTACGCCTGCCATGCCTGGCGCCAATACGGACGCAGCCACTAAACAAGCCGCTCCCGCCCAGGATGCCGCTAAGCAAGGAGCAACCGCCCCTGCCGCCAAGACGGCGACTCCCGCAGAGCAGGCTGCTCCCGCAGCAGGTAACGCTGCCGCTCCTGCTCCCAAAAACTAATTTGTGAGAAAAAAGTAGGGGATTTATTTGGCTGGTTCAAATAAATTCCGTACCTTTGCACCCGCTAAACAACAATAGCGGATTTACACGGTGGGTGTAGTTCAGTTGGTTAGAGCGTCAGATTGTGGTTCTGAATGTCGTGGGTTCGAGTCCCACCATCCACCCTTCTTCGAGCCTGAGACCCACAAGGTCTCAGGCTCGAAGTTTTTTTAGAAGCTTCTCGGGTAGTCCGCGGTTCCGGCTCAGCGAAAATTTCATCGGGATTGCCTGGGTTTATCATCCATAATGGAATGAAGAGACCCTCGAAGAGGGTCAGGGATGCTTAACCGCATGTGCCTCGCCTCGAAGAGGTGAGGTGCTTGCGGGCAATCCACGCAGTTATGGTTATAGGGCCTCGAAGAGGTCCAGGAACACCCTGGCGTGAGTGCTTGCCGGACAGCCCTAGGGTGGTTGGACCTCTTCGAGGCCCTATAGATGGTATGGAAGTGTCACTATCCGCAAGCGGGAAACCTCTTCGAGGCTTCCCACATGCGGTTAAGCATTCCTGGACTTCTTCGAAGCCCTTCCCGTTATATTGATTCCAAATACCGTATGACTATTCCCCATGAAATTTCCACTGATCCGAGATAGTATCTCAACCGCCCCTGAGATACTATCTCATTCCCTATCGAGATACTATCTCATGACGGGTTGAGATACTATCTCGGTGAAAAGAGGCTTATATCCCCTTTTTCTCCCGTTGGCAGTCTTGCCGGTATTCCGATGGCGACAGGTGGATTCGTTTTTGCACATACCGACTGAAGTAAGACATGGAAGAGAAGTTCATCCGTTCGGCGATTTCCGTCAAAGAGAGTTCCTTTTGGCGGAGCAGGCGGGTGATTTCCTGCATGGTGAAGCGGTCAATCCAGTAGGTGGCGGATTTTCCGCTTACTTTCTTGCATATTTCTGACAGGTAATGGGGCGTGACACAAAGGCGAGAGGCATAATGACTGAGACTTCGGTTTCGCATATATTCCCCATTGTACAGCAACTCGATGAAACTCCGTAGCAGGGCGGTAATGCGTTCCGATACTTGCGTGTCCTTGTGGTTGCGTGCGTGTATGTCGTATAGGTCGAGGATATGCGCGGTCAGCAAGCTGCCTAGTAATTCCTCACGGAAAAGATGCTTCTCGTCTTCCATGCGCATCCGAAGGTATCTTAAGGTGGTCTCACATATCCGGAAGTCTCGTTCGGAAAGTTTCATGACAGGATTCCGCAAGAGCGACAGATGCCCTATGATGCCATAGTTGCTGCGGATAGCGATTGAGGTGACGTAGGTCTCTGAAAGATTCATCAAGATGCCTTGAAAGTCTTCAGAAGCGGAGAAGTCCGATGCAAGTATTGCATTGGGCAGGATGACATAATCCCTGGCGGAAATGTTATAATGCGTCTCCTGGAAAGTGAATCCCATATTGCCTTCCTCGCAGAGGATGTGGATGATCCTTCCCGCGTATAGCGAGGTGTTCAGTTCCTGCCAGCTGTCGGCAAAAACAATTCCGTCAAATCTTGTGTCACTCATTACAGAGGCTATTTGCTGGCAAATATAGCGAAAAACCACGAATAGTGAAAACATTACCCCAAATTATGTAATAGTGGATCAGCAAGAACTCCGTAATTTCGCGCCAGGAACTAAAATCATATAAGTATCATGAAAGATGTAAGATTGAACAATGGCGTAATGATGCCAGCTATAGGTTTTGGCGTTTACCAAATTCCCGAGAATGAAACGAAACGTACCGTAAGCGATGCCATCGAAGTGGGTTATCGGATGTTTGACACGGCGGCTTCTTATTTCAACGAAGAGCAGGTAGGCAATGCCATCAGGCAGAGCGGCATCAAGCGCGAGGAGTTTTTCGTCACCACAAAATTATGGGTGCAGGATTATGAGTATGAGGATGCGCTCCGTGCCTTTGACAAGTCATTGAAATCGCTTGGACTTGATTACATCGACCTCTATCTGCTGCACAAACCCTACGGCAACTATTACGCCGCATGGAGAGCCTGCGAGCGACTTTACAAAGAAGGGCTTATCCGTGCCATTGGCGTGACAAGTTTCTCCAATGAACGTCTGCAAGATCTCTTTCTGCACAATGAGGTGAAGCCTGCCGTGAACCAGTTGGAGACGCATCCGTTCTTCCAGCAGCAAGCCGCCAATGCGTTCTTGCGGAAAGAGGGCATCCAGCATGAGGCATGGGCGCCTTTTGCCGAGGGACAGAACGACATTTGGAACAATCCAGTGTTGAAAGCTATCGCTGAAAAGCACGGACGGACAGTGGGACAAGTCGTTCTCCGTTGGCTGAACCAGCGTAATGTGGTGGTCATTCCCAAGACCGTGCACAAGGAACGGATGATTGAGAACTTCAACATCCTTGACTTCACGCTTACCGCAAATGAAATGGATGCCATCGCCAGTCTTGAAACAGGGAAAAGCCCGATTTATGATGATATGGATTTGGCCACGGTGAAAGGCATCGGATTACATAAGATTCACGATTGAACATCAGTAATAAAACAATAGTATGCAAACAGTAAAATTGAACAACGGCATTGACATGCCGATATTGGGATATGGTGTTTTCCAAGTATCACCCGAAGAGTGTGAACGTTGTGTGCTCGATGCCATCAGCGTAGGTTACCGCCTGATTGACACCGCACAGGCTTATTATAATGAGGAAGGCGTAGGCAATGCCGTGGCCAAATGCGGTGTGCCCCGCGATAAACTGTTCCTTACCACCAAAGTATGGATCAGTAATGCCGGAGAGGAAAAGGCGGGCGCGAGCATTGACAAATCACTGCGCAAACTGCGCACGGATTACATCGATTTGCTGCTTATCCACCAGCCCTTTAGCGATTATACGGGAACTTGGCGGGCGATGAAGAAAGCCGTGCGTGAAGGGAAGGTGCGTGCCATCGGGCTTTCCAACTTTTATCCAGACCGCTTCGTGGACATGGCTGAATACGCTGAAATCAAGCCTGCCGTGAATCAGTTGCTGACCAACGTCTTTAGCCAGCAATGGGATGCTGAGGCGGAAATGAAACCTTATGGTACACGGCTCATGGCGTGGGGACCCTTGGCGCAAGGGGCTTCCGACTTGCAAGACAATCCCGTGCTGAAGTTCTTGTCGGAAAAATATGGTAAGACACCTCAACAAGTAGCCTTGCGCTACCTCCTGCAGCGTGACATCATCGCCATTCCCAAGAGCACGCATGTGGAGCGCATGAAGCAGAACCTGGACGTGTTCGACTTTGCGCTGACCCAAGAAGAAATGGAGAGCATTCGCCCATTGGACAAACCGCGGGATTTTCATTACTCTCACCGCGATCCCGAGCTAGTCAAATTCTTGCTGAATTATGACAAGCAGTTTAATCCGAATCGCCATTAGACATTAGGTGGATTCCGAGAAATGCCCAACAGACAGCATGTCAAGTGCTCTGTTGGGCACTTTTCCAGTGATGTCCAAATGCCTCCAAAAGTATCCTTACTGAGTTGCCCAAGTAATCTATGGTTGTTTTCGATTTTAATATAGGTGGATCGACCGAATAAGTAAGGATACTTTTGGGAGGCGTTTAGGCAAAGAGGGAAAGACAAAGGACGCAAGCCATTAGACGGGCATAAACCGAAGACGGAAGGTGAATAGAATGGCGGGATTTTTTATTCCTGACAACTGCACTGGAAATTTCGTACCTTTGCGTCGTGATGTCGGAACCTGACGCTGTAAAGGCCAAGCGTACACGACCATGGACTTGAAAAAGATATTTGTCGCCATGATGGAGCGTGGCAAGAACCGCGAGGCGGAATCGCGGAATCATGCTTTGCGTGAGCGTTGCGAGCGGATTCTGGAGAGCGGAATGCTGGAAGACACGCTTCTATCTCTAGTTTGAAATTTTGTTAAAATCGATAAATCTCTCATTCCCGGATGTGGAGATTCAACGCTTTTTGCCTATCTTTGCCTTTGACATCCGCAAGGTTGTCAGACATAAAAACGAAGAGCGTTATTGAAACTTTCTTGTTCAGTCAAATATTCTCGCAAAGTTTGAATAGGGACAAAGAGGGTAGCAACAACGCTCACGCTACGGATATATACTATCCTGAAAGGGAGAACTATATACTCGCATGGCGTGAGTGGCTGTTGCTTATCTGTCCCACGGCAATGCGAGAAGCCTGACTGAAAGATAAGCAAAATACAGTCCTCACGCTTTTCGCATTTAATAACTTAAAGGCTTCAATGGGGGATGAGGGGCATGGGAAATGTTATGTCAACAGAAGATTTCTTTGGTTATGGTAGTTGTGATTCCCGATATGACATTAGGCGGCATATAAATGTGATATTTCATGAACTATTGTATTATAAACTCTATTATGACCAGTCACTGATGGTAAAATGCATTAGATACGCAGACGGCCTCCCGCTACGGCAAGCCGCAGAATATATCTGCAATGATGTGTTGACCTTTGATGAGCATAATTATCTTAATTTGCTTAGATCGCGTTATGGCTTAAGTGATGAAGATTTCATACAAATAATGTCTGGAAGAAGTCTTCATGATAAACTTATCAAAACACCGGCAGGATATGGCAAAGAACAAAATATCCGCCTTCTTGTGCAGATGGCTATTGCACGTTATTATATGACGCCGAGAAACGAAAATGCGTTAGTGAACATTAACAGCATGATAGCGTCAATTGCAAAAGGAATGAGAGGGGTAAACTTAACTCAAAGTTTCATGCAGCAACTTTTTCAATTGACAGATGATGCAATGCGAAAGTTTGGAAATAATTTTTCCATTCCTCAAATGGAAGATTATGTCATCAAAAATATAAGTGCCACATATTTATAAGGCGTCCATGCTTAAGCATAACTGTTTAACATTTAACTATTCAATCTAAGTATCATGTTTTACAATCATTTAAATAATGACAGCCTTCGGCGTATCAACAATATTGCCAACGGATTCAGCAATCATCCGGCTTATGCTGCATATACAATCAAATCCTATCCTTATGATATCCGTGCAGGTGTGCACGCACTTGAAGTGACACGAAATGGAGAATTAATTAACCTATGGCTATTTTATCCCGGTATAGACGGAAAGATTGCATCCATCGCAGTTTATGGCAACTATCTTCAAGGACATCTAAAGGCAATACAGTCTTCAATGACTGTATTTGGGATGAAAATATCTTCTGCTGAGATTGATAGTTCTGGACTGTCGGACTTTATAGACATTTATTTGGAAGATTATTGACTCTTTCCTTAGCTAAGACACATTTATCAACTGTAATGACAACAAATATGACAGCAAGAGAAAAACTACAAGACGTCCTCAGGGGCAACTACAACCTTGAATTTGAAGTAGTGGAGATATTAAAAGATGGTGTCTCTATAGCCCAAATCAACGAAACTGTTTACATCCGCCAAGGAGGCCCTTTTGGCGGTATTATGACAATACTCAATTATAGCTATGCTATCGAAGAAATTCAAAAATGTGGGGCAATGCAGAATTTCGTTCATGGGCATTATGATTTCTTCTCACATTGGAAAGTTCAGTGCAACGATCCCCTGACTCTCGTACAAATTGAAAATGACTCAATTAAATCTATCAAGCTAACGGCAATAGATACAGCTAATATGAAAGATGTTGTAATGGAGATTTCTGTTGCAGATTATATTATCCGCTGTAGCAAGTGCCGCTATATCTTTTGAATTTATCGACAAAACATTCTATTTGAAACAATTATGCTGAATACAAGTAACTACTTATCCGTACAATCATCAGTAATGGGCAATTTCGCCAAATACATGCCAATGATGATACAGCTTAAATCCTGCATACAGAGAGCTGTTATTCCAATGTTGTCCACAGACGAGTTACAAGACATCAAGGACTGCCGCCTTAATATGCAAGTCATAGACAAGTTAGTCTATATAGGCAAAGGGCAATACCAACAAATCGTGGAACACAGCGATGAAACCCTTTATTGCCTATGCATGGCAATAGGAACAATAATTAAAGAATATGATTGGGGAACAGAATACATTCAGCAATCAGGGATGTGTGCTCTTGCCAAAAAATGTGTTCAGAAATAATAAATAGATTATCGGACAACTTTTAATATAATACTACAAATGAAACTGTCAGACGCCATAAAAAGATATAAGCAGATAAAGATATGTTCTGCCATTTCATCAAACAAATTAGAAGAAATTGGCTTCTTTAATGATGTAGCTAAAAGTGTAACGATTACAAATGAAAATGTTGAAGATAGCTTTACAGCAACTTTGATGTTTTCAGAAATGGCAATGCGTAAAATTGGGAATTTTTCTCCTCTTTATGCCTACTATTTTGGTTCTATATGTCAAAACAAGGCAATAGAAGGTCAAGCAAAAATTGATGCCAGACGATTTAGATTAATTTCTGTGTTTATGAATCTGAACACCTTTGAAAGGTTTATCACTTTAGCCCATGATGCCCCGATAATGGGGTATGACGGGAATTTGTCGGACGAAGAGTTTTTTGATTTCTTGATTATGTCAGACGCTTACCTTGTTTGGAATTCTGATTTAGAATCAAACATACTCAAATCAATACAGAAGTTGGTCATTCAACATGAATCAAACTATACTAAATTCAGCAAGCAAGAAATAATTAAGGAGGGGGAGAAAGCCCATTCAGCACTTTTCTCATCAATCAAATTTGCATTACATCTTTAAAAGTAATACTATGTACAAGCCAACAGAAATGGAGATAACCATTTATGCCATGTCAGCAGAAATGAGCGACAGCTACAATCAGCCCAATACATTAAAGGGCATCACAGAAGAAGCAGAACTGTGGGCAAGAGATTTTTCAATGCTTACGGAAGAACAACTATGCGAAAAGGCTGTAGAATTTACCCGTAAGAATGTGCGTGAAATGAATTGGAGTGAAGATGATATAGAAGGTGTTACATGGTTCTTGGGAATCTATGCCCGTGTCATATTAAAAGCGGGTTTGTCTCAAAGTTTCGCATCTGTTATGATGACTTCCTTGCGGAAATATTTCCACCTTGTATAATATTTACAGATGCCATAATGGACATCAAAGAAATTATACCATACTCCTATTCATGGTTTTATCATTGGTATTATGGCCAAATCACATCCTATATGGACGGTGGCTTGCAAAAGGACTATTACAAAGGATGTGAATATGTTGCCTTATGGTTTAATCGTGTAAGAGGAAATAGTGTACTTCCCATATTCTTTAAGGACAATGCTGATTTTAATAATTGGGTTGAACATTATGGAGGATTCAAAATAATTCTTCATTATCAATATTATAAAATCATTCATTATCCTATAGAAGCGGGCAAGGAAACTATTATAGACATTATAATCAGAGCTTTGATGCAAATTTATAAGAACGGAGATATATCCAAATAATTGATGATATACAAGCTTCATATGTCACACTCCTTTTATAAATACGAATGTCCCGATTGTGGATATACCATAGATGGATTGTCAGAGGGTGGTAGGTTGTTCTCAGAAGACAACTATATCCAACTTCAATGCCCTGCGTGTAAAAAGGTGGAGAGCATAAATGTCCCTTATGAAAAGGAACAAACCGGAGAATTTCCATTATCAGAATGTTGTAAAGCCAAGATGCAGAAATGGGATAAGGGTTGTCCTGTGTGTGGTAAGAAAATGATTCAGACAGTTCTATGGGATGATATTTGCTGAAATCTTTTTGAACAAATTTCTATTTATAGATATAATCAAGGAAAAAGCTCTACTTAATTAAGAATAGATAAAATTCAAAAGTAGCTATGCAGATGAAACAAATACCATTCTATTTTACGATGTTTGCTTTGCTACTTATTGGGGGTTGTGACAACAAGCAACAATCTGTTTCCATTGACAACCTGATAGTTGGCAAATGGGAAATGATAGAATATGCAGGTGGTAGCGTAAATGCACTTGATACATTTAGTTTTTACAAGAATGGAAAGGCTGACTGCCCACATGAAACAGGTGAGTTTACCTACCACCTGATAAAGCCCGATTCATTGATTATCTACAATAAGAGCTTTGGAGAACAACATTTCAAGATACTCAAACTATCCAATGACAGCCTAATAAAGCAACTTAGACGGCAAAGAATATATGCTGACAGCATAGACGAGCTTGTAAACGGAGAGATTGAGAAATACATACGAGTAACTAAGAAGTAGTACCTTTTTTGAAATAAGTCCATTTTATAGGGTGAGTTAGA
>OMFY01000441.1_pt1 | contig 24567 bp, 25 predicted proteins | sample 1645701 | NCBI WGS metagenome assembly OMFY01 (sample SAMEA103958111, study PRJEB25191) | human gut metagenome | biome: human-associated habitat [ENVO:00009003]; feature: intestine environment [ENVO:2100002]; material: feces | place: Germany | collected 2013/2015
TTTCACGTAATCGGGAATTTTCGCCACCACAACTCCGCTTTTGTAAAACGCGGAGCGTCCGATTTTTTCCACTTCGAGCGGAATGTCTACCTGCTTCAAGCTCGAACATTTGTAGAAGGTGTAGTCGCTTATTTCAAGGAGATTGCTCGCCAATACGTCCATGTACACCCTCGAAAGAGACGAACACTCGTAAAACGCGCCGTAGCCTATGTATTTTACGCTGTCGGGCACCGTCACCGCGCCTAAACCCGTCTTTTTGTAAAAGGCGTTGATCTCCCGGAAGATCCACGGATTCCCCCACGCGGCCCGGCCCACGGCGACGCCGCAGCAGCCCGTCTCCTCGAGGAGCGCTTTCGCCGACGGCCCGTCCGTCACGTCGCCGTTGCCCCACACGGGGATGCGGACGGCGTCCCGCACGCGGCGGATCTCCCGCCAGTCCGCCTTCCCGCTGTAAAATTCTTCCCTCGTCCGCCCGTGGACGGTGACCGCCGCCGCGCCCGCTTCCTCGGCGGCCTGCGCCAGCTCCGGCGCGCAGAGCGACTCCCTGTTCCAGCCGATGCGCATTTTCACCGTCACCGGGATGGACACCGCCCGCGTCATGGCGCGGATGATGCGCTCCGCCAGGGGAATGTCTTTCATAAGCGCCGACCCGTCGCCGTTCTTCACGACTTTCAGCATGGGGCAGCCCATATTGACGTCCACGATGTCCGCCCCGGCTTTTTCCGCGGCCTGCGCCGCTTCCGCCATGATATCCGGGTCATTCCCGAAGAGCTGCAGAGCCAGCGGATGTTCCGCCGGGTCGATCTTCATCATCTCCCAGGTCTTTTCATTTTTGTGATGGAGCCCGCGGGAGCTCACCATCTCCGTCGTAACGAGCGCCGCTCCCATGCGGCGGGCAATGACGCGGTACGCCAGGTCGCTGACGCCGGCCATCGGCGCGAGCGCGCACCATCCGCCGAGGCGCACGCCGCCGATCATCGGTTTTTCCATAAATTCCTCCGTATGCACAAATTTCCTCCTATTTTAGCAAAAGAGATTTTCCCGCGCCACACAAAAAGAGCGGCCCCATCGAGCCGCCCTTCCGCAGGAGCGTTATTTTTTTTCTCCGTACGCCCGGAGGAACGTTTTGAAAAACCGCACCGCCGGTTCGATCACATCGGCCGGCACTTTTTCATCGATCTGGTGCGCTTCGCCCCATTCCTTCGTGAGGATGCGTCCGCTGAAACGGAAAATATTGCCGCACACGGCGGAATAATTGCGGGAATCCGTCGCGCCGGTCATGACCATGGGAACCACCGCCGTGTCTTTCCCGTAAACTTCCTTCACGACAGATTCGAGAAGCCGGTATTCTTCGCTCTCCACAGAGCCTTCCGGATGCGGGTCTTCGCCGAAGGTCACTTTCACTTTCACGCCGTCGGGCATGATGCTCTCCAGATATTTCTTCACCGATTCCACCGTGTCGCCCTGGAGGATGCGGACGCTCATGGTGCACTCCGCGTGGGCGGGAAGCACATTCGTCTGGGGACTGCCGGAGGCCTTCGTCACGGCGAGCGTCGTATGGAGGATGGCGTCCAGCTCCCGGTCATCCCTGGCGAGCGCACAGAGCTCGTCCCACCGGCCTTCCGGATCGGCGTAGATCTCCTTCTTCGCGCCGGTCTGGAGCGGAGCGAGCGCCTGGAGCTGCGCTTTGGCGAGCGCCGTCAGACGGTACGGCATGGGATGCGCCTCCACCGCCGCCATGGCGCGGGCCACGTCGCCCAGCACCGTGCCGCGGCCGGGCTTGCTGGCGTGCCCGCCGGGGCCGTCTTTATAGAGGACGAAATCATTGGGCGATTTCTCACCGAGGCTCACCAGCGCCGTATCCAGCGCTTCGCCCCATTCCGCGCCGCGCTTCACATAGCCCCCTTCGTCGAAGATGCAGCCGATGCGCGCGCCCGCTTCCTCCAGATATTTTCCGGCGAGGATCGAACCTTTCACCGCATCATCGGCCTGCACTTCCTCATTGTGTCCGAAAGACAGGTAGATATCAAAATCCGGCTCGAAGCCCTCCGCGAGCAGTTCTTCCACCGCCTCGCATTCCGCGATGAGAAGGGACTTGCAGTCGTTGCTGCCCCGGCCCCATACACAGCCGTCCCGCAGCTCTCCGCCGAAGGGATCGGCCGTCCACTGGTCGAGATTTCCCGGAGGCACCACGTCCTGATGCGCCATGAGCAGCACGGGAAGCTTCTTCCCGCCGCTCTTCCAGCGGTACAGCAGGCTGCCGTGGCCGAGGACAGTCTTTTCCATGCGGCTGTGGATCAGCGGATAGGCCTTCTCCAGAAATGCGTGAATGGCCTCGATCTGCGTCCAGTCCGTACGCGCGTCATTTTCCGTGGAAACGGACGGGATGCGGACGATCTCCTGCAAATGGGCCGTGTATTTTTCATTCATACCGATCATCTCCTTTTTTGATTTTTCCTATTATATCATGGCGGCCCGTCGCCCCGCCGAAAAGCCCGGCCCCTGAAAAATTTTTCTCTCCGTTCGATTTTTATTTTATCTATTACTCTGTATAAAAAAATTTTTAACTCTATTGTCTTTACAGTTGTCAAAAAGATTTCCATGTCTGTTGAAACCCGTTCTTTTTCACGATAAACTATACAAATAAAGAATCATTTTCCTGTGCTGATGCGGCGGAGCCGGGACAGCGCTTTTATTTTTTGTGCGGAACAGAGCCGGGCAGAAATTTCCGATTCCCCGAATGACAGAGCGCCCGCGCGGAAGCGGCGCGAAAGGAGGACTGTCATGTTTGATTTCGATACGGTCATCGACCGGAAACACACCATGTCCCTGAAGTACGACTTCGCCGACGCGAAAGGACGCCCGCGGGACGCCATCCCTTTCTGGATCGCCGACATGGACTTCAAGACCGCGCCGTGCGTGACGGACGCGCTCCGCAGACGCCTCGATCACGGCATCATGGGCTATTCCGATATGACAGACGATTATTTCCGGGCGGTCCATCAGTGGTTCCTCACCCATTTCGGGTGGGACGTGAAAAAAGAATGGCTCATCAAGACGCCGGGCATCGTACCGGCCCTCAATATGGCCGTGCGGGCCCTCACGAAGCCTGATGACGCCATTCTGATCCAGCCGCCGGTCTATCACTGGTTCGAAGCGGTCATCCGCAATAACGGACGCCGCCTCGTCAAGAGCCCCCTCATCCGCCGGGGCAAGAAATACAGCATGAACGACCTCGACGACATCGAGCGGAAGATCGTGGAGAACAATGTCTCCCTGAGCATCCTCTGCTCGCCCCAGAATCCGACGGGCCGCGTGTGGACGCGGGAAGAGCTCGCCCAGTACAGCGCGATCTGCCGCCGCCACAATGTGCACATCATCGTCGATGAGATCCACTGTGATTTCACCTATCCCGGCTACGCCCACACCGCCTTCGGCACGCTCGGCGAAGAAGACGCCATGAACGCCGTCATCTGCACGGCGCCCACAAAGACCTTCAATATCGCCGGGCTCCAGGATTCCAATATCTGGATCCCCAATCCGGCGCTGCGCGAAGCCTTCCTGAAAGAATTTACCGCCTGCGGGTACACTCATCCGAATCTGATGGGCCTCATCGCCGGAGAGGCGGCCTACAGCGGCGGACAAGCCTGGCTGGATGAGCTGAAAGCGTATCTGCTGGGCAATCTGGACTACGTCCGCAGCTTTCTCAGCGCAAAGCTCCCCCATATCAAGCTGGTCGAGCCGGAAGGCACATACCTGCTGTGGCTGGACTTCCGCTACTACGGCCTGACCGCGGCGGCGCTGGAGAAAAAGCTCCTCGAAGACGCCCATCTCTGGGCCGATATGGGCACGGGCTTCGGCTCGGAAGGAAACGGCTACGTGCGCCTCAATATCGCCTGTCCCCGGGCCACCCTGGCGAAGGGCATGGAAGGGCTCTACGAAGCGTTCCGCGCGCAGAAGCCCGCCGCCAATCCCTATTTCCTGTAAAAGCGCCATCAAAAAAGAGACCATCCCGGTCTCTTTTTTTTTGCCTATTTTTTGCCGCCCAGCAGATCGGCGAGAAGCGCTTCCGCCTCATCCCGCGCCGCCGTCTCCCGCGCCGGATCGTCTTCGATGCGGAGAGTCACCGCCTGCCCTTCATGAGCGCCGGGGATCCACGCCGCGGGGAGGACAGCTTCCCGTTCCTCTCCGTCCTGCAGGACCGCTTTATCCCCTTCTATCCTGTCGAGGAATGCCTTGATCTCCATTTATTTTTCCTTCTTTATCGTAAACGACTCACTGCCGTCGGAGGTGATCGTCACCGTGCCGTCCCGGTCTGTCCGGTAGACGGAAACGCCCGCTTTTTCCAGCGCCGTCAGCGTCTCTTTGTGGGGCAGGCCGTAGCTGTTGCCCGCCCCGGCGGAAATGACGGCGGCTTTCGGCGACACCGCCCGGAGAAATTCTTTCGACGTGCTCGTCCGGCTGCCGTGGTGCCCCGCTTTGAGCACGTCGCTTCGAAGCTCCGCGCCGCTCTCGAGGATCGTCCGCTCCTCCGCCTTCTCCGCGTCGCCCGTGAAGAGCATGGAGAATCCGCCGTAAGTGAGCCGCCCCACGATGGAATTGTTATTCAGGTCCGGGGTCTTCTTCTTTCCTTCCGTGATGCGCTTCACCGGCCCGGCCACACGGAACTCCACATCTTTGAAGAGGGGGATCACGTCCCCCGCTTCCGCCTTATGGAAAGGGATGTTCCGCTCCTTGATCTGCTTCAGATAGGTGCGGTACGTATTCGTCGCCGCCGGTACGGCGCTGTCCCAGATCTCTCCGATCTCCGCCGCCTGGAAAACGGCGTACATGCCGCCCACGTGATCCGCGTGGGGGTGCGTGATGATGACTTTCGAAAGTTTCTTCACGCCGTAGTCTTGCAGATACTTTTTCATGTCCGGCCGGTGATCCACATCGCCCGAATCGATGAGCGCCCACTCCCCGTCCTTCGAAAGGAGCATGGCGTCGCCCTGTCCGATATCGAGAATGCGCACCGTGAGCGCGGAGCCCGCAGGAAGAGCCTCCTGTTTTTTGCCGCCGCAGCCCGATGCGGTGAGCGCCAGCGCCGCCGCGAGGAAGAGAGCGGCGAGCCATTGAAACAGTTTCTTCATCATTCCTTCATCCTTCCTGCGCCGTCACACGGGCCCTGGCGGCAGGGAGCGCCGCCGCCGCGTCAGACGCCGTGAATCCCACCGGCGTCTCTTCCGCCGCAATGTCTCCGGCGAGGCCGTGAAGGTAGACGCCGCACGCCGCCGCGTCGCCGGGAGACATGCCCTGCCCCGCGAGAGACGCGATCACGCCGGTGAGCGTGTCCCCCATGCCGCCGGAAGCCATGCCGGGATTTCCCGTGAGATTCACCCATGCCGTCCCGTCGGGAAGGGCCGTCACCGTGGGCGCGCCTTTCAGCACCAGCACCGCCCGGTGCGCCGACGCGTATTCTCTGGCGCAGTCGATGCGCCGCGCCTCGATCTCCGCCGGCGACAGGCCGGTCAGGCGGGCAAATTCGCCCACATGGGGCGTCAGGATGAGGCGGCCCGGGCAGTCTTCCGGAAGGATGCGCCTCTCCGCCATGGCAAAAAGGGCGTCCGCGTCGGCCACGACCGTGCCCGTGAGGCCCCGGAGCAGCTTTTCCGTGAAGCGCTGCGTCTCTTCGCTCCGACCGAAGCCGCACCCCAGGGCCGTCACATCGTACTGCGCCGCCTCGGCAAGAGCCTTCTCCGCCATAGCTTCCGTGAACCGCGTCCCTTCGGCGAGGGCATGCACCATCACCTCCGGCACACGGCACGCCAGCGTCCGCGCCGCTTCGCTCACCGTCTGGAGCGCCACTTTCCCCGCGCCCGCACGGAGAGCGCCCTGCGCCGCCAGGAGCGCCGCGCCTTCCATGCCGGCCGAACCGGCAAAGATCCCCGCGAAGCCGTTCTTCCCCTTGTGGGAGATCCGCGTCCTCACAGGGAGCCTCTCCCGCACATCCGCCGCTTCCGTGAGGCGCACCGGGTACCCCGACCGCGCCGCTTCGGGAATGCCGATAGATGAGAGCATCACCTCTCCGCAGTACTCCGAGCCGGGATACAGCACATGGCCCCGCTTCACCGAGCCGAGAGCCACTGTCATATCCGCCCGCACGACCGCGCCCGACGCCCGGCCGGTGTCGCTCATCATGCCGCTGGGCACATCCGCGGAGATCACCGCCGCCGGGGAATCATTGACCATCCCGATGAGGGCCGCTTTCTCTCCGGCCACCGCCTTCGAGAGACCCGTCCCGATGAGGGCGTCCACGATGATGTCCGCCCCCGCCAGGTACGGCGCCGCTTCCGCCGCGGACGCGGTCTCCACGACAGGAATGCCCGCCGCCTCCGCTGCCCGCCGGTACATGCGGGACGCCGCGCCCATATGCGACGGGTCGCCTGTGAGGAGCACCGTCACATCCGCCCCGGCCTCCGCGGCATACCGCGCCGCCACAAAACCGTCGCCGCCGTTATTTCCCGTACCGCACAAGATCACCGCCGCCGCGCCGTTCCACCGGAGCCGCTCCCCGGCGAGCTCCACGACGGCCCGCCCGGCGTTCTCCATGAGCACCGCTTCCGGCAGCCCGTATTCCTCCATCGCGGTCCGGTCAAGCGCCCGTGATTCCTCCGTCGTTGTCAGTATCATGATGTCTGCCTCCCTGCATCACCACCACCGCAGCGGCCATGCCCGCCTCGTGGGAAATGGACACCGCCGTCTCCGTCACGCCAAGCTCCGCCGCGCGCTTCGCAAAAGTCCCTTCCAGATGGAGCTCCGGCGCGCCCCACTTTGACCACGTCACGTGGGCGTCCCGCCAGGCCGAACCGAAGATGCCGATGCCCAGCGCCTTTCCCGCCGCTTCCCGCACCGCCCAGAGCGCGGCGTAGGATTCCCACTTGTGAGCCTTCTTCGCCTCGCAGTGGGCGATCTCCTCTTCCGTGAAGATCTTTCCGCCCCGCTCCGGAAATTTCGTGAGCAGCCGTTCCCACCGCTCCACTTTAACCAGATCGATTCCTGTGTACATGACGCCTCCTCGATAAAAGGCGGAAAATGACCGCCCTTTTTACTTTTACCACTTTTCATTTATTTCTATCTTACCCTGCGGCGCAGTCAAAAGGCAAGGCGCGCCGCGGCCGGCGCGGGGGCAAAAAAATCTCTCCCCCTTTCTTGCCAGAAGCGGGAAATCATGATAGAATAGCGAAGTATGAATGACGAAAGACGGGAGGTGAAACCATGCCGCAAATCAAATCCAATTTGAAGACCATGAAGAAAGATGCAGCTAAGCACGCTGCCAACGCTGCCATCAAATCTCAGATCCATACCGCTGTGAAGAAAGCTGTCGCAGCTGCAAACTCCGAAAATAAGGAGGAGGCTCTTCGGGCTGCCGTCAGTGTGATCGACAGCGCCGCTTCCAAAGGCGTACTGCACAAGAACACTGCTGCCCGCAAGAAATCCCGTCTGAACGCGCGTGTGCAGGCTGCCATCGCTGCTGAAGCCGCTGAAAAAGCAAAAGAAGCTGCTGAAGCTGAAAGAGAAGCTGAAAAAGAAGCGTACAAGGAAAAAATGGAAGAAGACAAGGAATGATTCTTCCCGGAAAACAGGGGCTCTCAGGAGCCCTGTTTTTTATTGTCTTTTTTCTTTGTTCTTTATTTCTTGACTTTGATGAAGAAATCTTTTATTATTTTTTAAATGAATAAGTATCCAAAGGCGGAAGATCCGGAGGCGGCGCTCCGGGATTTTTCGCTTTTTTTATGGGATCTTTCCCAGAAGAAAGAAGGTGCACATATGCCGTCATCCGGCAAAAAATCACTCATGGACCGTTTTCTGAATACGGTCGAAGTCGTGGGAAACAAGCTGCCCGACCCCGTTTCCCTCTTTATCCTGCTCGCGCTCCTCACCGTGCTCGCGTCGGCCCTCTTCGGAGCGATGGGCGTGGAAGCCGTCCATCCGGGCACGCACAAAGTGATCAAGGTCATCAATCTCTTCTCCCTCGACGGATTCCGTCAGATGTGGAGCAAGGCCGTATCGAATTTCTCCACCTTCGCGCCTCTCGCCATGGTGCTGGTCTGCGTCATCGGCGCGGGCTGCGCGGAAAAGAGCGGATTCCTCGCCGCGTTCATGCAGAAAATGCTCGGCGGCGCGTCGAAAGCCTTCGTGACTTTCGTCATCATCTTCATCGGCATCAACGGCAATGTGGCCGGCGACGCGGCCTTCGTCGTGCTGCCTCCCGTGGCGGGCGTCATCTTCCTCAGCATGGGGCGCCATCCCCTGCTGGGCATCTTCTGCGCCTTCGCCAGCGTGGCGGCGGGCTTCTCCGCCAATATCATGCTCGGCATGACGGATTCCCTCGCCTACGGATTTACGGAAGCGGCGGCCCGCATGATCGATCCGGACTACACCGCTTCCCCGGCGATCAATTACTACTTCCTCTTCGTTTCCTGTTTCCTCCTCGCGGCGATCGGCACTTATGTGACGGAAAAGATCATGGCGCCCCGCTTCGCCGGACAGGACCTCTCCAAGTACGAGCTCGATGAAGAGATCACGCAAATCACGCCCCAGAAAAAGCGGGCCGTCAATCTGGCGATCTTCTCCATTTTCATCACCCTCGCCGTGATCGCCCTCCTCTGCATCGGCGACCATCCCGTGCTGGGCGACCCGGAGACAGGCTCCATCATGGCGAACAGCTCCCCCTTCATGCAGGGCATCATTCTCCTCGTGACGATCGTCCTCTTCGTGCCGGGCTGCGTCTACGGCTTCGCTATCGGCAAGTACAAAAATGACAAAGACCTTTTCGCGGACATCTCGCTTGCCTTCAAGGACATTTCCTCCTACATCGTGCTGTGCTTCTTCTGCGCCCAGTTCACCAATTACTTCGCCTGGTCCAATCTGGGCGCGGTGCTCGCCATCAAGGGCGCGGGCTTCCTCCAGGCCATGAATTTCACAGGCATCCCGCTCATCATCGGCCTCATCATCGTGTCGTGCATCGTGAATATCTTCATCGGCTCGGCGTCGGCGAAATGGGCGATCCTCGCGCCGATCATGGTGCCCATGATGATGCTCCTCGGCTACGACCCGGCGCTCACCCAGGTGGCCTACCGCATCGGCGACTCCATCACGAATCCCCTCTCGCCGCTCTTCACCTACTTCCCCCTCGTGCTGGGCTATGTGAAGATGTACGAAAAAGACACGGGCTTCGGCACCATCGTCGCCAATATGCTGCCCTATTCCGTATCCTTCGCCGTCGCGTGGATCCTCATGCTCTCCCTGTGGGTCGTCTTCGACCTGCCCCTCGGCCCGGGCGGATACATCCACCTGTAAATCCCTGAGGACGGCTGCCCCGTCCTCATTGCCATGTTCAGAAAGGAAAATATTTATGAATTTCAGAAATGAAGCGGAAGCGCTCGCCCCCTACGTGTCGGACATGCGCCGCCATTTCCACCGACACGGCGAGCTCTCTTTCCATGAAAAAGCGACCACCGCCCGCATCGCGGAAGAGCTCGCGCCCCTCGGATACGAGATCCGCCGCTTCCCGGACTACCAGGGCCTCATCGCCGTCATGGGAAGCGAAGGCGACCCCGCCGTCGTCCTCCGGGCGGATATCGACGCGCTGCCCCTCGAAGAAAAGAGCGGCGCTCCCTTCGCCTCGCAGAATCCCGGCGTCATGCACGCCTGCGGCCATGACTGCCACACCGCCATGCTCCTCGGCGCGGCCCGGCTCATCGCCGCCCACCGGGAAGAACTCCCCGGCAGGGTGATGCTCCTCTTCCAGTCCGCGGAAGAATCAGGCCACGGCATGCAGTACTACCTCGACCACGACTGCTTTGCCGGAGCGGACGCCGCCTTCGGCCTCCACATGTCAGCGGACATTGAAAAAGGAAAATTCAGCCTCCGCCCGGGGCCGCTCCTCGCGTCGTGCACCGATTTCCGCTGCATCGTCCGCGGGGTATCCGCCCACGGCTCCACGCCCCACCTCGGCAGGGACGCCATCGTCGCTGCGAGCGCCATCCTGCTGAATCTCCAGACCATCGTCTCCCGCTTCAACGATCCCCTCCATCCCCTCGTGATGACCGTCGGGTCCGTCCGCGGCGGGAAACAATTCAACATCATCTGCGACGAAGTCACGCTGGAAGGCACCATCCGCTCCTTTGACCGGGACATGAGCCGCCGCGCGCCGGAGCTCTTCCGGAGCATCGCGGAACAGACGGCCCGCGCCTTCGAGTGCTCCGCCGAATTCATCCCCGTCTCCTTTGAGCCCGTCACCGCGAACGATCACGATGACCTCACCGCCCTCGCGCGGGAAGCGGCGGTCTCCCTCTTCGGGGAAGACATCCTCCGCGACCAGCCGCCGGGCATGGCGTCGGAAGACTTCTCCCTCCTCATGGAAAAAGTCCCCGCCGTCTTCGGCAATCTGGGCGTGAAAGAAGCGTCCGGCGAAAACTGGCCCCTCCACTCCGACCGGTTCTGCCCGGACGACACCATCCTCTGGGAAGGCGCGGCGCTCCACGCGCAGTTCGCCTTCGATTTCCTCGCGCAGAAAGGAGGCCGCTGATGGATACGAAAGCCCTGGCCCTCGCGGAAAAAGACTACATCATCGGCGAACGCCGCCGGTTCCATGCCCATCCCGAACTGGGCACGGAAGAATACGAGACCACGAAACACATCGCCGAAGAGCTCCGCCGCATGGGCATCGACGTCCGGACCTTTGACGACATCACCGGATGCGTCGGCACGCTCCGCGGCGGAAGACCGGGAAAGACCGTCATGCTCCGCGCCGACATCGACGCGCTCCCCATACAGGAAGCGGATCTCACGAAGCCCTACGCCTCGCGGAATCCCGGCGTCATGCACGCCTGCGGCCATGACTGCCACACCGCCATGCTCCTCGGCGCGGCGAAGATTCTCGCCGCCCGCAGAGAGGAAATACCGGGCACAGTGAAATTCATCTTTCAGATGGCCGAAGAGATCGGCACCGAATCCCGGCACTACGTGGAAAAAGGATGCCTCGACGGCGTGGACGCCATCTACGGCATGCACGTGTGGATCCAGCTTCCCACGGGCAAGGTCAATATCGAAGACGGCCCGCGCATGGCGTGCAGCGACCGCTTCACCATCCGCATCCACGGAAAAGCCGCCCACGGCAGCCAGCCCCACAAAGGGCACGACAGCATCCTCGCCGCCGCGGCAGTCGTCATGGCGCTCCAGTCCCTCGTATCCCGCGTGAACGACCCGCAGAACACCTTCGTCCTCACCACGGGCATGATGAACGGCGGCACACGGGACAACATCGTCGCCGCGGAGACAGAGCTCGTCGGCACCGTGCGCGCCTTTGACAAAGACTTCCGCCGCTCCGTGCCGGAGCTCATCCGCAAGACCGCGGAAAAGACCGCCGAAGCCTACGGCTGCACCGCGGAGTGCTCCTACTTCTTCGGCCCCGCGCCGCTCATCAACGGCTGCCATGCCCTCAATGAGACCGCCCGGAACGCGGCGAGAAAGATCCTCGGCGAAAACGCCCTCGCCCCCATGGAGCGGCAGATGGGCGCGGAAGACTTCTCCGTCTATCTGGAAAAGACGCCCGGCCTCTATGCCTACCTGGGCTGCCGGAACGAAGCGAAAGGACTCGTCTCGCCGCACCACTCCGTCACCTTCGACGTGGACGAAGACGCCCTCCCCGCAGGAGCCGCACTGTACGCGCAGTTCGCCCTGGATTTCCTCGCGGAAAAATGAACATAAAAAAACGCTGGCCTTTTCACAAAGGTTCAGCGTTTTTTATTGCCTCACAGCGGCGCGTCGGCGGGATACCCGTTCAGGCGGTTCGCCACGCGCCGGAAAATGCGGAGCTGTCCTTCCGCAGCGATGAGCTCCTCCTCCGATGACATATCCGACAGACTGCGGCACACGTCCACAGCCTGCAAAAACAAGTACACATCGGAATCGCCGATCGCCGTCTCCGGATCGATATGTTCCTTTTCAAAATAATCGAGGAAACGGACCAGGACACCCGCGTACATCTCCAGCATCACCTCCCGGCGTATGCTGATCTCATACTGCTTCCGATCCATGCCATCCCTCCCTCCGGATACACTCATGAAAGAAACATCGCTTCCCTCGAGTCCCGCTATTTTGTCATAGAATTACTTTTTCTATTATAACGCATCATCATCGATTCTTAAAACTCATGTGAAATCCGTATGATAGAGGCAATATCTCCGCGAAAATCATACCTCCTCCAGCGTGAAGCGCCACGCGCAGGCGCAGCTCTCATCAGTCACATCAGGATAACACGAGAGGCACTCGCAGCGGATGCGCGGATCAATGGCCCGGGCGAAGCCGCCGTACTCCACGAGCCCCACCGCCTTGCACGGATGGTACGGCAGTCCCTTCGCCTTCCGGGCGTGCTGCACCCGGCACGTGAGCGTCCGGTAGATCAGGGCGTCTCCCTCGCGGCGGATCTCGTCGCGGTTGATCCGCGCGTACAGCCGGAAGCGGAGCGCCTTCTCCAGCCCATCCAGACCGGGCCGCTCGGAGAGACCGAGGAATTTTTTGATCTTTCCCGCCTCGATCGCGGTAAAGCGCTCCCAGATCTCCACATCGCACCGCATGGCCGCCTCCATGCCCCAGGCCCGCTCCACCGCCTGGAACCACACGCCGTCCATGGCGAGCCAGTCCTTCGCGTAGATCCCGAGGAGCTCGATGAGCGCCTCCTTCGGCAGCGCCGCCAGCCCTTCCTTTTCTTCCATCTTCATGGCCTCCTCTCGGAAATTTCCAAGTATTTTCTTCATTATAGCAAAATCGGCCCTCCCGCGGCGGATGCCCGGGACGGCGCATGGAGCCGGAACGGAACGCACGCAACAATAAATATCCCCCGGCGTAGCCGGGGGTATTTCACATGCGGCACAAAGCGCCTGTTCTACCGGCAGCGCGTCCCCGCGCTCCTTTGTCAGTCTGTCCGTGCATCTTATTTCTTGTTACCCGTAAACGGGTCGGTTAAATTCAACGTCATTTCATCCAGTTCTTTGTCTTCTCTCAATTGATTCTGGATATATTCTCTGATCTTTTTCGTATTTTTTCCTACCGTATCTACATAGTATCCTCGACACCAGAATGATCTCCTTTTATACTTGTATTTCATATTCCCCCATTTCTCATAAATCGCCAGGCTGCTTTTCCCTTTCAGATACCCCATAAAATTGGATATGCTGATTTTAGGCGGTATCTCCACCAGTATGTGGATATGATCTGGACATGCCTCGGCTTCTAACAAATTTACTTCTTTCCTTTTGCACAGCGTCCTTAATATTTGTCCGATTTCCATTCTTTCCTGTTCATAAAACACTTTCCTTCTATACTTTGGCGCAAAAACTATATGGTACTTACAATTCCATTTCGTATGTGATAAACTTTTCACATCGTCCATAAAAAAGACCTCCCTTTTCGTACATTTGTCATTTTGACAGACTGACTCTTGTACTATACAGGGAGGTCTTTTTTATGTAACACTTTCCTCATAGCTAGAAGCTCTAGGGAACTCCCCGGTGAAACCGGGGGTTTTTAGCATACAAAAAAGGCCCCCTTACGGGAGCCTTCTTTTTTCGGGGCTGAAATTATTTCAGTTCTACCGTTGCGCCAGCTGCTTCGAGCTTGCCTTTGATTTCTTCAGCGTCAGCTTTGGAAGCGCCTTCTTTAACGGGTTTCGGAGCACCGTCTACGAGAGCTTTCGCGTCTTTCAGGCCGAGGCCGGTGATTTCACGGACAACTTTGATGACCTGGATCTTGCTTTCGCCAGCGGAAGCGAGGATGACGTCGAATTCGGTCTTTTCTTCTTCAGCTGCTGCTGCTGCCGGAGCTGCTGCTGCGACTGCTACCGGTGCTGCTGCGGATACGCCGAATTTTTCTTCGATTGCTTTTACGAGTTCGCTCAGTTCGAGAACGGACATTTCGCTGATGGCATTAAGGATTTCTTCGTTAGTCATTGTTTTTTCCTCCATTGTTTTTATGCGCTTTGTTTATGCGCTTTCTTTCTGTTTACGCACAGCTTCGAGAGCGTATGCGAGTTTGGTGATGTTGCCGTTGAGGGCACGCGCCAGGCCGGAGATCGGAGCAAGCAGTGTCGCCGCGACCATGCCGAGCAGCTGTTCTCTGGACGGGAGATCGGCCAGTGCCTGGACTTCTGCCGGGCTGATGACACGGCCGTCGAGGACGCCCGCTTTCACGGTGATGGCTTCGCTCTTCGTCTCTGCGATGAATTCTTTCAGTACGGCTGCCGGAGCGACCGGATCGTCCTTGCAGGTAGCAAGGCCGTTCGGGCCTTCCAGAAGTCCGTCCAGGCCGGACAGGCCGAGTTCGTCAGCTGCGATGCGGGTCAGGGTATTTTTGATGACTTTGTATTCTACTCCGCGTTCACGGAATTTGCGGCGCAGCAGCGTCGCGTCCGCGACCGTCAGTTTGTTGTAGGATACGAGCACGACGCCCTGGCATCCCAGTTTTTCTTTCATTTCTTCGACAACGGCTACTTTTTCCGGACGAATCTTGACTTCGTATTTTTCGCTCATAGTACACCTCCTCTGCTCAGAGATTTTTTTATTTATCACGTTAGCTAAAACGACCTCACCGCGGTGAGGTCGTGTACTGGCTTTTCCAGTACTCAGCCTCGGGAGGCGGGCTTTCGCCCATTACAGATACCGCCGGTCTTCAGCTAAGTGTTAAATATGGATTTATGCTTTCGGTGCTGTCACCTTGGTGAGATCCAGGTGGATGCCCGGGCCCATGGTGGAGCAGATGGTGAGGCTCTTCATGTAAGCGCCTTTGACCGTGGAAGGACGTACCTTCAGGATGTGGTCATAGACGGCGCGCAGGTTTTCTTTCAGTTTGTCTTCGTCAAAGGAGACTTTGCCGATGACGATCTGGATGTTGCCTGCTTTGTCGGTGCGGTACTGCACTTTGCCGGCTTTGATTTCTCCGACGGCTTTGGTCACGTCCATGGTGACGGTGCCCACTTTCGGGTTCGGCATGAGGCCTTTCGGTCCGAGGATACGGCCGAGGCGTCCGACCACGCCCATCATGTCCGGGGTCGCTACGACGACGTCGAAGTCCATCCAGCCGCCCTGGATCTTCTGCGCGAGATCCATGCCGCCTACGTAATCAGCGCCTGCCGCTTTTGCTTCGTCTTCTTTGTGGTCTTTTGCGAAGACGAGGACTTTCTTCGTCTTGCCGGTGCCGTGGGGAAGAACGATCGCGCCGCGGAGCTGCTGGTCAGCGTATTTCGGGTTGATATTCAGATTGAAGGAGAGCTCTACCGTTTCATCGAATTTCGCGGAAGCCGCCTTCTTTACAAGCGCTACAGCTTCGTCGAGGTCATAGAGTGTATGGCTGTCAACGATGGCTGCGGCTGCTTTCTGTTTCTTTGTCAGTTTTGCCATTGTTTCCTCCTTTGTGGTCAACGGGCTATGCCCTGCCACGAACGGTCAGTCTCAGTCTACGACTTCGATGCCCATGCTGCGGGCGGTACCTTCGACGAGGCGCATTGCTGCTTCTACGTCGTTCGCGTTCAGGTCAGGCATCTTGGTTTCAGCGATCTCCTTGACCTGCGCTTTGGTGACCTTGCCTACTTTCTTCTTGTTCGGTTCGCCGGAGGCGGTTTCGATGCCTGCCGCTTTCTTCAGAAGAACGGCTGCCGGCGGCGTTTTGCAGATGAAAGTGAAGCTTCTATCTTCGTATACGGTGATTTCTACAGGGATGATCAGGCCTGCCTGGCTCGCGGTGCGGTCATTGAAGTCCTTTACGAAAGCCATGATGTTGACGCCTGCCTGGCCGAGGGCCGGGCCGACTGGCGGAGCCGGGGTGGCTTTGCCTGCCGGTACCTGCAGTTTCACTACCTTAGTAATTTTCTTTGCCATAGTTGACACCTCCTTACTCTTTGAGGATGTGGTACAGACGGGTTTCCCCTCCCACGTGAGGTTCCGGCGCGCTTTGCGCAGCGCCGTGTCTCACCAGAGTTTTACGAAAGGGGCTCAAAGAAGCCCGCTTCCAGCTCTATCTTGGTAGCGTGCCCAAAGGCGCTGATCTCGGCAGTGATCCTGCCTTTGTCAGCCGCTACATTGAGCACGGTAGCCACGTGATCAGCGAAAGGCCCTTCGGTGATGCGGATGCTGTCGCCCGCTTTGACATTGATCTTCACCGGGACTTTCTTATCTTTGTGAAGAATACGGTCGACTTCTTCGTCGGACAGGGGGATCGGCTTCGTGGTGGTGCCAACGAATCCGGTCACGCCCGGCGTATTCCGCACGACATACCAGCTGTGGTCATTGACTTCCATCTCGATGAGAAGATAGCCGGGGAATACTTTCCGGGAGACCACTTTTTTCTGGCCTTCCTTGACTTCTTCTTCATCCTGCATGGGGAGAAGGATCTGTTTGATCGTGTCTTCCAGTCCCATGGAGTGGACTTTGCGCGTCAGCGTATCCAGCACTTTGTTTTCGTAGCCGGAATACGTATGTATGACATACCAGCGGATATTTTTTTCTTTGTTCTCAAGTTGTTCTTCGTTCTCCGGCATAGGTCCTCCTTTCAGCCTACTGCACTGATCAGCAGCCTGGAGAGGCCGGTGAAAACGAAGTCAACCGCAACGAGCAGGCAGGAAACGAGGAGCACGGAAGCGATGACGGTCATCGTGTAGTGACCGAGCTGCTTTTTCGTGGGCCAGATGACTTTTTTCATTTCCATCTTGGTCTCGCGGAAGAATTTATTCCATGCGGCGGTGTTTTCTTCTGCCGTCTGCCGACGATTCGCCATGGTTACACCCCAGTTCGGATACTAATTATTTCGTTTCTTTATGCAGGGTGTGTTTTCTGCACCATTTGCAGTATTTCATCATTTCGATGCGTTCTGCATTGTTTTTCTTGTTTTTGTTCGTACGATAGTTGCGGCGCTTGCATTCAGTACATGCAAGAGTAATTCCTTCACGCATTCTTTACACCTCACTCAAATTTTCGGGTTTTCCCTATTGCAGCATACTGATGGATTATATCACAGCCGCCCGCGGGAAGTCAATGAAAGTTCACTTAAAAAAGCCGGGCATTCCCGACGAACATAGTATAGCACGGCGCGGCGCATCCCGCAAGGCGTCCCTTCTCTCCGCCGCTTTTATTTATCTTTCTTATTATAAGGGAAATCCGCCGGACTCCGGCCTCGGACGAGACGATTTTTTTACACGGCTCTGACGGGGCCTTTGTTTTTCCCCCGTACAATGGGGCCAGCGGCAGAAGGAGGTCGGCATGGATATCACATTACAGCACATCAGCAAATCGTACGGCGAAAAGCCCGTCATACGGGACGTGTCCCTCACGATCCGGAGCGGGAGCTTCACCACGCTGCTGGGCCCGTCGGGCTGCGGCAAGACGACGCTTCTCCGGATGATCGCCGGGCTGGAGACGCCGGACGCGGGCGAGATCTTTCTCGGCAGCCGATGCGTCTTCTCCGGGGAGCGGGGCGTCTCGGTCCCGCCGGAGGCGCGCGGACTGGGCTTCGTCTTTCAGGATTTCGCCCTGTGGCCGCACATGACGGTCTTCGAGAATACGGCGTTCGGCCTGCGCGCGTCAGGCCGGACGGAGCATCTCGCGGAGCGGGTGCGGCAGGCGCTCTCCATCGTGCATCTGGAGGAACTGACGGACCGCTACCCGCACCAGCTCTCCGGCGGGCAGCAGCAGCGCGTGGCCTTCGCCCGGGCGGTGGTGACGGAGCCGGAGTGCATTCTCTTCGACGAGCCGCTGTCCGCGCTGGACGCGCAGCTCCGGGCGGAAATGCGCGTGGAGCTCCGCGAGCTGGTGACGCGGCTGGGCCTGACGGCGGTCTTCGTCACGCACGACCAGTCGGAGGCCATCAGCATGAGCGACCGCATCGCCGTCTTTTCCGCGGGCCGCCTCGAGCAGTACGACGCGCCGGAGGCGGTGTACAGCCATCCGGCCACGTCCTTTGCGGCCCATTTCGTCGGCCTGTCGAACTGGATCGACAGCCGCCATTTCTTCCGGCCGGAGAAAGCGTCTCTCTCGCCGGCCCCCGGCGCGCGCATTTTCACCGCCGGCGTGGTCTCCAGCCAGTATCTCGGCGCGGGCTATGAGGTCCATCTCCTCTGCGGCGGCGAGCGCTGGACGATCCTCTCGCCCGTGCGGGCCGCCCCGGGCGCCTCTCTCACGGTGAGCGTCCGCCCGGAAGACATCATCACCGTCTGAATCTGCATCACATACCGAATTTGGGAAGGAGTCTCTCTCATGAATCACAGAATGAAACGTTTCGCACTTCTCGGCGCGGCCGCCTGCCTCGCCCTGTCTCTTTCCGCCTGCGGCGGCGCGGAAGAATCCGCCGCCCCGGCCGCTCCGAAGGAGAGCGGCAAGGTGACGGTGTACATGCCGTCGCCGGCGGGCCTCGCCAACAAGATCGCCAAGGGCTTCGAAGCGAAGACGGGCATCAAGGTGGAGCAGTTCCAGGGCACGACGGGCGAAATCCTCGCGCGGCTCGAAGCGGAGAAAGCCAATCCCGCCGCCGACGTGGTGATCCTCGCGTCCTGGTCGGACGGGCTCTCCATGAAGCAGCAGGGCGCGCTCGCCTCGTACAAGCCGCAGAACGCGGACAAGCTGGTGAAGGAATTTGCAGACAACGACAACCAGCTCGTGGGCTACAGCGCGTCCGCGGTGGGCGTCATCTACAATACGACGGTGGTGCCGCAGCTCGACGCGGACTGGACGGAGCTGGCCGACCCGAAGTATCAGGGCATGCTCGCCATCCCGGACCCGGAAAAATCCGGCGCGTGCAAGGATTTCCTCGCGGGCTTCGTGAACCGCTACGGCTGGGACGCGCTGGAAGGCATGGCGAAGAACGGCATGACCGTGCCCGGCGCGAATAAGGCGGCCCTCGAAGCGGTCACCACTGGCGAGAAGGGCATCCTCGTGGCGGGCGTGGACTACAACGCCTATTCGTCCATGAAGAAGGGCGAGCCGCTCGCCATCTACTACCCGAAGGGCGGCACCATCGTGAACCCCCGTCCGGCGATGATCATGAAGGACGCGCCGGATATGGACAATGCGAAGCAGTTCATGGATTACCTGCTCTCCGATGAGGTGCAGCAGATGGTGGCCGACGCGTACCTCATCCCCGGCCGGAGCGACGTGCAGGCCAAGGGCACTCCGCTCGCCGACATCCCGCAGATCCCCGCGGAATGGGACAAGATGATGGCCATCGCCTCCGACACGGCGGCGAAGCTGAACGCGCTCTGCCGGTAAGGAGGCCCCATGCATCTCGACCGGCTGACGGAGCGGGCCCCGGCCTTGCTGCTGGGTGCGCTGCTCCTCTTCCTCGTGGTGTGCCCCCTGCTTTCGGTCTTTCTCAAGGCGGTTGTCCTGGACGGCCGCCTTGCGCTGTCTCCGGCAGCCGCCGTGCTCGGCGCACCTGAAAATCTCCGGATGATCGCCAACTCCCTCCTGCTGGGCGTCCTCGTGGTCCTCACGTCCACGGTCATCGCCGCGCCGCTGGCGTATCTGTTCTCCCGCACGGACATGGCCCGGCACAGGGCGTTCGACATCCTTTTCCTCGTCCCCTTCATGACGCCGCCGTACATCGCCTCCATGGGCTGGATCCTCTTCATGCAGAAGCGGGGGCTCCTGAGCCAGCTCGTGCCCGGCCTGCCGGACGGAGCGCCGGCCTTCTTCACACTGGGCGGCCTCGTCCTCGTGATGAGCCTCCACGTCTTCCCCTTTCTGCTGACCCTCCTGCGGAACGCCATGGACAACATCCCCTCCAGCATGGAGGAGTCCGCCGCCGTGCTGGGCGCGCGGTTCCCCCTGCGGTGCCGCCGGGTGCTCCTTCCGCTCCTGGCGGGGAACTACGCCATCGGCGCGCTCCTGGTCTTCGTGAAGACCCTCTCGGAATACGGCACGCCGTACACGCTGGGCCGGCGCATCGGCTTCGACGTCTTCACCACGGACATCCACCGCTATGCGGCAGTGGCGCCCATCTCCTTCGGCAAGGCGGCGGTGCTCGCCTCGGTGCTCGTCACGATCTGCCTCCTGCTGTGGATGGTGCAGAATGCCATCACCCGGCGGAAGAGCTACCGGCTGGTGGGCGGCCGGGGCGTGCGCCTCGCCCTGACGCAGCTCCGGGGCGCGGCGCGCGTCCTCGCCTGGGGCTACGTGGCGCTGGTGCTCCTCCTCGCCATCGGCATCCCCTACTTCTCCGTCATCGCCACCTCCCTCATCCGGCTCCGCGGCTACGGCCTGGCGGCGGGCAATTTCACCCTCGCTCACTATGCGGAGCTCTTCGCGGACAACGAGAACGCCGTGTCCGCCATGGTGAACAGCCTCTTCCTCGGCGTGACCGCCGCCACGCTCTGCGCCGTCCTCGGCACGGCGGTGGTGCTCGCGGTGCGCCGCGCCCGCGGCAGGATGGGCCGCCTCCTCGAAGCCGCGGGGCTCCTGCCGGAAATGCTGCCGGGCATCGTGCTCGTCATCGGCCTCATGCTCTTCTGGAACGGCATCTACGACGTCCTGCCCCTGTACAATACGCTGGGCATCCTCGTGGTCACCTACACGGCGCTCTTCCTGCCCTACACCATCCAGTACGTCACGTCGTCCTTCACGCAGATCAGCGGCAGCCTCCTCGACGCGGGCCGCGTCTTCGGCGGGAGCCGCTTCTACATCTTCCGCCGCATCACCTTTCCGCTCCTCCTGAAGGGCATCGCCGCGGGCTGGATGATGACCTTCATCATCTCCGTGCGGGAGCTCGTCGCGCCGAGCCTCATCGCGCCGCCGAATACGCTGGTGGTCTCCACGTACATCATGCGCGAATTCGAGCAGGGCAGCGTCTCTCTCGGCATGTGCATGGCCGTGCTCTGCGTGGGTCTCACCACCGCGGCGCTGCTCGTTCTTCACCGCCATACGAAATAAAATATGTCCACGCCGCGCTGTGCGGCGTTTTTTTCTGTCCGTTTCACCGGGGAAGACGCCTTGCAGGCCGCAATAGAAGACGCGCTTTCCACGCACAAAAAAAGAGACCCCGCAGGGTCTCCTGACGGACAGATAAACTGCGAAAGCCGGGACCTGAAGGGGAGAAGGTCGGCGCTTTGCAGTCGCCGCCGTCCCGGATTTCCGCGGAGGATTGTCTGTTCCTTATGGTTCTACTATAGCGGAGACGAACCGCGCCGTCAATGGCGGCAGACGCGCCGGAGCCCGCACGGCGGGGCCCGCCGTTGACGGAAATTTTCCATTTCCTGACACGGCGCAGACGGGATGCTGACGGGAGCGCGCCGATTGGCCGCGGTCCGTTTTCCTTTTTTTACGCGCCGCGCCCGTTTCCTCCGTTCCGCCCCGCCTGCGTATGGATTTCATGAAAATTGTAAAAATGAAAATTTTTTTCCGTCGCGTTCGCTTTTCTTCACGTTCCCCCGCCGATCCCTTTCCCCATATAAAAAAGAGACCCCGCCTTGAAGGGTCTCTTTATTTTTGTCCCGCAGGACGGAGCCTGCACGGGCATCGGCCGGCACAGAGCGCAGCCGCCGCCCGGGCCGAGCGCGGAAGCGATCAGAACTTGTAGTTCAGTTCGACGCCGAACATGTCGTCGAAGTCTTCGCCGTTTTCATATTCACCGCTGAAGTAGTAGTAGCCGTCGAGGGAGATGTTCTTCGCGAGGGCATAGTTCACTTCCGCTACCCAGAACTTCGCGCCATCATAGACGGAAGCATTGAGGGAATCAGTGATATCGAGGGTGGAAGCGCCGATGTACGCACCGGGTTCCGCATCTACATAATGAACACCGATCCAGTAAGTACCCGGATTCTTCAGGTCTTCCTTGCCGTAGTTCAGGCCGGCCACCCACATGACCGGTTTATCTACGTGAGTCTGATTCGTGCCATCCGTCAGCACCGTGTCTGCAGTATTCTGGATGAAGTCGCCGTCGATGTAGAATTTATTGCCCAGATCGATGCGTGCGCCGACGCCGTAGAGGGTAACGCCCTTATCGCCGGAAACATACTGATCCCCGATATCTTCGCCATCATTATCCAGGATATCGCCCCAGCCGTCGGCGAAGTTCTGATAGAACGCATTCAGGCGGACGCGGTCGCCCACTTTCGTGTTGGCCTGTACGTAGAAGGTCTCGCGGGTATCGCCGTTGCCGAGCATATCAGACGCATCGGTTGCCATTTTCCATTCACGGCCGTAACCGATTTCCGCGCCCCAGCTGCCGGCTTTGTACTTGGCGATAACGCCTTCGAAGCGGTCATCGTAGAGATAGCCGGTCTGGCCGAGGAAGAGGTCCGTGCGGCCCATATCGAAGCTGAAGCGGTCCGTGGGCTGCCACAGCACATGCAGGCGGTCCATGGTGGTCTTCGCTTCATCACTGCTCTTGAGATTGGCTTCCGTCTTGAAGCGGCCGATGACCTTGACCTGGTCGTTCACCTGTGCGTTCACATTCAGGCGGACACGGGCTTTATAGACGTCATCGCCAAAGTCGCCCAGATCCTGGAAGCGCATGCGGGCATCGCCGCTCCAGGAGATGTTGCCCACTTTCTTTTCAAGGTTGGACACACGCACGCCGAGGCTGTCCAGTTCGTCTGCGTATTCCGCAGCGAGCTTGTCGATGGTGGCGCGCTGTTCCGCGTTGTACTGATCTTCTTGCCATGAGGCGGGCCACGATCTGCGCCATTTCATAGCGGGTGATGTTCGTCTGGCCTTTGAACGTGCCGTCCGGATAGCCTTCTACGATGCCCTGATCGGAGAGATCGGACACGGCCTGATACGCCCAGTCGGACGTGGACACATCGGAAAACGGATTGGCAGCAAATGCGGATGCACCGGCTGCAAGGGCAGCGGCCGCTGCCATAGCGAAAATTTTTCTCATTGCAATTGACTCCTTATCCTGGAAATACGATTGACCGGACCGCAGGAGGGAAAAGTTCCGGCGCGAGCTGCCTTGTTTCCTCTGCCTGTCTTTTCCATCGCCGGGAGCGGCCCATCCCGGGGACAGTTGTACTATACAGCAGTCGCCATATGGAATCAATAGTATTTACACAAGCTTTTCAGTCCGTTTGCAATTCCTTGAAAAAAGCAATTTACCCGTTTTTACATTTCCTATATATCCCGTTGTCACGCCGTTGATACGCCGATAGAAAAGGCCGCTGCCGCTTGACGCATTCTTGATACGGCGGCATTCTTCCTCTGCTGCGGTCAGTTTCGCTCCCGCCGCCTTAAAATTGTAAAACCGCCGGCCGCCACGGAGAGAAACAGAATTTTTACAAAGCCCGCGCTGTTTCTCTCCCGCTCCGGCGCGCAAAAAAAGCCGCCCTCCCTGCGGAAAGCGGCGAACGGACAGAACAACCGATTCACTGATACAGACGGAGCGCGGCCTCCAGCTCTTCTTTCATCTGCCGGGCGAGCGCGGCCGGCGCGAGCACGCGGAGCTGCGGGCCCTGGCTGCGCATCCACAGGCGGATGCCCGCAAGGCCGTACACATCCGCGGAAATGGTGTACTTCGTCCGGCCGTCGGAGAGCGCCTCTTCCTTTTCGATGCGCGCCGTGGGCAGGCGGTCCAGTACGTGGTCCACGGAGTCCGCCGTGACGTACTCGAAGGTCACGTGCTCGAGCGGCCCGCCGAACATGTAGAGCACGCGCCGCCGCACTTCCCCGCTCTGGAAGCGCCGGCTGTAGTCCACCTTGAACGGTTCGCCGGGGGTAAAGCTCCGGATGCGGTCGAGGCGGTACACCGTGGGGAAGCGGTAGGTCTCCTTCGTGAGGCCCGCCTCCGCCGGGTCGGCCAGCTCGGCGATGAGGTAGAAATAATACTCGGAGAACATGATGGAGAGCGGCTTGACCATGCGCTCCACCTCGGAGCCGTCCCGCTTCTCGTAGCGGATGAGGAGCATCTGCCGGGCGCTCACCGCGTCGCCGATGGCCCAGACTTTTTCAAGGAGCGCGCTGTCGTGGTGCTGCAGCTCTTCGTAATACTGCTTCTCATTGTTCACGAGCTGCTGCACGGGCACGATGTCCCGGCGGGGCACGGCGCTGCGGATGATCTTGTCCACGATGCTCTCCATTTCCTCTTTCGTGAAGGCCCGGCTCTCCAGCAGGATCTTGCAGAGCGCCAGCGCTTCTTCCCGGGTCAGGTCCTTCTTATTTCCCCGCAGGATATAGCCGCCCGCTTTCCGGCTGTACGCCACTGTCTGGGAAAAGCCTTCGATGGTCTGTCCCGAAAGGAACAGGCGGAGCGCGTTGATATCGCGCTGCACGCTGCGGATGTCGATGCCGTAGCGCGCCGCTTCTTCCGGGCGCGTCAGGACTTCTCCGTCCAGCAGGCGGAGGTACATCTCAAGGATGCGGAAAGGTTTCTGTGAGCTCTCTGTTTTTGCCATGGCTTCTCCTCCTTTTCCTCTTATTATACCGTCTCGGCGGCCCCGCGGGGAGGGCGAAAAAAAGAGCACTCCCTGAGGAATGCTCTCTTCTGCCGTTTCAATTATTTGGAAATTTTCGCAACAACGCCTGCGCCTACGGTACGGCCGCCTTCGCG
>OMFY01000445.1_pt1 | contig 24434 bp, 17 predicted proteins | sample 1645701 | NCBI WGS metagenome assembly OMFY01 (sample SAMEA103958111, study PRJEB25191) | human gut metagenome | biome: human-associated habitat [ENVO:00009003]; feature: intestine environment [ENVO:2100002]; material: feces | place: Germany | collected 2013/2015
ATGGAAATTCCGAAAAAATACCGGGAACCCGAAAATGACTGCTTTTGCCGGCAGCGAACCGGAAAAAGCGGGAAAAACAGCAAAAAGCAGCGAAGGGGCAGCCGCAGATAAGTCCGAGACAGATGAAATAGAAAAATCCCGGCAGATGCAGTTTGAGGCAAGAGCCGCTGCGGAAGCAGAGAAAGAGCAGCTGTTTCTGAAAAAATCCGAAAAGGCGCCGAATGAGCTTCTGGTTCTTGTCGGAGGATTTGCTTTTTTCGGATGGCTTCAGCCGCTCCGGCACAGCTATGCCAGATACCGCATTGTTGCCGAATGGGGTACTGTAATAGAGTGTGTGCAGACAGGTCTTCTGTTTTTTGGAATCTGTGGCGTTTTCCTTCTCAGTGCCGGCATTCTTGTCTGTCGCTATGAAAAGAAACAACTGAGAGAAATGTCCTTTTTTTGCAGAGAAAGGAAGCGTTACAGAGATCGGACCAGCCTGGAACGGCAGCTTGCCGGTCAGAGTAAATGGCCGTTCCGTGTGGCACTGATTGCGGAACTTCTAATCGTGATTACGATCACCGGACTGATAAACGGAATGGATGGCGAGGTACTGTCTGTCATTCTTCTTGGGCTGACCACGCTGATTTTAATTCTGTTTGCCTGGAAAACATACCGCAGTCGCCTGAACCGGGAGATGGGTCTTTTGATGGAACAGATCCATACGATGGCAGAAGGCAGCATGGAAAGCCGGATCCATGAAATATCCGAAAAATCCCTGCTGTATCCGGCGTTTGCAGAGCTGGAAAATATTGAGAGCGCTATGCAGAAGAGCGTAGAAAAACAGATGCAGGCGGAGCGTCTCAAAATTGACCTGATTACCAATGTATCGCACGATCTGAAAACACCGCTCACCTCGATGGTCGGCTATACGGATCTTCTGAAAAAAGAGGATCTGACACCGGCGGCACAGGATTACGTCGAGGTGATTTCTGTGAAACAGGAACAGCTAAAGGAGATGATCCAAAGCCTCTTCGAGCTCTCCAAATCGACAAGCGGAACCGAAAAATTCCAGATGGAAAAAATGGATATGAAACGGTTGATCGAGCAGACCCTCGCCGATATGGACGATGCGATTGCGCAGAGCAGTCTGTCGTTCCGCACGGCACTCGGAGAAGAGCCGCTTCCGTTCCTTGGGGATAATGGGAAAATGTACCGTGTGATACAAAACCTGGTGGAAAATATCCTGAAATACAGCCTGGGCGGAACGAGAGTTTACATTGATGCAGGGAAGAAAAACGGGGAGATTTTCGTGACGATGAAAAATATTTCCGCCTATGAGATGAATTTTGAAGCGGAGGAAATGATGGAACGCTTCGTGCGCGGTGACGCGTCACGGACGAGCGAGGGGCACGGCCTTGGCCTTGCGATTGCATCAAGCTACACGGCCAACATGGGCGGCCGCATGGAGCTTGCGGCAGACGGCGATCTGTTTAAAGTCATCCTGCGTTTCCCGGAGGCAGGCGAGGATTCTGCAGCGGGAGAAACAGCCACAAAAACCTGACTTGCATAAGAATGAGACAGAAGCGGGATTGCAGCAGGAAGGATCTGCAGAAGGATTCTGAGAGAGTATGTAATCCCCGGGAGGAAAAAATGGAGACAATCAGTATTATCATACCATGCTACAACGAAGAGGAAGCAATTCCGGTTTACTACGAGACGATGGTACGTCAGATGGATGAGATGGAAGAACAGCAGAAGGTTCAGTTCGAGCTGATCTTTGTTGACGACGGCTCGAAGGATCACAGTCTGTTTGAGATGCGCCGGCTTGCGCAGAAGGATATGCGCTGCCGTTACCTCTCGTTTTCGAGAAATTTCGGAAAAGAGGCAGCCATGTACGCCGGACTGCAGGCGGCCAGAGGCGATTACGTAACAGTGATGGATGTCGACCTTCAGGATCCGCCGTCCCTTCTTCCGAAAATGTACGCGATGCTGCAGAGCGGTACCTGTGACTGTGTGGCGGCACGCCGGAGCTCGCGGGAGGGCGAGGGAAAAATCAAATCCTTCTTATCAAATGCCTTCTACGGTGTGATCAACCGCCTTTCCAGAACAGAGATTGTAAGCGGTGCACGGGACTACCGTCTGATGAGCCGCAAAATGGTGGATGCCGTGCTGGAAATGAGTGAGTACAACCGCTTTTCCAAAGGGATTTTCGGATGGGTCGGTTTTCACACAGAATGGCTGGAATTTGAGCATGAGGATCGCTGCGCCGGAACATCAAAGTGGCCACTTCGAAAGCTCCTTGCGTACTCAATCGACGGCATCACAGGTTTTTCCGTAGCCCCGCTGTCACTCGCATCCGTCATGGGCGTGCTCTTTTTCCTGATTTCGATGATTCTGATCGTGTTCATTATCGTAAGAACGTTGCTGTTCGGCGATCCCGTTGCGGGCTGGCCGTCGATGGCATGCATCCTTTTTCTGGTGAGCGGTGTACAGCTTTTCTGCACGGGCATTGTAGGCATTTATCTTTCCAAGACATATCTTGAAACAAAGCACCGTCCGATCTATCTTTTAAAGGAGACGAGTGAAGAGACGGTCAAGATGCACAGTGTGCAGCCGGTGAAAAAGCAGGAGAGTGCTGCAAAGAGAAGAAAAGATGCCCATACGGCAGAAAAGAAAAATGTGTATTTTCCAGAGTATGCCGACAAACGCCATGCTTCTGAAAGAGGAGAAATCCGGGCATGAAAAAGGAAATCTTAAAGGAAATAAGAGAGCCGGGGAAATCACGGAAAAAGAAAGGTCAGCCGAAAGGACGGCGGAACGGCTTTTTGGAAGGTCTTACCGGAAAGGATTTTACGGCGGCTGGTATGTTTTTCTTTTCTTTGCTTTTGTGCCGGCTGTTCGTCCTGCAATACGGCGTATTCGGCTCCTCGATTGACTGGATCAGCCAGCACAGCACCCTTGCCGATTACTTCCGAAAGCGGTTTTACGCGACCGGAAACCTCTTCCCGGATTTCGCATGGAATCTGGGAGGAGGTCAGAATATTTACCGTTTTGCCTACTACGGACTGCTGAGTCCGACCATGCTGTTATCCTACCTTTTCCCGTTCATCCCGATGGACCTGTGGGTGATGGGTTCCTCCGCGCTGCTGTATGCGGCGGATGCAGTGCTTTTTTATCGATGGATCAGCAAAAAGGGTCTGCATTACGGCAACTGTCTTTTTACATCACTTTTCTTTACGTGTTCTACCGCACTTCTATATCATTCCTATAATCAGCTTATGTTTGTCAATTATATGCCGTTTCTGCTGCTGGCTCTGCTGGGCGTGGACCGCCATTTTCAGAAGAGAAAGAGCGGTCTGCTGATTCTTTCCGTTCTTGGGATGATTCTGACCAGCTTTTATTTTTCTGTCGGCGGGCTGCTTGCGCTCACGGCATATGCGGTGACGGAGTATTTTAAATACTATGTGGGAAATGCTTCAGATGCAGCAAAAGAAGAAAAGCGAAATGAGCCGCGGGAGAAAAATGGTGCAGCAGGGAAAAATCAGAAGGCATGTGAAAAAGCTGCCGGATACAGTGAAACGGCAATGGCGGTTCGAGATTTTTTCCGCGCAGCAATCCGGTTTGCACTTCCAGTTCTTGCGGGAATCCTGCTTTCCGGCATTTTACTGATTCCATCGGCTGCTGCACTGTTCGGCGGCAGCAGCGGCGGACGCGGCAGCGCAGAGGGCGGGATCGCAGGACTCTTTACCGACCCGGCGATGTGGAAACCGCAGTTTCTGATCCTGCGTCTCTGCTATACGCCGTACGGCATCGGTCTTTCTTCCTTTGCAGCAATAGCTCTCTTTGGACGGATACTTGGAAAAAGCTGGTTCCGGGAAAAACAGCTGTCGCTGTTTCTGCTTGGCTTTTTCTGTATTCCCATCTTTGGCTACCTGCTGAACGGCGGACTGTACAGCAAAGATAAAGTATTTATCCCGTTTCTCCCGGTTCTCTGTGCAGAAGTCGGTCTTTATGTGGAAAACCAGTTTATCAGGAAACGGGAGTGTGGAAAAAATTGGTCTGCCGGAAGGTTTGCGTGGAAAGCCATGGCAGAGCTGCGGGAATTCCTGCCGTATCTCATCGTGCTGTTTCTGATGTGGAACGCAAAGCAGGAAACCTATTTTGATAAATACTGGCATCTTGGCATGCTGGATGTGATTTGTGCAGCAGTATGCTATCTGGTGTGGCGCTGGTTTCCGGCAAAAAAACTGCTTCGGGGAAGGGCGCTTCCATTTCTGCCGCTTATCTTCAGCACAGTGATTCTTTTATTCACCGGAAAAGTGATCAATCAGGAAAAAAATGTGATGATTCCATACGAAACGTATGATTCCCTGACAGATGAAAAAATTGCTGAGGCGATCCGCGAAATCCGTGCGGAAGATCCCGGCTGGTATCGCATCGAGCAGTATGGAGACGGAGGACAGAACATCGCAAACGTCAACCGGATCTGGGATATCGGGCAGAACATTTCAACGATCTATTCCTCGGCATACAATACAGAATACAAGAAGTTCCGGGACGAGACATACGGCATCAACGAAGCATTCCGCAACCGCATGATGCAGACCGTTTCGGATGATCCGCTGTTCTGGCAGCTCATGGGTGTGAAATATATTCTGGCAGACACACAGCCGGAAGGGTATGAACTGTATCGCAATTATGGAACATTTCAGGTTTACCGCGCCGTCTCTGCCGCGCCGATTGCCTGCGTGGCAGATCAGGTGGTTTCAGAGTCGGAATACAAGTCTCTTGGCTATCCGCAGAATCAGGAACTCCTGGAGACAACCGCGGTGATCCCGGATCGGGAAAGATGGGCAGAATCTTTGGACGGATCCAGAGAAAACGCCGATTCAGATACAAACAGTGATTCTATAAAATCTCTGTTTCACAGCCGCTTCCAGAAGGCAGAACTTGAAATTCCGGAGACCGATCAGGAAGGCCTGTGTATTCAGAAAACATCGGATGGCTATGAGATTGAAACGAAAAAATCCGTAACCGTTTCAGCGCAGTTACCAGATGCAGCGGAAGGAGCAACGCTGCTTGCTGTTTCCTTCGATGTCGATAATCAAAAAGCCAGCCATGACATGTTCGTCCGCATCAACGGCCAGACCAACCGCCTGACCGGCATCAACCATACGTATGCCAATGGGAATACACAGTTTAACTATCTTGTAACGATGAAAGAAGATGGAACCGTATTCATTCGGATGGGAAAAGGCCATTATATCCTGAAAAATTTTGAGACATGGACTGGTATGGCACAGCCGTTGGAAAAAACGGAGCAGCTGTACAGTCAGGCGGTTACCCTGATTGGCGGAACAACAGCAACATACGGCGGCGATGGCATCACAGGCGTGGTTTCCGCGGAAAGAGACGGATACCTCATCACCAGCATTCCATACGATGAAAATTTTGTACTGAAAGTGGACGGACGGAAAACAAACCTGTTCCGCGTCAACACATCCTTCCTCGGTGCCAGAATTCCGGCGGGTGAGCACCAGATCGTTCTCGAATACCATGCGCCGGGACGGACGGCAGGAATTTTGTGCAGTCTGCTGGGGGTTTTGCTGGCACTGGCGGTTGTGATCTGTGAAAAAAGCTTGCCACCCTGTTCGTCCAGGGCAAAGAAAGCCATCGCGCCGTCAGCAATCAGATCTTCGACGTGATCCATGGCATACTGGTCAAAATCTTCAACCCAGAAGGAGAAAAACTTTTTCCGGTGATACAGAAAACGGTCCGGCGGTACGAAGAACTGCGGCAGAAGGAAGAAGAACTGCAGGGGCTGATCGATGGTGGAGCAGGGACTTGGATATTCGCTTCTGGCAAAACTGGTGATTCAGAAAGCTGCCTATGACGTTGCCGTACTTCCGGTAGAAGAGCCGATTCTTCGTACGATGCCACTTGTGATGAAGGACAGAAGAGGGCTGTCGACAGCGGCGAAAACGCTGATGCAGTTTATTTTAAAGGACAGAGTAGAGTGAAAAAATGCAGTGATTCACGAAAAAAGGTGAACACTACATTTTTTTCGGACAACTGCCAGCGGCGGTATTTCTCGAAATCCGGGAAATAAACAGCTGCAATTCCTTGCATTCGGTCTATATTTCACAGATCCATTCAGTTATACTACATCTCAACAACAGGATATTACATGAAACACGAGGTGAGCAGATGGAGCCAGCACAGAGAATCAGGCGGATCCGGATGATTGAAAACTGCGCGTCGCATTCTCGTTACTTCAGTGATGAGTTAGACGCGCAAAATTCGCACCAAAAAAAGAACAAATGTTTGATATATTCCTATGCATATGGTATACTATTTTTATGAAGAAAGATATGTTTACAATTAATAAAAATGGTCTTTCCTATGGTAGAGGATATGTGTACTCTCTGCAGTATCATCTGGTCTGGTGTACAAAGTACAGAAAAAAGGTTTTAAAAGACGGAATTGATGTGGAATGCAAAGAAATGCTGGAAAGTCTTGCACAGGAATATAAATTTCAAATCCTGGCTATGGAGGTTATGCCGGATCATATTCATCTGCTTGTAGATTGCAGACCACAGTTTTATATTTCAGACATGATCAAAATCATGAAGGGGAATCTTGCGCGCCAGATGTTCCTTTTGCATCCAGAGCTAAAGAAAGAGTTGTGGGGAGGACATTTGTGGAATCCGTCTTATTGTGCTGTAACGGTCAGTGACCGGAGCCGTGAACAGGTACTTGCTTACATAGAAGGGCAGAAGGAAAAATCCCGTTAAAACCCGGAGGAAAAAGCGAATGAAAATCATATCCAGTTATGGTGTAGAATTACGAAAACAGAATATTCCGATCCGCCAGACACTGGAGATTTACCGTTCTGCTGTCCGCTATCTGGTCGAAGTGTATGAATCTGTGTGGGAAGAACTGGCCCAAATTGAGGAAAGTAAGAAACGTTTCAATGCAGCGGAACATCTGGTGCATACAACGAAACGGAATCCGGCCCGGTTTGATTTTGATTTCTGCTTTCCCAAGATGCCATCCTATTTCAGACGGGCGGCAGTCCGGCATGCGCTTGGGAGTGTATCTTCTTATCGGACGCGTCTGGAACAGTGGAAAGCAGAGGGACAGAAAACAGGAAAGCCGTATCTGAAAAGTGAGCAGTATGCCATGCCTGTTTTTTACCACGATGTCATGTACCGTGAAAACACAGAAGAGAAAGATGCGGCCTTTTTAAAACTGTACGATGGCCATGACTGGAAATGGTTTGCTGTGCGGCTGAAACATACGGATATGGAATACTTAAGAAAACACTGGTCGGGCAAAAAAGCTTCGGCGCCAACGTTGGAGAAAAAGCACGACAAGTATTTTCTGCGTTTTACGTATGCGGAAGAGGTATCTTTAAACCGGACACCTGTCAAAGAGCAAACGATCTGCAGCGTGGATCTCGGCATCAATACGGATGCAGTCTGTACCATCATGCGTCCAGACGGAACTATCCTGGGAAGAAAGTTTATTAACTTTCCCAGTGACAAAGACCGGATGTACCGTGTGCTGGGACGGATTCGAAGATTTCAGCGGGAACATGGATCGCGTCAGGTGCAGGGAAAATGGGCATATGCAAAACGTCTGAATATAGAGCTTGGCAGAAAAATTGCAAAGGAAATCGTTTTTTATGCATCAGAAAATAAGGCAGATGTGATTGTTTTCGAATATCTGGAAATGAAAGGAAAACTTTCCGGGAAGAAAAAGCAGAAACTGCAGATGTGGAGAAAACGTGATATCCAGAAACGGTGCGGACAGCAGGCACACAGAAAGGGAATCCGAATTTCCCGAATCTGTGCCTGGAACACGAGCAGGCTTGCCTTTGATGGATCAGGAGAGATTGCCCGTGATACACGGGATCATCGTCTGTGTACGTTTCAGACTGGAAAAAGATACAACTGTGATTTGTCAGCATCGTATAATATCGGAGCAAGATATTTTATCCGTGAAATTTTAAAACCCTTGCCGGAAACGGAAAGGTCTTTGCTGGAGGCAAAAGTTCCTGCAGTAAAGCGTAGAACCTCATGTGTTTATGCAGATCTGAGAGAACTGATTTCAGAAATGGAACTGCGTAAAGCAGCATAAACACAGGCAGATATGCAGTGGATTACCTGTTATGTGGAAACCTGCCGTATCCGGCATGGAAGAAGCACATATCTGTGCAAAATCTAAGTAACAGGCGTATCCGCCGATATTTGGTCTGCCGCCTAAAGCGGCCGGAAGCACGTGACTTTAGTCATGTGAGGTTCACTCGGTAGTAACTACCGGGTGAGATAACCATAGTATAGAATTCGGACTTTGTCAAGCGATCAGCTCTTCAAATTTTTTCTTTTTCGGAAAGGCCCGCCGAGAGGAAATGTTTGTCGATCTTGACTTCATCAAAAAGAATATCCTTCAGCGAATTCAAAGAAGAATACCCCGATCCGAAATCGTCCATGGAAATGCGGATATTCCGATCGTGGAAGAAGCGGATCGCCTGCTTGTGATAGGCGGAAATCTTTTCCCGCACCACGGCCGGATCCTGCCAGGTGATATCGATAATGCCGACAAAGATATCGGAGTGATAGCGGTTCACAAAGAGTGTCTGCGGAAAGAGTTCCAGCTTTTTCAGGATGAAATTCAGAATGTTCGTACCCATCTCATAACCCCAGTAATCGTTGATCAGATGAAAATTGTCGACATCCGTCATCAGAAAGGCGTACTGCTTTTCTTCGCTTCTGTTATTGAGAAGCGTAAAAATTTTTTCTTTTAAAGAATCCGTGGAAATGCTCTCAGCAAGCATACTGCGGCGGGCGGCGAGAGGTCCGTTTTTCTGGAGCTGTTTTTTATACCGCTTGTTCTGGTACATTTTTTCGTCCGCCATTTGCAGCAGATCCATGATCAGATAATAATGATTTTTGCAGCTCAGCTCATATCCGACGGCATAGCTCAGCGGGTGATCCGCCGTCTGGTTGTAGGTGTCGATCATCGTCTGCAGCTGAAGATTCATCTGCTCCAGCTGGTTCCAGGTTGCATGATTCTGCACAATGACAAATTCATCACCGCCGAACCGCGCCAGAAAGCTGTCCTCGGTCAGAATGCGGGTCAGATAGGAGGCGAAGGTCTGGATAAAGACGTCGCCTTCTTCGTGGCCGTACGTGTCGTTGATCATCTTTAAATTGTTCATATCAAACATCATCACGCCGACATCGAGTGTATCGTCCGCGTTCTGAAGCTGGAGGAGCTTTTCTTCCAGCGACTTTTTATCGTGCACGCCGGCGACATCAAAGCCGGAGCGGCGGATCAGGCTTTTCAGATAATCGGTAAGCGTCAGTGCAGAGGCGCAGCCGAGCAGCGTAAGGATAATCAGAAGCGCAAAGGCGCGATGATCCAGCCCACGCTTGAAATGCAGAAGCAGCGATGTCAGAAAGACGACATAGAATGCGATCTGCAGATAGCACAGTTTGATGATTTTTTTGTTCTTTTCCATAATACTCCATACTTTCTAAATGCGTATGCAAAAAGTGAACCCTGCCATCGGTTCAGCTGGCATACACAATAATTTTCTTGGCCAGACTCTTATCCAGCCCGATTTTACTGCCCTTCACCATGACGAGATAATAACCGTGAAGCTCCGACAGAATCGAAATCCTGGCCCCGGGAACAAACCCAAGCGACTCCAGATAATGACGCTGCTTTTCCTGGCCGCAGATTTTATTGATGACGTAAAACTGATTGAAATCGGTTAAATTTAAAGGCATGCAGTTCCTCCTTTATTACGAGAGTACATCGAGTTAGAATTGCCTAACAGACAGTATAGCATAACATGTTTGGAACAAAATAGAAAACTTTTTCATTGAGAAATTTTTTCAAAAAGGTTTTATGGGGGCGGATGCATTTTTGCGTTTCTTATTTTGGGGGAATCATGTATAATGGAAATGAAACATCAGTGACAAACTATGACATGGGAAAAGGAAGAGAAAACAATGAAACATAGAATAAAAATCCTGCTGCTTGCAGTTCTGATCGCAGCGCTCTGCAACTGTATGCTGATGATCGGGATGACCAAAACGAAAGAGAAGAATACCATTCCAAAAGATGCAAGCCTGATCTGCGAAGAAACCGTATCGCCGAACAAGGACTATATTACGGATGAAAAAGACCTGGTAAATTATACCGTGCGCGTTTATCAGGAAAAAAACAACGACATCATCGTCTACGCCGAATCCAACTCGCCGCTGTTCGATGAAGCACAGTACATAGTAACCTGCGACCACACGATCACCGCCGATGACATCCAGATCAAATGGACCACCCTCATGGGCAGCACCGAAGCGAGCGAGAAAGATGAGATCGGACTGGCACACGTTTCGATCTCAAAAGACGGGGAAGTGTTCAATGAAAAGACGATCAGCTTTGTGGCGAAAGCGGTGAATGCGGTTACGGATGTGATTGGGTAAAGAAAATAAGATAATAAAAAAGAAACGAGCAACTCCCTCGGCTCACGATGAGCTTACCGGACAAAAAACCCGTTTCTTTTTTTATGCTAAAATGACTTTCCTGTTTTGTCAAGAACCGCATAGCATTTTACATCGCCAAAATCGTGGCCACCAGTTTCTTGCACTGCACGAGCAGTGAGGACGGAATCGCATACTCATCAAGTGAATGTGCGCCTGCGCCCTGGATACCGAGGCTGCAGAGGGCGGGGATTCCGATGCGGGTGACGAAGGAAGTGTCGGAGCAGCCGCTCTGCTGGATGCCCTGCGGGATTGGTTCGCCGAGGAGTTTACAGCTTTCCTGGTAGAGGGAGAGGAGGTGGTCAGCGCCGTCGACCATTTCCATGGCTGGGTAGTAGCCGTTCTGTTCCATGGTGCAGCTTGTGCCAGGAACGGTGACGTGTTCGCAGAGATTTTTTAAGAAAGCGATGGCTTCTTCATACTGCGCATTTGCCGCGTATCGGATACCGATGGAAAACTCACAGGAATCCGGGATAACGTTAGCGCCGATTCCGCCCGAAATGCGGCCGCAATTGAAGGAAAGATAGCCGAAAACGGAGCGGCTTTCAATCTCTGTAATCATGCGTGCCGCCTGCAGAATCGCACTCGCGCCTTTCTGCGGCTCCTTTCCTGCATGAGCCGCTTTGCCCTTTACTTTCACGCGAATGATCGCGCCGCCGTTTCTTCTCGTAGTCACTTCGCCGCTGGTGTAGCCCGATTCCAGATTAAAAGCCGCCTCACAGCCGCTGGCATATTGTTCGACAAGCTTTCCGGCCTCGCCGTGGGAAAATGCATGGGCGACTTCCTCATCACCGGTGAGCACCAGTTTGATCTGTCTGTCCTCATACCCGACCGCATTCAGTGCGCGGAGCACAAACAGCGCGATCACATCGCCGCCCTTCATGTCATAAACGCCTGGACCGTACACGCGGTCATCCTTCACAAGAAACGGTTCCGGGCCGAACTTTCCAACCGCATGAACTGTATCCATATGCCCAAGCAGAAGAATCGGCTTCTTTTCCTGCGGCCGGGTCCACGCAGCAAACGTCGGGCCAGCCTTCTCAAAGTGATGAATCTGACGCTCCATGCCGAGCGCATCACAGTACGTATCGAGATGCGCCGCAATCCGCTCATTCGCCTCGCGATCAGCCGAAGGCGTTTCAATGGAGACAAGATTTTTCAGCAGCTCCATCATACTGTGTTCGTTTTTCTCGAGATAGGCAAATGCCTGTTCCGTTCTTTTAGCCATAAACATTCTCCATTTCTTATGTTTTATAAAGTGATTTTCATAATCCGTGCCGGCCGTCCCCTGCCGCCGCTGATTTTGCCGATCGTGGTCACACAGTTTTCCTGTTCCAGCCGCAGAATCAGCCGGTTGGCGCTCCGCTCCGTGATCCCCATATCTGCAGCGAGCTGTGCGGAAGTGATTACCTGATCATGTGACCGCAGAATCTCTTTCAGTTTTTCATACGTACTGCTGCTGATGTGAAGCCGGTGCAGAAGATACGCCGTGTGATCGGTCGGGTCATTGATCTTAATTTCGGTAAACTGATGCTCATCCTCCGCAATATAGTTCGCGCCGGAGCGGTCCGCGATCGAGTGGTTGAGCGCCATCGCCGCGCGGGATTTCGCCTCCATGGGAGTATCACCGTAGCCGATGCCGATCCACAGCCGGTTGTGCGGCGTCTGCTGTCCGTGAAACAGAATCTTCTGATATTCCCCGTTCTGAATAAATTCCCGCATCAGAACCGGACGGGATGACATGATATAAAAAATAGAAGCGCCCTCGGAGAACGCAGCAGCCCCCATGCGGTGGGCGGCAGAGTAGATCAGCTCGCGCATCTCATTCTGATAATGAATCTTCTCCCATTCCCGGAGCGAAAGATCCGTCTCCTGATCAAAGGAATAATCAAAATAGATCTGCACGGAAGCACTCTGCCCGCGGTTCTTCTGCGCCGTATTTTCCAGAAACTGAAGATGATAAACCTGTTCCAGAATTACATCCTCGGAAACCGAGATGCGGATGCAGGGAATGCCTTCTGCCGACAGTGCCTCATACGTTTTTTCCATGTTGGTAAAGCAGATTTTTGCCCCGTTGTGAAAATAGTTGTAACGGTGAAAATCCGTGAGGGCATCCTGAAAATCGCCCTGATCGGGAGAAGAGCCGTGTGCCACAAGGACGCGGCCATTGGAAATGCCGATCTCTTCCAGCGTTTCCTGCACAAGCTGTTCCTCATACATATCGATACTGATGACATCCGGCACGCAGGAATAACGGACAGCAGATTCCGCCAGCGCTTTTAAGATGGAAGCCTGATTGTGCGGAAGAAAGGTCCAGGGAACGTTTGGCTCCAGCCGCTTTAAAGCATAGTGATAGTTGGTCGGCCCAGTAAAAATAATGCCGGATACTTTCCCTTTCTGAAACTGGGCAGCCGCTTCCAGACCGTACCGGTAATCGTTGGAACGCCGGTAGACCACTTCAAGGTCTGGCATGCGCTTCTCCAGCGTTTTCTGAATCCTGTCGCAGATATGGTCAGAACCTGTTACGCCGATTTTCATATATAAAATTCCTTTCCGAGAATTAAAGACATAAAAATGAATTATGGCATAATTTTACACCTATTAAGGACGAAAGGCAAATGGTAAGATGTAGAAGAATTGTTTTTGAAAATTTTTTTCAAGAATGGAGAGTGGAAAAGAAATGAAAAATCAACGTATGTTAGATGAACTGACCGAATTGATGCGGATTGATGTGTCGAGCGGTCAGGAGACGGAGATTGCAGAGCATCTGGTGAAAAAACTGGAGCAGATGGGATTTGCGATTACGCGGGATGAGGCCGGGGCTACGTTTGGCGGCGTGTGCGGCAATATTCTGGCGGTTCGGGAAGGAGAGCGGGACGGTGTTGTCTGTTTCTGTTCCCATATGGACCGTGTGCCGGGCGGCATTGGAATCAAACCGGTGGAGGAGGATGGAATCCTTCGTTCTTCGGGCGACACGATTCTGGCGGCGGATGATCTGTCCGGTGTGGCAGCCATTTTAGAGGGCGTGCGTCAGGCGATTGAATCCGGGAAGGCGCTTCCGAAACTGGAGATCCTCTTTACGGTCGGCGAGGAGGCCGGTCTGTACGGTGCAAAAGCATTCGATGTAAGCCTGCTGACATCAAAAACGATGTATGTGCTCGACTCCCCGGGACGCATCGGCCGAATTGTAAATGGTGCGCCGGGCCGTGCCCTTCTGGAAGCACAGGTTTTCGGCAAGGCAGCCCATGCGGGAAATGAGCCGGAGAAAGGCATTGATGCGGCAAAAATTATGGCGGAAATGCTCGCAACGATGGAGACGGGAAGACTGGATGAAAATACAACGTCGAACTTTTCTCACCTCTGGTCCAAAACATGCGAGGCAATGAACGTTGTCTGCGACCACGCAATCCTGCGCGGAGAGATGCGGAGCCGGTCGGGAGAAAAACTCGACCGCTATGAAGCGTATTTCCAGTCGCACTGCCGTGAAATCGCAGAAAAGCGCGGTGCGCGTGTGGAATTTAAAAGAGAAAACACCTTCCTGCCGTTCTTCATCCCGGAGGATTCCGAGATGATTCAGATCGTCACGGAATCCCTGAAAGAGATGGGAATCGAACCGCAGATCAACGGCGGAGGCGGCGGTATGGACGGCAATATTTTCAATCAGAAGGGAATCACCTGTGTCGGTATCGCAACAGGATATTTCAAGAATCATTCGACCGAAGAATATCTGCATCTCGATGACTTCTATCATGCCGGAGAGCTTGTGGCGCGGATAATTGGAAGGATTGCATAAATATGCAAAATATAAAATAAAAACTGGATAAAACTTGCAAAATAAAAGAAAATTATGTATAATTTCAAATTAAAAAGAGCAAGGGAGAAAAAGAAATGGCTGAGATTTTAACAAACAACGCAATGTTCTCCAGCTTCATGATTGTTCTGATCGTGTTTGCACTTGGCGACATTGTCGGTAAAATTACAAAAGGAAAGCTGTCCGGAATGATGGTCGTCATGCTCCTGTTCCTGGTAGGCTTTCTGACGAAACTGATCCCGGCGGACATCATCGACCAGGGAGGCCTTACGGCGTTATCAAAACTGGCAATTGCGATGGTACTGTTCAACATGGGTACTACCCTGAACGTGAAACAGCTGATCGAGGAGTGGAGAACCGTATTAATGGCGGCACTCTGTATGCTGGCGTCCTGCCTTGTGATGTTTCTGGTATCCCCGATCATCGGATTTGACACTATGCTCGTCGGCATGCCGGTTATCAACGGTGCGGCAATGGCAACTTCGCTGATGGCAAGCGCCGCAGCAGAAAAAGGACTGGCAACGGCGGCAGCACTCTGTGCAGTCATCTATTCCGTACAGAAATTCGTCGGTGCGCCGATCGCATCTGCCATGGGTATCCGTTACGGAAAAAAACTGCTGAAAGCATACCGCGAGAATCCGGCGCAGTTTAAAAAGCAGGAGACCGGAAACGGTGCTTCCGCAAAAGTTTCCTTTGCAGATAAACACAAAGAATGGTATTCCGCCAACGTCATGATGGCGCTCGTTGCAGCCGGTTCCTGGGTTGCCCACATCCTTGGCGATCTGACTCCGATCAACTACAGCATCTGGGCGCTGCTTCTCGGCGTTGTCTGTGCCGCTTCCGGACTCGTTCCGACAAAACCGCTGCAGAAATCGAATTCCTACGGCCTTATGATGGTTGCTGTCTTTGGCTCCATCATCCCGTCTCTGGCGAAGGTTTCCTTAAGTGATCTCGGTACCATGGCATTCCAGACCATCGTTCTGTTTGCCGCGGCTCTGATCGGTGTTGCACTGGTTGGATGGGTTCTTCCGACCTGGAAACTTGTCGGCGACAAGGATCTGGCTGTCGGCATCGGTGTCGAGCAGTTCCTCGGATTCCCGAGCAACGTGGTCATCTGCCGCGAGGTCGGCGATGCGGTCGGAGAGACACCGGAGGAGAAAGCGTTTATCGAAGATACCTTAAACGTGCCGTATGTCGTGGGAGGAATTACGGTTATTACGGTTCTGTCCACAATGCTGGCTGGATTTGTTATCAATATGCTGTAAAATTTTAAAATCATAGGAAAACAAACATGACTTTGATGCAGAGGAAGAGTCCCCTGATCAAGGTCATGTTTTATGTTGGCATGCGGAGCAGTTCCCTCTGCATGAGACGATTAACTTTACGAGAAAAGAAAAAAATATCCCCCCACCCGGCTTGTGAGAGCTTGAAATATCAAATATAATGAACGAACAGTACATGGATCAGGCGCGCAGATCATGGGAGTACAAAGCAAAAAAGCGGTCAGTCCGGGTAAAAACGGTCTGAAAATGGGAGGAAAAGGATGAAAAAGAAAATATTATCTTTGATGCTGATGGTGTCTCTTGCAGCATCCCTTGCGGCATGCGGTCAGGACAGCGGGAAAAACAGCAACAATACAGATTTGTCGAAAACAGAGACGGAAGCTTCTTCCGGCCAGACAGGGGAGGAAGAGACGACCCTGGTTTACGGTTCTGCTGATTATACCAGGATTAATCCGGCGATGGATGAGCACGGTGAAATTAATCTGCTGCTGTTCAACGGACTGACCGCACACGATGCGGATGACAACATTGTTCCGGGTCTGGCAGAAAAATGGGAGTACGATGCAGAAACCTGCACCTACACCTTTCATATCCGGGACGGCATCCAATGGCATGATGGAGAAAAATTTACGGCGGACGATGTGAAATTCACCATCGAAGCGATCATGGATCCGGAAAACGGATCTGAAAATGCACCAAATTATGAGGATGTAGAAGAGATTACAGTTATAGATGACAGCACCGTTTCCTTCCGCCTTTCCGAGCCGAACGTGGCTTTCCTGGAATACATGACGATGGCCATCCTGCCGAAGCACCTGCTGGAAGGTGAAAACATGCAGGAATCGGATTTCTTCCGTGCACCGGTTGGAACCGGCCCGTATAAACTGGAGAGCTGGGACGAAGGCCAGTCGATTGTTCTGGTAAAAAATGAAGATTATTACCTTGGGGCACCAAAGATTGACAAGGTCATTTTCAAAATTGTACCAGATGATAATGCACAGGCGATGCAGCTGGAATCCGGCGAACTGGATCTGGCGCTGCTTGACCCGAAAAATGCGCAGAATTTCAAAGAAAAAGACGGTTTTACCTGCTACGATATGACAACGGCAGATTACCGCGGAATCTTATTTAACTTTGCGAATGATTACTGGACGAAAAACAGGGACATCATTCCGGCCGTCTGTTATTCGATTGACCGCCAGGCCATTATCGATTCTGTGCTTCTTGGCGAGGGAATGGCGGCATACAGTCCACTGCAGCGGAACATTTACAATAACGAAAACGTAGAACATTATGATTACAATCCGGAAAAAGCACAGGAAATTCTGGAAGCGGCCGGATGCACCAGAAACAGCGATGGTTTCTATGAGCGGGACGGCGAAGAAATCGGTTTTGTCATCAGCGTGATGTCCGGTGAGCAGGACCGCATTGATATTGCCCAGGCAGCAGCACAGCAGCTCCGGGAAACCGGAATCAACTGTACCGTAGAAATTCCGGCACAGATGGACTGGGGCGGACAGATGGCCTGCCTGATCGGCTGGGGAAGCCCGTTCGATGCGGACGATCATACATATAAGGTTTTCGGCACGGACAAAGGGGCAAATTATTCGAGCTATTCCAATGAAAAAGTAGATGAGTATCTGTCTCTTGCCCGTCAGAGTGACGATCCGGAAGTGCGGAAAGAATATTATGGAAAATTCCAGGAAGAACTGGCAGAAGATCCGGCCTATGCATTCATCTGTTATATTGATGCAAATTATGTGGCAGATTCCGGTATTCAGGGCATTTCCAAAGACACGGTGCTGGGGCACCACGGCGTTGGTATTTTCTGGAATATTCAGGACTGGACAATCGAAGAATAAAAATAAAAAGCAGACGAAGGAGGTATGGTTACCTCCTTTTTGTCTGTACAGGAGAAAAACGGAATGAAGGAACGATTAAAAGTGGAACATCTTTCCGTCAGCTTTTTTACGGATGAGGGGGAAGTACAGGCGGTCCGCGATGTCAGCTTTTCCCTGAATGCAGGTGAGGTGCTCGCTGTTGTAGGCGAGTCAGGCTGCGGAAAAAGTGTGCTCTGCAAAAGCATTATGAAGCTGCTGCCGGAGAATGCAAAGATCAAAAACGGAAAAATTCTGGTCAATGGAGAAGAAATTGCAGGATACGGGGAGCGAAGAATGCGGAAACTGCGGGGAAAACTGTTCTCGATGGTTTTCCAGAATCCGATGACTTCCTTAAATCCGACGATGACAGTCGGAGCGCAGATTGCAGAGGCAGTGCGGGCGCATCAGAAAGACATGGGAAAAGAAGAAGTGGAACAGAGAGTAACAGAACTGATGCAGCTGGTGGGAATCGAGCAGGCAGAAGAGCGGAAAAAGGCATATCCGTATCACTTTTCCGGCGGAATGCGGCAGCGGATCGTACTGGCGATTGCGCTGGCGGGCAATCCGGAAATTCTGTTTGCTGATGAGCCGACGACAGCGCTGGATGTGACGATTCAGGCACAGATTCTGGACCTGCTTCGGGAAATTCAGAAAAAACTGGGAACGGCGACGGTCTTTGTCACACATGACCTTGGCGTTGTAGCGCGGATCGCAGACCGGGTAGCTGTCATGTATGCGGGAAAAATAGTAGAGATTGGAACCGTGGATGAGATTTTCTATGATCCCCGTCATCCGTATACGTGGGGACTGCTGCGTTCCATACCGGCGTTTTCGAGGGGAAAAGAAAGCCTGCCGTCTATCCCGGGAATGCCGCCGTCTCTTCTCCATCCGCCGAAGGGCGATGCCTTTGCCAGCCGCAATGCTTATGCGCTGGAAATTGATTTTGAGGAGGAGCCGCCGATGTTCCGGGTCACAGACAGCCATTATGCGGCAACATGGCTGCTGGATGAGAGAGCACCGAAGGTTGTGCCGCCGATAGGAGGAAACACAGATGGAACATGAGATTTTGCTGGATGTGCGTCATCTGACCCATATTTTTCCACTGTCCCGGAAAACAGCAGTCAAGGCAGTCGATGATGTATCGTTTCAGATTCGAAGAGGAGAAATTTTTGGACTGGTAGGAGAATCCGGTTCCGGAAAATCTACCGCTGCACGCTGTGTGATGAATATTTATCAGCCATATGCCGGCCAGATTTATTATAAAGGGATTGATACCTGCGACAGAGGCCAGTTCCGGAAAAATAAAAAAATGCTGCAGACGACACGCCAGATGATTTTTCAGGATTCCGGTTCCAGTCTGAATCAGAAGATGAAGGTCCGCGACATTATTGAGGAGCCGATGCGCGTGCAGAAAATCCGGCCGCTGCGGGGAAGCTATGAGGAGGAAGCCAGATTCCAGATGAAATACGTGGGGCTGGATCCGGAATATCTGAAAAAATATCCGGGAGAATTGTCCGGCGGACAGCGGCAGCGCGTTGCGATTGCACGGGCACTGACGATGGAGCCGGAGCTTCTGGTGGCGGATGAACCGATTGCATCGCTGGACGCGTCGATACAGGCACAGATTGTGAATCTGTTCCGTCATCTGCAGAAGGAGCACGGTTTTTCGTTCCTGTTTATTGCGCATGATCTGGATATGGTCGAATTTCTGTGTGACAGAGTAGGTGTGATGTACCATGGAAAACTGGTGGAGACCGGCCCGGCGCGGGCCGTGTTTGAAAATCCGCTGCATCCGTATACGAAAGCACTGATCGCGGCCATTCCGATTCCGGATCCGCGAAGGGAAAGAGCGAGAGCCGTACCGGATTTTTCCAATACAGAATTTTCCCGGACGGGAACACTGCGGGAAGTGGAAAAAGATCATTTTGTGCTGATGGAGGGAGGCGATGCAGGATGAAAAGCCGGAACAGAGTGCTTTACTATGGAAAAAAAGCAGCGGCATTTCTGGCAAGTGTTCTGCTGCTGTCTGTGCTCGTATTTTATATTTCAAGGCTTGCGCCGGGAGATCCGCTGGTATCATATTACGGAGACCGCGTGGAAAAAATGACGCCCGAAGAAAGAGCGTGGGCCGAAGAAAAATTGGGACTGAAGGATCCCATTTCCGTACAGTATATCCGCTGGGCAGGCAATGCACTGCATGGGGATTTCGGAATTTCGTACAAATATAAAATGGATGTAACGCGCGTGATCGAGGGAAGAATTGGAAATACGCTGGTGCTTGGCGGCATTGGGTTTCTGCTGATTTTCACCCTCGCGCTGCTTCTTGGAATTCTCTGTGCATGGAAGGAAGATACTTGGCTGGACCGCATCATCTGTAAGGTGGGAACCATCACGGGATGTATTCCGGAATTCTGGCTGTCGCTGCTTCTGATTCTTGTTTTTTCCATGCAGCTCAAATGGCTGCCGAGTTCCGGTGCCTACTCTGTTGGAAAACAGGCAGATTTTTCTGACCGTGTCTGTCATCTGATCCTGCCGATGACGGTCGTAGTGCTGAGTCATTTGTGGTATTACGCATACATGATCCGCAATAAAATTCTGGATGAAGTGCGGGAAGAGTATGTGCTTCTGGCAAGAGCCAAGGGGCTGAAACGAAAGACGGTTCTGTTCCGGCATTGCCTGCGGAATACGATTCCGTCGTATCTTGGCATCATGGCCATTTCTGTTCCGCATGTGCTGGGGGGAACCTATATTGTAGAAACGGTTTTCTCGTATCCCGGTATCGGAACGCTGGCGTATGAGAGCGCACGGTACAAAGATTACAATCTTCTGATGCTGCTTTGCCTGATGTCCGGAATCGTTGTGATTCTGTGCAATATGGCGGCACAGATCATCAACGAGAGAATTGATCCGCGGATGCGGGAGAAAGAAGCGGCAGAAACATCGGAGGTAATGATGCTGTGACAGAAAAAACACAATTATTTCAATTTGCAGGAGAGAGGCCTGCAGAAAAAACAGAAGCAGAAAAAAAGAAAAAATGGTATCAGGACCGGCCGGTGGCAGCAGAGCTTTTTCTGGGTCTTCTTGTGCTGGGCTGCCTTTTCTGTGGGCAGATTATGACGAAGGATCCCTCGTATATGGATCTGAAAAACTGTTCCGTCATGCCGTGCCGGGAATTTCTGTTTGGAACCGATACGATGGGAAGAGATATTTTCTCGATGATCTGGTACGGCGGCAGAATATCGCTGGCGATCGGTCTGCTTTCTACGCTGATTTCCACTGTGATTGCCGTTCTCTTCGGCGCAGTCAGCGGATGTGCACCGGCGTGGCTGGACGCACTTCTGATGCGGCTGACCGAGATCTTTTTGTCGGTGCCGAATCTTCTTCTTGTCATTTTTCTTCTGGCCGCTGCGGGAAAATCCAATGTGATTACGATTTCTGCCGTGATCGGAATGACAAGCTGGACAAGCATTACAAAGGTTGTGCGGACCGAAGTACGGCAGATCCGGAACAGTGAATACGTGATTGCGTCGCGCTGTATGGGAGGCAGTTTTTTCTATATTTTATGGCACCATCTGGCACCGAACTTTTTTTCGTCTATTATGTTTATGGTGGTTATGAACATCCGGAGTGCGATTGTAGCAGAATCCACACTGAGTTTTATGGGAATCGGTCTTCCGCTGGAGGTGATTTCCTGGGGCAGCATGCTGTCACTTTCGGAAAAAGCGCTGATGACAAAGGCATGGTGGATCATTCTGATCCCGGGTGTTTTTCTGATTGTGACGCTGCTTAGTTTTACAAGCATTGGAAATTATCTGCGGAAGCAGGCAAACAGAAAACAGAGAAATCTGTGAGCTGTTCAGAGAGGCTGCGGTCTGTGGGGAATCCCTGCAGACTGCAGCTTTTTTGTCTTGCAATCAAATACAGGGATTGCTATAGTGAAAAGCAGAAAGAGTATTTTTAATACCTAAAAAACAGCGGGAGGAGAAGGAAATGCTGAAGAGTCAGGAAATGCGGAAACTTGCACCGGAGATGGATCCGCTCCGGATTGGAACAGGATGGAAAAAAGAGGATCTTGAAAAACCGCAGATTATGGTGGAGAGTACGTACGGGGACAGCCACCCGGGAAGCGGCCACTTAAATCTGCTGGTCGAGGAAGTGCGGAAAGGCGTTGCGGAAGCGGGGGGCTTCGGGGCGCGGTATTTCTGCACCGACATCTGTGACGGCGAGAGCCAGGGAACGGACGGCATCAACTACAGTCTTGCGAGCCGCGAGATGATCGCCAATATGATCGAGATCCACGCGAATGCGACACCGTTTGACGGCGGCGTCTATCTGTCGAGCTGCGACAAGGGTATGCCGGGCAATCTGATCGGCCTTGCGCGTGTCGATATTCCGGCGGTTGTTGTGCCGGGCGGAACGATGAATGCGGGACCGGAGATGCTGACACTGGAGCAGCTTGGCATGTACAGCGCAAAATTTGAGCGCGGTGAGATCGACGAGGAGAAGCTCGACTGGGCGAAATGCAATGCCTGCCCGAGCTGCGGTGCCTGTTCGTTTATCGGAACGGCATCCACGATGCAGATCATGGCGGAGGCACTCGGCCTTGCCCTGCCTGGAAGCGCTCTGATGCCGGCGACAAGCCCGGATCTTCTGGCATATGCACGGGAGGCAGGCCGTCAGGCGGTAAAACTGGCACAGATGGAGCATATGCGGCCAAGCGATCTTGTGACGAAAGAGAGTTTTGAGAATGCGATTCTTGTCCACGCGGCAATTTCGGGAAGCACAAACTGCCTGCTGCACATCCCGGCCATTGCGCATGAGTTCGGCATCGAGATCACCGGCGACACATTCGATCGTCTGCACCGCAACGCAAGATATCTGCTCGATGTCCGCCCGGCGGGAAGATGGCCGGCAGAGTGCTTCTATTATGCGGGCGGCGTTCCGGCGATTATGGAAGAAATCAAAGATCATCTGCATCTCAATGTGATGACGGTGACTGGAAAGACGCTCGGAGAAAATCTGGCGGAGCTTCGTGAAAATGGATTTTATGAGAAGTGCAGCGGATGGCTCGCAAAATTCAATGAGCGGTATGGAACTTCGATTACAAAAGAAGATATTATCCGCCCGTATGACAAGGCGATCGGAACGGACGGCAGCATCGCTGTTCTGCGCGGAAACCTTGCGCCGGAGGGAGCCGTCATCAAACACACGGCCTGCCCGAAAGAAATGTTCCACGCCGTCCTCCGTGCCCGACCGTTCGACAGCGAGGAGGAGTGCCTCGATGCCGTGCTGAAACATAAGGTTCAGAAAGGCGACGCCGTCTTCATCCGCTACGAAGGCCCGAAGGGCGGCCCCGGCATGAGGGAAATGCTTGCGCCAACTTCGCTTCTTGTCGGAAAAGGGCTTGGTACTAAAGCTGCTTTAATTACTGATGGCCGTTTCTCGGGCGGAACAAGAGGAATATGCGTCGGACATATTTGTCCTGAAGCCGCAAAAGGCGGCGTAATCGCTCTTGTCCGTGACGGTGATAAAATAAAAATCGACATTCCAAACAGAAAAATAGAACTTCTGGTAAGCAACGTTGAACTCGAAACCCGCCGTTCGCAATTGAAACCCTTTGAGCCAAAGGTTAAGTCCGGATATTTATATAAATATGCACAAAACGTTCACGACGCAAGCCACGGCGCGATTGTTTAGAATTTCCGTGTTATGATTGTATTATGAAAAAACTTCAAGATTTTGCCGATGAAATCAATAAATGTTCAAAATGCGGACTTTGCCAGTCTGTCTGCCCGGTTTATAAAATTACAGGCAACGACTGCGCTGTTTCCCGCGGCAAATTCGTTATGCTCGACGGGGTTCTTAAAGGCGATTTAAAACTCAGCAAAAACCTCGAAAAATATCTCGATATGTGTCTTAAATGCGGCAAATGCAAAAACTTTTGCCCGAGCAGTATTGATGTCTGTGAAATCTTAAACACGGCAAAATATGAATATGCAAAAAATACTTTTCATGGGAAATTTGAAAAATTTGTGGAATCAGATTTGATTTTCGGGAATTTGATGAGGATTTTTAAATTTTTAAATAATTTTGGATTCAGACAAAAATTAAATTCTACAGCCGATTCAAACAATAACGTCCCCAAAACAAAACTTCTCTATTTTAAAGGCTGTGTGAACAACATAGCGCCAAAAGTTAAAAATGATTTGAAGAAAGTTTTTTCAAATCTGGACGTTGAAATTATTGAAAAAGATTTTGAATGCTGCGGTTTGCCTTTTTTATCGAGCGGGAATTTGGAGCGGTTTGAGGAGGTTAAAGCTAGAAATCTGAAACTTATGAATTGTGAATTTGACTGTATTTTGACGGATTGCGCAAGCTGTGAAAGTACATTGAAAGGATATTTTAAAAATACCGGAGACAAACCCAGGTTTATTAACGCCGGTGAATTTGTTGCATCACAAAATGTTAGATTTAGTTTCAAAAAAAATCTAAAAGTAACATTTCACAAACCCTGCCATCTTGAAAGTGCAGATTTCATCAAGCCGCTTTTAGAAAAATGCGAAAATATTGAATACATTGAAATGAAAGATTTTGAAGAATGCTGCGGCTTTGCTGGCGAATTTGCATTGAAAAATCCAAAACTTTCTGCCGAAATTTCAAAAAAGAAAGCTCAAAATATTCTTAAAACCGGTGCGGATATTGTTTTAACAACCTGCCCGGCCTGTGTTTTGGGGATTTTACAAGGATTTGCAGTCTCCGGAGTTTTGCACAAAAAACCTCCGAAAGTTATGAATGTTATGGAGTTTTTGGCAAAAGCCGAAGGAATTAAACTTGATAAAAATATGAAGAAATGATATCATAAGCATGTACTATTCAAAAATACAGGAGGTAAATATGCTTAGAGGAATAGGATTTATTGGCTGCC
>OMFY01000447.1_pt1 | contig 24387 bp, 21 predicted proteins | sample 1645701 | NCBI WGS metagenome assembly OMFY01 (sample SAMEA103958111, study PRJEB25191) | human gut metagenome | biome: human-associated habitat [ENVO:00009003]; feature: intestine environment [ENVO:2100002]; material: feces | place: Germany | collected 2013/2015
CATTTGGCGGTAACGTCCTTGCGCATGGGAGAGATGCTTTCACGGGCGATGATCTTGCCGCCGATGCAGGCCTGGATGGCGACGGTGAAAAGTTGCCGGGGAATGACGTTTTTCAGCCGTTCAGCCAGTTCCCGGCCGCGGGAGGCCGCCTTGTCCTGGTGGACGATCATGGAGAAGGCGTCCACCGGCTCTCCGGCGATGAGCATGTCCATCTTGATCAGCTTGGCGGCCTGGTAGCCGGAGTATTCATAATCCATGGAGCCGTAGCCGCGGGTCATGGACTTGAGCTTGTCGTTGAAATCCACAAGGATTTCCGCCAGCGGCACGGTGCAGGTGAGCATGACGCGCGTATCGTCAATGGTCTCCGTATTGTCCACACTGCCGCGTTTCTCCAGAACGAGCTGCATGATGTCTCCAATGTATTCGCCGGGAAGCATGATAAACACCTTGACGATGGGTTCCCGGATCTCCTGGATTTCCTGGGGTTCCGGAAGCAGGCTGGGGTTGTCCACCTGCATTTCCTCGCCGCTGGTCTTGGTGACTTCATAGATCACGGAAGGATATGTGGAAATAATATCCATGTTGAATTCCCGGCGCAGGCGTTCCTGGATGATTTCCATGTGGAGCAGGCCCAGGAAGCCGCAGCGGAAGCCGAAGCCGAGGGCCACGGAAGATTCCGCCTGGAAGGAAAAGGCAGCGTCATTGATCTGGAGTTTGGCCATGGCGGCCTTCAGCGCTTCAAAATCAGAGGAATCAACCGGGTAAATGCCGGAAAAGACCATGGGGCGGATTTCCTTGAAGCCGGGCAGAGGCTCGGGGCAGGGGCGCATGCAGTCCGTGTAGGTATCCCCGATCTTGACGTCGGAAGCGGACTTCATGTTCGCGATAATATAGCCCACGTCGCCGGCTTCCAGCGTATCGGTTTTTGTCATTTTGGGCGTGAAAATTCCCACTTCCTTGACCTCATACACTTCATCCGTGGCGAAAAGCTTTACCTTCATGCCCCGCTGCACGCTGCCGGAGATGACACGCACGTAGGACACGACGCCGCGGTAGGCGTCATAAACGGAGTCGAACACCAGGGCGCGCAGGAGACCGTCTTCCTCCGTTTTGGGCGCCGGTACCCGTTCCACGACGGCCTCCAGGATTTCATCAATGCCGATTCCCATCTTGGCGGAAGCGTGAATGGCTTCCTCATGGGGAATGCAGACGATATCTTCCAGCTGGCGGTACACGTTGGGAAGGTTGGCGCTCGGCAGGTCGATCTTGTTGATGACCGGAATGATGGCCAGGTTCAGGTCCATAGCCAGGTGCATGTTGGCCAATGTCTGGGCTTCCACGCCCTGGGCCGCATCCACGATGAGGAGGGCCCCTTCGCAGGCGGCCAGCGAACGGGATACTTCATAGGAAAAGTCTACGTGGCCGGGAGTATCCAGCAGGTTCAGCTTGTAGGTTTTTCCGTTCTTGGCCTTGTAAAAAATGGTGACGGGGTGGGATTTGATCGTGATGCCCTTCTCCCGTTCAAGATCCATGGCGTCCAGAATCTGATCCTGCTTTTCCCGGTCGGAAATGGTATTGGTCTTTTCCAGCAACCGGTCGGAAAGGGTGGTCTTTCCGTGGTCGATGTGCGCGATGATGCAGAAGTTGCGGATGTTGTCTCTTGCCATGTAGTTCCTCCGAAATTTATAAGATCCAGTCTTCGACGGCCTTGACGCCGCCGTTTTCCAGATAAACGCGGGGCACCCGGCGGGAAACGCCGCAGAGCACCTCGTAAGAAATGGTATCGGTCTTGCGGGCGATGGTCTCGGCGCTGTCGCTCACCGTGCCGCCCCAGAGGATGGCCTCATCCCCCTCCCGCACGTCGGGCAGGGCGGAGACGTCCACCATCAGCTGGTCCATGCAGACCCGGCCCAGCACCGGGCAGGCTCTGCCCTTGATCTCCACGATGCCCTTGCCGCAGCTCAGCAGACGGGGATAGCCGTCGGCGTACCCGGCGCAGAGGGTGGCGACCTTGGTGGGCTTTTCGGCGGTGAAGCGGCGTCCGTAGCTGGCCGACTGGCCGGGCTGCATCTCCTTGACCATGCTGACGATGGTCTTGAGCTTCATCACCGGGCGGAACAGCCCGAAGCGGACTTCATCGCTGGGGTCAAAGCCGTACAGGATGATGCCGGGGCGGGCCATGCAGTGTGCCCGGGGCAGGCCCTCGGGCCAGTCCGGGTGGAGCATCACACCGGCAGAGTTGTCGCAGTGGACGATGCCGGGTTCGTGCCCGGTAGCCTTCAGCGCGTGGAACGCCTTCACGAACAGCGCGTGCTGCTCGGCGGTGTAGGCAATGTTTTCCTCAGCGGTGTCATCGGCCACCGAGAAGTGCTGGAACAGGCCGGTCAGTTCCAGGCCGGGCAGGGTGCAGGCGGCAATGGCCTCGGCAATGGCGGCATCAAAATCGGTGCGCAGAGCAAAGCCGATGCGGCCCATGCCGGTATCCACAGCCAGATGCACTTTGACCCGGCCCCCGGCGGCCTGTGCGGCCTCGCTCAGGGCTTGGGCCTGGGGCAGAGAATAGCAGGCTGCGGTGATATCGTCCCGGATGAGAGCGGCAGCGTATGTGGGCTGCACATGGCCCAGAATGAGGATGGGCAGGGTCTGGCCGCTCCTGCGCAGCTGCAGGGCCTCAGCCAGGCAGCTGACAGCCAGCCAGGAAGCGCCCTCCTGCGCAAAGACCCGGGCGCACTGGACGGCACCGTGGCCGTAGCTGTCGGCCTTGACCACGGCACACAGGGGCAGGCTGCCTGCCCGCTGCTTTACGGTGCGGAAGTTGGCCCGCAGGGCATCGAGGTCGATCTCAGCCCAGACATGTTTTTCAAAGTTCTGCAGCTGCATGATGCATTCCCTCCTTCGGGGATGGATTGGATGTGCGTCCTGTATGGACCGGCCGCCAGCCGTCGATGCCGCTCTCCTGCAGGGCATGGAGCGTTTTCTGCCGGAAGGCGTGGTCGGTGCGGCAGCGCTCCCGGACAAAATCCTTGGTCTGCTCCCGCACGGTCACACCGTCGGCGGGGCAGCGGCTCTTGACGATGGGGAAGTCCTCCTCCTTTACCGCACAGCGCACCTCGTGTTCGGTGGCCAGCAGCATGGGGCGGATCAGGGTCAGGCCCCGGCGGTCCAGCTGGGTGACCGGGGAAAAGCAGCCAATGCGGCCCTCCCGCCAGAGGTTCATGTAAAAGGTCTCGACAGCATCATCGAGATGGTGGCCCAGCGCCACTTTATTGCAGCCCAGCTCCTGCGCCGCCGTGTGCAGCGCGCCCCGGCGCAGCCTGGCGCAGAGGGAACAGGGGTTCTTTTCCTGCCGGTATTCAAACACCACCGGGCCGATCTCGGTGCGGCGGATGTGGTAGGGGATGCCGTACCGGGCAAACAGGGCCTCCAGGGCGGTGTAGTCCATGGGCTGGTGGTCGAACTGGGGGTCCAGCGTTACCGCCACCACCTCATAGTCAAAGCTGATCTTTGGCAGTTCCTCATATCGGAGGCGTACCTCCTCAAAAATATCGTATGCGAGATAACTCTTTACGATGTCAATCATATATCCGAGACAGAAAGCGAACACGCCGCCATTCCAAAATGCGCCATCTGCGATAAATCTTTCAGCAGTGGCGACATCCGGCTTTTCCATAAAACGCTCCACTTCATATATTCCGTCTGTTTTGCGATGCTTTTGAAGTATCACATAACCGTATTTGGCGGACGGATAGGTGGGCTTTATGTCCATCAGTACAAGATCAGCCACATTATTCTGCACTGCTTCCGCCATTTCCGCTATAGTTTGAAAATAACGCTCTTCCGTATACGGGTCGCATGGCATAACAATGACTGTTTCATTCTTGTCGCATTTCGCTGTTTTCTCCAAATAGGCGGAAGCGAGACAGATTGCAGGGAAGGTATCCCTACGGCTAGGTTCGGTGACGACAGTCACATCCTCACCGAGCTGATTGGTGATGGCATCCTTTTGAAATACACTTGTAGCGATTGTAACCGGGCAGGAAAGTCCCGATTCCTTGATCTGTCGTAGACACGCTGTACCATAGATTCCCTGCCTCCGTCCGGGGAAGGAAGCAGTCTGAGGAATTGTTTGGAGCGGGATTCGTTTGAAAGCGGCCACAGCCTTTTACCTGAACCGCCGGATAAGAGTATGATTTGCATGATTATGTTGTGAAAGTTATCTTTCCGCCCTCATCGGGTTGTTTAAGAAATCCTCGTAGGAAAGACGGATGCCTTCCTCCAGTTCCGTCTTGTATGTCCATCCGAGCGAAGTCGCTTTCGAAACGTCAAGCAGCTTGCGGGGGGTACCGTTCGGCCGTGAGGTGTCCCAGCATATCTCGCCGGTGTAGCCGATTATCTTTGCCACTAATTCTGTCAGTGCCTTTATGGTCAGTTCCTTTCCTGTTCCGGCGTTTACTGTCTCGTACCCCGAATAGTTGTTCATCAAGAATACGCAGAGATTGGCCAAATCATCCACATAGAGAAACTCTCGCAACGGGCTACCGTCACCCCAGCAGGTCACCTCTTTCAAGCCCGCTTCCTTCGCCTCATGAAAGCGACGGATAAGCGCCGGTAACACGTGGCTGTGCTCGGGGTGGTAGTTGTCATTCGGCCCATAGAGATTGGTGGGCATCACGCTGATATAGTCCGTGCCGTACTGGCGGTTGAGAAACTCGCAGTATTTCAATCCAGAGATTTTTGCCAATGCGTATGCCTCGTTGGTCTTTTCCAGTTCGGAGGTTAGCAGGCAGCTTTCAGGCATCGGCTGGGGTGCCATACGCGGGTATATGCACGATGAACCGAGAAACTCCAGCTTCCTGCAACCATTGCGCCATGCCGAGTGGATGACATTCATCTCCAGTATCATGTTCTCGTACATGAAGTCCGCCAATGCCGATTGGTTGGCGATGATACCGCCCACCTTTGCTGCGGCGAGGAATACATATTCGGGCTTTTCTTCGGCGAAGAAGCGTTCCACGGCTTCCTGGCGAGTCAAGTCCAATTCTTTGTGCGTGCGTGTGATGATATTCGTATATCCCTGGCGTTGCAGTTCCCGTACAATGGCAGAGCCTACCATTCCACGGTGTCCTGCCACATAGATTTTTGCGTTCTTCTCCATTGTTTTCTCGATTATTTTACGATTCCTTTTTCGAGATATTCGGCAAGGTTGGTTCTTACCTGTTGCGATGCACGTTCAACGGCCACTTTTGCCATATCGGCATCCACCATGATTTTTACAAGTTGCTCAAACGATGTCTTCTGCGGATTCCAATCCAGTTCACGTTTCGCTTTCGACGGGTCTCCCAAAAGATTTACCACATCGGTTGGGCGGTAGAAGTCGGGAGAAACCTCGACAAGTACTTTACCGCTCTTGCAGTCGATGCCTTTTTCGTTTTCACCTTCACCCTCGAAACGCAGTTCGATTCCGGCATATCGGAAAGCCAATTGGCAGAACTCACGTACCGAATGCTGCTCGCCGGTGGCAATGACAAAATCTTCCGGCTTGTCGTTTTGGAGGATCAGCCACATGCACTCCACGTAATCCTTGGCATAGCCCCAGTCACGGAGCGATGACAAGTTACCTAAATACAATTTATCCTGCTTGCCTTGGGCTATACGTGCAGCGGCAAGGGTTATCTTGCGGGTAACGAACGTTTCTCCGCGGCGTTCCGACTCGTGGTTGAACAGAATACCTGAACAGCAGAACATGTTGTACGCTTCGCGGTATTCTTTAGTAATCCAGAACCCATACTGTTTCGCTACGGCATAGGGAGAATAGGGATGGAAAGGAGTATTCTCATTCTGGGGTACTTCTTCTACCTTGCCGTATAGCTCTGACGTGGAAGCCTGATAGATACGGCAGGTATCAGTCAGATCACATTGGCGCACAGCTTCCAAAATGCGTAGTACGCCGGTGGCATCGACATCAGCGGTAAACTCTGGGGAGTCAAACGACACCTGTACATGACTTTGTGCGGCGAGGTTGTATATTTCGTTTGGCTTTACTTTTTTCACCACCTGTAAGATGCTCATCGAGTCGCCCAAGTCAGCATAGTGGAGGTGGAAGTTAGGATGCCCTTCCAAATGTGCAATACGCTCACGATAGTCTACCGATGAACGACGTATAGTACCATGCACGTCATATCCTTTTTCTAAAAGCAATTCAGCAAGATATGATCCATCCTGTCCGGTGATACCGGTAATTAAAGCTGTCTTCATATAAATATCAAATTTGTGATGTATTATTTCGTGAAACTTTAGTTTCGATGATCTCATATATTTTGTAAATGTATCTCAACGATTCAAGCAAAACATTACTGTAAATTCCATTATCCTTGAATGCCCGTTGGTGATCTCGCAAAATTTGTTTATGGCTGGACAATCCACTGGTCGATGCTCCTCCTGTACGCATTGTTACAAAATCCATTGGGATGTATCGGAGTCGTATTTTATGGACGAATATTAATCGTAACAGACATTCAAAATCAGCAGCAATTTTGTATGACAAATTGAAGCCGCCGTATCTCTCATATATTTCTTTGTGGCAATAAAAACTCGGATGGGCGGGCATAAAGCCGAGACGCATCCAACGGCGATGAAAAAGTTTCGAAGAGTAATAACGGGTACATTTTTGCAAGTCATTGTCTTGTACATAATGTATATCGCCATAAACAGCATCTATGTTACCGTCTTCAAATGCAGATGCCACTGTTGAAAGCACAATATCGCTGGTATAAAAATCATCGCTATTAAGTATTCCTATGATATCGCCTGTCGCCATTGCGATACCTTTATTCATGGCATCATATATTCCTTTGTCTTTTCCGCTGATATAACGTAATTTACCTTGATATTCAGGCTCTAATTCATGTACGATTTCCATTGTGCTATCTGTTGAACCACCATCCACGATAATATGCTCTATATTTGGATAGGATTGTGACAACACACTCCGCATCGTGTAACGCAAAGTTGCACTGCTATTCCATGTAGCAGTGATTATTGATATTTTCATCAGATTAAATTAAATTGATTTTGGGTAAAGAGTTTGATTACGATTCAAACATTACCCGTTCTGCGACTTTAACCGCAGGATTCCCACGATATATCGAATATGGCATTAAGTCTTTAGAGGCTATGGAACCGACAGTAAGAACACTATGTGAATGCATTGTTACTCCGGGACAAACAGTGGATTGAGCACCAACCCATGCACCATTTTCAATAACAATAGGTTTTACCATGAGGTCAAATGTCGGGCGTTTATAATCATGGTTACCACATAATAACATAGCTCCCTGGCTGATACAGACATTCGAACCAATCGCAACATGGGTAAGATTGTCTATCCATACATTTTCACCAATCCAAGAATAGTCTCCTATTGACAGATTCCACGGATATTTAATATTGACTGAAGGTTTTATTACAACTCCCTTTCCCATTCGGGCTCCAAAAAGACGAAGCAGCCGTATCCTAAGGCTTGAAGAAGGATTCCAACTGCAATTTATAAAAAAAACATTTACGAAATACCAGATAATCGCTTTCATCTTTCCAGCACCTATGTAGAACCATGAATTATCATATTTCGACAGATTTACGCTAGTCATAAACAAAATCGGGTTTAGAACGTTCACCTAATAGCCATTCATACAGTTGTTGCATTTGCATTGCTATCATAGGCGCAGTATATTTCTTCTGCACAAGCTGTTGCCCCCTTTCCCCCATGGCGAGTAGTTCCGGGATAGACATCTCCATCACTTGTCGCATTACTTGGGCAATGTTTTCGGGAGTACGGTCAATCCACCATCCACAGCCGATGGTGTTCAATTCTTCCCACGGAGTACCAAGACTAGCCATCACAGGAGTACCTACCGACAAGGCCTCGGTTACAATCATACCGAAATTCTCGAAGTCGCTCGGCACGAAAAGACATGATAATTGTGCCAATTGTTCATACTTATCCCTACCGTTAATAAAGCCGCAGAATTTAACACAATCTTCTAATCCAAGCCGTTTCGTTTCGCTACGCAGAAATTGTTCGTAAATTTCATCTCCTTTGCCCATAATCACTAATTCATAATCTTGTAAACGAGGTAGCAAGGCTACCCCATAAAGAAGGTTTTCAACTTTCTTTATGGGGTGTAGTCGTCCGAGGAAGCCAAACTTCCTCAATCGACTACACCCCAGAAAGGACGGCTTTTTAGTCGCAATCTCGTTTAGATAACCAGGCAAATTGGCCGGGTTAGGGATAACAGCTATGGCACCACGGTATCCAAATTGGCGTACATACTCCATTTCAGGCTTGCAAGTAACATGCAAACAATCAGCATGATTGATGTCCTTACGAAAACAAAACTGTATCAACGGCCATTTCTTCCAGTAAGAGCGTTTTAACGCTTCCGGATAAAGCATTCCATGCGGCGTGATAATATAAGGTTTACGTTTATGCCTTGCAACGGAACAAGTGATGTGGTTGCAATACATCCATAACCCATTGGTGTGATAAAGGTCATACTCATTGTTTTGTAGATAGGAAGAGATGTTCTTTGAATACTCGTACGGAGTTATAGCATCATTTGGTAATGCTTTAATCCAATTTTCACCCTTACCCATCAATACATCCGATTTGTTTTTCACTTCCAAAGTCAACAAATCAATAGGAAAACCGATATTATACATCGCCAAAATTAAGTCATACGTGCAAGTGGCTATTCCGCCATACAATGCACCAAACCCAGCGATGGTTTGTAATACTTTCATATAAATTGTATGCTTTAAGTTTTTGAACAAGGCCCTTCTACAAAAGGAGTATCTTTCCCTTTTTCCAGACAGTTTATTAGGATCAGCAGCCTTTCGGCTGCGATATGGGGATTCCATAGTTCCTGCATCAAGGCGGTAGAACGGCTTTGGATATCTTGCCATTTACGTGGATTGGCAAGCAGGTACTCCACTTTGTCGCATAAGGAATCCAACGCTGCAATATCGGGGCGGTTGAAACTACTTGATTGCTTGGGACTGGTAAATAACAATCCCGTCTGCCCATCATTGATCAAATATGGAGAACTTCCTATTCCATCGCTTGCCACCAACACACAACCATTGGACATGCTTTCATTGGCCACAGCACCCCAACCCTCGTTGCGGTCGCTGGTGAAGAGGAATATGCTGTGGCAGCGCATCTTGACCATCAGTTCGTTGTTGGGCATGTTACCGTAAAAACGAACTACATCAGTCACACCTAGATTCTTCGCTAGCTGTTTCGTACGACTTTCATACTCCCCGCTGCCGTACATATCGAGCCGGAATCGATACCCTTTCCGTTTCAACCGTTCAGCCATAAGGATGGGTAGTTCCGGATGTTTCCACATTAAATATCTTGAACACCACATAAGTGGTGTGATATTTAATGTGGAAACATCCGAGAATGCTTCAACATCAACTTTTTCCACCCGGGTGAAATAGCCCCATTTGTAGCAACGTCCCTGATAAGTACCCACTTTGTACTGGTCTGCCGCCGCAAATGCACTACAACAAAGTTTATACAACGGCTTTCTACTCCAACCTCCGAAATGATAGGCGAGGAACATTTTCAAGATAGCAGGTGAAAATAAGTTCAAAACTCCCCGTTTCAGCCATCGCTCGCTCATATCGAATGACAGCAGCCCTCGCTTCATTCGTATCTTTTGGAAAGGCAAAGCCTGTACTCCTGAGAACACACAACATTCTGCCGTCTGTGCCAACTCCATTGCTTTACTGTAATTCTTTTTCGATTGCCAAGCCCGCAACAAATAAGGCCGATCGCTATAATCATACGAGTCTCCTTTCCGATGCTCGGCTTGCAGATTGGCAAGTTCCACAAAGTAATAGTTATGTCCAGTCAAATTCCACAATTCATCAGCCACATTTGCCTGATGGTTGTTTAGTATAAGCGAGTAAAAAACAAGTTTCATTTGATTCGTAAATGCTTTATTCCTCTATTTTTGCCATTGCTTGATTCCATACTTCGACACCAAACAATCGTTCCACAACATTCCCTTGATTAGCATAACGTAACAATTCTTCATCAGATAAGTCTGCTATAGCTCTTATTCCGTTATGGAACTCCTCTTTGGTAGGTTTAACCGTAAAATATTTCATTCCTTCAATTTGTGGATAATGAATGGTAGATATGATTATACGATTGTGAAACAAGGCTTCTATTATCTTAGAAGGAAAGTTACATTGATTTTCCGGAAAATTAATATCTCGTGTACTTAATTGAAAGGTGATATGGTGTAAAAGTTCCATGTAAACGTTGAAAGGCAATTGACCGTGCCAATGGATATTGCTATGATTGTTAGCGTATTGCTGCAACATTAACTCATTTCCTTTGATACCGGTGATATGTAATTCGTATTCAGATAGTTTGGAAAAAACATCAAGCACCATAGAAAGCATTGATATTTCCTCAGAAAGGACACCGGAGAGTAAAAAGGTTTTCTTTATAGATTTAATTTCCGGTCTCGTCTTGCTGCTATATGGAACAACACCTGGGAGAACTAACGAATTTTCCTTTTTGAATAATTCAGAATTGGCTAAACAAATACGGCCATGTGCCCAATTTATAAGTTTCAAGTAAATCTGATTCAATCCGAAACCTCGATTTACGGGTGTAAAGTCTAATACTATCACATTTAATTGTACGGATGGTTTCAATAGCTTCAACATCACAAACAATAAGGCATTAAGTGTATTTAGGTTGTAGAACCATACTGATGCATCCTTGGGTATTTGCTGGAACATAGTGAACTGTTCTTTGAATGTTGCCAGTTTTTGCTTGAATTTTCCCGCCTTGCGCCACCTATCATAAATCAATTCAAAGCGTTTATCGCTAAACGCTTCTTTTGACATCTCACCGCCTACATAAAGTGGCATACTGCTATAAACTTTGTCAAAAGCACAACCACTCATCAAGTTATAGGAGAAGTTACAGGCAGCAAATGACAATCTGTATTGAGCAATTAAGTGTTCAGGCAGTATGCAAGTCCAAAATATCCGATATTTCTTCATAAAATCTTAATCCTTACCAGTCGGTTAATGCCATCTTTAAGATATTTCAGTAAAATAAGTACAATGACAAGAATGGCATATTTCAACAATGGATTTAATGTAAATAAATAATTGATACACATAACCGTGACTTGGGAGAATGCGACCACCACGTATGTTTCCCTCCCCACTTTGGTAAATATATTAGAAAACATAGTTGACGCATTTCTTATCCAAACCGACAAGCGAAATACCATCAGCGTACCGGTAACAGCTCCTAATGTCAATGGAATTATCGGGGTTATTAAATTCCACGCTAAATCAAGTTTCCACAAATAGCTAATTACCGCAGTGACGGATAGCAAGCAATAAAAATCCCAATAAAACGAAAGGGGTGTTTCAATTCGTTTTTTGTAATCTGCTAATTCTTTACCTAACATTACAAGGAAAGAAGCATAAGGAAGAACCGACAAACTCCATGGTAAGGATATTTCATAATGCCGCAAACTATATCCAATATAAAGGAAGCATAACATAATAAAGCGTCGGACATATTTTCTCTTTATCAAGAAAGTTATTCGTACCAAAACAGATGACATAAATAAAATAGGGATAAACCATAATGCATACCCCCCCCAACCACATTTTATATAGTGTATGACATCCAATTCCCCGATAAAATACATTAAAAATGCAACAATAGTAGAGTAACACACAAATGGAAGTAAAAGCGTATATGACTTATGCTTTATATAGTCCACGAGGCTATACTTTTCATAGTTACTCACCAATCCCGAAGAGATAAAGAACAAGGGCATGTGGAAAGCATATATGAAATGTGACATTACACTGGGAATCGGTGTATGCCCCGCTACCATCAAGATAATAGCTATACCTTTAGCTATGTCAAGCCAGCGATTTCTATTCTGACTCATTACCAATCGAAAGTTTTTTCACTTGCAGATATGCCTGCATTACTATTGTAAACGACATCAACGGATATAGCAGTTGCGTACCATCATACGGCCTCTGCAAAAAACCAAATATCAATATCCAAAATGTCCACCCGTATTTCTTGTCATACCGTCTTAAACCCAACAGGAAAAAGAATGGACTCCAATAGACCAGTTGTCCTAAAACCCCATCGCAGGCCAAGATTAAATTTGGATTTGCCCCCACAAACACTCTATGTTTTTGCGATATACTTATCAAGTTCCGTGCACCATGCCCCACAACTGGTGCTTCCTTAAATAATTCCCAGCACACCTTTGTCATCTGTTGTCGGTTGTCACCGGCTATCGTTCCTTTCTTCTCGTCATACTCGAAGCGACCAAATATGGCCCGATTCATCCGTTCATTGAAGGAAGAAATCATAATCAAGGCAACCACAAAAGCCACAATGTATAGTACTAACTTACTGAATCTGTTTCGATAGAAAAAGAATGCATATATTGCTATCTGGATGAAGTAGGCCAAAGAAAGCGTAGAAATAAGTCCGGATATAAGTAGCATCTCTACTCTTTTATTATTAACAAAAAGCTTATTGATTATCAAAGCATACATTCCCCAAAACGCCAATGCACCTGGTTCATCATAGAAACCGGCATTACGAACAAGACCGTCAAAATAAGTATTAGTTGTGAATAGGCCAAAGAAGTATCCCGGTCTCATATCCAATTCACGGAACACAAAAATAGGCTGAAGAATGCCAATAAGAACTAAAATGAATCCTATGCTACCTGCTATTACTTGAAAAACAAGCCATAAATTATATGTCTTCACAAAACCTAAACGTTCATCGGATAATTGCATCTCAAGGAACATATATGTGATACACAACATCAGTATTCGAGTGAAATAGGACGTATCAAGCCCATGAATGATAGAATAGATACCCCAAGCTGTTATTTGTAATACTAATAACGATACTATAGGAGACGGTAGCCTAAATTCATTCTTTGTTACAATAAAAAATGCTACTAATACAAATAATAGCAGATAGTTTATCGTATAGTGAGGCAACCATCCCATTAAAAAAAATACGCAAGGCCAGCCAGCTATTAAAGCGAAGAAATACAGGAAATACCTAAGATTTAGATATGCTTTTATTTTTTCAAACATATTTTCAACGTTGCATTATATCGTAATAAATTTCTGCAAGTCTATTGGCATTTTTCTTACAGTCATGCCGTTCTTGAGCTATTTCCATTTCTGCAGCCGAAAGTCTGGTATAATCTCCCTTTTCAAACATTCGCATCACAATTTGCGCCAACATTTCATACTCCTCATACCGATAAAAATATCCGGTCTCTCCTTCTGTCAACAATGTCGGTGTACCTCCGCAGTAGCTTGCAACTACAGGTGTTCCCAGCATTTGTGCTTCGCACAGCGAGTTGGGCGAATTTTCTATAGCACTCGGCATCACATAAACATTTGCATCAAGGAATTGCTGTTTCATCTGTTTTTCTGATAAAGAACCAAGGAAATGAACATTATCCTGCAAGCACAATTTTTTTACTAGTCGGCGTAGATATAAATGATAACCTTGGAAACGAAGAATATCTTTCACTGCACTACTCATTACACTACTACCACAGAAATTAACTACAGTGTCAGGATATTGTCTCAAGATAATAGGCAATGCTTTCAATACTTGATGTGCACCTTTCAACGGAGAACCACTATTGCTCACAAAAATCGTGTGTTTTTTACATTGTCCCAAGTTCCATACAGGAGCTTCATAAAAAGAATCACGCAAAGTTTCATTCATAAAATGATAGCGCAGCCGTGGGTTTACGGTCATTACATGATCATGATCCCACCCAGTACGTCCTACAATATCAGTAATATGTGTGAGTACATAATGCTCGCATTCAGCACGATGCTTGAAACTTCGTTTCGCATTCAACAGAAATGTTCCCCGGTAAAAATCAAGTGGGGTGATATTCATCCATTTATCCCACAATGAAAGTCTACCATCGGCATAACGCATATATGGCCCTGCCAACCCTTGGATGTTTGCTACAGTTTTTACTCTGTCCTCATTGGCCATACACACAGCTTTAGCAAGCGAATGTTCCGTACCATGGATATGTATCAGATCGGGAGCAAAATCCCATATAGCCTCATTACAAGCCTCTATCTGTTTTTTAGTTGTCTTGTCTATCTGGGCAGTAGGCACAAGATAGTAGGTCACGCCATCTATCTCATACCGTTCATATTTCTTTCCGTATGAATAGACGATGACTCCCAACTGTACCTCTGGCATCTCCATCAGCATTGCCTTTGCCGATGAATACATCCACCCGCAATGTGCCGGTGCTTCTTCCCCCAAGTAGGAGCATAATGGAGGAAATTTAACCAAAGATACCCACAAGATTTTCATTCTTTCCATTTTTAAAAAGACTTGGTCATTTATACAAACTCTCTGCATCTTTGTTTCAATTCATCTGCCAATTTCCGCCATGCGCTCTTGTTGGACGGGTGGTTGGTGACCGTGATGGGCAATACGGTATCGAACCGGGGTGACAAAACACCATTTTCGACACTCACAACGTTGAACAATTCACGCAGGCCGGCCAATCTGCACTTACTTTCCTCAATGTCGCTTCCTTTTTCCAAATAAATGACAGGAGTTTCCAGTCCAAGGCATGGCAATGCACAATGTATACGAGAGGTTATTACTAGACGAGCCTTTGCATACATCTTGACAAGTCGCTCGGCTTCAGAAAGACGTTCCGCATCGGTCTTGAAAAGCGTCTTATAACACATACTTTCTTGGGTTACATATGTGGACTCCATGACGAGTTTCCGACCAAACACTTTTGAATACTCTTTATAGTAAAGAGCCGTTTTTAATATTTTGCTCACGATGTTCCTTCCATAATGCAAACGTAGCTGTGTTATCCCACAAAGTTTCAGCAGATCGAGAGGATGCTTAATGGCTGTACAGACAGCTTGCAGAATTGCATTAAAATTAAGTGTACCATTGAAGATAGGGTCCACGATATATGTCTTATCCTCTTTCTCCTCGGAATGATATTTCTCGCCAAGGGTCAAGGTCATGCACCCGGAGAAATAGGCATCTACTCCGTTTTTCGACAACAGGTACAAAGTGTTCAGGTCTCTGCAACCTATAGGCTGATGACTTTTCAAATAAGCTATGCTTTGTGACGAAAGCAATACTTCTTTTACACCACTGTTCAAGTGAAAGGCAACAAATAGCGGATCTATCAAGTCGGACGGAGGCCAATTTTGAGGTAGGTGCATATACCATCCATTCATGATGACCTTACAGGGTTCTCCCGCGTAATCTTTCAAATCTTCGTCTCGGTCAATGAAGCCATCTATGTGAGGGAGGAATTGCGAAGAAGCCAATGCTTGCACATAATCCCCGATATTCACTCCCGATATGTTGGGAAACTTAGAAACCGCTAATAACTTATATTTCATATTCCAACTAGTTTTTTAATTACTCTGTCAAGTACCTTTTCATATACATTTAATATCTTTTCTCCGTAATTCTCAATGGAGAAGTTCTCTCGGGCAAATTGCCGGGCATACCGGATAATTTCTTGATGATCAGTTTCGGCTGCTTTTTGCATCGCAGACACACAACCATCCATGTCGTTAAACAGCAGTCCTGTCTTGCCGTCAAACACAAAATCCTTGGTACCGCCGGAATTGCGGCCAATCACCAAACAGCCATAAAACATGGCCTCAATGGAAACACGTCCCAAGCCTTCGTTTTCGGAACACATCAAGAATGCAATTGCCCGGCTCATATATTCCTTTACCTTGTCGCTTCGTCCAAGAAATTCTACAGCGTCTGATATGCCGGCGTTCGCTACGATTTTGGTTAATTGGGACATATATTTTGAGTGGGCTTCTCCGATAATCTTCAGTTTATATCCTTTGGTAGCCAACCCCGACTTCGCAAAGGCAGAGATGGCATAGGCACATCCTTTCTGTTCTGTCAAGAACCCTGCACAAAACAGGAAATACTTCTCTTTTGGTCTAACAAGGCATGTATCATCTTTACTCCGAACGGCATCCGATATTACATACGCATTCTTGCTTTCCAAAGAAACATAATGTTCAAGCACGGTCTTGGTGATACCAATTACAGCATCGGTTTGCTTTAGCGTGTTTATATATTTGTCCCATCCCCTTAATGGCATCCACCCGAAGTCCAGGTCCATAAAGCCACGTAAATGCCACACAACCTTTGAGTTAAGGATCTTGGCTATTTCATAGCCAACTGACATGACAGTATTATTGATATGTACAATGTCTATTTTTCTACCTTTCAAGATTTGCGCAACAGTTTCTGCACACTTGCGGTTTTTCCGATAGAATGTTAAATGGTTTGGAATATATTTTAGCCAATATTTTATGTGTTGGTACAATTTCACAGGTTTCCCTACTAAGTCTTCTTTAAAGTCGCACACAATGCACTCTACACCATTAGCGGTGAAGTAATCATATACACATCCTTCTGTCCCAACCATGACAATGGGATGGACATATCCTCGGACTGATTTTATCAAGTCCATTAGCGAATATGTCGCTCCATCAAAATTTTTCGAGGCAAATGTTACATACAAAACATTTATCATCTTTATCCTAATTTGGTTTAAAGTTCTACTTTTCGGATATCAGTTTCCACCACATTTCCGCTATCCGTTCCTGTGAGAACCGCTGCGTGGAGATGACGGCTTGCCTTGCCATCCGTTGCCGCAACATATTATCACTCATCAATTCTTTCATTCGGCATACGTAACCGTCCACATCACTCTCATTGATAATCACACCGTTTTCACCATCGGTAATAATTTCACGTAATGAGGCATAGGTATCAAAGGCTATGGGCACTACGCCCATCTGTTGCGCCTCGGTCAGCGTTAATCCCCACGACTCGCTTTTCGAAGTCATCAGGAAGATAGATGCCTCTTTGTAGTAGGGAACAGGATTTTGCCTGCCTTCGAGAGTTACATCGGGGATATGTTCGTTACGAATGATATGTTCATAGAGTTTGCGGTCATTACCATGGCCCACAATGCGGAGCGTCCAATCTTTGGCTACCGGATCTTGTTTCACACATGCCCAAATCCGAAGAGCCAGTGACAACCTTTTGGATGGTTCATCTAAGCGTGAAACAATCAATGCCACTTTGCATTTAGTAAGTTCGTCAAAGCAAGGCGTAACGCCGAATGACAGTCCGTTGGGGATAACTACATATTTCGATGTGTCATGCACACCTGCAAATTCTCCATAAGGTTTGATGAAACCCCGACAGAGCAGCACCACATGGTCAGCGCACTCATAAGCTGCACGGTAGACTGAGGAAAGTTGCCGTTTCTTCCGCATTGCCGTCAAAGGATACATTATTATACTTTTTGTCCATCGGGCAAAGTCCATCACAGATTTTGGATGATACCTGATAACTTTACCAAAGCGTCCGAACACAAGTTCCCATTGTGGCTCGAAATGATGTGCAAAGATGACTTTACATGTTATTCCTTCTACGGCAGCCCGAAATCTGGGTACATGAATGAATGCCCCCTGCACAATGACGCAATCAATACAGTTCGCCACAATGATACTTCTAAGCACTTGGGCATTCTTTTCCAAATCCTTCTGCGGAATCCATTGAAACTCTTTGATAAAGCATTCCTCTTTGGGTGTATCGGCAGGTGCCTCATAGATGGAGAAGCATCTGGCACCATACAGCTTTGTCAAAGCTGTGGCTACGGTGATAGTGGTGCGTTCTGTCCCACCCTTAGTGGAATGCACTTTTCCGTAAGTGTGATATAAAATGTTCATGTGTAAAACTTAGACGAAGTATCTGTTTTTACAGAGTATATTCAACAATTCCCCTTGGATACAATATCTTTGCTAAGTCTTTTGGCAGACGACGCAGTACTCCAATATGGATAGCTCCAACTTTTTTTTTTGTCAGAATTGTAGCATTCTATGCGTGTATAAAAAACACGATCGATTATTTGTATCACTGCTGCATTTTCTTTTTTGCAAAGTTTAATAATTTCGTAAAATGTTGATTCTTCATCAATTTTTATATTGCGCTCGTCATATAATGTGGACAAATCATCTAAGTTAAACTTGATTTCTAAGGCCTCTTCTTCAAGAGTTTTGAGAATGTAATTTGGAATCATACCTTCTTTACCAGGCATTTCTACATTATAGAAGTTTTTAGTCTGAAATACCTGCCCATCTCCTGTTGAATAAAGGTTTCTCCATATTTGATAAGAATCGATATTTTAGAAGAAACAGTTTTCATCTATTGATTTTTACGTTTGTCTTCTAACGCATTTTTCTGCTCCTCTGCCAGTTCGTTATCGAGTACAATGCGTATTCCCTTACTGTCTTCCAATGACTGCTTATAAGTATCTATTTCATTTTTGACATCAACCGTATCTAAGGCCGTAATCCTTCCTGCACAAATCTTGATACAGAGTTTCAAAGTGATATTCTTTATATCACCACCAGTCAGTCCGGCGGAATATTCTGCTATTTCAGCATACGAGAAATTATGTATATCTTTGGGAATTTCTTTGGTTGAAGCCAATTTCATTCTTTCTAGAATATTGGGGTTTCCGAGGTGAAATTTCCAAAGTTCTACTAATTCTTTATTGGTTGGTAAAGGATATTTAATGTGGTATAGTATTCTCCTAAAAAATGCTTTGTCGAAGTTCTTGAACAAGTTAGTTGCGTAAATTATTGTAACATTCGAACGATCAACTAGTGTCAATAAATGCGACTTGATTTCATTTGCAGCATTTGAGTTCGAACTGTTGGTTGTGCATTTTCCCAAGAGCCATGGCTATTGCTTCAGCTGTGATACTTTTGCCCGTTCCTGGTTCACCATAAAGATTTATTCCTATAGAAGAATTGCCCTTCAAGAAATTATTTAATCCCCATTCCTCAATAAGCCTATCCTTGTTTTTGCAGAAAGTAATAACATCAAGCACCGTCTCACGTACCTTTTCGTTAAGGATTATTTGCTCAAGTCTCCATTTAGGGTCATCTTCTATGAACTTTTTCAATTCCAATTTTTGTTCTTCCTCGTTGCTACTAAACAAAGAAGACTTTGGCTTATCGTTTTCAGGATTCTCTCTCCCGTATTTCTTTTTATACTTGTAAATGTCGGCATAGCGCTATATTTTTTATCTTCTTTCTTTACACTATGTAAAGTATTGATGTTTTTTACTTTATGCAAAAATATTGCACTTTAGATATTCTTTTCCAATTCCTTCAATAAACAGTATTTTGCTTCTCTAAGTCTGAAAGGGCAGGCATTAATTAAAGGATATAAATCAATCGTGGCAGGCTTCCAGTTTGATGCTTTGAGATTTATAAGTTCTATAGGTAACTCGTCATTCGCAATAACCAATGGCGTTTCTCCGTAGCGTTGAACAGACAAGAAAAAATCGTGAAACTTGAAATGTCCCCCTATCAGTGGTTTCCCGAATTCAATCCAAACATTGGGTACATGATAAGCTTCAGCTACGATAAGACCATGTAGCGAGGAAGACAAGATGATTCCACATTCACAGATTTGGTCAATGATATCATGCCAATGCTTATATTGCCCAAGATAAATAATTTGTACATCCTCACATTCACTTAATGGTTTCCCATTAAAAAGTAAGGTTTCCACAACCGTCTGATTAACCACATGGGATATAATACCATACTTATAAAGTTTCTGTTTAGATGGCTGATAATAGAGAGGTACAAGCATGGCTGGGTCTCCATATATTTCAGGGCAATCTACTCCTTCGGCAAGCAGTTTTGCTCGGGAAAGTGGTCCACGGACTGCATAGACTTTCTTGGGCTTTATTTTTAAAGGTTTACTTCCATCAATAATACCAGCTCCCCATACTTCGGTGTTTTGTGTACATAACATATCAATGGTTGAGCCGATTACCAAATAGTTCCGTAGTTTCAGTCTGAACGCTAAGGAGGTACGGTTAAAGAGTACAACCGGAGACTTTATTATCTCACGGAGGAAATAATAATTAATATCATCACCCCAGTTTTCATGCTTGATGCGTTTGTTATTTTGGTAAAATACAAATGCATTAATTATAACGGGATGTAAGAATAGTTTAATATGCTCTATTATGATTATTGCGAGTTTAATCATGAGACCTATATCTTAAAGTATTTATTTTAGTATATATTAGGTTTCTTTCGGAGGTGTTTAATCCTACAAATAAAATAGAAATTGCAGTCATAACTATTGATAAAATAATTACAATTACTGTTTTTAATAAACTCTGATTAGTCATTGTATAATAAATACTTATTGACATACAAGAAGCGAGTGTAAAAACAGAAATAGTTGGTAATAGTACTTTATGCGCATATTGTACGAGTGAAAAAGAAACCATCCGACCGACAATCATTATTCTACAAATAAGGGCTACCATAGAAATAATTAAGTGGACAATGAAGACCATTTCTGGATTGCCGCCCAATTTAAGAGCTATATAAGCTATCGGAAGTATAAGCAACAAAAGCCCTCCCACGACACTTTGGTAAACTTTTACTTGACCAACTGCCTGCGAGGAGATCATCAAAGGATTGGATAAAGCATCTATAAGCAAGATGCATAATATTATACGAACAAACCAGACCGTATGAGCCGGAACATTCTTCAACCACACAGCCAGAATCGTCTGTGTTTCAATCATAATTGGTAGCACTATAAGCAACAACAGGAAAAAGGAATACTTACTGCTTGCAAATATGAGAGAATGCATACGACTCAAATCCCCGGTAGCGTAACTTTTGGTGATTTGTGGGTTTAATGCCATTTGAAAATTGCTAACAAAACCCGTTACAACCCCTTGTATAGTGACCGCTATTGCTCGTGCTGCATTCACAATAGGGCCAAAGAACATATTCAAAAGAACATTCAATCCTTGTGTGTAGAATACCCCGGCAATATTACCGAACAAGCTCCAGCCAGCGATATTAGCCATTTCTTTGAAAATTCTCTTATTGAACATTAGTTTCACTCGTGCCTCTTTGAAATGCCGCTTACAGTATATGCCATATATTAACCGGTCAAGAATGGAGATACTCAAAAGCAGAGCTGCATAAAATATTAATCGATCAAATGTAACTATTGTCAACAGATACACTATCACTAATTTCAAGACTACATCGAGAATTGATATGTAGGCAAAAGCCGACATCTTTTCATGTGCAATAATTACCGCATTATAAGGGATAGAAACAATTGATACAAACATTGTAAGTATTGAAAATTGGTATACCCAAATGGCAGCAACAAACCTCTCTTCAGGAATAACCAACTTATGATATACAAACCATAAACCGAGAGTTTCAGCAACAATCACAATTAACAATGCGATAACAAAATGGATAATCGCTGCGGTAGAAAATGTCATTATTTGTTTTTTGATATCACCTCGTGCAAGTTCGAAAGTGATAAACCTTTGTGTGGCATTAGACATTGCCCCGTTTAAGAATGAAAAAAAGGTAACGAATCCTCCTACTACATTATATATGCCATAATCCTCTACTCCAAGTGTATTCAATACAATCCTGCTGGTGTATAGTCCCACGCAGAGGATAAATATCATTCTCAAATATAGAATGAAAGTATTCTTGGCTATTCGTTTGTTCGAGGAAACAGAATCTGGCATGAATCTTCGATTAGATTATTTAGATTTTTCCCCTATGATAATTCCCCAGCCAATGTTTCTGACTGCTATTGTTAAGGAGATAGGATAATGTTAGGCTGATAGCAAATACACCTAATGAGAGTAGTATTGGGGGAATCTCATAGGGAATTGCTATAAATTCCAGCCAATAAATAATCATTGAGTGGAACAAATATATTCCAAAGGAATTTGGAACTATCAATTGATATAATTTAGTGTTCTCTATCCACATGGTATTGACAGAAAGAATATAAAATACTGTTATTCCAATAAAAGCATTAAATAATTTTAATAAATAGGAAGGGGGGGGGTAATTCCTGGCATTACTATATTAAAACCAATCCCACATACAACTGCGATGGCTACATATTTAAATACCGGTCTGTAAATGGTAAACAGATAGCCTAATGTGAACCAAATGAGATATTGCTCCACATTTTTGATCTGGAAATAAATCATATTTATGGGAAAACAGTAGAGAAGCAAAGCGACTATGACTATCGCCCATATTGGGATATCTAGTTTAATACAAATTTTGCGTAAACAGAAAAACACAAGGAATATCAGAAATAGTGCATACACAAACCATAGATGCCTTGGATCTAAAACAATAATGAAACCATCAATTAAATAATGTATCGGGTCTCGGACACCTAGAAGTACCATTGTAGGGTAAACCATCAATAGTCCAAACACATAAAACGGTATCAATAACCTTTTAAACTTGTTCTTAAACAATTGTACAAAAGTCATAGATTTCTTTTTTACCTCCAATTGCCAAGCGAAGATACATCCGCTGGCAAAGATAAACAGAGGCATGTGAAAAGCGTAAATCACCTCTTTTACGGAATTCAAAATTGGCGATGGCGTACTGGGTGTAATAATCGACATTGGGGAATACGTAAACACAACATGCCCCAATACAACCAATAGAATACCGTAAAATTTAAGAATATTTAGTTCTGTTAGCATAATGACAATCGTTCAACAATCCTCTTATACTTCATCTAACTTTCTATATTACACTTCCAATTGTAAAACAACTCTTATGTCAAACGTTTGACAAAGATTTCGTGTAAGAAGAAAATCTTTGAAAAGCCGTATAACCATCATAGAAGTGGCAGAAATAACAAAGGGGTTATTGATGCATACAATGTAATTTGCAATTACATACTACCCTTTATGTACTAAAAAAACAATTCTGATTCTAAAATAACCTTCTTTCTGCTAGATATGAGTTCTTTTGTGTTACCTCCCAGAGAAAAGACATTGGGTAATATATTCAAACTCATGGCGCATTCCAAAAGGTTATTCAACTCTTTTCATTAACCGTATTCAATAAGATGAGTGGCAATAATCAGATTAAAAATCGAGTAGTTTTTGTACATTTCTTGTGATGCTTGTACAAATGAACTTTTGAAATATATTGTAACTGTGAATGTCTGTCCCGGTATAAGCAACAGCCTTTTCACTTAACAGCAGCACGGCCTTTTTCTTAATCCGGTTACCGTACATACCTGCTATTGACGGAAGGTTGAGCTGGAACTTTACCCCCATGTCTTTTAGCCGTCGATAATCTGATTCACCCATATAAACATACCGTTCGGGGTGAGCGAGAACCGGATAGTAGCCTTTGGCCTTGATGCGAAGCAAGATATTGCTCAATCCCATCGGAGGACTAAAATAAGAGGTTTCCACCAACAGGTGGTCTCCATTCTCGCCCAAAGGCAACAAGTCATTCTTTTCCAAACGCTCCTCAAAGAGATTGTCGAGCATATTTTCAGCCGCAAGATGTAGCGTTATCGGGCCGGTATAGGTGGCTTGTAGTTCCGCGAAACGCTCCCGGAGGTGTGCCGTGGTATTGGGTATGTCCTCCATGATGTGCGGCGTCAACCACACGGCTTTCACGCCCAGCTCTTCATACAGACGCAGTATCTCCAACGCTTCTTCCACAGTTCGCACCCCGTCGTCCACACCCGGCAGGATGTGTGAGTGCCAGTCGGTAAAACCTTCGAATATACCGCTATCTTTCAATGGTATGCATTTCCTGAACGGCCACACAATGATATAAAGATTTTGTTTGAAAAGGATTTATTGATAACTATTTGGCAGATAGCTATTTACAGCTAATTGTGTTTTTCGTCGGAGCCGTAATGGTAGCCCGAGCCGTAACCATAGCGATAGCCGTAACGGTATCCGTATCGACCACCGCTTCCCTCGGTCCCGTTCAGGATCAGGGACATGTTTTTGTATTTTTTTTCATCGTAGATCTTCTCCAATTCCGAGAGCATGCTCCGTTCGAGCAACCCTGCGCGGACTACGAAAATGGTACGGTCAGCCAGTTTCTCGATAATTTGCGTGTCGGCTACCAGTTCAACGGGCGGACAGTCGATCAGCACATAGTCATATTGCTCCCTTACAGTATCGATTGTCTGCTTTAACCGCTCGTCGAACAATAATTCCGTTGGGTTAGGAGGTATCGTTCCCACGGGTAGTATATCCATAGATTTATGTTTCGGATCGGGTACGATGATCTCATCCAGATTATCGATACGACCTCCCAGATAGTCGCTCAATCCCTTGGCAGGAGAGTCGATATAGG
>OMFY01000459.1_pt1 | contig 23855 bp, 23 predicted proteins | sample 1645701 | NCBI WGS metagenome assembly OMFY01 (sample SAMEA103958111, study PRJEB25191) | human gut metagenome | biome: human-associated habitat [ENVO:00009003]; feature: intestine environment [ENVO:2100002]; material: feces | place: Germany | collected 2013/2015
GTGATGAGTATAGGAGGTACGATATGGACCGTAAAAAATTATATAAAATTATTATCATAACTGTCGTTGTAATTCTCGTAATAGTTGGTCTTTGCATTGCATATTATTTTATATTTGGTAACAAGAAAAGTTATTCTGCTATCGAAGATATTATGGAGACTGCTGCCGAAGAATATTATGATGATCATGCAGAAGAATTGCCAACAGAAGCAGGTTCTACTGTCATTATTTCAGTAGATACGTTGGTAAGTGGTGAATACATGGATAGTATTGCGACACTTCGCAAAGATGAATCTACTAGCTGTTCTGGTGAAGTTCGCGTTATGAACAATAATGGAAAATATCAATATGTTGCTAGTATTAACTGTGGCGATATCTATCAAACTAAGAATTTTAAAGATTATATTCTAGAAAACTCAAAGCAGGTATATGATGGAAGCGGAATTTATGAAATGGATGATCCTTCTGCCCCATTAAATGCAGACGGAACAATGGCTAAAAAGTGGGTATTTAAAGGGGAGAATCCAATGAATTATATGGAATTTTCTGGAGCTACTTGGAGAATTGTAAGTTTTAATGAAGATTCTGTAGAATTGATTTACACATCTGCAATCTATAACAATGAATTCGATGATAGATTCAATACAGATACCAATGCAAATGATGGAATTAATAATTATTCTGTAAGCCGCATGAGAGAATATTTAAATCAAAATTACAATAAAATTGTTGATGAGGATTATCAGGAATACGTTGTGCCACATACGGTATGCTCAGGTATTAGGACATTTACTGATGTATCGGTAGATGGTTCCAGTGAATGTTCCACAAAAATAACTGGTGAGTTAATATCTTCTATTCCGTTATATGAATATTTACGAGCAAGCTTAGATGCTAATTGCACCTCTTTAAATAGTACATGTGCTAATTATAATTATTTATCAACGTTAAGAAATTTTTGGACCATTACAGCTAGTGATATCAATTCTCATACAGGTTTCATTATAGAACGTGGAGCCATTGAATATTATGAACTAAGCTACGCATATGGTATTTATCCAATCATATATATAACGACAAATATTTCAAATGTCTCTGGAACGGGTGCTTCAGATGATCCATTTGTAATTAATAACGCATAGGTGGGATAAGATGAAAAAACAAAATATTAAAATACTGATTATATTAGGTGGCTTATTTATTTTTAATATTCCATTAGATGCTTTTGCATTGAATGCTCAATGTAGTGCTAAAGGAATAGATGCAACAAGATGGGAATTGACTGAAAAGCAAGATTTTACTGAAGATGATTTTGATTTAGGGTATGCTAAGAGAGTATGTTGCGAAAAAGGAAATAATTATATTGGAACATATGAAGCATGTGATTATTATCAGTTAAAAGAAGGTGTAGAACCAGAAATAGACGATAGTTCTGACATAAATTTGGATAAAGTTGTAACAGACGAAAGTAGTGCTGTTTCTTGCGGCAGTGATGTTGACTTATCTAATTTTGTGTTTGACTATACAATTGGAGAACTTGATAAACCAACAGATCCTAGTAGTCAATCGGAGAACAGAATAACTTGCTGCAAGCAGGTTGCGTCATCTTACTTGAACGGTGGAGTTCCAAAGTGGAGTTGTACATATTATGTTAAAAAAGAATTAGTTGATGAGGGCTACCAAACTGCCGTAGATAAAGCAGAGGAAGAAAAAGAAAAAGCAGAACGTGAAGATTTGGAAGACTTAAGAGGCGATTTGGATGCAAATTGTGATTCGATGTTTGATTCAGAAGCTCAAGAACTAATTCAACGTTTGTTTAATATTATTTGTATTGCAGTTCCGATTTTGTTAATTGTATTAGGAAGTGTCGATTTTGGAAATGCTGTTTTGTCAAGCGATCAAGAAGCGATGCAAAAGGCGGTTAAGAGATTCACAACGAGGTGTATTATTGCTGTAGCAATATTCTTCTTACCTCTGATTGTTAATTTGTTATTTAGTTTTCCTGGACTCGACATTGTCGCTGAAGAATTTTTCTGCGATGTATAAAAGAAAACATAAAAGTTTTCTTTTTTGTTAGATTTTGTAAAAGGTATGATATAATAATGATGTATAGTTTGTTCAAAGTATTCGATAAGGAGGTAAAAGCATGAATGATGGTAGTTATAACTTTGTCTCCAGTGCAATATTGCAATTCATTGGATGGGTTAGCTCGTTAATATACAGTTTAGTATCTTTAGTAACACAAGGATTTTTCAATTTGTCTTACATTCAAATATTTAAATCAGATGTTGTTGAGGAAATAACAGCACGACTTTATGTTGTGTTAGCAGTGTTTATGATTTTTAAACTAGCATTTTCTCTAATTCAATATTTGGTAAATCCAGATCAAGTAAATGATAAAACAGCAGGGATGGGCAAATTAGTGAGTAGAACTGCTACTGCTTTTATTATGTTGATTGCAGTGCCAATTATTTTTACAGAGTTTATTTTTGGCCCTCCTAATGCTGAACCAGATCATACATATCAAGCAATTATTGCACGTGCCATTCCTCGCATTATTTTAGCAAATAATGTGGATGCTGATACTGATGTAGGACGTTCAATGGGAGAAACAATGGCTGCCACAGCATTTTCTGCTTTCGTTCAACCAAGAGAAACATGTGAAGGTGCTCCATCTCTAACGACGGCTACGATTAGCGACATTGCTGATGCCACATATCAAAGATGTTCGGAAGCTGTTGAAGGCGGAGAAAGTAGTATTTTTGCTTATGATTACAACTGGTTACTTGGCCTAGCAGTTGGTTTAATTATGTTAGTCATTATGTTATTCTTTACGGTTGATATTGCAATTCGTGCAATAAAATTAGGAATCTTAAGAATTGTTGCTCCAATTCCAATTGTGACATATATTGATCCCAAAAGTGCAAAAGATGGAGCTTTTAATAATTGGCTAAAGGCATTAATATCTACTTTTTTGGAACTTTTTATCAAAGTGGCTGTCATTTATATTATTATATTTATTATTAACGAATTAACTTCAGCTCAAGGAGGAATTTTTGAGAATACTGGATTAGACACTGGTGAACAAATATATGCAACAGTATTTATCATTATTGGTATGCTATTATTTGCTGTTCAAGCATCAGGCTTTATTAAAAATATTTTTGGTATCAAAGATGCTGGCGGAAGTGCAGGATTAGCTGCCTTAATGGGAGGTGCCGGAGCATTACTTGCTGGTGGTGGCTTAGCTGGAGCAGCTATGGGAATGGCTAGCGGAGCACAAGCAGGTGCACAAGGAAAAGGTGGCGGCCAATTAGGAAAAGGGCAAGAACTTGGAAGAAAAATGTCTGGAAGACCATCATTTGCAGATCGTAGAGCTGAAAAGAATAGAGCTCGATTTGCCAATAAAGCAGGCGTAGGTGAGGATGCTATTGCTGCTGCTGAAGACAGAGCCCAAGCACTTCAAGAACAAGCTACAGAAGCAGAAATCCAGGCAAAAGCAGATCCTACTAACGTAGAAAAACAACGTCTTGCCGCACAAATGTCAGCTGCTGCTCAAAAAGCAAACGATACTGTTTCTAAGATGAAAGATTATGCGAAAGATCCAAGAAAAGCCGCTGCACAAGGGAAAATTTATACGCGTAGCCAATATGCAAGACAAATGATGAAAAGTGGTGCTGCCGCAGCTGTAGCAAGTGTTACAGATAGAATTCCATTTCACCCTTCATCAGCTGGAAACCGTATTTTTGCTGGCATTGATCAAGAAAGAAATACGATGGGTACAAAAATGTCAGGTGCTGAAGCAATGGCAGCGAGTGCACAAAATACATACAATTATCAACAATATTTGAACAATGAAGCGGATACCATTAATGACATGAATGCTGATGCAGCTTATAACTACGTTCATAACCAACCGACACAAAACTCTCTTGATAACGAACCCGTTGGAAATTACGATGTCCCGACTTCTCAACAAGCTTATAGCGATGATGATTGGATGGATATGATGAACGAAGGGGTACAAAATTCAATAAACAATCAACCAAATAATGGTAATAATAACAATAATGGTCAAGGAGGTCCTGGCACTGGTGGCACAGGTGGAACTCCATAATTACGAAAGTGAGATGATATAAATGGGAAGATACTTGATACCAGCGAATACAAAAAAAGGGACTTTAATATTTGGTCTTTTTCGTGAAACTGATTTGATTATATTTGGTATTGGAATAGGAATAACGTTTATTATGCTTTTAGCATTTCAGCAACAATTAGCAGATACCATGACTGCAGTCATGTGTATCTGCCCTGCGTTAACATCGACTTTATTAGTTGCTCCGGTTCCTTATTACCATAATGTAATAACAGTACTTCAGGAGGCGTATGAGTTTATTTCTACAAATCAACGGTTAAGATGGAAAGGATGGTGTTTTAAAGATGGCACAGATGCGAAAAAGTAATTATACGGAAGACTGGTTACCAATTCAGGGGATTAATAATGGTATGATTTTATTGCCTGGTCAAATGCGGGTGACAGGCGTAAAAATTACACCGAGAAATATCTTTATCTTAGATGAAGATTCACAAACGAATATTTTGATTGCATTAAAAAATTTTTATAACACGTTGGAATTTGAATTCTGGTTAGTAGTAGCAGATAGACCGGTTGATATTTCTGTTTACTTATCGCAACTGCAACTTCTTTACAACAATACACCAGATCCAGCTAGAAGAAAATTAATTAATGAAGATATTCAAAAAGGGAATAGCTTTATGAATAACAACGTTGTAGATACAGAGTATTTCATTCTATTCAAAGAAAAAAATATGGAGATTCTACAGAAAAAAGTTCGTTTATTAATTAACGGTCTTTCTAGTTGCGGCTTAGTTGCTTCTCAAATCAGCAATGAAGATGCAAGAATCATTTTAGATAACTTCTTAAATGGAGGAAGAACGACAGAGTTTGGAACGGTGATGCCAATATGATAGATATCAAATCTCAAATTGCCCCAAAAGGCTTACAATTCAACCCGAGTGACTTTTTTATTAGCGATAAATATGCTACGATTTTAACAATTGTTTCTTATCCAAAGTACATTTCACCTGGATATTTATCACAACTTACTAGTATGTCTGGAATTAAGATTGTCATCAAACACATTCCAGTTCCTTTTTCATCTATGTCTAAAATGTTAAATAAGCAGATTGCAGACTTAAAAGTACGTTATCAAGATGAAAAAGATAACACAACAAAGGAACGAATTAGGCAAGATTATGAATCTTTGGAATCTTTCGTATCTATGTTAGCTAGTAGTCAATCTAAAATCTTCGATTTTCAAATGCACATCATGATTACTGCAGATACAAGAGAAGAGTTAGAGTTAAAGAAAGTTAACGTTAAGAACTATCTAGATGCGATGGAATTACGTGGAATTCCATTACGATTTGAACAAGAAAAAGTTTTAAAATCAATTCTTCCGATATTCCCAAAACAGGATATTGAAGACCGTATTGGTACGCCAATTCCATCTGTAACAATCGCAGCAATGTACCCTTTTATCTTTGATACAATCAAAGATCCAGGATTATCTACATTACTTGGTGTCGACTTCTCTGGTGGTGTTATCTTATTTAATCAATTTTTATATCAAATTAAAAAGGAACCAAATAGAAATAATGCTAATTTAATTATCTTAGGTACTTCTGGTTCTGGTAAATCAACTGCTGCAAAACTAATTTTACGTGGACATATTAGAAACGGCTGTCAAATTGTTGCAATTGACCCAGAAAATGAAATTGCCGATATGGCTAATGCCTTTGGTGGCGATGTTATCGATATCGGTAAGGGTGGCGACTTCGGTATGATTAACCCTTTACAAATCGTTTTAGATGCTGATGAAGAAGAAGTTTCTAAAGGTATGGGGTATACCATTTTAACTCGTACTCTACAATTTTTAAAAGCATTTTTAAAATATTATGATCCAACTGTAGAAGAGGACGTTCTAACCTTATTTAGTGAAATTGTACAAGATACTTATGCTAGATTTGGAATTAGTTTTAATAGTGATTTTTCTAATTACGGTCCAAAGGATTATCCAACGTTCTCTGATGTTTATGCAACAATTAAAGGTAAGTTATTATCTATGACAGATAAAACTCATGAACGAGACATTATGGAACGATTGGAACTGAAAATTCGTCCCTTGACAAAAGAGTTAAAATACTACTTTGATGGTCACACGACAGTTGCTACAGATAGCGATTTTATGGTATTCAACATTCGTGAACTTATGAATGCTGATGAAAATATCAGAAACGCATTGTTCTTCAATGTATTAAAGTTTGCATGGGGCTTATGTCTAGATAGAAGTAAAAATACAATTTTAATGGTTGATGAAGCACACGTGTTACTGTCTGGAAACAACGTTCTTGGTGCTGATTTCCTAGCACAAGTTCAGCGTCGTGCCAGAAAATATAATACCGGTTCTATTATCATTACACAGCAACCAAGCGATTTTGCAAACCCTGCAGTTATTACACAAGGAAAAGCTATTTTTGATAACGCTTCCTATTATCTAATTATGGGACTTAAGAAACAGGCTGCGGAAGACTTAGGACAATTAATTGATTTAAATGATAACGAAAAAGAAAGCATTAAGCGTTATTCTCAAGGAGAAGCACTGTTCGCTTGTGGAAACAGACGTATGAGAATTAATGTTATTGTAACTAAAGAAGAATTAGATTCTTTTGGAACTGGTGGAGGATTATAGTTTTTCTATAATCCTTTCTTTGTAAGAGAGGAGGTAAACAGTGAATAATAAAAACGAGGGTAATTCTCTAAAAATGGTTTTGGATGTCATAAAACGTATTCCAACATTTGCAAAAATAGGTTGTACAACAAGCTGCTTGCCTTTTCTTGGGTGTTTTGCCGTAGCATTTGTAATAATAATGCTCGTAGTAGCAATAACTGGAATGGTTTTTGAATGGACTAGTAGTATCTCAGATGGCGCTGCTACGCTAGGAGAAACGTTAGGTAACTTTTTTGATGGAAATGGTTGGTTAACCGATGAAGAATATCGCGATGAGCAAGAGCGAAAATACTATCAGAAATTAGCTGATGCTTATGAAAAATATTATTCAGAAGACTTTGATTATATTAAAATCAACACATCATTAATTACTGCTACATTGTTCTACAATAAAGCAGGTGGAGACATTCAAGATGATTATGTAAATCCTTCTTGTGATCCAAATAGCGATAGTGATGATTGTGCGGTTAATTCCGATGAGGAAATGGGAGATTTTTATAAGAATGCGCGTGGATATGTATATACACTTGCAAAATACATGGTCGTCTATAATAAACCTACCACGCATTGTAATAATTATTGTGATCCAAATAGTCCTTATTATCCAGGAGGACCACTACCAGAAGAATGCACAAAAGGACAAATTACGACAACACCTGGAACCATTCGATATGATCCTGATGGGAGCAAAATTTTACCAGAATGTGCAAATGAAAACCAAGCAAATAATGGAGTCTTATCGAAAGAATGTCAATCAGCAGCAGCACGAGAATTAGCAGAAAAGCCATGGGAATGGGGTGATAATCTCCAAGGATTATTTGATGGATATACAACACGTGATATTTATACGACGTATCAAGCAAATGTTGATGCCAACGGCAATGCTTTATCCTATCCAGTATGTATGTATGATAATGTATCTCAAAAGGAACGAGAAGAGATTGAAAATTTATGTGTAAACAACAGTTTATATAAGAGTATTAGTGGTTTATATAGTAGTTACGTAAGTAATGGCTGTGAGTCAGAAGACGAAGATGAAATGTCAACTGAATGTACGAGTCTACAGTCCCAAATGAATGAAAAAGTAAGTTCTTTACAAAGTGGCACAAAATTTGGTGAATTTATTAGTATTGGTTACAATGGTGGTTCTGGAACTTCTTGTGACTTTACTTGTCCATCATCATTTGATGTCTCATCAGGTTCGAAGTGCCAACAAGAAGAAGTAGAAGGATATTATACTGTGGAATGGAAAAAATACCAAGTATATTACTATAAGTTGATGACCTCGCCTGATAGCTTTTTGGATATAGCAAAACCCGAATCATTTATTGAAGATTATTATCATGATTATATTTCAAATCATGAGGATAGAAAAGAAGAAACAATTGTAGAAATTGCGGATGGCATTTACGATTTACTTTATTCCATTATCGGTTCCGAAGAAGAATATGAAATGTATGTTGCAGGTTCAGGACCTGGTGGATACATTACATCTTATATCCCAGGAGACTCTGGTCCATGGCAAACTTGGACACAATTTGGGCAGCCTTGGTCTTCTTTAAGTCTAGGTGGTAGTTCTTTAACGGTAAGCAATGCTGGATGTTTAGTAACATCTATAGCAATTCAAATTGCTCGCTCTGGTTTATGGCCAGGAGAATTTGATCCAGGTGTATTAGTAACACAATTAAATGCTACAGGTGGATTCTCATCAGGTGGAGCATTACAATGGGGACCTTTGCGAGCAGCTTTGCCGCCAGGATTTACAATGGAATGCGATACGAGAGATGGTACGTGTCCAGCTAGCATTGATTATATTACACAAGCGGTGAATGCTGGAAAATATGTTGTACTGCGTGCCAAAGTAAATCAACACTGGGTAGCGGTTGACTATGTTTCGGGAAGCGACATTTACGTATATGATCCAGGTGTCACGCATACAACATCCTTGCCATTATCACAAATTAGTAGTACTTATGATGGGTTGAGTAACTTGCGATTCTTAGTATTCTCGGCATCTGGGTAAAAAGGAGGTTTCATTGTATGAAAATCAACAAAAATTTTATATTTCTTGTTGTTGGTGCAATTGTTTTATATTTAATTATTATGATTCTATTATTCTATCGTAACAATAGTGACAATTGGAAGGAAAAACGCACTGATTATTTGATGATCGGTTATAATGAATTATGGCGCATTCGAGATGAGAAATTTACGACCGTCGATCAAAAAGAACATGAAGAAATTTTCGATAAAAGAATATTTGATATTTATCAAAATGAAAACTATATTGGTCATTACAAGTTATTGCCCCTAGAGAATGGAATGTATCAATATCGCAGCGACAATGGTGTCTTAACCGATATTTATCCAACTTTGATTGCTTATTCTTCAATTAATAACACAGAATTTAAAGTGATTCAAAACGTTGATTCTAGACCTGTGACAAGTAGTGAATTTGCAGAATTAGAGCAATACATTCCAGATGAAGCAAAAACCTCATACACTTTTAATGAGTTGATGACAAATTATAAATTGACTTATGATTTTGATAAGGACGGTATGGATGAAAATATCTACAGTTTAGGAACTTTGTTTAATGATGATTATTCTGATAGCGAATATGTCTTTCAAGTAGTACTTTACAGAGATGATTCCGGTACAGTTCAAGAAGTAGTAAATGAAACTGTACCACGCTCTGAACAATATGCAGAAGCTTATCAATATGATTTTCTTGCAGTTTTACAATTCTCAAATTCCGAAAAATATAGTATAGTATTTAATGGATATCGCCCAATGGGCGGAATGAATGATTGCCCAATCTTAATGAGTTTTGACGGATTTAACTCATTAAGAACTGTTAAGGCGTGTCAGGAGGTTGAAAACTCATGAAATTAAAGTTTAAAGCGGAGGCACAAGATGTTGTAATATTTATCATCTTTGCCATTTTCTTATTGTATATTGTATGTTTGGCAGTTTTGAATTTGCCAAATCTTGCTGCCGAAGGAACGTTTTATGGCTTAAATCCAATCGATGCCTTTGATTCTGACCATGTTGCGGCCACCATCATGTTTTACTTACTGGCATTGGGTGGAATATTCGCTAGCGTCAGTTCCTATTTCTTTGAAATGGAATCCGGAATTGGTTTCGGTTTCGGTAAGAAAACAGAAGGTTACAGTAGATGGGCTAAGCAAAAGGAAATTACGAGTGATAAAGGAATCGAACGAGTAGACCCACATGCTGACCATATTAATGCTGGCGGGGTTCCTTTAGTACTAAAAGAAAATGAGGTATATGTAGACAATGGTGAATACCACACTTTAGTAATTGGTGCTACTGGTTCTGGTAAAACACAGACCGTCATTTTCCCAATGGTGCAATTACTAGCCAAACATGGTGAATCTATGATTATCACAGACCCAAAAGGTGAAATTTACGAAACAGAATCCAATATGTTACGGGAAAAAGGATATCAAATTTTGATTTTGAATTTCCGTGATCCGCAACGTGGTAGTTCTTGGAACCCGTTAGCACTTCCTTATGAAATGTATAAAAACGGCAATCAAGATAAAGCCATCGAGTTGTTGGATGACCTTGCTGCCAACATCTTGTACGACGAAAAAAGTTCAAATGCCGACCCATTCTGGGAGAAAACATCTGCAGACTACTTCTCAGGTATTGCCTTAGGTATGTTTGAAGATGCCAAGCCAGATGAGATTAACATCAACTCCATCAGTTTGATGACGACAGTCGGAGAAGAAAAATTTGGTGGATCTACTTATGTTAAAGAATACTTTGGTGCCAAAGATCCTAGCAGTGCTGCTGCAATTAATGCATCCAGTACCATCATGGCACCGAATGAAACAAAAGGATCTATTTTAGCCGTATTTAAACAGAAAATTAAACTGTTCGCATCTCGTGAAAATTTAAGTGAAATGTTATCTCACAGTGACGTCGATTTGGCAAGTATCGGTAAACAGAAAACAGCTTTGTTTATCGTTATTCAAGATGAAAAGAAGACATATCACTCATTGGTAACGATTTTGCTAAAACAATGTTATGAAACACTAATTGCTGTTGCTCAAGAAAATGGTGGAAAACTACCTGTTAGAACCAATTTCTTACTAGATGAGTTTGCCAACATGCCACCATTAAAAGATATTACGACAATGATTACAGCCGCTCGTTCTAGATTGATTCGGTTCACGATGATTATCCAGAACTTTGCCCAGTTGGATGAAGTATATGGAAAAGAAAATGCGGAAACATTAAAAGGTAACTGTGGTAATATTATTTACCTGATTACATCAGAGTTAAAAGCATTGGAAGAAATTTCCAAAATGTGTGGTGAAAAGAAATCGAAAAAAGACGATAAAACCGCTTCTACACCACTTGTTACAGTCAGTGATTTGCAACGTATGAAACAATTCGAAGTTATCATCATTCGTCTTCGTATGCAACCGTTCCGTACGAAATTTACTCCAAACTTTAAAATGAATTGGGGCAAAACGTATCCGAAAGCGGATTATCCTGAACGGGAAAAGCAACCAGTTCATACATTTGATATTCGCGAGTTTGTGAAGAAGCAAAAGAAAGAAAAAGTAATGCAGATGTTAAATGAATCATCTGGTGGCAATGCCGGAGGCTCTCTTCCAGGAGGCTTTGCGGGTGGCCTACCAGGACCATTTGGAAATATGGGACTACCAAATACGCAAGGAGCAGGCATTCCAAAACCAAATCCGTTTGCTTCTACTGTAAATCCGAATGTTCCAAATCCGACGGTATCATCTCCAAAACCACAACCGACTTCCTCAGTATCTAGTACCCAAGCTGCAAGTGCAACTGTAACTCCAAAGAAACCAGAGGCAACGAAAGTGGAAGATGAATTTAATGTCGATGAATTGGTTCGTAAAATCGATGCCAAGATTGCAGAGCTAGAAAAACAGAGTAGTGAAGCAGAAAAGAAACCGCTTGTTGCTCCGCCAACACAAGTTTCAAAAGGACAACAAACACCATCTATTTTGGATTCAAAATCCGATATGGAACCGGTTGTCAATCAAAAACCAGATTTGTTAGCAAAACCGCAAATACCAATTTCTGGTACAGCAACTGTTTCTCAAACAGAAACATTGGCACCGTTTACGCAGACATCTAAGATTGCAAATGCTGTCAATCAGAAGTTTACGGAAGGACCTACGAAGGAAGTTGCAAAACCAGACTTGATGGCTGCACCAACTACTCCAGTATCAAAGCCAACCACAGTTGTAGAACACAAGCCATTGACGGCTGAAGACATCTTAGGAACTGCACCAATCCAAAGAAAACAGGATACAGTGATTAAACATATTAATGAAAATGAAATTGCACCTGTCGAATTAGAAGCAAGCGATGATACATTCTTCGATGATTTCTTTGATACAGATGATGAATAAGAGGGAAACCTCTTTTTTTCTTGGTTCATAAAATGTAGTAGGAGGATATTTATGAACTACGAAGTTACCATTGAACAAGTTTTACAATTATCCAATGCTATCATCATCGACATTCGTTCCAAGTACAAGTATTCATTAGGACACATTCCAGGAGCAAAACACGTATTAGTAGATGACCTTTTGGATGAACCAGCAGATCATCTAAATTATAATGACACTTACTATCTGTATTGTGAATACGGTGCTATATCGAACCGCGTTGCAACTACTTTGTCTCGCTTGGGTTATCATACTTATAGTGTAAAGGACGGATATTATGCATATCTAGAACACGAATCTATGATATAATGAGTTAGAATGAGGTGTAGATATGGAATATGCAATACTAATATTACTGGTCATTGCAATCTGTCTGTTGATTGCAATCTTAGTTTTTTTAATGACGAGAAAACAAAATGAAACCGATATGACGGAAAGACTCGGTCGCTTTGAACTGAATATCAATCAAGAAATTCAAAAGTTCAAAGATGATTTGGGTCGAAACTTAAATCAAAATTTTAGTACCATTAATGATAGACTAGAAGAGCGACTAAACATGATGAATGACAAAGTCAATATGCGTTTAGATGCCAATTTTGAGAAAACGAATAAAACGTTTACTTCTGTCTTAGAACGATTGAGTAAAATCGATGAAGCCCAGAAAAAAATCGACAGTTTAAGTGGCGACATCGTTTCTCTACAGAGCATTTTAACGGATAAAAAGAGCCGTGGTATTTTTGGCGAAGTTAATTTAAATCATATCTTGACGAACGTCTTTGGAGAACATAACGATAAGATTTTTGCCTTGCAGTATACGTTGCCAAATGGAACGATTGCGGATTCTGTCTTATTTGCACCGGAACCACTAGGTACGATTGTCATCGATTCTAAGTTCCCGTTAGAGAACTACCGTCATATGGTCGACAAAAAAATTCAACCGATTGAACGTGAGATGTACGAAAAACAATTTAAAGTTGATGTCAAGAAACACATCGATGCCATCGCAAACAAATACATAATTCCAGGCGTTACATCAGATCAAGCAATCATGTTTTTGCCAGCTGAGGCGATTTTTGCCGAGTTAAATGCATACCATGCCGATATCATTGACTACGCATATAAAAAACGTGTCTGGATTGCAAGTCCGACCACATTAATTTCTACTTTGACGGTCATTCAGATGATTTTAAAGAATATGGAACGAGATCGTTACACATCGATTATTCATCAAGAATTAAACAAACTTGGTCTAGAATTTGCCCGTTACAAAGCGAGATGGGATCATTTATCGAAAAGTATTCAAGCAGTCAACAAAGATATCGAAAGTGTCAACATTACCACCGATAAAATCACGAAAAAATTCGATGCTATCAACAGTGTAAAAGTAGAAGAATTCGAAACGGATAATATGGAAAACGAAAAAAAATTAGAAGAGTAGAAAATCTTCTAATTTTTTTCATATACTGTAATAAACAAAATGTGTATAAAAAGATATGGTGGTGCCAAAATATAAATGACACTTATAAGCGTTTTATTATATATTTTAGGCGTATGTCTATGTGTATATGGACTTTCCTATTTTATCATCTATTTGAATCTCTTGACAGTAGGATTTTCATTGCTGGACTACCTATGCTACATGATAAAATCCGTACCATTTCATCTGTTGCTAATTGGACTCGGCATGATTTCATGGATAATATGGAGAAAGAGGGGATAACTATGTTGTATGTATACGATATATTACTGAATTTTACGGATGTGCATACGTATTTAAACTTTTTTGAATGGGAAAATAAAAAAGAATTAACACACGTCAAAAAAATACCCTTACTGAAAATACCAAATTACCAGTTGAAAGAAATTTATGAAAATAGAATCCAGTTACAGGATGCTATCTGGGCCAAATTACAAGGCAAAGCAAAAGCATCCGGCAAGAAAAATTTAACGACCTTCTTGCTGACTGATGGAATGAAAGTTTTTGCCGTTGCCTTTAACAGCAAATCCGTATTAGAAATGAGAAGTGAACTTTTAGCAGACGATGAAGATGACATCGTCCAACTAGGAGACGATTTACCTTTTACCAAGTTAGAATATCGAATATTAAGTAAAACTTATCAAAAACGATTTTGTACAAGAAAAGAAATGACAATCAAAACCTATTTAAAATCCGAATTTTTAAAAGCCTATCAAAAAGAAGACAAAAATAAACTTATGTATTTATACAAAGATTACTTTAACCAAAACGAAACCGATATCAAAACGATGTACGAATCATTGACTTCTTCCTTAGAACAAATTGATTCCAAACATAAAAAGTTATATGACCTATTGCAATTAGTAAAAAAATAAAGACTGCCAAAGGCAGTCTTTATTCATCTCCATAATCAATTTGCATTGCTTTCTTAACTTGCTTCATCGTCTGTTTTGCTTTTTCTCTTGCGCGTTTCGTGCCTTCCTCTAAAATCTTATCTACTTCTTCTGGATGAGATTCATAATAAGAACGCTTTTCCCGGAACGGTTGTAAGTATTGATTGATGGCTGCAGCAAGTTCTCGTTTACATGCGACACATCCTCGTTTACCTTGTTTACATTCTTCACAAACGGTAGATAAATGTTCTTCATTAAACAGTTTATGATAATAGTAAACCATACAGACATCTGGATTGGCAGGATCATCTTTGCGAATCTTGTTCGGGTCTGTAATCGCACTCATCACTTTTCGATTTACTTCCTCAGGAGTATCTGCAAAGTAGATGGCATTACCCAAACTTTTGCCCATTTTTTCGTTTCCATCGAGTCCCTTAATTCTCTTATTTTCACTTAAATATGCTTCTGGCTCTTTTAATGTCTCTCCATAGATAGAATTAAACTTCCGAACAATCTCACGACATTGTTCCAAAAGGGGAAGTTGATCTTCTCCAACAGGAACGAGTTCTCCCATGAATGCCGTAATATCTGCAGCTTGACTAACTGGGTATCCCAAAAAGCCATAAGTAACAGACTCACCACTTTCCCCAAAAAGTGCCTTTTTCTGCGCAACTTCCGTCTTTACGGTCGGATTGCGGAATAATCTAGAAACGGTAACTAAATTAGAATAAAAAACAGTCAACTCCGCAATTTCAGGAATTCTAGATTGTACAAAGATTGTCGCTTTCTTTGGATCAATTCCCATCGAAAGCAAATCCATCGTAACTTCTCTTGTATTGATACGAACTTTTTCCGGATCATGAAAATTATCAGTTAAAGCTTGCACATCTGCAATTTCAAAGTAAGATTCATAATCATTTTGTAACAGTGCCCAATTTCTAGTTGCCCCAAAATAATGTCCGATGTGTAACTTTCCAGTCGGTCTAATTCCTGTCAAAATGATTTTTTTCATGTTTCCTTCACCTCGTAATTAATTTTACACGTATTATTGACAAAGCGCAAGTAAATCGTTATAATTAAACCTAATAAAAACGTTGAAAAAGACGATGATTTCATAAAATGGATAGAGAGTTCGTGGCTGGTGGAAACGAATCATTCAGAAATCGGAGAACACTTTGGAGTTGCTTGAAGAAATCAGTAGACCAAGCCGGGAAATACCGTTATCCAAAAATGAGAGGTTGCAAAAGAGTATCGTTTGCAACAATCAGGGTGGTACCGCGGATTAAACAGAAATTCGTCCCTAGTGGATAGAGTTTCTGTTTTTTTGTTTCCAAAAAAGATGATTAGGAGGAATGTTTATGCAATTAGATGTAAAAGAAATTTATCAAGATACAGACAAGTACATGGATCAAGAAGTAACTGTCTCTGGATGGATTCGAAATCATAGAAAACAAAAAGAGTTCGGGTTTATCGATTTTTCAGACGGTACTTGTTTTGAACATTTACAATTGGTGTACGACCACGAATTAAAAGATTTTGAAGAAATTCAAAAATATCGTAACGGCAGTGCCATCACAGTAACAGGAACGTTGATTGCTTCTCAAGGTGCCGGTCAAAAATTTGAAGTTAAGGTCAGTCAAATCCAATTAGAAGGAGATTGCCCAGAAGATTACCCAATGCAGCCGAAAAGACACTCATCTGAATTTTTAAGAGAGCAAGCCTACTTACGTCCCAGAACGAATTTATTCCAAGCAATCTTTAGAGTGCGTAGTGTAACAGCTATGGCCATCCATACTTATTTCCAAGATCATGGTTACGTGTATTTTCACGCCCCATTATTTACAGCATCTGATTGTGAAGGTGCCGGTGAAATGTTCCATGTTACAACGCAAAATTTGGATACGATTGCAAAAAACAAAAAGAACGATCCAGAAAAAGAATTATTCGGTCGCAGTGTAGGCCTTACTGTTTCTGGACAATTAGAAGCCGAAACGTTTGCTACAGCATTTAAAAAGACATACACATTTGGGCCTACGTTCCGGGCCGAAAACTCCAATACTAAATTTCATGCCAACGAATTTTGGATGATTGAACCAGAAGTCGCATTTTGTGATTTGAAAGGCATTATGGACATCGAAGAAGAATGTTTAAAATACATCATCTCTTACGTCCTAGAACACGCCAAATCAGAGATGGAATTTTTAGATAAATTTGTAGAAAAAGGTCTAATCGATAAATTAACGAAATTGGTAAACAGTAAATTTACAAGAATTACCCATGAAGATGTAATCACACTGTTAAAAGAGGCTGAGAAGAATGGCACCCAATGGGAATTTAAACCAGAATATGGCGAAGATATTGCCAAGGAGCATGAGAAGTATATTACAGAATATTTTAATGGTCCAGTATTCATTACGGATTGGCCAAAAGACATCAAGTCATTTTATATGAAACAAAATGCTGATGGCAAAACCGTTGCCGCAGTCGATCTAGAAGTACCGGGGGTAGGAGAATTGATGGGCGGATCTCAAAGAGAAGAAGACTATGACAAACTATACACCCGTATGAAAGAATTGAAAATGGAACCAAAAGATTACGAATGGTACTTGAATTTAAGAAAGTACGGAACATGCGTCCACAGCGGCTTTGGAATCGGTTTTGAAAGATTATTAATGTACTTAACAGGAGTCGATAACATCCGCGATGTCATTCCGTATCCAAGAACTCCAGGAAACTGTGAATACTAGAAGAAAACTGGCATAAGCCGGTTTTTTATGATTTTCCATAATTTGGTATATTTTAAGTGCTGAATTCCCATACTATAAACGGAGGATATTATGAAAAAGATAATTATTATAGGATTGGGAATTTTATTATTTACTGGTTGCGATGACGTAATGAACACACCAACCAAACGAGTAGAAGAATTTTTAGGAAAATATCAAACAATGGATAGTGAAGTCATCAATGATTTGGAATCGGTTTTAGATGATAATCCATATTTAAATGACGAATCTAAAAAAGAATATGAAAAAGCTCTAAAGAGACAGTATCAGAACTTAAGTTATAAGGTGAAAGATGAAATATTCAACGGCAGCAATGCAACCGTCGAAGTCGAAATCGAAGTTTACAACTATAAAAAGGTAAATGACGATGGCGATAGTTATGTACTAGAACATCAAGATGAATTTCTAAACGAAGATGGTACTCTGAATGAAGAAAAAGCAACTGCTTACAAAATCGAACAGATGAATAAAACAAGTGAAAAAGTAAAATACACGATTACATTTTCTTGTACAAAAGAAGGAAATACTTGGAAATTAGACCCGATTACGGAAACAACTCGACAAAAAATACACGGATTGTATTAAAAAACGCAAAAAACAAGCATATACTTTGTTAGGTGATTGAATGAAAAAGTATATCCTTGTTTTTTTTATGGTTCTGATTTTAGGTTTGATATCTTCGATACATCCAGTTTACGCTTTAAACGATACAGCATCTTCCAGCATTGTCATGGACATCTCATCCGGTCGCATCCTGTATGAAAAAAATAGCCATTCACAACGTCTAATCGCATCGACTACAAAGATTATGACCTGTATCTTAGCAATTGAAAATGGTAATTTAGACGATACGGTTCAAGTTGGCGAAGAGGTTCTAAAAATGTACGGCTCCAACATTTACTTGGAGTTAGGTGAAAAGATGACACTAAAAGATCTCTTATATGGAATGATGTTACGAAGTGGAAACGACGCTGCTACAGTAATTGCTACTTATATTGGCAAAGATCAAGAGACATTTGTTGAAATGATGAATCAAAAAGCAAAAGAAATTGGAATGCGGGACACCATTTTTAGAAATCCAACTGGATTAGATGATTATGAGGAAAACTACTCGACCGCGTATGACATGGCTCTGCTTTCAAAATATGCCTACCAAAACGAAACATATCGCGAAATTGTAGGTACGGAAAAGTATCGTGTCGAAGGTGAAAAACTATACATTTGGAACAATCGTAACGAATTACTAAAAACGTATGATTATGCCACAGGCGGAAAGACCGGTTATACACCACGAGCAGGTCATACACTAGTAACTACTGCATCTTACAACGGATTAGATCTTACAGCAGTAACATTAAATGATGGCAATATGTACTTGAATCAAGAAGAAATGTACGATTATGCGTTTTCCAATTATGAACGAATCACAATTTTAGATAAAGACCACTTCGAAGTATCCGATAATTATTATCAAGATAAAATTTATATCAAAAACTCATTTCAATATCCTCTAACGAAAGAAGAACAAGAAGAGATAACTACCTTATTAAGTTTAACGAAAAAGACAAAATTAAAAGATGGTGACGAAGTAGGCAAGGTCGAAGTATATTTAAATGACGAAAAGATTCACGAAGAACCGGTATTTGTAGAAATTAAAAAGAAAAGAACATTTTGGGATTTTTTAAAAGATTTATTTTAATTGCTAAATTACTAAAATCCGAGTATAATATCGCTAGGTGATACAAATGGAACGGTTACAAAAAGTAATAGCAGAGGCAGGAGTTGCTTCTAGACGAAAAGCAGAAGAACTGATACGAGCAGGAAAAGTAAAAGTAAACGGTGTCGTAGTAACGCAATTAGGAACTAAGGTAACTGGAAAAGAAACCATTATGGTCGATGGAAAAGTTTTAAACAAAGAAGAAAAGGTGTACTTTTTATTGAATAAACCACGTTCTGTTGTGACGACGACACGCGATGATAAACATCGTAAGACGGTAGTCGACTTAATTGATACGGATGCTAGAATTTACCCAGTCGGTAGACTAGATTACGATACAACAGGAGCCTTACTTTTAACGAATGATGGCGAATTTGCCAACTTGATGATGCATCCCAAAAATCAAATTGAAAAGGTTTATGTTGCCAAGGTAAAAGGAATTGCTAAGGCAGAACACATCATCCCACTATCAGAAGGAGTTGTGATCGATGGCAAAAAGACTGCCCCTGCAAAAGTAAAATTGCGTAAAGTAAATCGTGATAGCAACACATCGATGGTAGAAATTACCATTCACGAAGGTAGAAACCATGAAGTAAAAAAGATGTTTGCAAAGGTTGGCTTAGAAGTAATTAAACTAAAAAGAGAGCGAATTGCATTCTTAAACTTGAAAGGATTAGAGTCAGGAGAGTATCGTAGATTGACACCGAAAGAGTTAAAAGAACTATACTTCTTGACACACCCCGAAAAATATCAAAAAGAAAAACACTAGTTTCGACTAGTGTTTTATTCTTCTGTAATGGCACCTACAGGACAACTTTCTTTTGCATCCTGTGCATTAGCAACATCACTTTCTGGAACTGTATCTACTTTTGCAACTGCATGTCCATCGTCGCCAATTTCAAAAACATTTGGGCAAATTGCTTGGCATGCACCACAACCGATACAAGTATCTTGATTTACTTTTACTTTCATAATTTCCCTCCATAAATATTATAAATCAAAATGTACAAAATACCAATAAATAAATGAAACTCTATTTTTTTTTGTGTCAAGTTATGGTATGATAATAACAGAAAGTAAGGATGTGAGACCATGGCAAGTAGAATGGATCGCTATAACAAACCACAAGAACCAGAATCAAAGTCTCGTATCGCTAGACATCATTCTTTATATGATGACTTTAGTCAAAATGCACGATATACAGAATATACAAACGTCGACAATGGTATTCCAATTGATTTGAGTGGAATCAAAAAGGAACCGAAAAATAGAGAGGATTATCAACGCAACAAAGATGTAGAAATGCTCTTGGACCGTGTTACAGATAATGCCGATTCCCTGTCATCTATCCTAAACCAAGAACCAAATAAGGTTTATGATATCAATAGTGTTTTGGCAGAAGCAAAGAAAAATCGTGGTCAAACAGATGACTTAGAGCAAAAACGAAAACTACGAAATGAAAGTCTAAATATTTTGACGAGCATTGATAAAAGAGAAGAGGAAGAACGGAAGAAACCTCCAAAACGGAAAGAAGATTCTGGACTAGATGAAGAAGAGAGCAAGAATTTAGAAGAGTTAATTCATACAATTTACGATGCAGCTATGACGCAAAAAATTAAGATGGAAGAAGAAAAAGCAAGCGAACCAGATCAAGAAACAGAAGATTCTCAACAAGAAAAGGCATCTGCTGATAAAGAAGAACATACACCAGTAATCGGAGATAAACAGGATGCCTCTTTATTAAGTGATTTAATGCCTAGTAGCAATACGGAAACAGTGTTAACAGGGGAAATCAGTAAAGAAGTAATCGAGGAAATGTCGAAAACTGAATCGACGGAAGAGAAGACTGAACAAACGACGGATACGAGATTCAAAGATAAAAATGTCGACCAGTCCTTTTATACACGTTCGATGGATTTAAGTGATGCCGATTTTACCGAAGAAGACGATTCTTTTGTAGAGAAAAAAAGTTCTGTTTGGCTATTTATAAAAATACTTCTTGTCATTATATTAGTAGTAGGCATTGGTATTTTAATCTTTATTTTAATTAATCAATTGTAATTGGAAATCAAACAAAAAATAAGATAAACAAACATATAATAAAGTGGTGATGATATGTGAAACGCTCCACTTTTTTTGTTGTTACGATGGTAATGATTATTGCAATGACCGTGGGTTACCTGTATTGGATTAGCACAAGAGTTTGGCCCGGCGTTGAAAGAAGGGCAGTTCAAGAAGTGGAGAATATCATTTCAAAAATGGTAAATGCATTGGCAACCGAAGAAGAATATGATGTTGAAAAATTATATATTGTAGAAAAAAATGCCAACGATGAAATTATTATGATTGACTTTGATCAAAGTGAAGTAAATAGGGTATTGGAAAGAATTACTGCGAATTTAGGAACTTATTTAGTAGCACTCGAAAAAGGAAACATGGAGGAACTTGAGAAACATAACATCTATTTTACGAGTATTATTAAAAATCAAGATGATGACATCTATCAATACTACTTACGAATGGGTAACGTAACTGGAAATTTATTTTTAGAAAACCTTGGTGCCAAAGTCCCATTGCGAATTAATTTTATCGGAAATATTAACAGTAGCATCGATTTTGAAACAGAGGAATACGGAATTAACAATATTATAACTAAACTGTTCTTAAAGTTGGAATTAAATGTCTCCGTTATTTTACCAATGTCAGTAAAACAAAGCACAGTATCAACAGAAATTCCAATCGCGATAAAAATGGTACAGGGTTTAATTCCGGATTACTACCAAAATTTACCAAATAGTGTTACTGCATCAAAAGAATTGAACATTGACGAGTATCGTGATAAAATAAATATAGAGTAGAAGAGAGTAAAGGACATGATAAGATGAAAAAAGTGACATTAAATGGTAAAATTTACCAATTAATCGAAAACAAAAGTAATTGCTTTAATGAGGAAGATGTAATTCCTAAGTTTACAGAATATTTTGATACATTCGACTACGTACTAGGAGATTACTCATATGGTAAATTGAGATTAAAAGGTTTCTATGATTCTACGAGTAACAAAAAAACCAAAATCAATGACGTATCTCGTTGGAAAGAATACGTAAAGAGTTATTGTGCTTACGACTGCAACTATTTTTTACTAAAAAAAGAAAAATAAGTGGTTGAAATCTGATAATTATATGGTACAATTATATATAAGAAGAATAGAAGAGGAGGATCTTTTTTATGAATGATAAAAAAATGATGTCTATTGTTTTACAAGATGGAACCATCGATGAAGTGGAAGTATTATTGACGTTCGAGTTGGTTGATTTAAAAAAACAATATATTGTATATACAAAAAATGAAGTAGATGAAAATGGTAATGTTACGATTTATATTTCAACAGTAACTGGTAGCGATGATAATGTTCATTTAACGAATATTGAAACAGAAGAAGAATGGACTAGAATTAAAGAAGTATTAAGAGAATTATCAAAAGCATAAAGATATATGATAGAAAGTGAGGCCGTTTGATATGAGTAATGTAGCAGAAAGATTGAGTACAAATGGAACTGTTGTAGATTTTAGACATGCTGACAAGGTTTATGGAGATGGGACTCGATTAATTAAATTGTCCCCAACGTCTATGAGTGGAGTAAAAGCAAATATAATAGATTTAAGAAATGCATTTCAAGCTATGCAACAAAATGCACCCGCTCCAGCTCAATCAAATGTACAACCAGAAACCACATCAACACCAGTTGAACAAGCTACGGTCGCTGAAAATACGCAAAGTGCTAGTCAAAAATTATCTAAAATCGTTCCGCTAAATTTTTCGAGAGCAACTGCCGATGAAGATTATCATCGTGGGGTAAGACTTGGAAGTGCCGGCAAACAAAATATTAAGAGCCATTTGGTTGTTTCTGATACTGTAATGATGCAAACACCAGTAGAAACTGCTGTTACCACAACACCGGAAGAAGCTAATTTGCGTCACGAAGAAACGCCAGTCGACAATGCTAATATACCACCAGAGGAAAAACCGGTAGAAGCAACTGATGAAAGCAAAGAAATGTTAAATAAATTACATACTAGTACAGAAAATTTAATATCAGTCAATAATCAAAAACAAGCTAATCAAGCTATTCGTGATCAAGCCAAAGCAACAAATGATGAAGCAATTAGAACTGCCGAGATGGCTGCTGCGGATTTAGAAGAAGCAAGAAAGAAAGAAGAACTTGCTAAACAGGCAGAGAAAGTTGCAAAACAAGAAAATAAAAATTTAACAGTTCAAGTTGGAGTGATGATTTCAACGATTTCTAATGCAACGAGAGCAACTGAAGTGAAAGCAGCTGAGTTACAACAGGAAGCTCGTCACTTAGATGATGATACAAAACAACAAAATGCTAAAGCCGCAGCAGATAAAGATGCCACAGCAGTGGCTTTACAAAGTGCTGAAGCACACAATAAAGTAGCAGATGAATATAGTACAAAAAATATGGAGATCAGAAAACAATTAGATGAAGCAAAAGCACGTATCCAGGCTGGAAACATTCAATTACAACCTGTTGATATGGATAAAATAGAAGCAGAGCAGGGTAATTTATTTGCTATGAATGATAATAATTACGATAATGATTATTCTAATGAAGATAATTATTCGTTTATTAGAAAAGCAGCCTAATGGTTGCTTTTTTTGCATTTTTTTTATCTATGA
>OMFY01000466.1_pt1 | contig 23670 bp, 20 predicted proteins | sample 1645701 | NCBI WGS metagenome assembly OMFY01 (sample SAMEA103958111, study PRJEB25191) | human gut metagenome | biome: human-associated habitat [ENVO:00009003]; feature: intestine environment [ENVO:2100002]; material: feces | place: Germany | collected 2013/2015
CGGTGCTGGCATACCCCGTTTCGTCGGTGGTATAGTCGCCCACGACATTCCCGTCCGAATCCTGAACGCGGAACGTCCAGCCGCCGAGCTGATTGCCAGTGTTCGTCGTCTTACAGAAAACCAGAATGCCAAATTGTTCGTTGGTGTATTCGACTTCGGACTGTGTACCGGCAGTAATCGTAACCTGCTTTTCGACAACAGCATCGTAAGTCCAGTATGTTTCATCTCTGTCGTGAATCTCAACGACGTAATACGTGCCGGGTTCGAGCTTACTGGATGCTGCATAGCCGTCCTCACCGGTTGTAATGGTTTCTACCAGCTCCCGGTCTGCATCCAAAATCTGGAAATTCCATCCTTCGGGGCTTCCGTCAACGGCATTCTTTTTTACGCGAAGATCGCCATTGTGGGTATTGCTGAAGGTCACAGATACCGTCGCATTCGCTTTGACGGTGATGGCCTTGACAGAAGAATCACAGACCCAGTAGGGATCATCCACCGCAATTTCCTTTGCATACAGCTTCTGGGGAGACAAGCCATCTATCACAATGGTGCCGTCTTTGCCTGTTGTAAAGGGGGAACCTTCGATTGGTTGCGTGCAGGCGACATCCGTATAGATCCCAATCTGCCAGCCGGAGAGGTTCTTTCCTGTATTGGTCTGCTTGATCAGTCTGACGGAACCGGGTTCCAGAGAGTTATGGAAGCTGACAGAGGCGGTGGTACCGTAGGTAATCGTCACCTTTTGGGGGTTGTCGCTTGCACAGCTGTACATTGCCTCAATATCATCGTCACGGTGTCCAAGCTCCTTGACATAGTAGGTGCCGATTTCCAGACCGGTAACGGAGATGGCACCCTTGGAATCCGTTGTATGGGGGCCGGACACCAATGTGGTGCAACCGGAATCGGAGTAGATTCCAAATTCCCAGCCTGCCAGATTCAGCCCGTCGCTGGTCGTTTTGGTCAGACTGAAGTTTCCGGTTTTGATCTTATTGATGAAGGTAACAGAGGCTGCTGCACCCCCGGCGATGGTTACTTTCTGCGGATTGGTGCCGGAACACACATACTTCTCGTTTACAGAGGAATCCGTGTGGCCGATTTCTTTCACATAGTAGGTACCCGGGGTGATGCCGTCGACCGAAATGCTGCCGTTGGCATCCGTTGTATGAGGGCCGGAAACCAGAGTCGTGCAGCCGGAATCGGAATAAATGCCAAATCGCCAGCCGGAAAGATTCGACCCGTCATCCGTTTTCTTTGTCAAAGCCAGCCTGCCGGTATTGAGCTTGTTCACGAAGCTGACAGATGCCGTGCTGCCGTTGATAATCGTAACCTTCTGAGGATTTGTGCTGGAGCATACGTACAGGCCCTCAATACCGGAATTGGTATGCCCCAATTCTTTGACATAATAGGTGCCAGCGGTAAGACCGGTAACGGAGATCCTGCCGCTGGAATCTGTCGTGTGAGGGCCGGAAACGAGGCTGGTGCAGGCGGAGTTGGAATAGATCCCAAACTTCCATCCGGATAAGTTCTTACCATCTTCCGTGGTTTTCGTCAGGCTCAGATTGCCAATCGCCTGACCTTTTAATTTGAAATAGGCGTTCAGCGTACCGGACTCAGGACGGTACAGGTTGATCGTTGTCTGGTAAGAGGAGCCGGACATGTACCAAAGAGAATAGGCCGAGTTTTCAGCAGAAGGAATCGTCTTCGTCGCTTTGAAGACAGTAGACTCGGAGATGGTGCCAGTCTGGGAGATATAAAGTGTGTTGCCGGATTTACGGAACTCTGCGCCATTGCCGTTCGTGAAGCTGAACCCGGACAGAACTCCATTGGAGTCATAGACACTGGTTTCATCTCCGGTCAGCGTAATGGTGGGTGCGGAGCTGCTGGAGCTGGAGGTGAAGCTCGGAATCTTCAGGGCAGCCTGAACGCAGCTGACCAGAGTGTTATAGTTCGGAGCAAAGTAAGATACGGAGGCAGCACCGGCGTTGTAGAAAATGTTGCCTGCAGTTCCGCTTTCGTTGGCAGAATTCAGGACGAATGTTTCCGGATCCCGGAGGCCGCACACAATTTCGTAAATGAGGAACTGCGTTGCGATTCTGAGCGGGACGTTGGGATTGTCGTCTTTGTACGTCGTGGTGACGCTGATGGAGTGATCCCACATTTCGTCGCTGTAAAGAAGAATCAGACCAATGGCCTTTCGCCTTGCTTCCGGCAGGGAATACCATGCGGTTGCACCGGCGGTGCTGCCGCTGCCGGTAAGTGTGACATCCCGGTCGACAGAGTTGCCGGATGTACTTGCGGCATAGTTTTTGTAAGGCTCAATACAGTACAGCGGATCGTCTGCATAGGCAATGTTATTGTACCGGGCGAAATGCCAGCCCAGATTTTTGATATATGCCGTTTTCGCGGAACCGGTTCCGTTGGGCTTATAAGTAACCGAGACCTGACTGTTCAGCACCGTTGTGTAGTTGCCGTGGTCGGCATAGTCAAACAGCAGGACGCCTGCAGATGTGCTGGCGGTTGTCGCAATCCCGTATTCATTGTCAGGCTGGGAATCAGGTGCGCCTGCGGAGCTGCCTTCTGTTTCTTCAGAAGGATCTGACTGAGGGGGTGTGGTCGTGGGGGATTCGGTGGATGCAGTTGTTTCCGTGGCTTCCGGTTCTGTGGGGGTACTTTCATCATTGTCGGCTGCATAAACCGACGGGATGAGGCTTAGCACCAGCACAAATACCAGCAGCAACGAAAGCAGCCGCTGACAAGGTGTTTTCATGTGGTTGTCATCCTTTCTCAAGTTGGGGTAGAAAAAGGCCCCAGTCCAAAGAACTGAGGCATTGACTTCAAATGTGGAATTGGTGTCACTGCCTGAGTGACTGCCTTGGCTTGGCGGGCCGGCTTTTCCGCTGAGCGTTCTGTCAGAATCAGTCTGGTGTACGGGCTTTATCTGCGGGAATTCAGGACCCTCTTCACGGAAGGCTGAGGCGCCTGCGGTCGTTTCGGAATCAGTCTGGGATACCGGCAGACGGCCAAAACCAGTATTACGGCAGCGGATAGAGCAGCAATCGCTTTTTTACATGTACATTTCCTCCTGCTTGCATGATCTAATCAAAATTGCAGGGAATTGCAGTGCTCAGTGTGCGAGCTGATAATACCCGCGTACAGCTTCATCAACACACCGGTCAAGAATTTCAAAAAATCTGGTTTTGGTCATCTGAGCATCAAGCCAGTGCGTCGCACGATAGTTATAGCAGCTGAAGTTTTCGTTGACGGAATGACTGCCCAGAACGCTGCGCAGATTCATCTCGTTGGAACGATCTGCCAGCATGGCTTTCTCTCCGTCCAGAGGCCGTGCGAGGTAAAAAACCATCAGCGGATGCAGCTCCGAGAAGCTGATCTGGAGGTAAAAGTCACGGTAGGTCGTCATGAGCGAGGTTTCATCCTCGGCAGCAACATCCAGCAAGCTGTAAATCATTTTCCGGGTATTATCAGACAGCTCCTTTCGGCGAACCAATTCCTCTTTCGGCAGTTCGCATTGGGTCATAAGGATACCTTCTTTCAGAGTTATTTGGGAATGGTGACATAGGTGATATTTCCCCAAACAGTCTTCTGCTCCATATCGACACCTGCGATTTTCACGACTACGCGGGCGCCCTTGGGCGGCCTTGCGCGATATGGGAACCTACATCTGCATTCAGCACCCATATCCAGACGCACGAAGATACCGGTGCTGTCCGTCAGCGTAACGGTACCGGCATAGTTGCTGTTCACCTCGATTTTTTCGAGAGCTTTATCCACAGGATTGGCAGCAACTTGTTTTACGGAAGCAGCTACACGGATGTCATCCGGGTCATCCCGATTGAGTTGGGTGACTTTCACCAGTACCCGGTCGCCGGGTTCATAGTAGCCCATGGCATCGGTAAGCCGTACATAGCTCAGCTCCCGCAAGGGAATGTAAACGTCGATACCAAACAGATCCACGAAAATGCCATATGGAATGACGGACATGACTCTCGCTTCGCAGCAGAGTCCTTCGTAGATCCGGTATGTGCCGTCACGGGTCTGATTCAGGTAGTAATGCCGGCGCTTCGTGGCCATAGCATCCTTCCGGCTGCCGACTGCCAGACCGGTATTGCGGTCAATGCCTTTGACAACATAATCGATTTCAGATCCGAGTCGCTTGGTAAGCAGGTAATGGTAGACTTCATAGGGATCCTGTCCCCGTAAATCCTTGGGCAGATCGACGATCATGGAAGCCATAATGATGACCTTATAATCGCCGTGGAAAATCACGGCGCGGGGTTCCCCCAAGCCAGAGTGCTTTTCAACGCCCTGAATCTTATCGGTAAGGTAGCGGCCGGTTTTCAGAGACTCGACCAGATCCAGAAACTTATCTCTGGCCTTATCGATCTCAGTTTGGATGCCGAGCGCGTCATCAATCGCCAAAACTTCCATATTGGGCATGGGAACATTGAGCCGTTGCCTTGCCTGCCGGGGAGATATGGTGGAATGAGGAGCTTCGTTGCTGCCTTCGGGATTTCCGGCGATCTCGCCGGTGGATGCTTGATGCCGGGGCGGAACTTTCAGGACAGAATCGGTCTGGGACGGTTCACTGTTTGGGGTTACGGGCATATCGTCGGGCGGTAGGCTGTTTTCGGTTGTGGACATAGGTTTTCCTCCTTTTGATAAATTAAAACTCGACGGGTGGCGTATCAGAGCGACTGAGTTTCCTGCCGCGTGACTCCCGTTGTGGCTTTTTGTCCGGCTCATTTTCAGAACCGGTCTGGGGTGTGGGCGCATAACTGGTTCTCGGGCAGTAATCCATGATGGAAGCCCGGACCATTTCCTTGGACATGGGATGGCGGGTATAGTCAAACTTGTTCAGCAGCAGTAGATTCTGACCGCGGATAATGACCAGCATTTGTTCATGCGGAAGCCGAAGAACTTCATCCGGGGTGAGAAGCTTGCGCTTCCCCTGACCCTGTGTTTCCCGGTACTGGGGAATCACCTGCGTGACGGCAACGGTTTTCTTCACGGTCATGGTAGAATCCACAACGATGCACATTTCGCCGCTGCGGTCAGATATGTAATCCGCAGTGACGTCATCCGTACAGCCGAGCATAAGCTGGATGTCGCAGTTGCCGATGATTTCGGACCAAAGGTTGTTGGGATACCGGTTCTGAAGCTGACCAAGGCTCTGAACGGCGAGCATGACCCGAATATCCCGGGAGCGGATGACGCTCAGGGAACGGCAGAAATCTGAGCCGTCCGGTGCGCCGCCGATCCGGCCGATGTTGTTGAACTCGTCCAGAATCAGATTCACGGGTACAGGACACCGTCCGCCGGGGGAAAGGTCTGCAAAGCGGGTTAGCTTGATAAACAGGAATGAAAAGAAAAGCGAGGAAAGGAATGCCATGGATGTTTCCTGATCGCTGAGAATGATGTAGTAGGCGCATTTGTGACTGCCCGGTGCGGTAAGGTCAATGTCGGAGAAAGAGACAAGCTGCTTCACAGCTTCGTTCTGGAGTACCTGCAATCTGGTACCCAGACCGAGAATGATGCCGGATTTGACCGTATCACTGGACTGGGAAAACAGATTGAAAGGCGCCCGGGCCGGATGATCCGGCGGCAGTTTCTCGAACATGATGGTCAGCGTTTTCTCGGAATTGTGGGTCAGCAGCTGGTAGACATAGGCCAGATTCTTCCGCTCCGGCGGGAGCGTCTTGTCCAAATCGGTGTAGAGAACCAGCGCTTTCAGCAGGTTCGCCTCGCCGTTATCCCAGAAATGATCGCTTTTGCCGTTGCTTGTGTTGCCGATAATGACGTTTGTGAGGACCTGAGCCATCATGGTGTTTCCGTTCAGGTCGGACATGCAGTTCCATGAGTCACCGTGCAGGGGGTCAACCAAGTTCAGCACCTTGACCTCATACCCGTTTTTTCGGAATAGCTCGGAAGTATCGCTGTACATCTCTGATTTCGGATCCGCAATCAGAGCGGACTCGCCTCGGCGTATGATGGAAAAGAGTGCATTGCGAATGACGGCTCTGGACTTCATGGTGCCGGATGCGCCGAAGATGGCGCAGTGACGGTTGAGGCGGGTGTTCTCCGGCAAACATACCAGCTGGCCTTTTCGCTCACCAAGAATCATACCGGTAGCCCTTTCCGGTGTGGATAGTTCCAAAACGGATTTCAGTTCCTTCTCTGTCATCCAATCCGCGGTACCGTAAGTGCCGGCCTTGCTCTTGGTGAAGCCCCGGTCGTCATACTGGTTTTGGGAGAACTTCTCGTGAACCTTTACATAGATCACAATACCGGCTCCGATGACCACGATCAGGAAGATCGCTTTGACGCCGTTCCAACTGAAGGCATTCAGAAGGCACACAGCCGGATTCCAGTCTGGGGCAGCAATCTGTGTTTGCCCCCACATACCGCCGGACTCCATCCAGATAGTATAGTTGGTAAACACCTGCCCCAGCAGACCGCCAAGATAGAAAAGCGCCCCGCATCCGAGGATGGAGGCGACTATAATTGCGGCCTTGCGCTGTTTTTCATTCATCTGCATCACCGCCTTTCGGGCAGAGGGCATCTTCTACCATATCCATTATTACCGTCTTAATGCTGACTTTCGGCCCAACGACATTCCGGACAAAAGCGGTTTGTTCCGGGAAACAGATAACGGCTGTTTCCCGTTCGATTCCTTTTGTCCCATCTATGAAATGATTCAATCGGGTGATGTCGCTGTCCAGAAATGAAAACAAATAAATGCCGTTCTCACGGGCGTCATACTCGAAAACGCCTTTACCATAGGATCTGTCATTCGGATCGAACAGAAGATCCAGCAATGTTTCATTCCAGTCTGGGGTGGTCAGTATTTTCAGAAGGCGCACGCCGAATCCATTCAGAGGGATGAAATGGAGATGGTCGTAGATGACGGTAAACTCTGTTTCAGCCCGTTTGGTCTTCCATAGGGTACGCAAGGTTATTTCAGCGATTTCGTACCCTGTACCCAAAAGAATAGCCGACTGTACATCATCCACATCTGCATTCATGCGTGCAATCTCCGTAAGGTGGAGCCTGACCTTTGCCTCGCCTCTGCCATTCCAGTTCATCAGGTAGTCACGGCTGTTGTACACGGCGTAACATCCGCCGGGGCAGAACAGAGCCCCTGTTATTCTGGAGAAGCTGGTTTTGTTGACATCATCATCGCCCACATACTTGAGTTCTTTGCTGATATAGAACGAAGGCGCATCCGTAACGACCTTGCGGATTGTGACCATTTGAAGCTGGGGCAGCCTATAGGGGCAGGTCTCAAATCCGGCCAGATTGATTAGGGCAGCGGATTCGGCCACCCGATGGAAACGATCCAACCGTTTGGCCTCACCGGCATGATTATGGCGAAGGTAATTCTGGGTATAGTAAAGGGCGGCATTGGGATTGACGATTTCAAGGATATTCTGCCCTCCCTTGGATAAGCGGACAGATTTGCTTTTGCCTTTGCCTGTAATCAGAAGAAGGCGGCAAATAATCTTGTCGGCATGGCCGGGGATGCGATACTCCTGCCGTTGGGAATGTTTGTGGATCAATTTGCGCCACACCTCTTTGCTTCCGAAAAGCTGCAAAGAACACAGCGGGTACTCCCCAACATAGGAAAGAAACGTGAGCAATCTGTACACATGAGAATCCTGCTTTATGGTGGTCATGTTTCCTTACCTCGAAGTGGAGCATTTTCGTCCCCATGCCTGCTCCTCTTGGCTAAATCGGATCGATTCGGAGACGGGATTTTCCTTGGGACACAGAGCTTTTTCGCATTTCGGGGCGTGTAGATAAGTCGCTGCGGGAATTTACCCCTGTTTTGGGATAGCTTTTTCTTGCCAAAAAGTGGTTTGCGCATGGAGCTTCACCCCCTCGTCCGGGAAATTCTTTTCTGCTTCATACCAACGCATAAAGTCCTGCTCAGGTACGACATAAACCTCGGTGCGTTCCGTGCTGCCCGCAGCGCTGCAGTAGTAATGCCGACAGCGCAGCGGCGCGTCATCTGTCATGACATACAGGGCTACAATGTCCGTTACGAAATTGGTTTCAATGTTGTCGTGATCCCGGTGCCTGCGCTCCGGTTCCTCCCGGTCATAGATGTGACGGTAGATGATTACACAGTCGTCAAAGCGGACGGGAGATCCCTCATTGAAAAAGCGCTGCATGGCAGGCCCCAAAAAGCCCCGGATGTATTCGACGGAGCCTTTGCCACGCTCCTTTCGGGGAAGCAGTCGGGGAATCCGGAGGGAAAACCAGCCATCCTCGGTAAAGCCAACCTCAACGGGAATTTCATCCTGCATGATGTGCTCGATGTTCTTCCTTGCATGGGGAGAACCCAGCAGAGAGGGAATCACCCGGTAACAGCCAATCAGCCTTTCCGCAAGGATTGCATTGCTGAGAGCCATTTCGTTTGCTCCCTGCTGCCGTCCGACTGTGTATGCGTACATTGCCTGAGCGGTTTCGCTATGGAGCTGGGTCAGAATGCCCAGTGCTCTGCTGGAGGTTTTCATAAAGATGGAATTTTCTTCGGGCATATTGCTTTCCTCCTAACTGGAATAAAAAGTGATTTTGGGAGCCTCACATTCGGTTTGATCGACTGTTGCGAAAAGGCACGGCGCATCCGGGAGAATCAGTTTATTCGCAAATTCCATATTCGGGACAACGAGAATGTACTTTGTATCCTCTTGAGGCTGAAGAAGTCGAACCAAATGGTCCTCGTCTTCATACAGAACCACGATTTCGTAAGCTGTTTTATCCTTCAGGAAGGAAATCTGTGCCGGGGCATCTGCTTGCCAGTGGGCTTCGGGAGCAATTTGCTCAATAAACTGGAGCAATACCCAGACGGCGGTAATCATTCGCTGCTTCGGCTCGCAGTATTGATCGACTGCCAGATATTCACCATCTTCTATAGCGGCAATCCTGCGGGCATGCTTCATGTTCTGCACAAGCCTGTTGACAGAGCGCTGCGGTCTGTAGTAGAGCAATCCGCGAATTTGCGGCCAACGCAAAGGCCCGTACTGACTGAGCCACCGTAGGATCAGGCGTTCGTCTTCCATAAGAGCCATGATTTATATTCCTCCTTGTACTTATTTTGGGCGTTATACGCATAAACGGGAAAATGCGTACAACGCCCGTTGATTATGTGGCTTCTTTCTGGCGCTTCCGTAGAATCGCTTCCAGCTCTGCCCGGTCGGTGGTAATCATTTCTTTTTCCTCCACGGAGGCTTTGATAACCACAGGAACCTTATTGTTGTTGCTGTGGATCAGAGCCTCGCCACGCTCAAACTGGGTAATGGAGCGCACCTCGGTGCGGGTCAGCTTCAGTACGTCTTTGACGTACTGAGCCTCATCCTGCTCCAGATTCAGGATGATCTTGTTCTTGGAGTTGTTGATGATGGCCCGTCCGTATTTGCCGTCATCCAGACTGAAGAAATCGCTGAGATCCTGCGTCGCTGCTATGGCGGCACCGCCATAACCACGGATGACCTTGAAGATCTCCAGACAAAACTCGGCGGCCAGTTTATTGGAAGACGCACCAATGAGCTGCCAGATCTCGTCAATCATAATGGCCTTTTTCTTGACCCGGTCAGCCTTGATATTGTCCCAGACATAATCCAGCGCAATCATCATCCCTACGGGGAGCAGCTTGCCTTTCAGCTCGGAAAGGTCCAGAACGATGTACTTGTTGGTCAGATCCACATTGGTCTGCCGGTTGAAGCTCTGAGCGGAGCCCGTCACAAAACGGCTGACGATGGCGGCGATGCGCGTGGTCATGGGATTCTCCAGCAGATGCTTATGAAGATCACCCAGAATGGGCATTTTCTTCAGCTTGGGAGGGAAGCACGTTGCGTCGGCATACAGTGAGTTGTTGTCATGGGTAATGCCAAACTCGTTGTATGTTTTGATCAGCGCTTCATCCAGCATCTGCTCCTCCTCGTTGGTCATGTCGGGAATCAGCAGGGAGAAGAAGATCATGAGCTGCTGAATTTTTCTGGCCAGCATGGAGTCCATGTCGTTGTAGTCAACCTCGTCAATCAGTTCCATTTCTGGAGAAATCGTGTGCCGGATCTCCATGACATTGATGCAGTGGGGAGAACCGGGGGCGATCTTGATAAACTCGCCGCCGATTTTGCTGCAGGCCCGCTTGAATTCATGACCCTTGATGGGGGCGATAATATAACACTGAATACCGCGCATTCGCATACGCAGGGCCAAAAGCTGGAGCGTAAAGGTCTTACCGGTGCCGCTGGTGCCGCACATGGTCAGGTTCGCGTTCTTGTTGATCTTCGTATTAAAGAGGTCAACAATGCAGAGAGAATTGTTATGCCGGTTGACGCCCAGAAGCACACCGGAATCGTCGGACATCTCGAAACTGGTGAACATATAGGTGGATGCTGCGCCGCTGGTCAGGACATTCCTCTGGGTTTTCTTTTGCAGCTTGGGGCTGATCTGGAGGAAAGGCATGACGCTGCGCAAGGCATCCTCCTGCTGGAATCGGCAATCGCTGAGGTACATATCCATGGACTTGAGCATATCGGTCATCTGCTGCTTGCGCCATAGAAGCTCGTCATAGGTTTTGGCGGAAATGGTCACGAACACCGACATGTAGAACAGATCCTCGTTGTGGTTGGCAATGCCATTTTTAATGTAATAGCCTGCCTGAATGGAGTTGGTCAGTTCCTCGTAATCGGTACTGGTGTCCTGCATACCTTTGAGCTTGGTGCGGTTTAAGCGGATGCGCTGGGCTACTTTGTCGATGGTTTTGCTTCGGTTCTCCCGGGAGAGGTGGACATCAATATCGATACCCTCACCGGCATTGATGAGGCTGGACATCCAACCACCACGCACGGTGCTGGGGTATCCGTTCCCCTTGATGTAGAGGAAGCAGTAATATCTGCCATCCATGACGATGTAGTTGTAATGGGATAAATCCAGACCTCTGGGGGCAATAAAGTGACGGACAGAGATATGCGGGATGGGGTCAATACCAATAATTTTTCCCTTAGCGGCCATGGTGTCGATGATCACCCGGTTGACGCGATCGGTGAACGGTTCATCCACGCAGGAGCGGCGATTGAAGAACATATACAAGATCTCCGCTACCGCCTGATCGGGATTTTGGGGCTGGATGATGTTATTTCCGCACTGCATGAAATAAGCGCGTGCATTTTGCTCCGCGCTGACCAACATGCTGTAGATTTTGGAATAGTCATCCGATTCACTTCTGCCGATGGCTTCATACTGGTAAATCAAAAAGAAGCGCCGAGTCAGCGCTTCTCTGGAGCCCACATCCTTAATCAGCCGGATGTAATCTTCCCCCATGGCCTTGCACTGCGCGTTGTCCTCTATGGAAAGCTCTTTTCGGATCATAGCGATGTGCTTGTCAGAGTCTGCTTTCCGGGTAATGGATTTGAACTGCAGCTTCATGGGCGATATCTTCAGCCAGCTGGCAAAGGACGATAGGATGTTGTACTGCTCCTCGGAAGACCGGAGCATAAAGTTGATGGGTTCGATTTCAAGAATTTTTACATACCGGCCATCGGTTGTTTCCACGATGCCGTTGCGGATATCCTTGACCGGGATGAAAGGCTGAACAAACTCAAGCTTTTCCGGCTTCTTTCTTCTTGCCTTTGCGCCCGGGCTTTTTGAGCTGTTTTGGGTCATACTTGTATCCGATCCTCCTGAAGTGTAATATCCGCCGGTTTTCCCAGAAAGAGAGGATATGCCCCAGATACTGGAGCAGAGAGTCTCCGCCAATTCCCATGAACGCGACCACTGCCAGCGGAATCAGGGTCACGGTCATGATGACAATGCGAATTGTAGTGGGCATCGGAATCCATTTGACTTCCGGGTAGCCCACCATGATCACGAGGGCAACGGCCTCAACCGCGTTCCGGGGTTCTACCATACCGCCCAGCAGCTTGCCGGAATCGGTGTAGTTTGCCGGGATGGCATACACGTTGCTGTATTCCTTTTCTTCCATACTGCTCACCACCGAATCACATCGCCGGTGGAGATGTATAGAATGTTCCGGACAGGAATGTAAGCCTGACTGGTTTCCTCACTGCCGACAGAAAGGATATCATCAGGTTTGGCTTTCTTGAACCGGTTGAGGAGCCGATGCTCGGCGGGGATGGTCACTTCCTCGGCGGCCTTGAGCACATGGCCGCCAATCAGATAGATTTTGAATTCCTGCAAATACATTTCTTCACCTTCCAATTCTGTAAATGTAAGCGGTGGTGTTAAAGCGTCCCAACCGCAGTGCTTCGTTGTGATCCGGGACAAAGATATCGACGCGGGCAATGTTGTTCTCGATACCGGAGCCACCCCGGTCCTCAACTGTGTACATGATGCCGTTGATCATAATTTGGGTACCGAATGGGTAGTAGCTGGACATGGCAACCATACCGACCGCGACTCTTTTGCCGCTGGCAGTAATGCCCTTGGCATTGGGGCCGCAGCACTTGGTGCAGGCACAGTAATGGGTCACATTGACTTCAAGGGAGTAAAGCGGTTCGCCATAGGCTGGACTGCTGACATCCTGCTCGAAATTAACCCCGGAAGGTCTTCGCAGAACCAGTTTGGAGTCATAGCCGGGGGTGTTGATATGGACGCCAATGCCACCCTCCGAATGCACCCATTTCCGGTTGCCGCCCTCATCGTAACCGGCGAAAATAAGAACATGGTCTGTAGTGCCGCCGTCATTCAGGAGGAAACCCAGATCACCGGGAAGAAGCTCCGCTTCGGAAATGGGAGTAGAGCTTGTGTACTGCGCCCAAGAGCCGGCCTGAATGCTGATGCCAAGGGCGGTTTTGTACACCCAGTCGGTAAACCCGGAGCAATCCAGCCCATACGGACGAATCGTTCCCGTGGAACTTGATCCGGCAGCGGTAACCAGCTTGGGAGTGTTCCATTCGTCATTCCATCCGGCTTCGCTTTTGCCGCCCCAGAAATAAGGAACCTTTCCTACCAGCGACAGAGCGGTTGTGACGATATGCTTTCTGGTGTCATTACAGCTGAGGCTGTTGACAAATGCGATCAGCTCAGCATCTGTGAGGGGAACGGACGTGCCGCTTCCCAAAGTGCCGTACAGGGTCATCTTTAAGGCATTTGCCATATTCTGAATTACCTCACCGTAGGTCAGATTGAATTGGGGGTATTGTGCTGAGGTGTCAATGCCAAAGGCTTCCAGGATCACCGAATTGTCGAAGGGCGAAATGGTACATTCCACATACTTGATAATTTCGGTGGTTGGTTCAAGCGTTTCGTCACCGTCTGCTTCATAATAGGTCTCTGTCCGGGTGCCGGAAATCTTACTGCCAGAATAGATCGGTACCGTCACGGAAACTGCTTTGTACTTGGGAACCGTGATTTCTTCATCAGATTCCCTTGCCTCGTCCGGAAGATAGTAGTGCCGCCGTTCAGTGGTGTAGTTATAGCGGGGAACGTTATTGACAATGCCTGCCGATTCAATGTGTGTCACAACGGTTACTGTCACGGGCTTGTAAGTGGAATAACTTACAGGTACGAGCCTTTCCTGCTGCCGTTCTACGTAGGATACCGGAAACATCTGATCGGAGATTCTGGCCAGCTTCGCCACCATATCCTCCACGGATATGCCTTTCTGCTGTAAGGAAGCGGAATAGGCGGCCAGAATGTAACAAACATCATAACCGGCAGACGATTGCGCATGGTTGATAAGGGCATCCATGGAAAGGTCATAGTCATAACCGCCATCCAGAATAATTTCCTCGACTCTGGCAAGGGACTGGTCATACCCTGCGTCGATCACTGCCGATACCGCATTGGACATTTCAGAGTAGGACGATTCCAGCGTGACTTCTTCTGCGGGAGGAACCCCGTTCAGGCCAAACACACTGTCCAGAACGATACTCGGGATGGAGCAGATAAGGATGACGATAATCAGGAGGAACAGGCAGATGCAGACCAGAACCTTGAACAAGCTGTGGCGCATTGCCCACGCGGCGGAAAGAATTGCGCCCCACGGGCCTCCGGCGGCAGTACCTGCGGCGATTTCAGCAACGGCTTTGCCGCTTTCCGCACCGGCTTGAACCACTGCAGCGGCCGCATTTGCTGTTGCTTCCGCACCTTTTACGGCTGCCTCTGCGGCAGCATCATGAGAGATTTGCTTCGCTGCCTGAATTGCTTTCCCGGCAGCTTGACCAAAATTGTCTTGACCATCGCCGATCTGATCTTTTTCCGGCTCGGCCATGGAATCACCTCCGTTTTGGAATGAAAAAAGGCCATGATCGTGAGATTCACAACCATGGCCATCTGGTTACATTTTTCTTTTTGGGGGCTTTCGTTCGATATCTCCGCGCTTTTCAGGCTCAGCGAATCGGGTGGGCGTCTGCTTGTAACGAATGGTTTCCACATTGGTCGTGCGGAGTTTTCCGTTGTCATAGACAGGCTTACCGTTCTCGTAGACGGGTTTGCGGTCGACAGCGGCATCGCCCTGAATTGCGTACCACTGACTGCCGCGGGAATCCTCGAAGACCTGATAGTCACCACGAGGTGCGGCATATCTGGCGATATCATAGAACTTCGTGCCAGAGCCATCCTCGTGCCGGACTTCAAAGTAGCCGTCCTGACGGTGTGTGCCATCAACCTGAGAAACAGGAAGATCATAACCGGGCATAAAGTTCTGGAATGCCGCCTGATTATAAGCAGCTGCGGCCTCGCCAACTTCAAACTGGGGAATGTTGCCCTGCTGCTGCATGGCATACCAATCCACACCGTTGGAAGACTGCATGACGCTGTGGGGCGCATCGGGTTCCTGATAGTAGGCGCTGTTGTACCAGAGCGTGTTGCCTCCATCCGGGGAACTGGCTTCGATAACACCATCGCCCACGGTACGGAGGGAAGTGCCATCCGGTGCGTTGGGGAAGGTTGCTGCCACAAGGGGGGCCTCGGAGTAGAAACTCTGCCCAACGTTTTCTCCATGATCTGCAAATAGAGCGCCGTTCTGGGAAGACTCGCCAAAGCCACCCGCATATGCAGCACCAACGTGCTGCGCTTCGGGGGCATTGTCGTAAACGGTATCCACGGAGGGAACACCGTTTCCATATCCAATGGGCGGTTGATCTTCTCCACCCACAGGGGATGCGGCAACCCCTGTAAGCAGGGTACTCTCCGGAGCTGGGATATCCGCTGCACCAATTCCATCTGCTGCGCCGGGGTAAGTTACCATACCGGGATGTCCTTCAACGCTATCGTGGGTAAGCGTCTCACCGAAGCTCTGGCTGTTTTCGCTGGGCTGGGATGCTCTGAAAGCACCGTCCCCTGCTACTGTGTTGGGCATATCTGTGCCAATACCGTTAAAGGTGGGTACATCGTAGAAAGCACCGCGACCCTCGCCACTTGCCATCTGATACCACTGACTTCCATCCGTTGCAGTAACTACGCTGTGGGGAACTTCTGGCTTTTCAAACTGAGAAGCGTTGAACATATCCACAGAAGCCGTTTTGCCATCCGCGGAAACTGCGGTCGTGCTGATGTGACCGCCTGTAATTTGCGTTCCCTGAAGCTGGAATCCCTGCATCTGGGGCATATAGTTGCCAAGGCTCCGATCCGCTATATCACCGGCAATCGTGCCGGAAGTACTGGGCGATCTGGCCGCTACAGAGGAAATGGAGTTCCCATTCAAGGCAGCGCCATTCCGGGCAGCGATGCCGCCGAAGGCACGGCCAACGAATCCGGCGCCGCCATTGAAGCCCATGTGGGAGCCGCCTTCCACAACGGCATCACGGACATAGGAGTTGGGGCTGAATCTGGAAGCGAAACCGGAGGCAAAGCCATTTGCGGCAGCACCGGTTCCGGTAGCAGCGGCATTTCCGCTCCGGCCGAAGACACTGCCCGCACTGCGAACACTGCTGCCTGCCCCGGAGATGACTCTGGCGGCCATCATCAGTTCCATGCCCATGCTGGATCCGGTCTGCGCCACATTCAGGCCGATGGAGGCCAGATAGCTGTCGAATCGCTGGGCGCACTTCAGATAAGCCAGTGCGCAGAACATCCACAGAAAGATGCTTCCTTTACCGGTGGTCAATGCACCGCCGTTTGCAATGAACTGCCCCATGGAGGACGCAAAACCACGAAGAAACCAGACGTTCATGACAAGGAGCAGCAGTTGGGAACCAACCATCCTGCACCAGGACTTGGACACGGTGTTCGTGGTTTTGGAGCCGCCCATAGAAAAGGCGAGAGGCGAGGTATAGCACAGAACACCAACAACGATGTACCGTTCTACGGTTTCCAGCAGGAGCTTGAAGTAGTTCCATCCCAGAGAAATCTCCAGAATGAGGATCAGGATCAGACCTACAACGGTTGCAGCTGACACGATTGTCACCAGACCATTGGTGAGGGCTTGTTCCACGCCCGCAAAGGTGAAATCCTCTGCGGTCATGGATAATTCCATAAGGGTTGTATAGGGCGCCCGCGCAATGTTCAGGCACAGGGAGAAAATCGGCTTGGCATAGCCAATCAGAAGGCCGTAGACAGAACTCCGGATCAGCAGATGCCAAGGGTTCTCAGCTTCTGTAATAGGGCCTCCGAATGCACGAAACAGCTGCCATATGGTAATCAGAATTAAGATTGCCCATGCTGTTACCTGCATGACATCGTAGGCTTTGGTGACGAATGGGAAGTATTCTTCCATCGCTGTCATATCGGTACCGAGCGCTTCAAGGAACAGCCCGGATACCGCGTCAAACAGCTGGGAAACGATACTTGCCACCCAATTGACGATACCCTCGAATATCCAGTCTAATATGGGTATCACCTCCTCGGTAAGTCTGGATATTCCCTATGCCTCGCTTAGCCAGAGTAACTGCCGCCCTGAATCAAGGGCTGCAGGTAGGCTACAACGAAGCCCAGAGAGTTCAGGATGATCCATGTCACGACGATGCGCTTCAGCCAGCTGGTAGCTTCTTCAACTGCTCGCTGATTGCGGGAAATCATGCGGATCAGCAGTGCAATGGCTGCGACTGTAACGGCAACGATGGTGCTGATGGCAACGACCTGACCGTAAACATCCTTCAGGATCGTAGAGAAACGATCCCAGATGGTGTCTGCGAAAACGGGCTGGACTGCCAGCATGGTGGCCGCGGCCATACCAACTGCGGACCAGTAGGTGTTTCGGGCGATGTCTTTGCCTCTGGTAATCTGTTTAACCATGTGCTACTTCCTCCTTTCTTGGTGATGAAACAACAAAAGGCACCATTCTGAGGAGCCAAAATCAGCTCTCAAAACAGTGCCTGATCGTTTCGTCCACTTTGGACGATAAGATTATATCACATTGCCATTCTCTAGTCATCAGCAAAGACCTGCCAAAATGTTTTCGTATGTTTCATCCCGTTCGCCATCCCATCTTTTACATCTCTTCGAGGATGGTGAGGACTTCAAGCCACGAGGCAGTTTCCCCGGAGGGGGCAGACCACAGCCGGATGGACATGATCGTGATGGCTTCCCTTCGTAAGCGGTAATAGGTCCTTGACGTCATGCGGAGCTCTTTGAGGATTTCCTCATGTTTTCTCTCAACAGGGTCAAGATATGTCGTATAAAGGACGGAGTACAGGTCTTCTCCGTTGCCGGGTTTCTTCCGGATAACCGCAAGAGCTTCATGGATGCGATCTACCAGATATCGGGTCTTCATCATGGCATTTACCCGGCTTTCGATCCGCGCGTTTTCAAGGGAGGTCTGGATATCGATTTTCTCTGCCAGAGCGTCGATGTCATGTACAGGAACTTCCAGCTCGTCGGATAATTCTCCGGGAATGCACTCCAATACCCAGATAATCAGGCGATACTGGCTCAGCAAAACCTCGGTATTGTGATACGCTCTCTGTGCGGTATCCTTTTTGGCCTTCCGAACACGCTCGTTATCAATGTTGTGATCTTCAAGAACCCCTTTCCGTGTCAGGAAATCTACAAAGGAGGCGGATTGCAGCTGAATCTGCTTCTCCTGTGCATCGTATAATGACGGTTTTTTACTTTTCATAGCAAAATCTCCTTGCTGTTGTATTCGTGATTTTCGACTTGTGTACACGGCCCTCTGATTTCGTACCCAGAACGGAAAAAACAGGGTGTTCCCGTTAACATACCCGGGCAGGCATAATGGTAGTTCCTACAATGCTTACAGTTCCAACCATGAGAAAGATACGCGCGCGTTATGGGGACAGAAAGCGCAACGCGGCATACTGGAGCCGCAGAAACAGGCTGTACCTGCTGGGACGAAATGACCGTTTTGCTATACCATGCAACCATGTGGTTTACACGTAAGTTCTCACTGTTGCCCTTGTACTTGTAAGTTGAGCAAATAAGTATTTCACGCAAAATACGCATAACCATCTCCTGCTCCGGAAGCTGAATATCAGCCCCGGTTGGATAGGCAGCGTTAAACACGAGACAGCCATAGGAACTGGGCAGCCGGTACAGAGAAAAGACATCCCCATGCTTTTTGAAGAACCTCCATACCTTTGTTTTCTCCCAGCTCCAACGCTCTCCCAGCGTTTCCAAAGTAAGGACGCTCCCGAATCTACCGTATTGCACGACAGGTGCAAGAAACGAGAAGGCGTTCCCATAGTCCTCATAGGTGGTATGACACCACAAATCAAGCCATGCATCCGCTTCATCGAAAACTCTTTTTGCAGCTGCCAGCCGCTGCGTGATGCTTCGCGGCAGGCATAGAAAGCCGTATCCTGTGGAAGCGTATACAGTCCCGGACATACACTCAGCACCAGAACACTTAACGACCCAATCGGTGATCTCATAGGTCAGCTTTTTTGTCTGGCTGTCAAGAGAGTATTTCAGAAAGCCAAGGGAGGAAAGCTCGCCGAGTATCTGCAGCGCCTTGGCACGGCTTCTGACACCAAGAATGCTCTTGAGACCGACAATACCGCCCGCCCACATTCCGGGGGCTACGGGATTGTTGTGGCCGCAGTAACTGGCATTGCCCTTGCGGAAGGCTGCGCGGGAGGCAAGCACGGCCCAGTGGGCCATCAGCCCCTTTCCCATATCCGGAATATCTCTGGGCAGCTTGACCCACTGATATTTGTGCAGACACTTCATGTTGTTTTCCTCCCTGTGAAATAGAAAAGGCCAGCAGGATGCTCCTACTGGCCAGTTATGCTTTTAGATTCGGACGATCAAACCAACGAGATCATCCGTATCGATGCCGACGAGATACCAATCGTTTCCCATTTCAATACGGGTGGGAACCCATCTCCCATTGATCTTCATCTCAAGGGGTTCACCGCATTGCAATCCTCCGTAATAGTTATTGGGAGAGAAGCGAATGTCCATCCGGCCTGTGTCTCGCTGCGGCACCAATGTTCCTATTTTCATAATTTCCTCCAGTCTAAATATGTCACTATGCTAAAAGGTCCCGAACGGTGTGACAGAAACCGTCCGGGACCCTATCCTGTGTGGCAGGATTTGGAAAGTTGCGCTATATCAAATTATGCGGAGCTATTCGGTCGCTCCGGGCGAATGAGAAATTATCACCTCCAATGGGGGAGAAGTTAAGGATCAGGCTTTCCGGAAGTATACGGCTATGCATAGTGGTATTTGTTGCCGCATCGCTTTTTGATCCTGACTGTCAGGCCGGTGATGTCTTTTGCCTCAATACCAATCAGGATCCAATTGTCAGCCATCTCAAGCCGCGTCGGGATCCATTCTCCGTCTATCTGCACTTCCATTCGTGTTCCGCAGGAGAGAAAACCGTAGTAGTCATTTAGGCCAAGCCGAATGTTCATGCGACCGCTATCGGTGTCCAGTACAAGCGTTCCCTGCCTTGTGGATGCTTCTTTTCCATCGGCGGCAAGCGACGACTCCGTTTGCTCAATACGATACTGCTGCCGAAGGTATTCATCAAAGATAGTACGGCGGATTAGTACCTTCTTGCCTATCTTGTAGACAGCGCCTGCTTCGTGAGCCAATCTGGTGAACATCTTCAAGCCCAAACCGTAATAATCTGCGCCTTGATAGTAGGTGATAAACTCATGCTTCATGATCTCAATATCCTCATCATCCAGCTTATCAGAAAACATCCACAGGTTCCCGCTCATTGTTTTTCCTCCGCTTGCGTAAGGGTACTGGGCTCATGAAATTGCTCCAGATACTGATCGAAGATATCCCGGTTAATCAGCACAGTGCCATCGATACGATAAATGGCGCCTGCTTTGTTGGCCATCTCCAGAAGCTTCTTATGGTGGATGCTGTAAACAATCTCCGCGTCTTTATACCTTAGAAATTGCCGGCGCAGCCTTTTTGCACGCTCACGAACATCGTTTCGCTTTCCAAGTTCAAAGTATTCTTTTGTCTGTCCACTGATCATTCGCTCAAAATCCTTTCAAATTGGAATTTGTCAAGACAGATGCTGCAACCTGCAAAAAGAAAAGGACACTTTCTGGAAATTCGTACAGAAAGTGTCCTCAAATGATAAGTGCTGTTTTGCGCTGGGGTCTAACAAAACTTCATCCTGCGTCACATCACTTCGTATTGATATACGAAATTGTTGTCAATTTGTTGTCAACTGAAGAATATGAGGGGAAAAGTTATTGCAGCGCAATGACTTTTTAGTCTTGGGGCTTCATCGTCGGGAACAGGATAACCTCCCGAATTGTATCGGCGCCGGTGAAGAGCATGACGGCGCGGTCGATGCCCATGCCCATGCCGCCCGTGGGGGGCAGGCCGTACTCCAGGGCGTTGATGAAGTCCTCGTCCATCATGCCGGCCTCGTCGTTGCCCATCTCCCGCAGGGCCAGCTCGTGCTCGAAGCGGCCGCGCTGGTCGATGGGGTCGTTGAGCTCGGAGAAGGCGTTGCCGTACTCGCAGCCGCAGATGAAGTATTCGAACCGCTCGGTGAAGGCGGGGTCGTCGGCCTTGCGCTTGGCCAGGGGGCTGTTCTCCACCGGGTAGTCGTAGATGAAGGTCGGCTGGACGAGGTTCTCCTCGACAAAGGCGTCAAAGAGCTCGGCCAGAACCGTGCCGCGCGTGGCGTCCGCGGGAACGGCCACGTTCTTCGCCTTGGCGGCGGCGCGGGCGTCCGCGTCCGTCTTCCAGTCGTAGTAGTCGCAGCCGGCGTACTTCTTGACCGCCTCGACCATGGTCAGGCGCTCCCAATGGCCCATGTCGATCTGCTTGCCCTGATAGGGGATGACCATGCTGCCGCAGATCTTCTGAGCCAGACGCTTGTACAGCTCTTCGACCAAGTCCATCATGCCGTGGAAGTCGGTGAAGGCCTGATACAGCTCGATGGTGGTGAACTCGGGGTTGTGCTTGGGGTCCATGCCCTCGTTGCGGAAGATGCGGCCCACCTCGTACACGCGGTCCATGCCGCCCACGATCAGGCGCTTGAGGTACAGCTCAGTCTCAATGCGCAGCACCATGTCCATGTTCAGGCTGTTGTGGTGGGTGTAGAAGGGGCGGGCGGAGGCACCGATCTCAAAGGGGGTCAGGATGGGGGTATCCACCTCCAGAAAGCCCTTTTCGTCCAGATAGGCGCGGATCTCCTTCAGGATCTGGCTGCGCTTGACGAAGGTATCCTTCACCTCGGGGTTGGCGATCAGGTCTACATAGCGCTGGCGGTAACGCATCTCGGTATCGGTCAGGCCGTGGAACTTCTCGGGCAGGGGGCGCAGGCTCTTGGCCAGCAGGGTGATCTCCTCGGCACGAGCGCTCAGCTCGCCGGTCTTGGTGCGGAACACCTCACCCTTGACGCCGATGATGTCGCCCACGTCCAGCTTCTTGAAAGCAGCGTAAGCGTCGTCGCCCAGCTCGTCACGGCGGACGTAGAGCTGGATGTCGCCCTTATCGTCGCGCAGATGGGCAAAGCTTGCCTTGCCCATGACGCGCTTGGACATCAGACGGCCGGCCAGTGCGACCTTCTTACCGCTGTCGGTCTCGTTGGGCAGATCCTTGAACTCTTCCTTCAGGTCAGCAGAGTAAGCATCCTGAGGGAACTTGGTCAGGGTAAAGGGGTCGCGGCCTGCAGCCTGCAGGTCTGCCAGCTTCTGGCGGCGCACCTGCACCTGCTCGCTCTCAGACAGGCCCTGTGCGGGGTTCTTCTTCTGTTCTTCCATGATTTCCTCCCGCTTGTGCTCAGTTTGCAGCGTGGGTGATGCCCAGCACCTTGTAGTTGACGGTGTGGCCGGTGGGCAGCAGGACCTCGGCGACATCGCCGACAGCCTTCTCCAGCAGGGCATGGCCCACAGGGCTTTCGTCGCTGATCTTGCCGTTCAGGGGGTCGGCTTCGGTGCGGCCTACAATGTCGTACTCCTCGTTCTCGTCCTCGCCGGTCATGAGAATGGTGACGTGGGTGCCCACAGAGACATTGTCCACGCTCAGCTCGCTCTCATCAATGATGACGGCGTTCTTGATCATCTGCTCCAGTTCGGTGATGCGGTTCTCCACCAGACCCTGCGTATTCTTGGCCTCGTCGTACTCGCTGTTCTCGGAAAGGTCGCCGTGGCTGCGTGCTTCCTTGATCTCTTCGGCCAGCTCCTTGCGGCGCACCGTTTTGAGGTATTCCAGTTCTTCCTGCATTGCCTTCAGACCGGCAGCGGACATCTTGATCTCTTGTGCCATTTGAGAATCTCTCCTTGTCTCTATTTGTGCTGTGCAGCCGCAAAGCCGCACAAGAATGCCATTTTGACTACATTATTATAATAGCAGGCGGCTGCTTTGTCAACAAAAAAGGCGGCGGTAGGGCAGAAAAATGTGTCGGCTGGAGCAAATAAAGGAACAGCCCGCTCTTCAAAAAAGGAGAACGGGCTGTTTTGATTCCATTGGGTGTTACTTGGTAGACGGTTTCATCTGCTGTGCCTTTTTCCACGCGCGAATGGCTTTTACGGTGGAGACCGGCACATGGGGGTCGAATTTGTCCGGATGCTCACTGCTGCGCAGCGTCATCAGCTCGTTTTCAATTGCCCACTGTGCAGCCTGCTGCCCAGCGACATTGTCGAGATCGGCGCGGCACCTGAAGGCGACGCAGGCGGTGCCATTGCCGCCGTGGTCCTTGGCAGCGCAGCCGTGTGGGGCGGCTACGAGGTGGTGACGCGGGTGATCCTGAATGAACTGCTGCCCGAGGGTGCAGCCATCCCCGCAAACCGCGGCCAGCTGGCATTGCTGGTATGGAACAGTGCAGGCAGGCCCGAACCCGCCGCACAGCCCGCGTTTGCGGATGTGGCCGACGCTGACATGGCAAAGGCTGCACAGTGGTGCGCGGAGCAGGGCATCATGGAAGCCAAGAGCTCAGACACCTTCAAGCCCGAAGGCTGGACACCGAAGTTCAACGTGATCGAAACCTGGAATAGGGCATTCCCCAAGGCAAAGTAAATTGTAAATTTTCTCGTACATCCTTGACTTTTGCACCAAAGTGCATACACTAGAGATAGATAAGGTGATGAGAACTTATCCATAGGGTTCATGCAATGAACAAAGCAAAGCCCCCCGGTAGTCGGAATACCGGGGGGCTTTTTGTTGTATTGTGTTAGAGCATGTGTTATACTGGCACTGCGGCCCTTCTCCGCTTCACAACATGTGGAAAGGAGGTGGAATCCCATATGGATAATCTTATCGCGTTTTTCCAGACTGTCGCAGCAGAAGTAGTAGCATACTATCTTTGCA
>OMFY01000468.1_pt1 | contig 23655 bp, 20 predicted proteins | sample 1645701 | NCBI WGS metagenome assembly OMFY01 (sample SAMEA103958111, study PRJEB25191) | human gut metagenome | biome: human-associated habitat [ENVO:00009003]; feature: intestine environment [ENVO:2100002]; material: feces | place: Germany | collected 2013/2015
ATTTTCGCTAATCACCAAATCTTCAAACACTTATATTTCATCGAACTCACGTTATGATTACCGAAAAAGATGCCATTGATTTGATTAATCTCGCCGAGAGCTTAGGAATAACCGTGTTCCTTGACGGCGGCTGGGGAGTAGATGCCTTGTTAGGCAGACAAACAAGGGAACATCAAGACATTGACTTGTTTGTGGAGGAAACGCAGGCGGCACGTTTCATTCGTGCTTTACACCAACAGGGATTTAAGGAACGGACGGAGGCGTATTCCACTCCGCAACACATCGTTTTCGCAGATGCGGACGGGCGGACGGTGGACTTGCATTTGTTTACATATACTTCAGACGGGGAGATTGTTTTTGAAGGAGAAACCTATCCGGCAGACACCTTCAGCGGAGAAGGTTGTATCGGCGAAAAGAAAGTGTCGTGCATTCCTCCGCAGGCGCAGGTCGCTTTCCATACAGGATACGTTTTCGATGAAAACGATGTCAAAGACGTGCTTGCCCTGTGCTACCGTTTCCACATCCCCGTTCCAAACGAATATCTGCCTTATATAAATTAATCATCCAATCTCCAGGACCGCCTGCCCACGTCAAAATTTCTGCAATCCGCGCCGACAACCGCCCTCCCCAGCGGGGACAACACAAATCCTGCCGGATAACCACTTTTCCCTGCGGGGACAGCCCTAATCCGTCAGGATAACCGCTTTCCCCGGCGGGGACGATGCCAATCCTGCAGGATAAGCACTTTCCCCGCTGGGGAAAGGCAAAATCGGGACGGATTGGAACTTTCCCCGCTCTGAACTTGGCTCGCCGGAAAGATTTAGCTACATTCGTTACAGAAATTCTAAAATATCACGGAATATGAAAAAGATTCTCACATTAAACATCAAGCAACTTCGCACCGAGGAGTCGTTCGGTTATCAGAAACAGGTCGTGGCGGAAACGGCGAACCTGCCTATCGGCGAGGAGACAGGAACCCCAAGCGAGATAAGCCAGCTGTCCGCTACGAATCCCGTGTTGGAGGCAAAGGTTAACGATTTCACCACCGCTGTCGATGCTTTTGATGACGCGCTGAAAGCATCCTCCACGAATCCCGCCACCGCCACGGCGACCGCGACGGATGACGCGCGTGACGCATCTTGGCGTGGTGCGAACAATTATGTGACGGCGATGTGCGCCCATCCGACCGCCGAAGTAGCCGCCAATGCCGCCGAAGCGAAATCATTGTTCGACAAGTATGGCGACCCCACGAAGCTGGCGCAGACCGAGGAAAGCGGTGTATTACACAATCTGTTGCAGGACTTGGAAGCTCTTGATTCAAGCAAGCGCACCGCGTTGAATCTTGATGTATGGATTACGGATTTAAAAACGAAAGAAAACGCTTTCCTTGCCGCAGCCGCCCAGCGTACGGAAACTGACGCCGCCCGTCAGGTGGGTATCGTGAAGGAAACCCGCACCGCCGCAGAAGCAGCTTACCGTTCATTGGTTGATACCGTCAATGCGTTGGCAATGATAAATGGTGATGCGGAATATGCTACTTTCATCGACCACGTGAACGCGATGATTGAGCGTCAGAAAGCTATCTCAAAAGCACGCACTATGCGGGCGAAAAAGGAGGATGAGAAGCCGGGCGAGCTTTGATTCGTTGGGTAAGATTTAGGATTAGCCCCTGCAAGCCCCTACAAGCCACAATGCGTTTGCAGGGGCTTTTTCTGTAAACGGGTAGCACGTTTAGCTACTTCTGGCAAGAGATTCACTAAAAGGCTGTCGGCTTCTTCCTGCCGTTCAAATACCGACATGATATGCCGCAGATGTTCCTCTTTGCTTGCCAGTAGAGAGCGAAGAGTGTCTATCTGCACTGGATGCACGTATGCTGCACAATGAAACTTCAATGCTTGCAACAGACTATCTGTACACAGACGTTGGATACGGTAATGACTACAGTCTGTTCTGTTCCAATCAATGACACTCTCTCCCAACATGGTAAGCCGAGTGATATATCGATGGACATTGTGAATATCACGTATAGCTTGCTGTACTTCGCTGTTTTGTGAATCAATTTCTGATATTCGATGTCGCTCGTGTATCAGAATTGATGCCATAAAGCCGATAAGTACAACTAAAATAAAATATCCTACTAACACTTTATTCCGTAAATTCATTTAAGAATCTATTATTTGAAAGGATGCCTGCTTTATAAAAACAAACATCCTATTGATTTCTATGCCGCTTTTTACAGTTTCCATCCTGAGATTTGTTCCTGAATGTTCCATAGTTGGGCATACAACCCTTTAGCCTGCATCAATGTTTCATGCGTACCTTTTTCCCTTATCCGTCCGTTATCCAACACGATAATTTGGTCTGCGCCCTTAATGGTTTTGAGCCTGTGGGCAATAGCAATGACTGTGCGCCCCTTAATCAACGAGTCGATGGCCCGTTGCACCTCTACTTCGTTTTCGGGGTCGAGCGAGGCGGTGGCTTCGTCTAATAGGATGACCGGCGCATCTTTTAGTATGGCGCGGGCGATGGACAGGCGCTGCTTCTCGCCTCCGGACAAGGTACAGCCTCCTTCGCCCACCATCGTGTCGTAGCCTTGCGGCAAGCGCATGATGAAGTCGTGGCAACAGGCTTTCTTGGCGGCGGCAATGATTTCCTCGTCCGTTGCGTCCGTCTTGCCGAAACGGATGTTGTTGCGTATGGTGTCTTGAAACAGATAGACATCTTGGAACACCATAGAGATGTGGCTCATCAGGCTTTCGGGGGCTATTTCGTCCATCGGCACGCCGCCAAAGAAGATGCGTCCCTGCTGTGGGTCGTAGAAACGGGCGCAAAGTTTCATCACCGTGCTTTTGCCGCTTCCCGAAGGACCTACGAGAGCCGTCAGAGAGTTCTTCGGAAGCGTGACGGACACGTCGTGCAGCACTTCCTTGTCCTGATAGGCAAACGACACGTGCTCGAAGCGGATGTCGCCTGCTGCAGGGGATTGCCGTTCTCCTTTCATTTCCGGCTCGTTCATTAAGGAAAGGATACGTCCTCCAGCAATGGAAAAGTAACGGAACTCGGTGAAATTGGTCAGGGCGGAAGTCAATGGGTCGAACACACGGGAGCCGACTACGAGGAACAGCACGAACACAAGGATGGAAAGTTTCCCTCCCAACAGCAGGTATGTTCCGCACAGCACCATCATCGTCAGCCCTGCACGTACCAATGTGATGCTCAATAGGACGAACGGCCCTAACAGGGCTTCCTGACGGATGCAGGCACGGCGAAGTTCGGCAAAGGCATCGCGCAGCCGGACGAAACGGTCACCCAACAGATTGTAGGCTTTCATCACCCGGATGCCCTGCAAGTATTCCTCCAATCGGTTTCCTGCATTTATCTTTGCTTGGATTTGCCTGCCGCTCAGCTTCCGCTGCGCCTTTGTGCTTGCCCACAGGACGAGCAAGGCAAGCGGCAAGGCGGCAAACATACTGACCGCCATTCTCCAATCTATCCATATCAATGAAGCAAAAGCCAATACGGGCATTACCACTGCGCCCATCAATTGGGGCAGATGGTGAGAAATCCCCGTTTCCGCCATCATAAAATCCGTAATCAGCATGGAGGATAGATCGCCAGGGTCACGTCTCGACAGAAAGCCCAACGAAAGTTTCCGCAGGTGTTCCGCCAGTGACAAACGTCCCGAAGCACTCATTTCGTAGGCTCCACGGAAATTGGCACGGTAAGATGCCCTTTCCGCCAAAGCCATGACCAGCATATAAATGGCCATAACGCCAAATATCCACCAAAGACGGGTTGTGTCGAGCGGCTGTCCGCTTCCGTCAAACGCATTGAAAATGATGCGTATTGCTTCTATGGAGAGGCAAAACGGCACGATATTGACCAAATTGGCAAGCATGGTGAAGCCGACGGGTTTGTAAAGCCGTTCGGTATGTCCTATTGTAATATTTTTGATTGCATTCATATCCTAATTTCATTTATGTGCTATAATATGTATTTCTTCTTTTTTATGAATTGTTCTGATAGATGAGAATCCAGCTTCATACAACCGTTTCTCTAAATCTTCTGGAGTATATACCACCATTCCGTCTATCCGTGCCGTCCACATTTTTCCAAGTTCGGGGTCGCTCGCTTCCAAACTGATAAGAAAACAGCCTCCTTTTCGGAGCACACGCGCCACCTCAGACAACGCCTTGTTTACAGGCGACCAGAAATAGAGCGTTTCAAAAGCCGTGATAGCATTAAAGAATCCATCCTCATAAGGTAATGAACAAACATTCCCTTGTTGTATGAAACATCTTTTATTCAAGTCTTTTTCGTTGTACTTTTGGGCGAATGAAACACTTTCTTCTGACAGGTCTATGCCGTAGATATTTCCTTTTGGACATAAATCCAATAAACGTTTCAAATTCGCACCACCGCCACAGCCTATATCAAGAACATTCCAATTCGGCTGCCATTCCACTTGCTTCATGCCACGATTAGCTAAAGATGCATGAAAACAATTCATTCCTCGCAAAATCATCCGTCCCCAAAATCCTTGCGGACAACTTGTGTTTTGCAAGACCTTGTTTAAGAAATTCTTCTTTCTCATATTGCTTTTAGTTTTTGTTCAACGTCCAATGGTATGCGCTCGTATAGGCATCCCACATATTCTTATATACACCCTCCGTCACGGACAGTTGTTCATGTTTTCCGCATTGCACAATGCGTCCTTCTTTCATGACGACAATCTGATGTGCGGAGATGATGGAAGAAAGGCGATGGGCAATCACAATGACCGTTTTGTCCTTTATCAGCGACTGCAAAGCCATCTGCATCTTATGCTCGTTTTCAGGGTCAGCGAAAGCAGTCGCTTCGTCCAACACCAGTATCGGCGCATTCTTCAATATGGCACGAGCCACACATATCCGTTGGGCTTCACCGCCGGATAGGAATACACCTTTATCGCCTATCCTTGTTTCGTAGCCTTGCGGCAAACGCTCTATGAAATCGTGGCATTGGGCAGCTTTCGCAGCGGCTATCACCTTTTCTTTCGTAGCAGTTGGAGAGCCTACGGCGATGTTCTCGTACAGCGTGTCGTAGAACAGGAACGTGTCTTGAAAGACAAACGATACCATGTCCATCAGTTTTGCGGTAGCTATTTGGCGAATATCCGCACCACCTATACATATTTTCCCTTGCTCCACATCCCAGAACCGAGGTATCAGGTTGGCAATCGTTGATTTGCCGCTTCCTGACGGACCGACAAGGGCAGTTATCTTTCCTTGTGGTGCAATGAAGCTGATATCACGCAGGGCTTCCGTCCGTGTTCCCTGTTCAGTGTTCTCGTAGGAGAATGACACATGGCGAAACTCTACATCGTAAGCGGCAGGCACTTGCGGATGTCCCGGCTCCGGCACAGGTTTCTTTTCAAGTATGCGGTCGATACGGTTTACACCTTCATCGATGTCGCGCGTATTGCCTCCCAAGAATGTCAGTTTATAAACGGGGGAAGCCATACCCGGTCCCATGATAATGAAGAACAGCCATACTACCGCCAATGACAAGGATTGCGGACTGGCTTGCATCAGCAAGATGCCCATAGGAAGAATAAACGTTACCATCGAATTGAGCAAGACGGTAAAGGCAATCATCCCGTTCTGATAGGTGTCGCAGCATTTCAAGGCGAATGTCTTGTATGCCTGAATTTCGGTATTGAACTGGCGGAACGAGCGGACACTCTGCCCGAAAATCTTGACTACGGGCATTCCCCGTACATACTGCACAGCTGATGCGCTCATTTTTTCCTGTGCATCGTAGTAGATACCCATGAACTCCCTTGCCCTTTTTCCCATGAAATTGGAAAATTGCAGGAATAAGCTAAGCACCACAACGGCCAGGCACACGACTGTCAGCCACACATCCAGCGAGAAAAAGATGACCAGCATTACCACTACCGTTGCCATTACATTGACCAAATCCGGAATGGTATGGGCGATGAAGCCCTCTATTTTCTCGATATTCTGGTCCATTGTTTTCTTGATGGCTCCCGTAGAGGTATTGTTCAAATATCCCAAAGGCAGTTTGCCGATATGTTCGGACAGACGGACACGCAACCCATACAAGATACGGAATGCAGCCACATGCGAGGACATCAGGGCGGCATACAGCAATACCAATCCAGCCACAAGTCCTCCGAACGCTATCCATCCCCAGCGCATCATGTACGCTCCGTCCGAAGCGGCAGGGTTCACGCCATGCGACAACAGTTCTTCCAAGATTTCATAAACAGCCCAATAAGGCACAAGCATACACACCGCACTACTGGCGGACAACAAGCCTGCCAACACAAGCAGACCTTTCTTTTGTCCCGCTATCTCAAACAGGCGGGACAAACCTTCTTTCTTTTTTGACTTCTCCATTATTATTACGCTATTTTGATGTGATTTTATATCCGAGCAATGAACTGAATTTGTAGCAGAGCCAAGGGATGCGCCCCAATATCTGCCCGAAGAAGAATCCCCAGCGCGGACGGAAGAACTTCATGTAGTTGGCTTGCTCGATGAGCCGCAAAGTCGGCTCCCATTGTTCCACTAAATGCCCATCGCTCAACCCGGAACGGATTTGAGCCTCGTGCTTGCGGAGCGAATCGGGCTTCACACCATGTCGGCTCATCATCGTGCCACACACGTCAAACCACAGTTCGCCTCCCCCGAAACGGCTTGCTACGTGATGCAGGAAGGACTTTACCTGCTTCTCGTAAAAATACATCAGCACGCCCTCTACGATGAAGATAAATTCCCCGTCGGGATGCCTGCGGCGCAGGTCGTCCATCCAGTCGGTCTCCAACAAAGACGCTTCAATATAGACATTGTCCGGCTGTTCGGGTATCAATTCCCGGCGTAGAGCAATGACCTCAGGCAAATCCAAATCATAAAAGACTGCTTTCTGACTTCCGATACGCTGGAAACGGGTATCCAGTCCACATCCCACATTGACCACGACCGGATGCGAATGTGCTTTAATAAATTGGCGCACAGCGCAGTCAAAATACCATCCGCGCACCACGCATCCCACTTCGCTCAGCTTTGCCCCGTCGAATTGGGAGTAATCGTATTCCAGACTGTCCGCCAGCCGTTCCGCAGCCTTGTCATACAGGATGGGATTGTCCCGGCGGCTTTCTTTCGCTCTCATATAGAGAGGGATGAGCAGCGTTTCCGCCACAATGCTCTTAAACTCGTGTTTCATCTTTATTCTATATTTAATAGTGAACGTTTCGATTAAGTGAGAGCAAAGCGAGTTCTACTTGCTTTGCCGAACGTGAGAAAGGTGCGCAATAGCGAACGATATTCAGATTTGTTCATAAAAAAGGAGGAAACCTCCGTGAAGATTTCCTCCCTGCCAGCCGTTCTGACGCGGCTGATTGTCTGTATGTACATTGTCTATGTTTCATATCTTGATGATGGCCCTCCAGCCTTGAATTTCAAACAGAATGTAATCGTGCAGGATAGCCTCCATTTCCTCTTTGGGTACGGAGTGCATCAGCAGTTCCTCAAACATCGTGAACATCCATACCGTATGCAGGTGGATGATGAAGTCGGACACCGCCGTATTGATTTCGGGATGCTTCTGCTGCATGGAGGCGAACCACGCCTTGACCAGTTCCGTAGAGCGGTCGGTATACGTTTCTCGGAAATGTTCCAACGAAGAACCCTGTGCGCGGAACAGCAGAATCTCCATCAGTCCACGGTGCTTGTCAATCAACGAGACATATTCGTCTATGCAGGATTTCAGGTATTCTTCCGACCGCATCATCATAATGTCCTCGCCCCGTATGCCGTGATGCTCCTGCAACATGGCTTCCAAAGCGCACAAGACCGGACGGACTACCTCACGGAACAGTTCATCCTTGTTCGTGAAGTAGTTGTAGATATTCCCGACACCGACGCCTGCCAGTTCGGCTATCTCGCGCATGGATGTTTTGGAATAGCCATTCCGCTCGAATTGCTGCCTGGCAACCGTCAATATCCGACTCCGTATGTCCTCTTTCAGCACTTGCATTTATAACGAACAATGTTTCTGATTTTACTTTTGCAAAGGTACGGGGCTTAGGAATATTCGGCAATACCTATTTTTAGGGATTTTATAACACTCGGATAACAAGATATCTATGAGACATGTAATGGTGCAAATTATTAATGTGATTTCGTTTTAGACGGGAACTTTGTGGTATCAAATTACAAAGAATATTGAATGTATAATTTGATAATCAGAAAAATGTAGAATGATATTCGGTTCAAGCGTGGAGATTCGCACCAGCCACTCGTTCCACGCTGAGGGGCCTTCGCATTGCCCGATGATGTCGAACGAGCAACGCGAAACCCACGCTGATGTGATTATACAATACACCACTCCCAGGGCGCATACACTCCCATGGCAAGAAGCCTATGGAGTACATACGCCACACTGAGGGGTGTTGTTGATAAAACATCCCATGGGCATCTACCGTTGCCATGTCCCAGACATCATCTGAAAGTTGCGAAGTTTCTCAGCGTCAAGAACAAAGCGTATGATAAACGCCTCTTCTGAATAGCGGCTCCTTCACCTTGCCCGTCAACCGCTCACCAAAGGGCGAGGAAGCCCAAAAGCGAGTTGGATATACGGACAAGTGTCCCATCCTGCACGCAGGCATGGCAGGCACTCCCACCATGATTCTCACGAAAATGAGGCACGGAAACCATTCGCAAAGATAAACGTTTTTTGGATAACCTACAAGGAAATCGGGAGAAAACACTTGATTATCCGAAAAACTGTTGAGAAGGAACGACTCACGGGCGACATCGAAACCAGGAAAGGAGACTGCAATGATTGGCAAGCAGACACTAACCGAGAGGGAAATCCCTTAGCCTCACCACGCAAAAAGGAGGATTACTGGCAGGAATGTCAAGATATTGTACTTTCTTGCTTTTCCGGGGCCAGATGCCGGGAAATCGGCATTCGCGGGCATTTGGCAACGATACTAGTCTCGAAGGGGCACGCAACTAGTTTCATCGGCCTTCGCAACCAGTTGCACAGAGCAACGCAACTAGTTGCGTTTTTCCGTGCTTCTCATACGTTTTTCGAGGCGTACTGGATTTGTAAAGATTTATCTAACTTCAATCATTAGGTCACTCCATTTTTATACGCATAAAGAAAAAGCCGGATATCCGCATTCCAGTATCCATTCCTGTCTATCAAAACAGCACAGCTTTCGCTGACTGTCTGTTAAAGCAGGATGTAAATTCATGAAGTGTCTATTGATTTAGTTTATAAACAAGAAAAACGTCTATCTCTACCAGGAAAAGACAGACACAGTATTTATGCCCCCAAAAAGTATCCTTACTTACTTGGCCAACTTATCTATATTAAAATCGAAAATAAGTAAGGTTACTTGCCCAACTAACCTTACTTACTTTTGAGGGCATCCTGCAATGCCTTCTCCGAGCGCCAGACAAGGGACATGAAGACTACGGCAGAAGGCCTGCCCCTCTAAGGAGCAAGCCTTCTGCTGAAACTTGCGCTATCCGCTATTCCGGAGCGCAGGCTATTCCAATATCCACTCGCCCTTGGGCTCTCCCGCCCTCGACTTGTGGTTGGCGCGATAATAACCCACCAATTTTATGTCGAAACGTAACATGGAATAAGCGGGAACATTAGCGGACTCCGTAGAACCATAGCCCAACTGACTCGGTATATACACCATCCACCGGTCACCGATATGCATTTGCATCAAGGCTGTGGTGAAGCCATCGATAAGGCTGCCCACATACATCTTCACAGGTAAAGCCGTATCGTCATTGAACTCGCCTGTGTAGCTTTCATGTATCACATACCCTTCCTCATAAGAAGTGGAGGGCAGCAGACGACCACGATAATGAACCAACACGGAGTCGGTGTAGAGGGGACAACCAGAGCCAGTGCCCTTCTCCAACACCTGCACAGCGATATGGTACTCGTCGCCATAGTCCTCTATGAAGCCACCCATGTTGGCGCTTTGATTCTCCAAGGACCAGTCCAGGAAAACCTTCCACTGGTCGGTGTTGCCCGACGAGGTCTCCGCCTTCGCGTAGTCCATCACCTCTTGGAAAGCCTGCTCGTTGGTGGCTTGCCAGTTGGGGAACTCCACCACCGTCTCCTCGTCCTCGCTACAGGAAGCGAAGAGGAAGAGTCCGAACAGCAGCGGCAACCATAACTTATTCATAATTCTTGATTTCATTGCCCAATTTCTTTAGCAGACTGGTAAGGCTCACACGCTCCTCTATAATAGACCTCAGCTGGCTGATGTCCACACGCTCTTGCTCCATCGTGTCACGGAAACGCAAGGTCACCTTATGGTCATTGGGCGTATCGTGGTCTACCGTGACACAGAAAGGAGTGCCAATAGCGTCCTGACGGCGGTAACGCTTGCCGATGCTGTCCTTGGGGTCTCCGTAATGGGTATTGAAATGGAACTTCAGCTCATCCACGATTTCCTGCGCCAACTCAGGCAGTCCGTCCTTCTTGTCGAGCGGGAAGACGGCGCACTTCACCGGAGCCAAAGGCTCAGGTATGCGCAGCACTACACGAGTCTCGCCATTCTCCAGCGTCTCCTCGCGATAAGCGTGGCAAAGCACGCTCAGGAACATGCGGTCCACGCCGATGGAAGTCTCCACGTCATAGGGTGTATAGCTCTCGCCCCGCTCCGGGTCGAAATACTTGATTTGACGGCCTGAATACTTCTCGTGCTGGGAGAGGTCGAAATCCGTACGCGAGTGGATGCCCTCCACCTCCTTGAAGCCGAAAGGCATATGGAACTCTATGTCAGTAGCGGCATTGGCATAATGAGCCAGCTTCTCGTGGTCATGGTAGCGATAGTTCTCGTCACCCATTCCCAGGGCCTTGTGCCAAGCCAGGCGCACCTTCTTCCAGTACTCAAACCACTTCATCTCCGTGCCGGGCTGGCAGAAGAACTGCATCTCCATCTGCTCAAACTCCCTCATGCGGAAGACAAACTGGCGGGCGACAATCTCGTTACGGAAAGCCTTGCCTATCTGGGCTATACCGAAGGGCAGCTTCATGCGCCCTGTCTTCTGCACGTTCAGGTAGTTGACGAAGATGCCCTGGGCCGTCTCGGGACGCAGGTATATCTTGCTGGTGGCATCGGAAAGGGAACCCATCTCGGTGGAGAACATCAGGTTAAACTGGCGCACGTCCGTCCAGTTCTTGGTGCCCGATATGGGATCCACGATGCCCTCGTCCAATATGATTTGCTTCAGTTCCGCCAAGTCCGGCCCCTGCATGGCCTTGGTGTATCGCTCATGCAAAGCGTCTCGCTTGGCCACGTGCTCCAGCACCCTGGGATTGGTCTGGCGGAACTTCTCCTCGTCGAAAGCGTCTCCGAAACGCTTCCTGGCCTTGGCCACTTCCTTGTCTATCTTCTCGTCATACTTGGCGATTTGGTCTTCTATCAGATTGTCGGCGCGATAACGCTTCTTGGAGTCCTTGTTGTCTATCAAGGGATCATTGAAAGCGTCCACGTGGCCACTGGCTTTCCACACAGTGGGGTGCATGAAGATGGCCGCGTCTATACCCACGATGTTGCTGTGGAGCAGCACCATGCTCTGCCACCAATATTGCTTGATGTTGTTCTTGAGCTCCACGCCGTTCTGGCCGTAGTCATAGACCGCCGCCAAACCATCATAGATATCGCTGCTGGGGAACACGAATCCGTACTCCTTGCAGTGGCTCACTATCTTTTTGAAAACGTCGTCTTGTGCCATATATAAAGGTATTTGGAAATTTCGTGCAAAGATAATCGTTTTCTCTTAATTGCCCTAACTTTTCAACATATATTTGCTTATTTCGCCTTTTTTTCGTAATTTCGCGAACATCCACCATAAACATGTTTACACGATGAGTGACGAGACGAAAGACATAGACTCTCCAGGAACGACCGACGAACAACTGACCGAGGAACAGCACTCAGACTACAAACCCGTCAACAGGTTTGACGCTGCCGTGGTTCATCATCTCAGCGGCATGTACCAAAGCTGGTTCCTGGACTATGCTTCATACGTGATACTGGAACGGGCCGTTCCTCATATAGAGGACGGACTGAAACCCGTGCAGCGGCGCATACTGCACTCCATGAAGCGCATGGACGACGGCCGCTACAACAAGGTGGCCAACATCGTGGGCCACACCATGCAGTTCCATCCCCACGGAGACGCTTCCATCGGGGATGCCTTGGTGCAGCTGGGACAGAAAGACCTCCTGATAGACTGCCAAGGCAACTGGGGCAACATACTGACGGGAGACCGCGCGGCCGCCCCCCGATACATAGAGGCCAGGCTCTCCAAGTTTGCCCTGGAAGTGGTATTCAATCCCAAGACCACCGACTGGCAACTCTCCTACGATGGCCGCAACAAAGAGCCTATCACCCTGCCCGTGAAGTTCCCCCTGCTCCTGGCGCAAGGAGCGGAGGGCATAGCGGTGGGCTTGAGCAGCAAGGTGTTGCCCCATAATTTCGTGGAGCTATGCGATGCCGCCATCCATTACCTCAAGGGAGAGCCTTACACGCTCTATCCGGATTTTCCCACGGGCGGAGCCATCGACGTAAGCAAATATAATGACGGACAGCGGGGAGGCTCGCTCAAGGTGAGAGCGAGAATAGAGAAAGTGGACAGCAAGACGCTGGCCATACGCGACATCCCCTACAGCAAAAACACGGCCACGCTGATAGACTCCATCACCAAGGCCGTGGAGAAAGGAAAGATAAAAGCGCGCAAGATAGAGGACAACACGGCTGCCGAGGTGGAGATACTGGTGCACCTGGCACCAGGCGTGTCGTCAGACAAGACCATCGACGCTCTCTTCGCCTTCTCCGACTGCGAAATCAACCTTTCGCCCAACTGCTGCGTGATAGAGGACAACAAGCCCGTGTTCCTCACCGTGAAGGAAGTGCTGGCCCACAACGTAGACTCCACCATGGGCCTGTTGCGCAAGGAGCTGCAGATACGCAAGGGGGAACTGGAGGAGCAACTATTCTTCGCCTCGCTGGAGCGCATCTTCATAGAGGAGCGCATCTACAAGGAAAAACGCTTCGAAACGGCCAAAGACATGGACGAGGCCATCCGCTTCGTGGACGAGAAGCTAACGCCCTTCAAGCCACAATTCATCAGGGAAGTGACCCGTGACGACATCTTGAGGTTGATGGAGATAAAGATGCAGCGCATCTTGAAGTTCAACAAGGACAAGGCCGACGAGCTGATAGCTCGCATCAAGCAGGAGATAGCCGAGATAGAACGTGACCTGGCCCACATGACAGAGGTCACCATCAATTGGTATGAATACCTGAAGCAGAAATATGGCAAAGACCACCCCCGCCGCACGGAGATACGCAATTTCGACACCATCGAGGTGACAAAGGTGGTGGAGGCCAACCGCAAGCTTTACATCAACAGGCAAGAGGGCTTCGTGGGCACGGGCTTGAAGAAAGACGAACTAGTGTGCAACTGCTCCGACCTGGACGATATCATCATCTTCTATAGAGACGGAAAGTTCAAGGTGACAAAAGTGGCCGAGAAAATCTTCGTCGGCAAGAACATCCTGCACGTGCAGGTGTTTAAGAAGAACGACACCCGCACCATCTACAACTGCGTCTACCGGGACGGCAAGACAGGGCCATATTATATCAAGCGTTTCAATATCACCGCCATGACCCGCGACAAGATGTATGACCTGACGCAGGGCAAGCCCGGTTCCAGGGTGGTTTACTTCACGGCCAATCCCAACGGAGAGGCGGAAGTCATCAAGGTAACGCTGGAGCCAGACCCCAAACGCAAGAAACAAAACATCTTCATGGAGAAAGATTTCTCCGAGGTGCTCATCAAGGGCAGAGCCGCCAAGGGCAACCTGCTGTCGAAAAAGAACATCCACCGCATCGGGCTGAAAAGCCACGGCCACTCCACCCTGGGAGGCAGGAAAGTATGGTTTGACCCCGATGTCAATCGCATCAACTACGAAGAGCACGGACGTTTCCTGGGCGAGTTCTCCGACACCGAGAGCATCTTGGTGGTACTGGACAATGGCGAGTTCTATATCACCAACTTCGACGCGAACAACCACTATGAGCCTAACATCCTAAGGCTGGAGAAGTGGGATGACCGCAAGGTGTGGACCGCAGTGCTCCACGACGCGGACAACAGCGGACTTCCCTACCTGAAACGCTTCACCATGGATGCCACCAAGCGGCACCAGAATTTTCTGGGAGAGAACCCCGACTCCCGACTTATCTTGCTCACCGACGTTGCCTACCCCCGCATACTGGTGACCTATGGCGGAGCCGACGCGCTCAGGCCACAGGAGGAGATAGACGCGGAGAGCTTCGTGGCCCAAAAGAGTTTCAAGGCCAAGGGCAAGCGACTGACCAACTGGACGGTGGAACGCATTGAGGAGCTGGAGCCCTTGCGCCATCCCGATCCGGAAGAGCAGGCGGAGGAACCCGAGGATAGCGCGGAAGAGGCACAAGAACAGGAAGACCTGGACCCAGACAAGGGCAAAAGCCAGCAGCAAGTCATTGACGAGATTACCGGCCAGCTAAGCCTGTTCTCCGACGAGGACATGAAATAACACGGGCAAACGCTACTTGCCTGTCTTCGCGCCACAAGTCTATGTCAAGGAGCGTGAAGCGAGGTGCACGCAAGGAATATCCATCTCCCGCGCGCGTACATTATATATATGCTGTTGCCACCTCACGGTAATGTTCCTGGTGAAGTGTAAAGACGCGTTTTCGTCGACTACCGTTAATCCAAGAAAGGATGCCCACAGACACAAAAAGGGAGCCCTCATAAAGAAGGGCTCCCCTTTTTGTTGATGACCACCTCCAGAGAGGGAGCCGTTATATACTTGAGGCTGCACGAGCCTCCATTCGTCACTATGAAGCCTATGGGTTATGCGAAGTGGACGCGCCCATAGTTGTAAGCCTCCATCCTGGAGGCCAACTCGCGAACAACACGCTTGATGTTCTCAATCCAGTTTTTCATCTTTTTACCCTTTCTGTCTTAGTTTCACATACTGTTGTTATCCCATTCTCTTGTGTCATTGAAGATATGGAGCGGTGTGCCTAAGCACGGGGGCAAAGTTACGCGCTTTATCCTATTCTCCGCACGCTTTTTCCTGGGAAATTGTGTCAAAAGGGGCATTTTCTTGACCTACGTCAATCTTTTTGACCTACGTTAACGCTTCCCTAAGCGGGTTGACGCTATTCCCAATATCGTGAATATTTAAATCAAAAAAAACAGTACTACTGATATTGAAAGCCAGTACTACTCCTTTCCAATATCAGTAGTACTGAAATCGAAAAGCAGTGATACTGACTTTTTGGAGCACTTATAGGGGCAAAGCACTCTAGGTATGTCCCACCAGTCTTCAACGCACCTGTCCCAACCGACAATTCTATTGCCCCAAATAACGGGCCACATCGTCCAGGAGACGTTGGTAAGGAGGTGCCTGTTGATAAAAAGTGCTTTTCTTCAACATGGGGGTGATGCGCTCCACGCTGTTGTCATAGCAGGAAAGCTCAGTTTGCTCCTGCGTGCGGTGGAGAGCTTGCGACCTAATCTGCCGTTCCCGTTCTTGCACCAGCGTGTCACACACCTTTTGCATCACGGGAGCCACTACCTTGTTGAAAAGGTGATGGCCTTGGATGTAGAGGTAAGTGGTATCGGGCGTAACTCCCAATTGGGCCAGTTCACGCTCCAGGTCTTCCCGTTCGTCCTCGAACTCGGGGTGCTCGTGCGCCAGTTGGCGGGCTTTCCTCTCCGCTTTCATCCTTACCACTTGCAAAGCGTTGCGTACGTCTCGCAAGCGGACTATGCCTGGGTCCACGATGCGGAGAAAATCGCTGAGCGTGAAATGCACGTAATTGGGCGTCCTGTAACACCAAATGTTCCAGACAAAGAGGGGATAGATGGCCCGTGAGTATTCGGAGAGGTAACGCTCGAAATCGAATACGTGATGGTCATTGAGGGTAGCCATCACGCAGATGTCATGCAGCCCCGGGGCATAGCATTGGTAACTCTCTATAGAGTAAACATAGGTGTGGAAGATATAGGGACTCTCCAAGAGCTGGCGGGAATTGGCCGACGCTCCCTGCATCAAATAGTCATAGTCCGCGTCCACGCAGGCTATCATGTCCTTGCCTACGCCATGGAGCATACTGGCGATAGCCGCCTTCTTGCCCCTGTCCAAATGACTTTGGCGAGTGGGCAACATAATCTCGAAATAGCGGGTATCGTCCTCAAACCTGCCCAAGACCATCCGCCAGAAGAACACATCTTCATAGCTCTCCACGTAGGCCACTATCTTGCGACGCGCCTTCTTGGAGGTCAAATGGTTCGCCGCCTCTATGTACTGGGAATTGATATGTTCTGTAAGTCGCCGCGCCATTTTCGCTCAGTGATATTAATGGTCTAGGGTGATGTCCGTGACTTCGGTAACGTGGTCGTTCCATCCATTCATCACCACGGCTGGGCTATGGGTGGTCATGACAATCTGGATATTGGGATTGAGCCGCAACACGAGATTGATAAGTTGTTTTTGCCACTCGAAATGCAAACTTATCTCAGGTTCGTCCATAAAGAGCACGTAGGGCTGTCCGTCTTCCACCAATACCGTAAGCATGATGGTAAGCATCTGCTTCTCGCCAGCGGAAAGCTGGTAGGGTAGCAGTTTCTCGCCTATCTGCGAGAAACATATCTCATTGGCGTCACGCACAATCTTCTTGCCCGTCTCCTTGAACAAGTCGTCGATAATGTCCTGGAAGAGCTTCTTGGGCTGGCTCAGGGCTTGCGCCTTGGCGGCTGCGTCCGGCTCTCCTGACTGCAAGAGCTGTATCATGCGGTTGCCTATGTTCACTTGGTAGTCCAAGTACTTGCGTTGCAGCTGGAAGAGTTGCCAGTCCAGCTCGGTAGCCAACGAGAAGTCCATCTTCGAGACGACTTCCGCGTTGATGAGCGGTCGGTCTATGGAACGGATGCTGTCATAACGTATCCACTCCGCGTCATCAGGCACCACCTCAAGTCTGACTCCTTTCAAGGTATCGCTGGCCAGCTCGCCGCTGGCTCCTATGCCCTTGATAATCTTGCGCAAGATGGTGCTCTTGCCCACGCCATTGATGCCGCTCAGGATATTGACGTGCCTATCCAAGTCCCACAGGATGTGACGAGTGCCGCTCCAAAGCGACTCTATCTCTATCTGCCTAATGTATTCAGCGTATTTTCGCATGGTGAATAGCGTGTTGGTTGTGTACAAAGATAGTGAAAAATCCCATACACCGTATGCTTTCAGACCCATTTTTTTGGTTTATTCAACAGAAAAAACTATTTTCGCGGTGACAACCACCATATCGCATCTTACAACCAACATCATTGCTATGAAAAAAAGACTTCAATGCTTGGCGATGTCCATCCTCTTGGCTCTGGGATGCGCCCAAGCCTCAACCACACTACCCATCAACGGGGAAATCTTCAAGGCCAACGACGCTCGCATCCAGTACATAGGACGGGTAAGCGTATCGCCAACGGGCATCGCGAGGTTCAACTATCCTGGAGTCACGATAAAGGCTCGCTTCCAGGGGACATCGTTGAAAATGGTATGCCGGCCAAAGACGGGCTTCTTCATGGTAAGCATAGACGGGGCGGAAGCCTTCAAGGTATCGTTTGACAGCGAACGTGACTCCGTGGTCTCCCTCTGCACGGCATTGCCGCAAGGCATCCATGAAGTGAGAGCCATGTACGTGATAGAGGGGCTCTACCGCAAGCCGGAATTCCACGCCTTCGTGCTGGACAAGGGATGCCAACTAGCCGACCCACCAGCCTTGAGCGACCGTACCATTGAGTTCATAGGCAACTCTATCACCTGCGGCTTTGGCACGGAGAGCATAGTGGCTTCCGACCCTTATGAGGACAATACGGAAAATCATTGGTATACCTATGCCCGCATCGTGGCAGACAGCCTGCAAGCACGCTACCACTGCGTGGCTCGCAGCGGCATAGGAGTCTATCGCAATGCGGGCGGTCCCAAAGAGGGCAGCAAGGACAACATGCCCTGGCAATATCCCTATACGCTCTTCAACCAACATGAAGAGGCATGGGACTTCTCCAAATACCAACCCAAACTGGTATGCGTGAACCTGGGCACCAACGACTTTTCCAGCAACAACTATGACCCCAAACTGTATGAGGAAGCCTACAGGAAGTTCCTGGGGCAATTGCGAGAATACTATCCAGGGGCAAAAATCGTGATGCTGACCGGCTCCATGATGAACGGAAAAGAAAACGAGGAGCAGAAAGCCATACTCAACAAGCTGATGAAGGAAACCAGGGAGAAGGGAGACAAAGAGATATACCGATTCGACTTCACGCCGCAACGAGGCGACTTGGGATTTGGAGCAGGATGGCACCCCAGCAAGGCACAACAAGAAAAAATGGCCTCAGAACTGCTCCCGTTCCTCAAGGGACTGATGGGATGGTAGCGTAAGGGCTTTCACGCAATATCCCGTGATTTTCTTGGCAGGTTAAGGGAAAATCATTATCTTTGCAAACATGAATCCACAAGAGACTAACCCTACGCCATGGAGCGAGAACGTAATCATTGTTGACGCGGACTACGTTGACAAGGTAGCCTTTGAACTTATCGTCAACTTCGAGCGCATGATAGGAAGACGCATCCCTCCGGCAGACATGGCTAAGTGGTTGGTTTGCGTGGCTCTGGACGGCGGACTGCGGGAAGGCGACCACCAGACACAAGTGGTGTTGATACACGACAGGGGGGCGCGGCGAATGGAGAATTTCATGCCCGCCGATTATGAGACGGAGCTCAACGCCCAAGCATTCAAGGATCCAAAATTGGGCGAGTTTACCATCAGCAGCTATCCCGTGGAAGACATCGTGAGCAAAGATGACTACATGGCGGATGTCGCCCAGACCATCGCCAACCTAAAGGAGGTGAAGCGGATCATGATAATTCCCAACGCGGAACAAGGATCCCAATATGAGCTGATAAGGAAAGCCTTGTCGCGGATAGACGATGAAGGCAAGCGCATCACCCTATTGGCCATGCAGCCTCTCACGGGCGGCAATTTCAGGCAAGAAATATTGGGCTACTCGCTGATGACCGCGTTGGGCATCAAGGCTGATGAAATCAAACCATAAGAGAAAACAAACAAAAGACTAGATATAGATGAGCAGAGTATTGATGATTGGCGCGGGTGGCGTGGCTACCGTGGCTGCCTACAAAATCGCGCAGAACACTGACGTGTTTACGGAGTTCATGATCGCCAGCCGCCGCAAGGAAAAATGCGACCAGTTGGTGAAAGCCATCCACGACAAGGGATATACCATGCCGATAAAGACGGCTCAAGTAGACGCTGACGACGTGGAGCAACTAAAGGCGCTCATGAAAGCCTACCAGCCCGAGATAGTAATAAACTTGGCCTTGCCCTACCAAGACCTCACCATCATGGAGGCTTGCTTGGCTTGCGGCGTAAACTACCTGGACACCGCCAACTACGAGCCTAAAGACGAGGCGCACTTTGAGTATAGCTGGCAATGGGCTTACAAGGAAAAATTCGAGCAAGCTGGCCTTACCGCCATATTGGGCTGCGGATTTGACCCAGGCGTGTCGGGCGTGTTCACGGCCTATGCCGCCAAGCACCACTTCGACGAGATACAATACCTGGACATCGTGGACTGCAACGCGGGAAACCACCACAAGGCTTTCGCCACAAACTTCAACCCGGAAATCAACATCAGGGAAATCACCCAAAAGGGACTCTACTACAAAGACGGGCAATGGATAGAGACAGAGCCTTTGGAAATACACAAGCCCCTCACCTACCCCAACATAGGCCCAAGGGAGAGCTATCTTTTGCACCACGAGGAGTTGGAAAGCCTGGTGAAGAACTACCCCACCATCAAGCAGGCGAGATTCTGGATGACTTTCGGGCAACAATACCTCACCTATCTGGACGTGATACAGAACATCGGCATGTCCAGGATAGACGAGATAGTGTATGAAGCTCCCCTGGCAGACGACTCAGGCAAGACCGCCAAGGTAAATATCGTCCCCCTGCAGTTCCTGAAAGCCGTATTGCCCAACCCACAAGACCTGGGCGAGAACTACGAGGGAGAGACCTCCATCGGATGCCGCATCAGAGGCATCAAAGACGGCAAGGAGCACACCTATTATATATATAACAACTGCCAGCACCAGGCCGCATACCAGGAGACCGGCATGCAGGGCGTAAGCTATACCACTGGCGTTCCCGCCATGATAGGAGCCATGATGTTCCTGAAGGGCATCTGGAAGAAACCGGGCGTCTGGAACGTTGAAGATTTCGACCCAGACCCCTTCATGGAGCAACTGAACAAACAGGGATTGCCTTGGCACGAAGTGTTCGACGGCGATTTGGAACTATAATAACCATAGATAACCATGACGAAAAAAGAAGAGACAGAAGGCGCGTCCGCAACACCCAACGAGGGGAAGTTGAAAGCGCTTCAGGCCGCTATGGCCAAGATAGAGAAAGATTTCGGCAAAGGTTCCATCATGAGGATGGGCGACGAACATACCGAAAACGTGGAAGTGATACCCACAGGCAGCATAGGTCTGGACATGGCCCTTGGTGTAGGAGGATATCCACGCGGCAGGATTATAGAAATATTCGGTCCAGAGTCTTCTGGTAAGACCACGTTGGCCATCCACGCCATTGCCGAGGCGCAAAAGGCTGGAGGCATCGCGGCATTCATCGATGCGGAGCATGCTTTCGACCGCTTCTACGCGGCGAAGTTGGGCGTGGACGTGGATAACCTCTGGATATCCCAGCCCGACAATGGAGAGCAAGCCCTGCAGATTGCCGACCAATTGATAAGCTCTTCCGCCATTGACATATTGGTAGTGGACTCCGTGGCCGCCCTTACTCCCAAAGCGGAAATAGAAGGAGACATGGGCGACAACAAGGTAGGCTTGCAAGCCAGGTTGATGAGCCAGGCATTGAGAAAGCTTACGGCTACCATTTCCAAAACTAACACCACCTGTATCTTCATCAACCAGCTGAGAGAGAAGATAGGCGTAATGTTCGGCAATCCCGAGACGACCACAGGCGGTAACGCCCTGAAATTCTATGCCAGCGTGAGACTGGACATCCGCAGGACAGGGCAGGTAAAGAATGGCGACGAGGTGATAGGCAACCAAGTCAGGGTAAAAGTGGTGAAGAACAAGGTCGCTCCTCCTTTCCGCAAGGCGGAGTTTGAAATCTCTTTCGGTGAAGGTATTAGCAAGATAGGCGAAATACTCGACCTGGGAGTGGACTTAGGCTTCATACAAAAAAGCGGCAGCTGGTTCAGCTATAATGGAGCGAAACTGGCGCAAGGGCGCGACGCCACAAAGACGCTGCTCAAAGACAACCCCGAGCTATGCGAAGAGTTGGAGGCTAGCATCAAGCAGGCTATCGCCGACAAGAAGTGATTTCTCTCAATTCCTTTCTATCAATAGAGGCATCTTCCCAGACCTGTGTCGACAGGCAATACGGGAAGATGCCTCTGCCATTTTGACACATTCCACGTCCTTGGCATGCGGTTTGCAAAATGTTGGCAGGAATTTAATCCTAATAAATTGAATAATAACAAATAAAACAGATAAGATTATGGGAAAGATTATTGGAATCGACTTAGGAACTACCAACAGCTGTGTTGCCGTATTCGAGGGCAACGAGCCTGTAGTGATCGCAAATAGCGAGGGCAAGCGCACCACTCCCTCTATCGTAGGATTCGTCAAGGACGGCGAACGCAAAATAGGTGACCCTGCCAAGCGTCAAGCCATCACCAACCCCAAGAACACTGTTTACTCCATCAAGCGTTTCATGGGAGAGACCTATGACCAGAGCGCCAAGGAAGCCAACTCCGTGCCCTACACCGTGGTAAACGAGAATGGCTATCCTCGTGTGGACATTGAGGGCCGCAAGTACACGCCACAGGAAATCTCCGCCATGATTCTGCAGAAAATGAAGAAAACCGCGGAAGACTATCTGGGCCAGGAAGTAACGGATGCCGTTATCACCGTGCCCGCTTACTTCTCCGACTCTCAGCGTCAGGCCACCAAGGAAGCTGGCCAAATAGCAGGTCTCAACGTGCGTCGTATCGTGAATGAACCTACCGCCGCCGCCTTGGCTTATGGCGTGGACAAGGCCAACAAGGACATGAAGATTGCCGTCTTCGACCTGGGTGGCGGTACGTTTGATATCTCTATCCTGGAATTTGGCGGTGGCGTGTTCGAGGTACTTTCCACTAATGGTGATACGCACCTGGGTGGTGACGATTTCGATCAGGTAATCATCAATTGGCTGGTAGACGGCTTCAAGGCTGATGAGGGCATAGACCTCACCAAAGACCCCATGGCCATGCAACGCTTGAAAGAGGCTGCGGAAAAGGCGAAGATAGAGCTCTCCAGCTCCACCACCACGGAAATCAACCTGCCTTATATCACCGCTGAGGGCGGCATGCCTAAGCACTTGGTAAAGAACTTGACCCGTGCCCAATTCGAGCAATTGGCTCACAACCTTATCCAAGCTTGCTTGACTCCCTGCCAGAACGCCATGCGTGACGCAGGTCTTTCTACCTCTGATATCGACGAGGTAATCTTGGTAGGTGGTTCCAGCCGTATCCCCGCTGTGCAAACATTGGTGAAGAACTACTTCGGCAAAGAGCCTTCCAAGGGCGTGAACCCCGATGAGGTGGTAGCCGTAGGCGCAAGCATCCAGGGTGCCATCTTGAATAAGGAGGAAGGTGTAGGTAACATCGTGTTGCTGGATGTCACTCCTCTGACCTTGGGTATCGAAACTATGGGCGGCGTGATGACAAAGCTGATAGACGCCAACACCACTATTCCTTGCAAGAAGAGTGAGGTGTTCTCCACCGCAGCAGACAACCAGACGGAGGTAACCATCCACGTACTGCAGGGTGAGCGACCCATGGCCGCACAAAACAAGAGTATCGGCCAGTTCAACCTCACGGGCATCGCTCCCGCTCGTCGTGGTGTGCCCCAAATAGAGGTGACATTCGACATCGACGCCAATGGCATCCTCAACGTAAGCGCAAAGGACAAAGCTACTGGCAAGGAACAGAGCATCCGCATCGAGGCTTCCTCTGGCTTGAGCGAGGATGAAATCAACCGCATGAAGGCAGAGGCAGAGCAGAACGCCGAGAACGACAAGAAGGAGCGTGAGAAGGTAGATAAGCTGAACCAGGCTGACTCCATGATCTTCACCACCGAAAACTTCTTGAAGGACAATGGCGACAAGATACCCGCTGACAAGAAGCCTGCCATAGAGCAAGCCCTGCAGCAGTTGCGTGATGCCCACAAGGCCGCTGACATTGCCGCTATCGACACCGCGATCGCCAACTTGAACAACGTGATGCAGACCGCTAGCCAGCAGATGTATCAGCAAGCAGGTGGCGCACAGCAAGGTGCAGGCAACCAGCAGCAATCCACCAATAACAATGCCAAGCAGGATGACAACATCCAAGACGCTGATTTTGAGGAAGTGAAATAAGCACATAGAGAAATAAGAATACAATATCAAATGGAAAGCGTGTA
>OMFY01000470.1_pt1 | contig 23617 bp, 21 predicted proteins | sample 1645701 | NCBI WGS metagenome assembly OMFY01 (sample SAMEA103958111, study PRJEB25191) | human gut metagenome | biome: human-associated habitat [ENVO:00009003]; feature: intestine environment [ENVO:2100002]; material: feces | place: Germany | collected 2013/2015
CCTGTATTCAAGGCAATTAGCGTATCTTCAATCGCTTTATCAAAATCCTCCATTCGACCTTCTTGATAAATGTCATCTTGAAAGGCTGGACGATCAAAGCACTCCAAATAAAATTGGACAAGCTCTTTATCTTTTTCAAAGGCAGGTGTGGAAGAAGTAGTTTCGACTTCCAAAATTGCTGTCTGTTCTGCAAGCTGCTTCCAACTTTGTAGCAGTTCTTTAGGATAACGAGTAATATCCGTATCAATCAATTTAGAACAAGACTGGCATAACCAAATTCCATTTTCAAACGACTTTCTTTCTTCGGGTGTCATAGAAGCGTCATAGCGTGGACCGCCTTGAGCCGCTGCACAGATATGAGCTGCTACCCCTATATTTGTAATTTTTTCAGGATTGGTATTTGCCCCACAAGTCAACTTTCGGCAAGCAGGATTACTACATCTTCTACCAACCCGATTTGCCAGTAATTCCTTTGTTGCTGAAGTAAAGTCGTCTCTGCTGTTCCCCATGTTCATCACCTCGTCTAACCAAAATATTGATTTCATTATATCATAACTTTTTAGATAAAATTATGGGTGAATTTAGATTATCTCTTTAGAAGTTCTTATATGTCGGTATAGCCCGTATTTTCGGGCTTTCCCGGCATTTTAGATATGGGGAGAAGTTCTCATATATCCTCAAAACCTTTTAGGTTTTCCCTCTCAATGGTAGTAAAAAAAGTAGTAAATTCTGCTGGCGGCTATGCAATCAGCCTTTCCATTTCAGCCCTTGCGGAAGCGAAAGTTGCGTGTGCGTAATAGTTCAGTGTCATGGTGATATTGGAGTGTCCCATGATATACTGTAACGCTTTCGGGTTCATTCCGGCATTGGCTAAGTTGGTACAGAACGTATGGCGTAGGGTGTGGGGTGTCATTACTTTGGGTAAGGTTTCCTCGTGGCTCTTGTTGTACTTTTTTGTAAGCCCCCGAAACATGGTAGCATAATTCACATTCGTTTTCGGGCAACCGTCCCGGTTGAGGAAAAGGAAATTGCTGTAACCGTCAATCGTGGTCGCTTTCGCTCCCCTGCGGTTCTCCAACACGCGCCCCAACGCTTCATACACTTTTTCACTCATTGGGATTTGTCTGATACCGCTTTGCGTTTTGGGCTTCTCTATGTAGTAGCCTGTTTCCGCGCTCCTTAAAAGCTGGTGGTCTACATTGATTACCCGGTTTTCAAAGTCAAGGTCGGTTTCAGTTAGCCCGCAGAGTTCGGAAATCCTAAGCCCCGTTCCCAGCAGTATGATAACCTCGTCACGGTATTTCTGATAGACGCTATCACTTTGCATAAAAGATAAAAGGCTTTCTTCCTGTTCCGCTGTGAGGGGTACTTTTGGCTCTGTGTCGTCCTCGATCACGGTGTTGAGCTGGAAGTCAAAGGGGTTCTTCCTTATACAGTCGTCCTGTATCGCTGTGTAAAAAGCAGCTTTCAGAGAACGCTTGTCGTTGCTTATGGTCTTATAGGATATTCCCTTTTCTTTCATGCGCAACGCCCATTCTTTCGCGTCGGACAGCTTCACACTGTCAATAGGGCAGGAACCAAGTTTATCCGCTTCCAGCAGCTTCATCAGCCGTTCGCGCCCCTTTGTGGTGTTATGCCTTACATTCCCCCGGTGGCGGTTCTGCTTTGCGTAAAGCTCGCAGACAGTCATTTTCTTTCCGATTGTGTCTATCCCGTCGTCAAGGTCTTTCTGTATCTCTTTTTCCTTTTCTCTAAGGGATATGTCGTCACGCTTCCCGGCTGGGGTCTTGTCCGTAGGCACTAACTTCCACGCATAGACAAATTGCACTTTACCAAAAGTATCGGTATATTTATAAGCATATCTCCCGTCTTTTCTCTGGCTCTCTCCCGAACGCAAAATGCGGTTTCTATTGTCCCGTCTTTTCTCCGACATTGTTTTTGCTCCTTTCCGTGTCGGAAAGAGCCTTGATATGCCTACATTTATTATAGCATATTCAAGGCTCTTTTTCACTATCTTTTTCGCTAAATCGCGTCCAGTGTATCAATGACTTTTTCAAACTGTTTCCTCTTGATCTGAATACGGTTGCCGTTCAAGATCACCCAGCCCGCCGTGGGATTTTCTTCTGCAAGTTTCCGCAGCTTGTTTTCCCCAATGCGGAAATATTTTGACGCTTCCTCAATGGTAAGCGTGTACTTTTCCCAAATAGGCACATCAGCATTGTTCATTCTATAAGTCCCCCTTTCAAACATGGGTAAAAGGTTAATAGTTATAAAGGGGCTGTGATCGGACGGTTAGCAGCATAACCTCACGGGAGTTTCACCCCTGCATGGTTCTCATGCAGCCCTACCCATTGCCTGCGACGCTTTGAACGCTCGGACTGTGGCGATAAGGGAGTATCATTATATATTCTGCGCTGTCGTCGCCCGCAAGCTGCTAAACTTGCTCCCCGGCGTGGTGTTGGTCGCTCGGCTGTCCCGGCAGGGAAAGAAAACCCCGCCGGATAGCGTCGTGGCGCACCCGCCGTATGGCTCGGCGCAAAAGGGACGTATCCGATCTGCCCTATGCTGCGCCGCCGTTATCTTGCGCCGCTTTCTTTGTCAAGGTTCAAAAAGCTCTGATGTGCCGCACCTACGGAAAGGGGAACATAGGCAGCGGCTTTACATCAAAACTGGAAGTCCAAGACAGCCCGTATCAACCTTGAACGCAAACGGTCGCGTATGTCCTCGTCAATTCCGAAATATGTATTTCCGCGTTCGTCACGGTATTTTCGGACAGACAGGGCGGCAATCTGTGCGTCGTAGTTCTGCAACACAATCTTCATTGCGTCCGGGTCGCCTTTGGTCGCGGCAACAATTACCGGGTAAGGTAACAAGCCGCGCTCGTCAAAATCGCTGTCAAATTTCTTCGTCGTCATAAGCGCGTTCCTCCAAATAGCGTTTTAGCAGCTCAAAAGAGCTTGTCCTGCGATACTGTACTGTGCTTCTTGAAATGTTGAGGAGTTTTGCAATGTCGTTATCAGTCATGCCCTCGAAATAGTACAGCAGGACGGCGTTACGTTTTTCTTCCGGCAAAGTGCGGAGTGCTTCGGCTAACAGCTTCGGCATAATTCTTTTACCCGCCACGCAGATTGAATTGTCAGCGTATTCCTTGACAAAATAGCGGTCAACGGTATAAAGCTGGCTTTCTTCCTGTGGGGATAGGCTTGATAACGTAACTTCACGCAGTTGGTGTCGTCTTACGTCGCGGTGGGCGTTGCTGGCTTCACATTTAATGGCTTTCTTGCAAAAGCTATTAAAAGCGCAGCGGATTTCCCATTCGGTACGATTAGGCTCATTCATGTTCTCACCTCCTTTCGCAGCCGCGAAAGCGGGTGATTTTTTATGACTTCCCCTTTCAGTACCCACACCACCGCTTTTTGAGAGTTGCCAAATGAAAACGGCAAACTTTTTTGTCGAAATTTTCAAAAAGTGCGTCTTAAAAAGCGCAAAAAAAACCGATTGCATAATGCAATCGGGTAAAGAGGAATTATTAACACTTATATTGTGATGTGTGAAGGTAAAACCGTAGGCAAAAATGTTTTCTACGCTGGAGAAGATTTTTTTAATTGTTCACCATAAGGCGATAGCCATAAAAGCATAAAAAAGAACATGGCGATATTTCTCCAATACCGCCATATCCTCAAAAAAAGGTAACTTTAATAAGCTCCATTACTTGAAAAGAAAACAGCGGCATAATTTTCTTATGAAATGGTTGTTTTCCTTTTCAGTTGAAGCATAGAAAAAAGCATTGCTGCGATAGCTGCGCAAATATGACTAATCAATACAGCTATCCATATCCCGTTAAGCCCAAGTCCTAAATATGAAAAAAGATAAGCTAAAGGCATACGGACAATAATGTAATAAAAAATCATTAGGAGCATACTTTTAGAGGGCTGCCCCAAACCGTTTAGCATACCGAGGAAGCAATTTGTTATGGTGTTCAATATGTAACCTATCCCCACGATCAGAAAATAACCGCTTACGATTGACGCTACATCAGAACTTCTTACAAATAGCATGGAAAGGTATTTTGAGCTGGAAACTATAATTGCAGAGAGCAGAAACAGAAATAGACTGCCATATTTCAAAGCACATTTCAGATAGTCTTTTACCCTGTCCGTCCTCTTTCCACCTACACATTGCCCGATAATTGTTGTTAGAACCATATTTAATGCCATTGCCGGATAAAATAATATGGTTTCCAGTTTTCCAGTAATTCCATAAGCCGCTATTGCTGTGATACTGTAAGAGCTGATAAGGGCAGTTAAAAAAGTAGTGCTGATTGCGGGTATGCTTTGCTGGACTATTGCCGGGACAGCCTTTTGTATAAGCGGTAAAATGAAAGCCTTGTCAAACAGGTTAAGCCGCATATTAAACAGTCTTTTTTTCTTGAGATAGCAAATCATAAATACCAAGCAAATACTTTGTGAAATTAAGGTCGCTATTGCAGCACCATGAAAACCAAAAAAATGAATAAAAATAGGGTCAAGAACCGCATTGAGTATCGTTGATACCAGCATGGAAATCATTTGAAACATTGCATTTCCAAAACTTCTTAGGACAGCAGTAAAATATAAGAATAAGTAAACAGCTAAATATCCCAAAAGATAAATTGATAAATAGTTATATGCCATTTCATAGGTTTCAGTAGGGGTATTCATAATTTGCAAAATAGCTGGCAGGGATAATTCAAAAATAGCTGTCAAAATCAAAGAAAAAATAATTGCAACAGCAAACGAGGTAGCAATCAGACTTTCAATCTTTTTATTATCTTTGGAGCCGATTGCTTGTGATAGCAGTATAGAAATACCGTTTGTTGCCCCCATAGCAACAGAGGTTAAAAGCAGGATTAGCGGAGTTGAATTTGTGAGTGCCGCATAAGCTGTTTCCCCTAAAAGGTTTCCAATCCATAAACTGTCTACAAGGTTATAAGCCATATTAAGAAACATAGCCGCAATCATTGGCAAAACCATTGCCATTAAACACTTTTTTGTATTTCCATTGATAAAATCAATTTTTCTTGTCATTGTTAAGTCCTTTCTAATGAATGAATATCATTCATTTATATACTATTTTTTTGGCTGCCGATAAGGGCAGCCATAGATTTACAGCAGTTACCAAATAAAAGGAATTAGTCGCCATGTGTGCGCACAATAATTATCAAAGTCGCTTCCGAAGCGTAGCCGCAAGGCTCTTTCCTCAATTTGTATTCTTATTCCGTAACATACAAAGCAAATAATCAAAACTAATACTGGGGCTATTGCAGAACGAAAACAAAACGCTGTTCCTAATAGGCAAAGGATAGTTCCGACATAAGCCGGGTTGCGGACATAACGGTAAATTCCCGTTGTTACCAAGCCCTGTGTTGAATTTATTTTCACTGATAATGTAAAAGAGTGTTTTAATGTCCAAACTGCCCATGATCGCAATGTAGTTCCAAGTACCAGCAAAAACAGACCTAAATAGAAAAAGCAATGTGGGATAAGTATTTCTCCTATCAGTTCTGTTATATAGCCACATCTAAAAAATGTGCTTATTGAAAAGCTGCTCCAACAAGCAAAAATTACAAGAAGTAAAGTTCCGCAATCCTTGTTGGATATTTGAGGTTTCTTTATCCAGCCTTTGAAGTTATATAACCATATAACTATTTCTGCTATCATCATATAGGATATAGCATATATAAAATGATAATACTCTTGCATATTTACAAAACAGGTAGGGTCATTCATAAAATCTCCTTTCTTGAATGAACTTCATTCATTTAGATGTTTTTGAAATTCCCCTACTAAATAGCAGGGGATAATTTCAAAGTCTTAGAGCATAAATGAGAAAAGTGCGAATATTCTTCGCTTTTTCTTCTGTACTGGATTTCGTGTCTAATAAAATCCCAAGTTGCCCGTACACGCAGAATTTAGCAGCGGTTTGAATATTATCAAGTTGAATTTCGCCGTTTTCCTGTGCCTTTTCCAGTAAATAGGTGACAGGTTTTAGGAGCTTTTCGCAGACTTTCAATGCAAGCTGATCGTGAAACTTTTTGTTCTCTACAACATGAAGCGCGTTGTAATAGTCTGTCCCCTCCGTTTCTACCATAATAGGCATAGTTTCAATAATTTCTTTTAAGGTCAATTTTTCATTGCTTTTTGAAATAGTAAACTTATTTGCTATCTCGTCTGCATACTGTTCTATTGCGCTGTCAAAAAGGGCTTCCTTTGAGGGAAAATAACGATAACATAGCCCTTGCGCTACGCCAATCTCTTTTGCAATATCGGCAATGGACGTTTTTTCATATCCCTTTTCATAAAATAGTCGCATAGCAGTATCTAATATTTCCTGCTTCCGTTCCTCTGGCTCTTTCGTAATACGCATGACACACCTCCTCCTAATATATAAGTGTAGGGTTTCAGTACCCAACAGCCAGTTGGGACTTAATCCTCTCATTGTTTAAGCTGTATAATGATTAGGCATTGGTATGACGACACCTCCTAGGACCACTTTAGGTGTCCGCAAGAAAGCCAGTCAGCCAGCCTATCATTTGCAGCCGTTCGATTTATGCAGGTTGGACTGTCCTTGTACATGTCCGTTTGATACCCCAGGAGATTGAATAAGCAGTGAGGAATGCTGGATACCATGCAAATTCATTTTCAGGAGGTACATTAGGATGTACAACGCTGTCGGTATTGATGTCTCAAAGGGCAAGAGCACCATCGCAGTCCTGCAGCCCGGAGGCGTCATTGTCAGGAAACCCTTTGATGTTTTTCACACTTCCCAATCCTTAAAAGAACTATCAAATTATCTGGCTTCACTTGAAGGGGATACAAGGATTGTAATGGAGTGTACTGGCAGATACCATGAGTCCATGGCTAACTCCCTCTCTAATGCCGGGTTTTTTGTAACTGTCGTCAATCCGCATCTGATTAAAAACTTTGGTAACAATACGTTGCGCAAGGTCAAATCTGACCCTGCTGATGCTAAAAAGATAGCACGCTATACCCTTGACAACTGGGCTGAACTGCGGCAGTATTCATGTATGGACAATACACGTAACCAATTGAAAACCTTAAATTCACAATTCAGCTTCTTTATGAAGCAAAAGGTTGCCGCAAAGGCAAACCTGATTGCACTGTTGGATAATACATACCCCGGTGTAAATAAACTGTTCAACAGCCCTGCCCGTGAAGATGGCAGTGAAAAATGGGTCGATTACGCTTACTCATTCTGGCATGTGGACTGTGTCCGTAAAACCGGCTTGAAAGCTTTTACAGTGCGCTATGAAGCTTTCTGCAGGAAACACCATTATATTTATCAGCCTTCCAAACCAGAAGAACTGTTTAACGCCTCTAAAGAGCTTGTTGCCGTGTTCCCAAAGGAGACGTCCTATAAGCTTCTGATCCAGCAGAGTATCCAGCAGCTCAATCTTGCCTCTGCCCATATCGAACAGCTCCGCAGGGAGATGAATGCACTTGCTTCCACGCTCCCAGAATACGAGGTTGTCATGGGCATGTATGGCGTGGGCAAAACTTACGGTCCCCAGCTCATTGCTGAGATTGGCGATGTTTCAAGATTTACCCATCGGGAGGCAATCACTGCTTTTGCAGGTGTCGATCCCGGTGTGGAGCAGTCAGGGCAGCACAACTCAAAGAGCAACAAAGCTTCCAAATGTGGAACCGGCAGGCTCCGTAAGACCCTGTTCCAGGTCATGACCACCCTGCTCCAGAATGCCCCGGAGAATGAACCTGTCTACCAGTTTCTGAACCGGAAGCGTTCCGAAGGAAAACCTTACTATGTGTACATGACTGCTGGTGCGAATAAGTTCCTCCGCATCTACTACGGCAAGGTAAAAGCACATCTGCGCAGTCTGGAACAAAACGAATAATCATTCCGTCTATTACGGCTTTCTTTTTGACCGGCTGATGAGGCGGTCTTAGAGTTGTGCCATAAAATCACTTCACAAAAATTTTCAAAAAGTGCTTGACTTTTTATTAGCAGGCTTTCCTTATCATAGCAATGTAAAAAATCAATGAGTGAATACCAGTAAATATTACGGTATTATTTTGTTCCGCAAGCGATACAAGCCGTATTTCCTACACGCTCCCATGTAACATTTGAAAAGTGCCTTGAAAGCAATTTGCAAATTTCACTTTCAGAGTAAATCTTTACGTCCCCCTCTTTACTATACTTCATATAGAAATTCATAATAGCTCGCCCGATTGTGGGTTGCCAACAATCGCACAAAATAAAAGTTCCATTAGGCTTTAACACTCTATCAATTTCTGATAAGACTCTTTCCGGCGCAGGATAATGGTGAAAAGAGTCATTGCAATACACAACATCAAAGAAACAGTCGGAAAAAGGGAGTTGTTCGCTATCACCTAAAATGAGCGTTGCCCTGTTTTCTAATTTCTTCTGTGCAATTTCTAACATCTTTTCAGATAAGTCAAGCCCATACAGTATTTTGCTATTATCTTGCTGCAATATGAGCTTCATTACTTCCCCGGTTCCGCACCCTAAATCTAATGCCGTTTGATAAGATATGCTTTTCAGCCTATTGATGATAACAGGATATAATGTGCGGGCGTGCTGCCCTTTTATATCGCAGTCATAGGTTGGAGCTTGTTGGTTAAAGGCTATTTTTGATTTTTGCTTTGCGCTATTCATATATACAGCCTCCTTTCAGAGAAAATTATAGCACCGCCTTTCCGAAAAGTCAATGAATGATATTCACTCATTGATATAGTGCTATATTTAGGTAAATTCTTTGCTATGTACACTCATTTCAATACAAGAATAGGAGTTGTAAACTCATATAGGGTGATGTCTGAATGAAAAGAGAAGTCGAATTTGTGTACGATTTCAAGGCTTTCGGGCAAGCCATAAAGAAAGCACGCAGAGCAGCGGGATATTCCCGTAAGAAATTGGGGCATGAGCTGAATTTAGCTCCCCGTTACCTTGTTTCCATAGAAAATGAGGGGCAACACCCAAGTCTGCAAGTGCTGTATGAGCTTTGCACCTTTTTTGACATTTCGGTAGATCAGTTCTTTTTCCCGGATAAGGTCGCAAGTAAGTCCACGCAGCGCAGACAGCTTGAAACGCTGCTTGACGGTATAAGTGATACGGGATTGCAGATTATTACCGCAACGGCAAAAGAGATTAAGAAAGTCGAAACAGGGGACGAATAAACGTCCAGCGCACAACTGAATACGGTTTGAGAAGCGTTGTAATCTTTTGAAGATTGCAGCGTTTTTCTTTTGTAGAAGTTTGGCAAAACCGTTTTTTGGGTGTTGTAGGTAGTAGGAGAAACTTTCGTAGCAAGCATAGGAAAAGAGTACCCTTTTCCGTATTTCTGCCCGCCCTGTCGGTCAGAAATTGCTTGTTGGGAAGTGTCCCAAACCCTCTATGAGAACGGAAAGGAGCGAAAAACCATGAACGGACGGAAAAGGACGGTACAGGTCAAATTCTATGTGACAGAGGAAGAACGGAAATTGATTGAGGAAAAAATGAAGCTCGTCCCCACAAACAACATGGCGGCATATCTGCGCAAAATCGCCATTGACGGGTACATTATCCAAGTAGACCACACGGACATAAAGGCAATGACAGCGGAGATACAGAAAATCGGGGTGAATGTCAATCAGATCGCACGCCGCGTAAACGCGACGGGGAACGCCTACAAAGAGGATATAGAGGAAATCAAGGGGGTGCTTGCGGAAATATGGCGGTTACAAAGATTAAGCCTGTTAAAAGCACTTTGAGCAAAGCCCTTGACTATATCGAAAACCCGGACAAGACGGACAATCAAATGCTCATATCCTCTTTCGGGTGCAGCTATGAAACGGCAGATATTGAGTTTGGCTATACCCTTTCGCAAGCGCGGGATAAGGGGAACAATTTAGCCTTTCACTTGATACAGTCCTTTGCGCCGGGGGAAGTGGACTATCAGAAAGCCCATGAGATCGGGCGGCAGCTTGCCGACGCGGTAACAAAGGGGCAGCATGAATATGTACTCACGACGCACATTGACAAGGGGCATATCCATAATCACATTATTTTCTGCGCGGTCAACTTCGTAGATCATCACAAGTACGTTTCCAACAAACGGACGTATTACGGCATACGCAACATGAGTGACAAGCTGTGCCGGGACAACGGGCTTTCCGTCGTCGTCCCCGGTAAGGGCAGCAAGGGAAAAAGCTATGCGGAGTACCAAGCGGAGAAAACGGGGACAAGCTGGAAAGGCAAGTTAAAGATTGCCGTGGACGCGCTCATTCCCCAAGTTTCCAGCTTTGAGGAACTATTGCAGCGGTTACAGGCGGCGGGCTATGAGATCAAGCCGGGAAAATATGTGTCATGCCGCGCACCGGGGCAGGAACGGTTTACCCGCCTAAAAACCCTCGGCGCAGATTATACAGAGGAAGCCATAAAAGAACGGTTAGCGGGCAAGCGCACACGCGCCGCCAAAGCTCCAAAGGCAGAGCGCAAAGGCGTTAATCTTCTCATTGACATTGAGAACAGTATCAAGGCGCAACAGAGCCGGGGCTATGAACAGTGGGCGAAAATCCACAATCTGAAACAGGCGGCAAAGACTATGAACTTCCTTACCGAAAATAAAATCGAACAGTACGCCGATCTGCTCACCCGGATAGAGGAAATCACGGCAGCAAGCGAACAGGCGGGGGACAGCCTAAAGGAAGTGGAAAAGCGTCTTTCGGATATGGCGTTGCTTATTAAGAACGTCACTACCTACCAAAAGACAAAGCCCTTCTATGAAGCCTACCGTAAAGCCCGGAACAAGGAGAAATACCGGGCAGAGCATGAACGGGGTATTATCCTCCATGAAGCGGCGGCAAAGGCACTAAAGGCGGCGCAAATCGGCGGCAAGCTCCCCAACGTCCCCGCCCTGCAAGCAGAGTATGAAAAGCTCCAAGCGCAGAAAGAAAGCCTTTACGCCGACTATGGCAAGCTGAAAAAACAGGTACGGGAATATGATATTATCAAGCGGAACATAGACAGCATTTTACAGACGGAGAAAAAGCTGGAACGGGAAAGACAGACAGAGCGCGAATAACGTAATACTATTGCATTTTGAATAATTCTATTTGGGGTAAGTATGAGATAGCAATAAATGTTGTTGCTGTATTTGGAAAAGTGATATAATAAATCTTTAGTAAGGAATAGTGTTATGTAATATTTATTAAACATGGAAAGGATAGATTTATATGTACGAAAAACACGAACAATTATTTGATTTAGATGAAGAATGTACTTTATGGAAGTATATGAATTTTTCAAAATTTATCAACATGTTGAAAGGAAAACTATATTTCAATCGGTTGGATAATTTTGAAGATGTATTTGAGGGAACATTTCCACAATTCAATGTAGAACATAGGAAAGATGTGTATGGAAATGTAATTATACCTCAAAATACTTATGATGCCTTAGAACAGATGATGAAAAAGTATATATATGTGTCATGTTTTCATAAAAGTGAATATGAAACTGCATTTATGTGGAAACAATATGCTGATAATGATGGTATAGCAATAAGAACAACATCAGAGAGATTGAAAAAGTCTTTTGATAAAACTCCAGTAGCTATACACATAAGTGCTGTCAAATATATGGATTACAGTAAAGAATTTATGCCCGAAGGAAATGGATTATATTTAGGATTACATAAAAGAAAAAGTTTTGAGCCTGAAAGTGAGGTTAGATGTATTTATATGAAAACCCCCACAAGTAAACCTGATCCTGCTAATCCGTCCGACACAATTATTGATCCAAGTGAAAAGACACCATATGGAGAATATATAGATATCGACTTAGAAACGTTAATAAAGGAAATATATATATCTCCGTATGCAGCACCTTATATTAAGGAAAATGTAGACTTAATTGCAAATAAATTTAACATTACTGCAAAAGTGATTCAGTCAAAGCTTTTCATGCTGAATTAGACTATAAAAATGGCTCAAAATATTTGTTTAGAAAAAGGCTGGGACGCGGTAGCTACCACATAGCCACCGTGCCCCGGTTTTCTTATGGGTGCAGAGATTGGATTGTTACGCAATAGAACGGCGTTTTCAGGGGTAAAGGTATAAATTCCTTGCTGCCTTATTTTCCCGCCCGGAAAGCCGCATAAATCAAGGCTTATTTCGCCCCTATCGCGTCACATTCGCCCGCATTTTCCTCATGCGCTCGGCGGTCTGTCTGCGGGTGATACGCTTCCGGCAGTCCGGGCAGTAAATAGCCCGGTTGGAGATGGAAGCAAAAGGCGCACCGCATACACTACAACGGCGCATATCCTCCGCATGGTAAAGCTCGGCGTACAGCTCCTTATCTGCGGGCAGTACCGCGATACGGAACCATTTACAGAGCAGGGAATAGGAAATGAGCTGTGGGCATACGCAAGTGTCCCCGTCATCAAGCAAGATACAGTTTCCGCTATCATAATTGCAGCACGTCCGGCGTACAAGGGCGTTGACTTTCCGGCTTTGGGGCGGCGTAAGCCGCTTGATCTCGCTCATACCTCGTCGGCGGGGTAAACGGCAAGCCCCGCAAACTCCGCTTCGGTCATGCGCCCCACTTTGGCAAGGGTGCGGGCGGCAAAGTCCCGCATTTCCCCGTCCATAAAGGGCAGCGCGGCGTTCATAGCCACCACAAGCCCCTCCTTGCTGCCTGTCATGTAGATACTTAAAAGGTTGGTTTCCTCTACCGTGAAATTGTTATATTTGTTCATGCTCATACCTCCAATCCGTGATCTTTCCTTTTTGCCGCTGCTTTCTTTGGGGCGGTTCTCTTTTTATCCTGTGCAAGCTGCGCCCGAACAGAGGGGCGGGGCTTCCTTATCTGCCTGTCCCGGTTCTCGTCCTTTCCGATCAGCGCGTATGTGCCGTGCCTGTCCTTGATCTGCGAAAAGGAAAGTGTCTTATAGGGCAGCATAGAAAAAAGGCGGTCGGTGTCCTTTGTGGTAGCAATCTGCGTAAAGTAGGGGGACAGTTCCACCATGAAATGAGATTTATCCGGGCTGTTCGGGTCGCTTAACTCTTTTATTTTCCCTACAATGCGCCGTGCTTCCGTTTCGATCAGCCCGTCGCGCAATGCTGCGGTATGCGTTTCCAAGTCCCCCGGAACCGCCGATTGCTCCCGGCTGCGCCTTTCCTCCCGTAACAGAAATTGCAGGGCTTCCGGGTCATTGGGGATTGCTTCAAAGCGTTCAAACTTCCCAAGCTGCGGATTGGGGGAAGCGTCAAAGGGTCGCGCCGCTGGCTGCTCCCGTTCCCCATGCTCATAGATAAGCATATAGTTATCAGCGGGTAATGCCTGTTCGGTGACGTGCTTATAATGCTGCTGGTAGTCCAGCTCATAGAGATTGCCCTTGATCTTCCCGTCCTGTATGCCTGTAAGCTCCACGGCATAGGCAAGTACCCTGTCGCGGGTCTGTTCCCCGTAAAACTTCCATGTGTTGTGTTCCCGCGTGTCTTTCAGAAAAGCGTCGCGCTCCTTAATACAGCACGTCCCGGACGGGCGGGAAAACCACAAAAGCATTTTATCCCCGGCATTAGGGCTTTCTGCTGCCCGCTTTATAATCTCTTTGTCAATGTCAAAATCACTCTGATAAAAAGCGGTGTTCTGCTTCATGATCGCTTCAAGGGAAGCGGTCACGTCCACATTTTCAAATTTATTTAATTTCCCCATAATCAGCTCCTTTCCAAGTCCTGTGACTTATTCCTTGCCTGTTTCTTCTGCGCCGCCCGTTCCTTGTCGGCTTTGAGCTGCGCCCGGATAGAGGGCTTCTTTTCCGGCTTTTTCCCCGGTTTCGCTTCCGTTCCCTGTTCCTTTTCCGCTTTCAGTGCGGCGGCATACTCGGCAAGGGAGATCTGTTCGCCGCTTCTTGCCTTTGCTTCCAGCTCGTCGGCGGTAGGGGTGGGCGTATTGTTGATGATACCGTCAAAATTATTGTCGTTCTGTTCGATAGCGTCCTCGACGTGCTTTAAGGGGTTTGTCTTTTCCGGCGGTTCTGCGGCGACTGCAAACGCCTGTGTCCCGTTCCCCATAATGAGATACTTCCCGTCCTCCGATGTATGGTGAAGCCCGTACCCGGCTTCTTTCATCTGCTCGACGGTCATATCGGTTACAGAAAAGCTCCCCCGTGGCGTTCTGATCTGCTCCCCGGTCATGCGGGTATCGGGGGTAAGCTGCGGTGTCTGCTCCTGTAAAAACTCCGGCACTTCCTTATAGCCGAAACTGTCAACATAATGCGCCGTGTCCTCCCCGTTCTGATGAAGCACCACTATATCCGATACGGAAAGGCTGTGTCCCTTAAAATCTTTGGGGTGGTCGATATTGAAGCGGGTATAAATATCTTCAAGGGAAGTCCCCGGCGTAAGCTCTGCGGCATAGATCAGATTATAATTCGCCGCTTCCACGGAAAGCCCCGCCGCCTGTAAGCGGTCGTAAGGCTCAAAATGGTAGTCCCGCATACCGTCCCCGTCCTTTAGCTGGTAAATGGTAAAAGTGTCTTTGTCCGGCTCTTTTTTGTCGGCGGTCTGCTCCGGCGCGTCCTGTCCCGGCTCGGCGGCGGTCTGCGCTTCCTGTGCCTTTGCATAAAGGTCTTTCACATCGCCCTGTGTCAGCTCCCCGGTTTCCAGCTTCCCCAAAAGCTCCCGGCACTTCTCCGGGGTTCCCGTGTAGAGAATATCCCCCAGCTTCGCCATGCCGTTATCCTGTGCCACATACTCCTGCAAGAGATAGCTGTTTTCCGGGCTGTCGCTGTATGGGTTCTGCCGCACCTTGTAAAAGGTTTCCGGCGTGGAAGCGTCCCCCGGTTCCGCGCCCTGTGTTTCCTCCTGCGGCTGCTCCGGGGCTGCGGCTTTTTCTGCGGCGGCTTCCTGCCTTGCCCGTTTCTGTAACTCGGTGGGGCGTTCCCCGGTAAGGGGCTGTATGCACTTGATACAATCGGCGGCATAGATCGCATTGTCGTTTAACTGCCGCTGCCATGCTTCCGCGCTGGGCGCATAGCGGAAGCCGTTCCCTTTCAGTTCCTCCCGGATTTCCTTATCCGGCTTTTCGTCAAAGAAAATCTGCAAGCGGTTATCCGCTGTGTTGGCTTCCACACGTCCCCCGTCAAATTCCCAGCCCACATATCCAAGCTCTTTCCTCCGGGTAAGGGCAGTAATGCGGTTTTTTAATCTGCGTATCTCCGCGTTGTTGTTGGATAGCTGGTAGCTCTCAAAGGGTTTCGGGTTCGCCCGGTAGCTGCCGGACATGGACGCTTTCAGCTTTTCGATCTGTTCCGGGGATAAGTGGGGGCAGCCGTCAAGGGTCTTATTCTTTCGGTAATAGGCGTTGACCGCTTTCATGGTTTCCTGTGCCTGTTCCAGCTTTGCAAGTTTGCTTTCCAGCTTAGAAACGGCGTTCGGGTCGTCGGCACTGATACCGCCCATGCCGGTACTGCGGATTTTATCAAGCAAGCCCTGTATCTCCCGGTATTCCTCCATGTTCTTATCTGCGGCGGCGTTCTGCTTCTCCTTTTTGCGTACAGGGAAATTGCTTCCCCCGGCAATCATGATCGACGGGACGCGGGCGGTGATCTCATAGCCTTTATTCATGTTCGCCGCCAGCTTCCGGGCGTAAGCGTCAAGCAGCCCGTCAATCTTTTCATGGAAAGAGGGGTCAACACGCTTTTTCTGCCTTGCTGCAATCTCGGCGGCTTCGTCTACATAGTGGCGGTATTCTGCCGTTGCGCTTCCGGGCTTGTAATCGGAAAAGCTGATCGCTTCCTTTGCGCGTCGGGCGGCGTTCTCGTTGATCGGGTAATATGTAACCGTTGTTTCCGTCGGCTCCGGGGTGGAAGTCTGCGCTGCTTCGCTGGCGGGCGGCTCTGCCTGTTCCGGCGTGTCTGCTTTTTCAGAAACAGGGCTTTCCGGCTCCTGCGGCTTTTCCTGTGCTTCGGGTTCTCCCGGCTCCTGCGGTTCGGCGGTCTGTGCGGTTTCCGGCTCCGGCGCGGCGTAAGGCTCATACCCATTAGCGGCGTATTCCTCCACGGTCATTCCTGCGTCTGCCGCTTCCTGTGCGATTTCCTCCTTGACGTGTTCCTTGTAGGCTTCCAGTTCCACGTCAAAATCCCTAAGCTGGGGGACGGGCGGCAAGTTGTATTCGCCTTGATTGACAAGCCCCCGGCACTCGGAAACATAGGCTTGTATGGCGGTATGGTAGGCGGTTTCCGTAGGTGTCAGATTGTCCCCGGCTTGCAGGGCTTCCCCGGCGATACGCTCCATTTCGGATAAATTACAATGCAGTTTCAGATAGGGGATAAACTCATTCAGCAGCATTGCCCGGTGTTCCTTGTCGGCTTCCAGTGCTTCCCTGCCCTCGTTGCGCAAAAGGTAATTTTCCCATTCTTTATCGTTCAGATAATAGGTATGGTACTGTTCGATATGCTCCACAAGGGAACCGTCCCCGTCGCCCAAGTCCTGCCGCCCCTCGTAGTGGTCGGGCTGTCCGTTCATCACATAATCAATACGGAAAGCGGTCTTGTCGTAGCCGGGTCTTGCAAGGTTGGCTTCGTCCAATTCTGCGATAAGGGTATTTGCACGGGACAGGGGGATTGTTTCGCCCTCCCGTAGCTGGCTGCTTTCACTCCAAAGGATTGTGACGGTCGGCTCTGCGGCAAGGTCGGGTGTTGGCTCTTTTTCCGCTTCCTGTGCTTTTGCGGCTTCCCGTTCTTTTTGCAGCTCCGCAAAGTGTCCGTCAATGCTGTTGATGATCTCGGCGGCGGTGGCGCGGATTGTTTCAAGGGAACTTTTCAGCTCCGCAAGCTCCCGCCCGCTGCTCCACCCGGCGACGTACCCAAAGGAATAGTCGGACGTGTCAAGCCCATAGTGCTGGCACACGGTATAGGCGATACTTTCCGCCTGTACCTCGCGGGTTCGGCGGTCGGGTCTGTCCGGCTGTTCCTCCTGCGGGGCGTTTAAGTCAATGTCGTGCAGCTTCGCATGGGCGATCTCATGGATAGCGGTCTTTAGGTTCTGAAGCTCGCTCATTCCCTCGTCTATGGCAATCCGTTTTTCCTCCAAGTGGTAGTAGCCGTGTGCTGTCCCCTCGATCTTCTCAAAGCCCATAGGAACGGGAGAGGTCTTTTCCAGTGCGGCGAAAAAATCCTCGTATTTTTCCACGTCCCCGGTCAGCTCATTTGCGGAAAGGCTGGGAAGCTCCCGCCCCTCGGTCTGCGACACGTCGAAAACGGCGACGACTTTATAGGCGGGGATTTGGATTTCCTTTGTTTCCGTGACGGGCTTCCCGTCTTTGCCGATCACCGTCTTTCCCGTCTGCGGGTCTTTCTTTTCTACCTCCTGCCGGATTTTGTAAGGCGACGGGGCAAGTATGCGTATGCCTTTTTCCCCGCGCATTACGTTCCGTCCAAAGTTATTTTTCCATGCGTTAAATCCGGCGATAAGGGAAGCGTCGGGCTTCTGCATGGCGATCAGCAGCGTATTGTTGAAGCTGTAATTATGGAACTTTGACATGACTTGCAGATATTCTTTGTAGCGTTCGCTGTCAAACAATTCCGTGATACCCTGCTCCAAGCGGTCTGTGATCTCTTTCAGCTTTTCAGCGGGCTTGTCGGCGGTGAGAATGATCGGGTTGACCGGGCGCGGCGGTGGCGGGGAACCTGTCGGCGTTCCCGGCTGGGGTTCCTCCTGCTCCGGCGCGGCTTCGTCCTTTTCCAGCTTATCCGGGGCAGAACGTTCCGGCTCCGGGAAACTCATTACCTTGTATTCCTTTGGTATGTCGCTTTCGTGCCCGTTGTACCACTGTGAAAAAGTGTTGCCGTTGTTGTAGATATAGCCCTGCTCGGTAAACTGTCCCCGGTCTTTCTTTACAGCGTCCCGCCCGTATTCCTCGTACTTGAAATACTTCTTTGCTTCTTCGGGCAGCTCCAATTCGTCCAGCTCGTCAATGAGGTAAAAGCCATAGTCGGCTTCGGTTCGGACAGCGGGGTATATCCAGTAGCAGTCAAGGTTTTGTGCAAGGTTGATAAGGTCTTTCACGCTCCCGGCGTGTTCCCCCAGCGTTACCGCCGCCGTGAATTTATCCCGGTCGCCGTCGCCCTGCATTTCCAAGAGCTTTCCAAGATAATTCAGCTCGTCAATGGTGCTGCCCTGTACCACGGAAAGCGGCACGTCAAAGGGGTAGGCTTCTGTATTGGAAAAGCCATTGATGAAAAAATCCTGCGGGTTATCCGCTGTAATGCCGACGCTTTTCATAGCCGCGTGAAGCTGCTCCGTGGTGGTCGGCATGGAAAGCCATTCGCCGCCCGGTTGCCCGGTTTCAAAGCGGCTGCGGCTGTCAATTAAAACTGAAAATGTTTCGCTCATTCGTTTTCTCCTTTCTTTTACGGCAGCGTTACGGAAGCTGCCCTTTTTATTGTTTCCCGGTATGCTGCGCTGCACCCGCGCTTTCTGCCAAAGTTTTTTATTTTTTCAAGAGGGTTTGGGACACTTCCCAACAAGCAAAATCCCCGTCCGGCGCGGCAGCGTCGAAAGGGGATTTACGGAAAAGGGTACTCTTTTCCTATGCTTGCTACGGAATTTATTTTTTCTTCGGTATCTCAATCTTGTAGTTTACATACTTCCCGCCTGTATCGGCTAAAACAATGCTTCCGTCGTAGGTTTTGCCTGTTTTCGGGGAATACAAGCCCTTTACATTTGCCTTGCCGGATTTTAAGAGGGCGGCGGCAATCTTCGGGGTAAAGGCAACTTTCCTTTCCTCAAAGAAACGGTCGTTTTTCCACATGGTAAAGGCGCAATCCCGGTTAGAACAGTAGAAATTTTTCTTTCCCTCATGGACGGGGCTACCACAACGGGGGCATTTCCCGACAGAGGGCTTTTCCTCCCCGCCCGTGAAAACTGCCTTGCTTTTGTCGGCGGCGGTGTTCTCCTTTACCAGCTCCCGCGTCATAGCTTCAATGCGCTGCATGAAGTCCCCAGCGTCGGCGGCTCCCTTTGCGATCTGCGTCAGATTGTTTTCCCATTCAGCGGTAAGCATGGGAGAGGTCAGCATATCCGGCAGAATGGAGATAAGCGCGTTGCCGTTCGGGGTGGGGATAAGCTGCTTTCCCTTTCTTTCCGTAAAGCCGGACTTCACCAGCTTTTCAATGACAGCGGCGCGGGTGGCGGGAGTGCCAAGCCCCCGGCGTTCCGCGTCCGGGTCGGTGTCCTCGTTCCCGGCGCGTTCCATTGCCGAAAGCAAAGTTGCTTCGTTGTGGGGCTTCGGCGGCGTTGTGAAATGCTCCGTTACCTTTGCCGTGGGAGTTTCAAAGGTCTGTCCCTCGGTCAGCTCCGGCAGGGTGTTTTCTCCGTCACTGTCTGCGTCCTCCGGGTCGGGCTTGCCTTTCAGCGTCGCCCGGTAGCGGCGTTCAAGGTCTTTCCAGCCGCCCGCAAGCACCGTCTTTCCCCGCGCCGTAAATTCCGTATCTGCGCATGAGAAAACCGCCGTGACCGCTTCAAAGATATGCGGTTCGGCGGCAGCGAAAATAAGACGCGCCCCGGCAAGGGTGAGGATATTCCTTTCACTTTCCGGCAGCGCGGCAAGGTCGGTCTTTGCAAGCTCCATAGTGGGGATAATGGCGTGGTGGTCGCTTACTTGTCTGCTGTCAAGCGTCCGGGAAACGTCCGGGGTAAACTCCGCGCCCTCCATAAAGGGGAGCTTCCCGGACAGCATGGTAACAGTCTTTGCCGCCGTGTCCTCCATATCGTCCGTAAGAAATGTGCTGTCTGTCCGGGGATAGGTAAGCAGCCGCTTTTCATACAAGGTCTGCGCAAGGTCAAGGGTCTGCTTCGCCGTGTAGCCGTAGATTTTATTGGCTTCCCGTTGTAAGGAAGTGAGGTCAAAGAGCTTCGGCGGGGCGGCGGTCTTTTTCTCTTTGGTGAGGGAAACGCATACCGCCTGTGCCGCTTCGCAAGCTGCTTTCAGTGCGTCGGCGTTCTTCCTGTCTGAAATCCTCTCGTTTACGGCTTCCGCGCCGGAGAAGCCAAGCCGCACATGGTAGTATTTTTCTTTCTTGAAATGGGAGATCGCTTCGCCCCGGTCAACCAGCATTTTCAGTGTGGGGGTCTGTACCCGTCCCACGTTCAAGGTCTTGTTATACAGGCAGGAGAAAAGCCGCGTTGCGTTGATACCGATAATCCAGTCGGCTTTTGCGCGGCATAATGCGGAAGCATAGAGCGCGTCATAGTCCCGCCCGTCTTTGAGGTCAGCAAAGCCCGCCTTGATCGCGCTGTCCTCCATTGAGGAAATCCACAAGCGGCGCATGGGCTTGTTACACTGTGCTTTCGTATAGACAAAACGGAAGATCAATTCTCCCTCCCGCCCAGCGTCGCAAGCATTGACTACCTCGGAAACGTCTGCGCGGTGCATAAGCTCCTTTAAGGTCGCAAACTGCTTTCCCTTGTCGGCGGCGACGTTGTACTGCCATTCCTCCGGCAGAATGGGCAAGCTCTCATAGCTCCATTTCTTGAACTGTTCCCCGTAGGCGGCAGCTTCCGCAAGCTCCACCAAATGACCGACACACCAAGAAATGAGGTAGCCCCCGCCCTCGATATATCCGTCCTTTTTCTCTTTCACCCCAAGCGCGGCGGCGATACTTGCCGCGACGCTGGGCTTTTCTGCAATAATTAGTTTCATTCGTGTCCTCCTTATAAAATTGAATAAAAAATCAGCTTGTGTTATAATTCAAAATAAAAATGGTGGTGATAATATGGGAATTAAAGTAACAGGTCTTTCTACACCTTTTGGTGGTATTTCATGGGAATATACAGAAGCAGAAAAGAAAGGCGTTCAAGAACTTTTCTTCTTCCTTGAAACTAAAAGGATTTTGGTAAATCCTATTGAAATGGAAATTAAACAATGGTGTATCAAATCAGCTATTGAAATAAAGGAAAAAATTACAGAGCTGCATTTTAAATACAATTTTTCTAACCACACAACGGATTGTATGCGTTCAATGATAGATGCCTGTAATGATTTTTTAGATAAATTAGGTGGTGTAAAAGAAACAGGTATCCTTTATAAAAATGGTAATGGTGATTGGGCAGATAGTATGTTTTCATCAGCAATGAAACGGTTTAGGAAAATTTTCAGAGATAATATCAACTTGCTGTCATCTGCATATAACTTGACCTTTCATAAAACCATACCAGAACAATATTAAGCATTGTCCTATTTCTTCTCTGTCAGCTTCTTGATACAGTACCCCACGCAAGGCGGCTCCCGGTTATAGGGACAGCCCTTGCAGCGCGGGGGAATGGAAGCGGGCGGCGATTTTCCTCGCCGCCCGTCACCCGGTTTCTGTATCATCATTCTTTCTAAGGGGTTGTCGGTGAACAGGGTCATGCTTCCTCGTCCTCCGTTCCCCCGTCGTCCCCGGCTTCGTCGGGTTCCGGCTCGTCCTCGTCGTAATCGTCAAAATCGAAATCGTCAAGGTCTGTGCTGCCTTTTACGTCCTGCTTCGGCTTCATGATCTTAAAGTAATAGAACGCACCGCCGCCCCCGGCAAGGGCAACGATCAGAAAGAGCAGCAGCCCGCCCGTGCCTGTTTTCTTTTCCGGCTGCTCTGCTGGTTCCTCCGTTTCCGGCTCCGCTGCCTTGCCGCTGCAAGCGGTCAGATTGGTGCTGCATACCGGGCATAGGGTGTTGACCGCGCCCGGTTCGCATTTCTCCGTACAGTTGCAGACTGCGGGCGGCTCCGTGGCGGTATTTCCGTCGTCGATCAGTGCCATAAGGTCGGCTTCGTCCACTTGATTTAAGAAATGCACGGTGTTCTCGCCCTCGTCGTCCCGGTCAATGAGGATATAAAAGTAATTGCCGTTTTTGGTCGTCACGGTGATAAGCTGCTTGTTGCCGCCGAAATCGTCAACAAGGGTCGCGTTCCCGTCCGGGGTGAGGGGTGCTTCCTTTTCGGGTTCCTCGTAGATAACGCCGCTGTCGTCTGCTCCCTCCGGGACTTGTGCATAGGCGGTGACAGAAAAGCCGCCCATGAGGATAAGGGCGGCGCATAAGGTCAGCAGGGTTCTAAAAATCTTCTTATTCTTCATTCTCGGTTTCCTCCTGTTCGTCGTTATAAGCGGGTGCGGGGGTCATGCCGGGGATTGCGCCCCCGGAAAGCATGGAAGTAAGCTCCTGCGGGGAAAGGCGCATAGAGCGCACAAGCTGGACGATCTGCAAATTCTCCGCTTCGGTTTTCTGCGCTTCCAGCCCTTTGAGTTTGTTCTGATACTCGGTGATCTTCTCGCGGGTCTTTTCAATCTCCCGGTTGATACGGTCAATCTTGTTTGCTGCCATAGTGTAAATTCTCCTTTCTGATTTTCAAAATATTTTTAATTCCAATTCATTAAGCCGTAACCTTTGATACAGCGGTAGTCAAGGGGGTAGCTTTTGATCTTGCAAGCGTCGCCGGAATTGCCCTCGACGGTATAAACGCGCTGCCCGTCCGTGCCGATCACAAGCCCAACATGGTCTGCGCTCCCGTCTAAGTCCCAGTCAAAAAAGATCGCGTCGCCGGGGGCTATGTTCGTATAGCTTCGGTCGCCCCATTGCCCGTGGGACTGGAACCACGGAATACCCTGTGACTGGCAGGCGGCAAAACGCGGCTCGCTTTTCCCGGCTTGATTGTAGCACCATGAAACAAAACAGGCGCACCATTCCACGCGGCTGTTGAAGCCGTACCAGCTCCAATAGGGCTGTCCCCCTACATTGCCTACCTGTGACTTTGCCCGGTCTACCACGGCGGTATTTCCGGGGCGTGTGCCGTTTACAAGCTGCACCCCGCTTAAATCCTCGGACGGGTTTGTGTCCGGGGAACCGCCGCCAAAGACTAAAGGCTTGTTGCCGCTGGTTTCCAAGTACACCCGGAACATTTCAAGCTGCTTCGGCGTGAGCAGTCCCGGCGCAAGGTCGGATATGGGCTTGTTCTCCAGCTTGACATTCAGAATGTAATAGTTATAGGCTACTTCTACCTCGTATTCGTAGGTTTCCGTAGAGGTTTCCCCCGTTACCGGGTCGGTGACTGTCCGTGTCCCTGTCCGGGTTTCCGTGCGGTGGCGTACCTCCACTTCCTCCGTGAGAGTGAGGGTATATTGCAGCGAAAAGATACGCTGTATTTCTGCCTGTGCGGTCGCCGGGGTGTAAGTCTGCAAGAGGGCGGTAAGGTAGGACGCTAATTCATGGGGGTTATGCCCGATACGGTCAAGGTCATAGCGGTACTCGTCATAGCCGGGGTGGTCACGCTCGATATTGTCTATCGTGCGCTGTAAATCCGTTTCCAGTGCCGCATAGTTATTTTCCACGGCGACTAAATCCGCGTCCTCCGACGTGTAGGAAGTCCCGACAATGCCGTTTATCATGCCGGAAAACATAGCCCCACAAGAGGACAGCGCGGAAGAAACCATAATGAACAGCAGCAGCGCACCTATGGCGATACATACGCCCGCCGGGTGCCTTGCCACAAACGCTACGGTCTGCCTTGTTTTCTCGGCGGCTTTGGCTGCCGCTTTGCGGGTGCGTTCCGCTGCGCCCTTGA
>OMFY01000481.1_pt1 | contig 23075 bp, 18 predicted proteins | sample 1645701 | NCBI WGS metagenome assembly OMFY01 (sample SAMEA103958111, study PRJEB25191) | human gut metagenome | biome: human-associated habitat [ENVO:00009003]; feature: intestine environment [ENVO:2100002]; material: feces | place: Germany | collected 2013/2015
ATACGCTGGTTGCAGAGTTGAAGAATGCTAAAGGGAAAGTGGTGGAGACAACCTCTACGATCGTCGGGTTCCGTAAGGTCGAGATCAAGGATACACCGGCTGAAGAAGATGAATTCGGGCTGGCGGGACGTTACTATTATATAAATGGTAAGACCGTCAAGCTGAAAGGCGTGAACCGTCATGAATCGAATCCGGCGGTCGGACATGCCATCACGCGCGATATGATGGAAAAAGAGGTGATGCTGATGAAACGTGCCAATATCAACCATGTGCGTAATTCGCATTATCCGGATGATCCTTACTGGTATTTCTTATGTAATAAATATGGTCTTTATCTGGAAGACGAAGCCAATATCGAGTCGCATGAATATTATTACGGGGCCGCCTCCCTTTCGCATCCGGTAGAATGGAAAAAGGCGCATGTCGCACGTGTGATGGAGATGGTTCATGCAAATATCAACAACCCGTCTATCGTGATCTGGTCGCTGGGTAACGAAGCCGGCCCGGGCGACAACTTCAAGGCAGCCTATGAAGCCCTCCACAAGTTCGACCCCTCGCGCCCCGTACAGTACGAGCGCAACAACGATATCGTCGACATGGGCTCCAACCAGTATCCTTCACTCGACTGGGTACGCGGAGCCGTAAAAGGCAACTACAACATCAAATATCCGTTCCACATTTCCGAGTATGCCCACTCCATGGGTAACGCCGGCGGTAACCTGTCCGACTACTGGAAATACATTGAGTCGAGCAACTTCCTCATGGGAGGCGCCATCTGGGACTGGGTTGACCAGGCTCTCTGGAACTATGACCCGCAGACGGGCGACAAGTACCTGGCCTACGGCGGCGACTTCGGCGACAAGCCCAACGACGGCATGTTCTGTATGAACGGTATCCTTTTCCCCGGACACAACCCGAAACCTGAGTTCTACGAGGTGAAGAAGGTGTACCAGAACGTGGGCGTACGCGCCGTTGACCTGAAGCAGGGACAAATTGAAATATTCAACAAAAACTATTTCACCCCGCTCACCGACTACGTCATTGAATGGAGCCTCTGGAAAGACGGTAAGGAAATCCAGAAATCAACGGCAATGAAAGGCCCGCGCATGATTCTCGGACCTCGCCAGAAGCAGGTATATGGTCTGCTCTACGACTACGACAAACTGGATGCCCAGTCGGAATACTTCATCAAGGTACAGTTCAAGCTGGCCAAGGATGAACCCTGGGCCAAGAAAGGCTATGTGCAGATGGAAGAGCAACTGCCGCTGAAGGCTGCCCAGCATCCGCAAATTGCAAGCGTAGTAAAGGGTGACAAGCTCAAACTGACCACCACAAGCGGAACCACTACCGTAAGCGGTACGGGCTTCAGCGTCAGCTTTGACCACGCCACGGGTACCATCGGCAACCTGAGCTACAACGGACAGACCATCATCAGCCCGGGCAACGGACCGCGCATCAGCGCCCTGCGTGCACCGGTTGACAACGACAACTGGGCCTACACGCAATGGTTCGCCAACGGCCTGCACAACCTCAAGCAGACCCTGCAGCCGGGCGCCAAGGTAACGGCACAGACCAACAAGGACGGTTCCGTAACCATTGCCATACCCATTGTGGCCCAGGCACCCAATGCCGCACAGATTACGGGCGGCTCATCCGGCAAGTATAAGATTCAGGAACTCACCAACCGTCCCTTCGGCGAGAACGACTTCAAGTTTACCGCCAACCAGCTCTACACCGTCTATGCCGACGGCTCCATCGAGCTGCGCAGCAGCATCAACAGCAACAACGCTTCGCTCGTACTGCCGCGTCTGGGCTACGAAATGCTCCTGCCCGAAAGCTACAGCCAGTACACCTACTACGGCCGCGGCCCTGAGAACAACTACGTAGACCGCAAGGCGGGTTACTTCATTGAGCAATACCAGAGCACGGTGAAGGACCAGTTTGTCAACTTCCCCAAACCCCAGTCAATGGGTAACCGTGAGGACGTACGCTGGTGCGCCCTGACCAACACGGCCGGCGATGGCGTTCAGTTCGTTTCGCTCGACAGCATGTCGACCTCGGCCCTGCCTTACTCGGCCCTCGAAATGACCCTGGCACCTCACCCCTATCAGTTGCCCAAGTCAAGCGGCACGCACCTGCATCTTGACTGCGCCGTAACCGGTCTGGGCGGCAACAGCTGCGGCCAGGGCGGCCCGTATGAGTCCGACCGCGTCAAGGCCGGTGCCCACAGTTTCGGTTTCATCATCCGTCCCGTAAAGGCCGGCGCCGACCTCACCCAGCAGGCCGCCATCAAGGCTTCGGGCATGCAGCCGCTGAACATCTCGCGCGACCGTGCCGGCAACGTCACCATCAGTGGCGAACCGGGTGCCACCATCCTCTACACCTACGGCAACAAGAAGGCACAGACCTACAAGGGCAGCTTCAATGCCCGCCTGGGCGGAAAGGTTACGGCCTGGTACAAGAGCAACACCGGCAACCAGGTGAGCAGCCAGTTCAGCAAGATTGAGACCATCCCGACCGAGGTAATCTACGCCTCGAGCCAGGAAATCGGCGAAAGCGCAGCCAACCTGACCGACGGCAACCCGTCGACCATCTGGCATACGATGTACTCTGTCACCGTGGCCCAGTATCCCCACTGGGTTGACTTTGACGCCGGCGAGAGCAAGCTCATCAAGGGCTTTACGTATCTGCCCCGTCAGGACGGCTCAGCCAACGGCATCATCAAGGGCTGGAAGATTCAGGTAAGCAACGACGCCAAGACCTGGAGCGACACGGTAGCCCAGGGTGAATTCAAGGGCAACAAGGAGCAGAAAGTGCTCTTCGACAAACCCGTAAAGGCACGCTACGTGCGCTTCACGGCCCTCAGTTCACAAAACGGCGCCGACTACGCCAGCGGTGCTGAATTCTCACTCATGGCCGAATAACCACAGGCTTCACAGCAAGCCTCTGCATCATCCATACGCCGGCAGGCCCTCTTCCCCTTGGGGATGCGGCCTGCCGGCGTAGCGTTTACGGACGGAAGGGCGCAAACGCCCGCTCTCGCAACAACAAGGTCGGACTTTGTTCTCGCAAGGTCCGACCTTGCCTGTATAAAGTCCCGCCTGTTTTTCGCGGCGCGCCTGCCCGGTTTCCGCTGTCGGAAAGCGCCCCGAAAGGCCGACGGACCTCTTTGGAACTCAAAAACTTCTGATTTTGCTTTGCCTTTCAAGCGGATTATGCTAACTTCGCATACATAACCCGATTACATCACTGATTATGAGGAGGAACCGCCCTTTGGGGCACACCCTCCGCATATAACCTATCTATTTGAATATCATGAAACTTTTACTCCTTGGAAGCGGCGGCCGCGAGCACGCCCTGGCATGGAAAATTGCCCAAAGCCCGAAAATAGACCAACTCTTCATCGCCCCGGGTAACGCCGGAACAGCACAGGTGGGACAGAACGTGCCCCTCAAGCCCAACGACTTTCAGGCCGTAGGCGAATTTGTGCTGCAGCAGCAGATTGACATGGTGGTAGTAGGCCCCGAGGATCCGCTGGTAGGCGGCATCTACGACTACTTCAAAGCCCAGCCCGAACTGCAGCACGTGCCCGTAATCGGTCCGTCAAAGGCCGGTGCGGTACTCGAAGGCTCCAAGGACTTTGCCAAGGGCTTCATGCAGCGCCACCACATCCCCACCGCTGCCTACGCCACTTTTGACGGCACACAGGTGGAAGAAGGCTGCCGCTATCTGGCTACGCTGAAAGCGCCCTACGTGCTCAAGGCCGACGGCCTTTGCGCCGGCAAGGGCGTGCTGATTGTACCCACCCTCGAGGAGGCCCAGCGCGAGCTGCGCGAAATGCTGGGCGGCATGTTCGGCAACGCCTCCTCACGCGTTGTGATTGAAGAGTTCCTCAGCGGCATCGAATGCTCCGTATTCGTGCTGACCGACGGCAAACACTACCAGCTGCTGCCCGAGGCCAAGGACTACAAGCGCATCGGCGAGGGCGACACCGGCCTGAACACGGGCGGCATGGGCTCCGTATCGCCCGTACCGTTTGCCACGCCCGAATGGATGAAAAAGGTGGAAGACCAGATTGTACGCCCCACGGTAGAAGGTCTGGCCCAGGAGGGCATTGACTACAAGGGCTTCATCTTCTTCGGCCTCATCAACTGCGACGGCCAGCCCAAGGTCATTGAATACAACTGCCGCATGGGCGACCCCGAAACCGAAACCGTCATGCTGCGCCTGAAGTCGGACATCGTTGACCTGTTCGAAGGCGTCGTTGCCGGCGACCTCGACCGCCGCAAGGTAGAGTTTGACCCGCGCGCCGCCGTATGCGTCATGTGCGTCTCGGGCGGCTATCCGCAACACTACGACAAGGGCTTTGTCATCACGGGGGCCGACATTGAAGGCAGCGTAGTGTTCCACGCCGGTACGGCCCGCAACGACAAGGGCGAGCTCGTCACCTCCGGCGGCCGCGTCATTGCCGTAAGCGCCTACGGAACCGACAAGGCCGAAGCCCTGGCCCGCGCCATGGCGGGAGCCGAACAGATTAAATTTGAAAAGAAATACTTCCGCAGAGACATCGGAAAGGATCTCTGAATCCTGCCGCTGCGGGCGTCGGTTCCGCAGCTAAAGCCCACCATGCAACATGCGTAAACAAACTTTCCAGACACGAGTCACTACCCGTGCCGCCACACTGTTTTTTTCAGTTGTGGCGTGCATTGTCTTGTGGATGTGGAACGACTGGAGCAATCTCCAGCGCCTGGGCGGACTGGGTCTCACCCTGCTGACAGCCTACCTCATGGTAGAGTGGAACAATACGTTCTCACTCATGCGTGTACGCTCACGCATGACCTCGTCAACCTTCCTGCTGCTCATGGCCGCCTGCCCGCTGCTGCAGACGTGGACCACGCAGATGCTCGTTCCGCTGAGCCTGTTGCTGTGCTACTTCTGCCTGTTCCGCTCCTACCAGAAAGTACGCGCCGAAGCCGACTTTTTCCACGCCTTTTCCTTTCTGGGCCTGGGTTGTCTGTACTTTCCGCAACTGCTCTACTTCGTGCCGCTGCTGCTCGTCAGCAGTCTGGTGCAGCTGCGCAGCCTGAGCCTGCGCAGTTTCATGGCGTGTCTGCTGGGTCTCTCGCTGCCCTACTGGTGCTACGCCGGCTACTCTATATGGCACAACCAGTTGGACCTGACCGTGCTGCATTTCGAACAGCTCCTCACCCTGCAAATGCCGGATTACCATGCGTTGACCGTCAGTCAGGTGCTGTCGGGCGGATTTGTCATGGCGGCAACCATGCTCGCCACCTTCCACTATCAGCGTACGGCCTATCACGACAAGATTCGCACCCGTATGTTTCTGAACCTGCTCGTCACGCAGGAATATCTCATCATCCTGCTCATGGTAGGGCAGCCGCAACACTTCGAAACCATGCTGCGCCTGCTCATCGTGAACTCCTCCCCCCTGATTGCCCACTATCTGACGCTGGCCAAGGGGCGTTTCTTCCATTTCTGGTTTATCTTCTGTCTGCTGCTCTACGCAGCGTTTGCCGTACTCATGCGTTTTCCCCTTGAATCATGGAAAGTCTGGTAAGCTGGCTCATTGCCCACGGAAGCCTGGGCATGTTTATTGCAGCCTTCCTCTCGGGAAGCATACTCCCCTTCAGCTCTGAACTGGTCATGGCGGGCCTGCTGATGATTAAGGCCGACCCGTGGCAACTGCTCATCTGGGGAACGGCAGGCAACACGCTGGGCACGCTGGTAAACTACGGTATCGGTCATTTTGGAAAGGAGGAATGGATTATGCGCTACGCCAAAGTGCCGCCCGAAAAGCTGGAAAAAGGCATCCGGCGCGTGCGCCGCTACGGTGCCTGGGCCGGACTGCTATCGTGGCTGCCGGTTGTCGGTGAAATCCTCACCGTGGCCATGGGTTACATGCGCACCAACTTCCTGCTGTCGTGCTTTACCATTACGTTGGGAAAATTTCTGCGCTATTACGCCATTATCTTTATCTACCAATCCGTATGAACAAGACTTTACTATGCTTTCTCCTGCTGCTCGCGGCGGGCCTGTGGTCCTGCCGTCAGGCCGACCGTAAGCCATCAGCCGACGGGCGCCCGCTGCTGACGGCCAGTATCGCACCACTGTCGTATCTGGTGGAGCAGATTGCCGGCCCGGCCTACGAGGTGCGCACCCTGATGCCGGCAGGCAGCAGTCCGGAAACCTACGAGCCCACGCCGGGGCAGATGGTTGACGTCAGCGAAAGCCAGGCCTACTTCAGCGTGGGCACGCTGGGCTTCGAAACGTCGCTGCTCCAGCGCCTGAGCGAATCGTCGCCCGAGCTGCGCTGCATCCGTCTGTTTGAAGGACTCAAGCCCCTGCCGCAAAGTCATGCCCACGGCGCCAACCGCTACGACCCCCACGTATGGACGTCGCCACAAAACGCCCGCCTCATGGCACGCCGCATCTGTCAGGAACTGTGTGAGCTCGACTCCACGCAGGCCACTGCCTTCCGCCAGCGCCTGACGCGCTTCGAAACACGGCTGGACAGCCTGGAGCAGGTCCTGCGCCAGCGCTTTGCCCACGTCAGTGCCCGCAGCTTCCTCATCTACCATCCCTCGCTGGCCTACTTTGCCCAGGAATTCGGTCTGCAGCAGATTCCGCTGGAGGCCGACGGCAAGGAACCATCGCCTTCGCGCCTGGCCGCCCTTATCCAAGCCACGCGCGAAAAAGCCCGCAAAGGACAGGTGAAACTCATTTTCGTACAACGTGAAAACACGGGGCGCTCCGTACAGCAGGTAGCCCGGCAGACGGGGCTGCGCGTCGTAACCATTGACCCCCTTTCGGGACAATGGATGCAACAGATGGACCTGATTTCAAAATCATTGGCACAATGACCTCACCCGAAAAGCTCCTCTCTTTCAGCCACGTGGATGCGGGCTATCCGCACCGCCCGGTGCTGACCGACGTAAACCTCGACATCAGCCGGGGCGACTTTATCGTGCTCACCGGCTCCAACGGCGGCGGAAAAACCACGCTGGTGCGCCTGATGCTGGGCCTGATGCGCCCCACGGCAGGCCAGCTTTGGCGCGCCCGCCACATCGTCATGGGCTACCAGCCGCAATATCAGCACATCGACCGCCAGTTTCCCATTACGGTGGAGGAACTGGTGCTCACGGGCCTGCAAAACCGTCTGCGCCCCTGGCAGCGCTTTTCCGACAGCCACCACCGGAAAGTGTCGCAACTGCTGGAACGCTTTGACCTGGCCGCGATGAGCCGCCAGCTGGTCAGCCAGCTGAGCGGCGGACAGCTGCAGCGGGCACTGTTTGCGCGTGCCGTAGTGTCAGAACCCGACCTGCTGGTCATTGACGAGCCCGACACCTACCTCGATGCCCGCCACAAGCAGATGCTCTACGACTTTCTGGAACACATCGGCCCCGAAACGGCCATCGTCATGGTAAGCCACGACGCCTACGTTCCGGCCCACCTGGCCGGCATCCACCTGCACGTAGACCACGGCACCGTCAGCCGCCCGGACTGAGCGGCCGGAACGCCACGAAATCCCGCCCCCGCATGGCCCGGCTGCGCGAAAACAAAAAAAGTCGGCGGATAAATCGAAAAGGCCGGCGGATATAAAATTTCAGCCGGCAGGAAAACCAACGGAACTCCTGCCCATTTTCCCTTCCTCACCCCGCAAACGGACCATCCCCGCTCACCATACATCGGGCGACACACGGTTTTTTCCAAAAACGCTGCCCACAATTTGGCCCTCCGCGCCGTTTGCCGTATCTTTGCGATATGAAAGATACGCATACGCCCTCAATATTACTCATTTACACCGGCGGAACCATCGGTATGGTGGAGAATCCCGAAACAGGCGCCCTTGAAAGTTTTGACTTCGAACACCTCGTACAGCACGTGCCCGAACTCAAACGGCTGGGATGCAGCCTGACGGTACGCACCTTTGACCCGCCCATTGATTCCAGCGACATGGAGCCGGAACACTGGGCCCGACTGGTAGAAATCATCAGTGCCGAATACCAGCGCTTCGACGGTTTTGTCATTCTGCACGGTACCGACACCATGGCCTACACGGCCTCGGCGCTGAGCTTTATGCTCGAAAACCTCGACAAGCCGGTCATTTTTACCGGATCGCAGCTGCCCATCGGCATGCTCCGCACCGACGGCAAGGAAAACCTCGTAACCGCCATCGAGATTGCGGCCGCCCAAAACGCCCAGGGCAACCCCATGGTGCCCGAAGTGTGTATCTTCTTCGAAAACCGCCTCATGCGCGGCAACCGCACCACCAAAATCAACGCCGAGGGGTTCAATGCCTTCCGCTCGTTCAACTATCCGTCACTGGCCCACGTGGGCGTACACATTGTCTACGACGAACACCACATCCGCCGCCCGCAGGGAGGCATGCCCCTCAAGCCTCATTTCAGCATGAGCAACAACGTGGTCATCCTGACCCTCTTTCCGGGCATACGGCGCGAATACGTCACCACCGTCATGCGTATAGAAGGCCTGAAGGCCGTAATCCTGAAAACCTACGGGGCAGGCAATGCACCGCAAAAGCAATGGCTCATCGACCTCATCCGCGAGCGCAGCCAGATGGGGGTCATCTTTGTCAACATCACCCAATGCTCGCAAGGCACGGTCGAAATGAACCGCTACAAAACGGGACGCCAGCTGCTGAATGCTGGCGTCATCAACGGCCACGACAGCACCCCCGAATGTATGGTCACCAAACTGATGTTCCTGCTCGGCATGGGATATGACCCCGAAACCATCAAACTGCTGATGAACCGCAGTCTGGCCGGCGAAATTACCACCTGATACTTCATTACACAGCCGTTTACGGCCCCGAAAAAAGCACCTCCGCGTCCGTTTGTCCGTCATGCAGACAACAGACGCGGAGGTGCTTTTTTCGGGAGGCACACAACCGCACTTACAGGTCAGAGCAGGCTGATGAGACGGGTTACGTCGGCCTCACGCGTGGCCCAGCTCGTCACGAAACGCACCACGCTCTCACGCTCACCCCGCGGCCCCCAGTATTCAAACGTGACCTCGCGCAACAGGCGGTCGACCACCTCGTTGGGCAGTCGGAAGAACTGCTGGTTGGTAGGCGAGTCGATAACCACTTCATAACCCTTTTCGCGAAAAGCCTGCTTGATGCGCTGTGCCTGCTCGACGGCATGGCGCGCCAGGCGCTCGTAAAGCCCGTCGGAGAAGAGCGTCTCGAACTGTACGCCCAGCAGCCTGCCCTTGGCCAGCAGGGCGCCGTGCTGCTTGATGAGCGGGAAGAAATGCGGCAGCAGCTCCGGACGGGTCACCACCACAGCCTCGCCAAACAGGGCGCCGACCTTGGTGCCGCCCACGTAGAATACGTCGGCACAGCGGGCCAGGTCTTTCAGCGTTACGCCGGCCCCTTCGGCCACCAGGCCGTAGCCCAGGCGCGCCCCGTCGACATAGAGCGGAATGCCCGCCTCGCGGCATACGCGGCTCAAGTCCTGCAGCTCGCTGAGCGTATAGAGCGTGCCCAGCTCGGTGGGGTGCGAAATATACACGGCGCCCGGAGCCACCATGTGTTCGTAGGTGTCGTCACGATAGAACGCGCGGATGTAAGCCTCCACCTCGGCGGCCAGCAATTTGCCGTTGTGTGAGGGCAGGGTAAGCACCTTGTGGCCCGACGCCTCGATGGCGCCCGACTCATGTACGTTGATGTGGGCCGTTTCGGCCGCCAGCACACCCTCATGCCGGCGCAACAGGCCGTCAATCACGGTGGCGTTGGTCTGCGTACCGCCCACCAGGAAATGCGCCCTTCCCTGTTCGGGCGTCAGGCCGCACGCTTCCAGAATCAACCGGCGCGCCCGGTCAGTATGCGCGTCGTTACCGTAGCCTGAAGTCTGCTCCAGGTTGGTTTCCATCAGGCGCTGCATCACCTCGGGATGCGCGCCTTCCATGTAGTCGCAATCAAAATGTATCATAGGTTGAATCAATCTGTTTCCGTATCAGGAATGGGGCTGCTCCGCTCCGTTTACCACCTTGCGCTTGCCGCTCATGGTGTCAAGGTCAAGGCGAACGATAGTGGTACGGCGCATGGAAGCCCGCGCATACTGGCTGCCCAACGCCACGTGCTGCGGGGCATATTTCTGCAGAATCAGCTGAACGGCATGCCACCGCTCTTCCTCATCCTGCACCACCGTGGCGTGCGCACGGGCCACCAGGCTCTCGTAGGCCGTGGTAAATCGCCGGGGGTCCACCTGCGTGTGCCCCACTACGCAAAACGATACCTGCGGCCGCTGGGCCAGCACCTGCAATTTGCGGCCCTCGGGGGCGCAGTGCAGATAAACCACGCTGCCGGCCGCCTCGTCCCACACGTAGCTGATGGGCAGTCCGTAGGGCTCGCCGTCGGCACCGGCCATCGACAGATAGCCGTACTCGCCCTCACGCAGCAGACGGAATGCCTGTGCCTCGGGCATCAGGCGGTCACGCCGCCGCACACTGGTATTGTCATACTTCATCGTATCTGAATTTTAATCATGTCTTGTAACAACCGCAAGCAAAGTTAAGTATAAAGCCGCACTTCAGCCTCATCGGACGGACATTCTTTTTTTTCAACACGTCCGCCCGAGACGCGCTGCCCGAAGGCAGGACGGTAAAAAAGGCTGGAGGGAAAAATTTTCAGGTGCCGGGAAAAACCAACAAGGCGGGAGTCCGGCAAAAAAAAGTCCCGGCCGTTTCCGGCAAAGCCTCCATTCGGAGGAGCCGGCAGGCATACGTACAAAAAGAGAGAGAGAACCTCGCCAGCCTACAGCCGACATGTTCTCTCTCAAAAGCGCTTCAGGATGGGCTTGAACCAACGACCCCCTGATTAACAGTCAGGTGCTCTAACCAACTGAGCTACTGAAGCAGGTTTGCATGACATTTTTCCGAAATGCTCTGCAAAAGTAGTGGTTATTTTTGAAATAAACAATATCTTTGCAAAAAAAATTTCAAAAATATTATCATGAAACGCATAATTGGCATTGGAAATGCACTAATTGACAAACTCTCGCGCATTGAAAGCGATGATTTGCTACGGCAAATGAACCTGCCCAAGGGCTCGATGCAACTGCTCGACGACGAGCGCTACCGCGAAATTTCAGCCACACTGGCCCGGATGGATACGCAGCGGGCCACCGGCGGTTCGGCCTGCAACACCATGCTGGCCCTGGCCCAGCTGGGCGAAAAACCGGCCATCATCGGCAAGGTCGGGCAGGACGAGAATGCACGTTTCTTTGCCGACAACTGCAAAACGGTGGGCATTGAGCCCTACCTGCTGACCGACGGACAACACCAGACGGGCGTGGCCTCCACGTTTATCTCGACCGACGGCCAGCGTACCTTTGGCACCTATCTGGGCGCCGCAGCCCTGCTGGAAGCCGACGACATCAATCCCGAATGGCTCAGCCAGTATGAATATCTTTATATTGAAGGATATCTGGTGCAGAACCATGCCCTGCTCGAGCGGCTGCTGGAGCTGGCCCGTCAGTACGGAATGAAAATTTGTCTGGACCTGGCCAGCTACAACATTGTGGAGGCCGACCGCGACTTCTTTGCCCATCTGCTGGAACATACGCACATCGTGTTTGCCAACGAGGACGAGGCACGTGCCTTTACGGGTCAGGAACCCGAAGAGGCCCTGGCCCAACTGTCGGCCTACTGCCACGTGGCCGTAGTCAAGGTGGGCAAACACGGCGTACTGGCCCAGTGTGACAACGAACGGGTGCAGGCTCCGGCCATGGAGGTGGAGCAGGTAGTAGACACCAACGCCGCCGGCGACTTTTTTGCCGCAGGCTTCCTCTACGCCTGGCTGCAGGGCGCCACGCTGCAGCAATGTGCCGAAGCCGGCGGCATTACGGCCGGCCACGTCATCCAGTATGTAGGCACCAAAATGCCCGAAGCGGCCTGGCAGGAAACACGCCTGCAAATGCAGCAGCTGCTGCAGCAATAAGCCTTGCGCCCGAAGCGCAGGGGCTCCGGCTTTTGCCGGCTCTTTTTTACCAACCCCTTAAGAACAAGCCTGATGAAACGTATGCTTTGCGCAGCCCTGGCCTCGGCAATACTGCTGCCGGCTGCCGCACAAAAGAACCACAATTTTGAAATTGCCAAGAACCTGGACATCTTCAACGCGCTCTACCGCGAGCTCGACACTTATTATGTAGATACGCTGGACGCCAACAAATACATCACCACGGCCATCAACGCCATGCTTAACGACGTGGACCCTTATACGGAATATTTTCCGTACGACAAGCAGAAGGAACTGGAACAGATGAGCACCGGCTTCAAATATGCCGGCATCGGCGCCCTGATACGTTACGACAAGAGCGTCGACCGCTGCTGCATCGACGAGCCGTACGAGGGGATGCCGGCCCTGCAGGCAGGCCTGCAGGCGGGTGACGTCATCCTCTCCATCGACGGCAAGGACACGGGTAAACGCGGCAGCCAGGCGCTGGACACGTACACGCAGAGCGTAAGCAACGCCCTGCGCGGCGAGGCCGGCACGAGCTTTGTGCTGAAAGTGCAGCGGCCCGGCGTAGAAAAGCCCCTCACGCTGAACATTACGCGCAGAAACATTACCTTTCCGGTTATCACCTACGCCGGAATGCTGACCGACAGCATCGGCTACGTAGGGCTGAGCCAGTACACACGCGACTGCGCCCGCGACGTAAAACGGGCCATGACGGAACTCAAGCAGCAGGGAGCAAGCAGCATGGTACTCGACTTGCGCGGCAATGGCGGCGGCCTGATGGTGGAAGCCATCAACCTGGTCAACATGTTCATCGGGCGCGACAAAACCGTATTGGAAACCCGCGGAAAGACAGGGGCCGAAAACTACACCTACCGCACTACCGAACAGCCCTGGGACGAGAATATCCCGCTGGTCGTGCTGGTTGACGAAGCTACAGCCTCATCAGCCGAAATCACGAGCGGAGCACTGCAGGACTACGACCGCGCCGTTATCATCGGACGCCGCACATACGGCAAGGGACTGGTGCAGCAGCCGCGCGAACTGCCCTATAAGGCCACGCTGAAGGTAACAACAAGCAAATACTACATACCCAGCGGACGCTGCGTGCAGGCCTACGACTTTAAGAACCGCAACGCCGACGGCTCACCCAAGCACCTGCCCGACAGCCTGTGCCACACATTCTATACCGCAGCCGGACGCCCCGTGAAGGACGGCGGCGGCATTACCCCCGACCTCACCGTAAAACCCGACACGCTGAGCGACATTACGCTCCAGCTGGATGCTTCGGACGCTTTCTTCCACTACTGCAACCGCTACTACGCTACCCACAAGAGCATAGCCCCGGCCCGCTCGTTCAGTCTGACCGATGCCGAGCTCGACCAGCTCTGTCAGGACGTTCAGCAGGACAGTCTGGAATACACCACGCGCAGCCAGCGCACCATTGAAGTACTGAAAAAATCCATGAAGTACGATGGTTACGACCAGAGCGCCAAGGCGCAGTTCGACGCCCTGGCCGAAGCACTCAAACCGGACTTCCGCCGTGACTTTGAACGGGAGAAGAAACAAATCAGGCAACTGGCCGAAGTGGAAATCGTACGCCGCTACTACCACCAGCGTGGTGTGGCCGAATATGGTTTGCGTGAAGATGCCTGCGTGGCCCGCGCCATCGAGGTGCTGCAACATCCCGACGAATACCGCCGAATCCTGCAGCCCGCCCCAAACAAGAAATAACCGCCGAATCCGGCCCTGTGATCACAATCCGCCCTGTTGCCCCAAAAACGCAGCAGGACGGATTTTTTTCATTCCACCCCATCCTTCCCCCAAACAAGGCACAAACAGGTAAAAAGGATGGTGCAAAAACTTGTTGCGTTTTTCTCACACCTTGCCATCATGTCATGGCATTTACTATAAAAACGGAAGAAAAATGTCGCCATATAGTTTAAATTTGTATATTTGCCTTCATATTTTTGTCATTCAACCTCTTTACAATCTCACATGTCTATGAAAAAAATCTTACTTACATTAATTTGTACAGCCACCTGTACTTCCTTTAGCCTGGCCACGCCACGCTCAGCCCGCGAGGCGCAAGAAATAGCTTCGCAGTTCTTTGCCCGCCATACGCTGAATACTCGCGGCAGCATGGCTTCGGCCAACGTTACCCTGGCTGCTACGTCAACCCAGCTGCAAACCGTGCGGCCGCAAACGCGACAGACGGCCGACCAGCCGGCATACTATATCTACAACCAGGGCGACAGAGGATTTGTCATCGTTTCGGGTGACGACCGCATGGCTTCCATTTTGGGATACTCGTTTGAAAATCCGTTTTCCGAAGCCAACCTGCCCGACAACATGCGTTTCTGGCTGAACCAGTACGTACTGCAACAGCAGCAACTGGAGAGCACGGCCGACACGCCGTCTGAAACGACAGCCACATCGGCTGCCGCCAACAATTTTGCCCCTTCGGTAGCTCCACTGCTGGGAGACATTCGCTACGACCAGGGCGACCCCTACAACCGGCTCTGCCCTACCGTCAACGGACGCCGCTGCGTTACAGGCTGTGTGGCCACCGCCATGGCCAACATCCTGAGCTATTATCAATATCCTACCAAAGGAACCGGCTCCCACAGCTACGTCAGCCAGACCAACCAGCTCAGCGTCAGCTTTGACTACGCAAATACGACTTTCGACTGGAACAATATTCTGAAACAGTACGTCAGCGGACAATACAACGATACTCAGGCCAACGCCATTGCCCAACTGATGCTGGCCTGCGGCGTGGCCTGCGACATGAACTACGACCCCTCGGCCTCTGGCTCAAGCGTCTATACGGCTGTTTCGGGCATGAAAAACTACCTGGGCTACAACCCCTATGCCTACTGCGCCCGCGGCGACCATTACAGTCCTACCGAATGGGTAAACATGATCAAGACGGAACTCAACGCCCAGCGTCCGGTTTACTTTACGGCCAGCGACAACTCCTACACCGGCCATGCCTTTATTCTTGACGGATATGATGAAGAAGGCCTGATGCACGTGGACTGGGGATGGTCGGGCATGAGCAACGGCTACTACCTCGTGGCCGAGCTGCAACCCGGAGCTTCCGGCACAGGCGGCGGTGACGGCAGCGGATACCAGTTTGAACAAATCATGGTTGTGGGGCTGGCTCCGTCGACCATGCTGTCTGACAAAGTATCACACTTCGAAGCCTACGACCTGAGCTACAACGCCGCAAACAAGACCTTTACCGTAAACAACATCTTCAACTACTCCGAAACATTCAACGGCTCAATGGCCATTGTGGCCGGCAATGACGAACGGCAGTTTGCCATCAGCCAGGTTCAGGACCTGCAAGGCCTGAACAACCTTTACGGCTATAAGAACATACAATTCGGCATGCAGGTTCTGCCCGTACTTGTTGACGGCGTTTACGACATCTTTATCGGTACCAAGCTTGCCGGCAACAGCAAATGGGACAAAGTGCCCTGCGAATATGCCTCAAGCCCCAAATACAGCCTCGTTGTAGAAAACGGTACCGCCACCGTAGTAACCGAAAACAGCGACCTGACCAACCCCAACGTCACCGTAAAATCCGACGGCACGCTCCACAGCAACCGTCTGGCCACCTTTACGATAACCATCAGTAACCCGCGCGCCAACAACGATTTCCTCGGACACATGGAGCTGGACATTGTTGACAACAGCGGCACCACCATTGAATCCATACGCCTGCAGCAGCTGTACCTCAAGCCGGGCGAAAGCAAGGTGCTGACCCGCACCATCACCATGCCCGACGTTATCGGCAATGTCACCGTAAAACCCATCTGGGTGCACAACAATTACCAGCGCTACGTAGTTGGTACGCCGGCTTCCTTCTATGTCTTCTCACAAGGCACCCCCGCCACCGGATTTACAACCTCCGACGTCAAGCTGGCCAACACTTCGGTTGAACAAGGCTCGGCCTTTACCTGCACCGGCACGCTGACGCTCAACAACGACGGCGACTACTACGAAACCCAACTCGTGGCCTACCTTTACAGCCCGAGCACGGGAGCTTACGAAACGTCATCGCCCATGACCCCCGTTTCCGTAGAAAAGAGCGGACCCAAAACGTTCAGCATCGACCTCAACATTCCGGCCGACACCAAAACGGGACGTTACCAGTTCCAGCTCTTCTCCTACGAATCCGGACAGTTCCACCAGCTCTTTAACGAAAACGTACGCATCACGGCCTATACGGGCATTGAATCCGTCAGCACGGCCGACGCCCTGCGCCTTGTGTCTGCCGACGCTTCCGGCATCAGCCTGAGCAGCTCACAGGCTGTCAGAAGCCTCAGCCTCTACGACCTGCAGGGACGCCTGCTGCGCACGTCCTTCAGCAGCGAAGGCAGCGGACGCTACCGCATGGCCACCGACGGCCTGCCTGCCGGTACCTACATCATCCAGGCCACCCTGGCCAACGGCTCGAAGCAGACAATCAAATGCTTCCTCCGGTAAGCCGCCCCAAGGGTTCACGGCCTATTCAAAAAACTCAAAAACAATGAATTCAAACATGACACGTCATACCCTACAACCCGCCGCCCTCTGGCTCAAGCCCGGCCTGGCTTTCGCCTGTCTGCTCATGGTCGCCGGCTGCGGCAGCCACAAGGAACAGGAAGCCGCTCCCGGCGCTCCCACGCCGGCCACGCCGCCCGTAGTGTCAGCCGCCCCCTCGCCCACAGTGGGCTCACAACCGGCGGCCCAGCCCGAGGTGTGCATCTACAAGATGCGTAAGGACTACTCACGCAACGTGCCCGTACTGATGGACGACACCCACACGCGCATCGTGTCGTATCCGGCTCCGTCGGACCTGCTCGTGGGCGGCAAACTCACCCTGCCCACGGCGCTCGACAACGGATACTGGCTCGACAACCGCGGCATCAATGCCAACGTGGCCTTCCTCTCGTACACGTACGACGAATACAGCAAAATGCCGCAGGCCCCCAGCCTGCAGGAGCTGACCGAGCACATCATCGACAAGCACCCCCTGACGGCCATACGCCGGTGCGGACAGCGCTCGCAATTTACCGACCTCGTGCCGCAGCTCAACGAGCTGATCCGACAGAACAAGTGGTAAGGCAGCGCCCCGCGCCCTCACAGCATACGACACCGGCCGCATGCCTGCCTCAGCGCAGCGCATGCGGCCGGTGTCGTATGCTCCCGCCCCAACGGGCCTGCAACTTCCTCCTCCCCCCCCAGCCGGCAATATTCTGGCCAAGTCCGCCAACCGTCCACCCGTGCGCCACAAGGCGGCGGGCAGGAGAAACAGAGTCCGACCTTATGCCCACGAGGTCGGACTCTCTTTTTCCTGCATCCCGCCCTGCCGGCAGCAGCAGGACGGCCGCCACGGCCTGACGCCTCATCCGGCTCCATATATAATGTGTCAACCGCACGGAATGAGGACGTTTTTTCTTTTAAAACAAAAAATTATCGTTTTTCGATAAAAAAATATCGAAAACATTTGGTCGGTTTAGAAAAACTATATACATTTGCATATCGAAAAACGATAAATACATTATGAATAACGAAAAAACAAACCTAAATTCCAACCTAAAAACATTGAATCTTATGAAAACGAATCTTCTCAAAAAAGCCCTCCTCTCCGTAGCCGTTCTGTTCACCGCCTCATGCGCCGCCACACAGGCTGCCGACCGCACACCTTCGGCCCCCACCACCGCCCAGCGCGGCACGTACCAGTGTACCATCCACGTCAGCGGCAACTACCGCTACGAATACGTCAGCGACCTCACCGGACGCGTCTGCTCCAAAACCGCCTACCGCTGGGATGCCGACAGCCACGCCTGGAAACCGGCCTTCCTCTACACCGTCAGCTACGGCAGCAGCACCAACACCCTCACCTACGCCGCGTGGAACGAGGCCGACGCCGCCTTTACCGCCCGACGGGCCTCGCAGAGCTACGACGCCCGACGCTTCCCCGTGCTGATTGCCCAGCCCGATAACCGATAAACACACCCCCGACCTCACATTAACCTCAATTTCCCACAAAAAAAATCCCTAACCCGTGGCGCTGCCCCGGCTGTCGGAGCAGCGCCACCCCTATCCCCCGAAACACCCATGAAACGCATCAAGATTTTAGGCATCGTGCTCTTCAGCATCTTCATCGCTCTGACCGCAGGCGACATCGTCAAGAACACCATTAACCACCACCACGACGCCCCCACCGTGGCCTATGCCGACCCCGGCCCCGGCTACCGGATGGCCGAAATGGAAGACCTCAACGTGGCCGAAACCGACTTCAGCCACCCCGCCTGCGACAGCCTCTACAACCGGGCCACGGGCAGCAAGGTGGCCGTCCGCGTCCAGCAGATAGGCACCGCCATCCGCATCAGCTCCGCCGCCTACTACACCCAGCTGGTCATCAACGGGATCGCCGCCCTGCTGGCCCTCTACGGGCTCTACTGTCTGATACGGATGTACCTCTCCCTCTGCAAGGGCGAGGTACTCACCCGCCTCAACGCCACCCGTCTGCGCAAGTTTGTCTACTTCTTCACCCTCTTCAACGTGGTGCTGGAAGTGGAGCGCGTCATCGCCCTGATGCAGGTCAGGGGGCAGCTCCTGCTGGACGGCCTGCGCCTGAACGAGGGCCTGACCCGGACAGACTGGACCTGCCTGCTGATGCTCATCTTCCTGACCGAGGTGTTCGCCCTGGCCGTCAAGCTGAAGGAAGAGCAGGAGCTCACCATCTGACCCCAGAACCTCATAAAAACTAAAAATATGCCCATTATCGTAAACCTCGACGTCATGATGGCCAAGCGCAAAGTCTCGCTCAGCGAACTGGCCGAGCGCATCGACCTCACGCCGGCCAACCTCTCCATCCTGAAAACCGGCAAGGCCAAGGCGGTACGCTTCAGCACCCTCGAGGCCATCTGCCGCGAGCTGGACTGCCAGCCTGGCGACCTCCTGGAATATCGCTCCGAATGACGCCGGAAAACAACTGACTCCCTGCCCCACCCGCACACATACGAAGCCGGCCCCCTCCCTTCCGCCCACAGCAGAAGGAGGAGGCCGGCCTCAGGGGGAATTTTGTGCGCACGGCCCGAGCGCCGCGCAGCCGTCGGCAAGAGTGGCCCTGCATCCTGCGCAAGGACCTCAACCTTACCCTCACACAAAGGCGCGCCCGACTGCCGCTCACCCGCTCCGGCCATTCCGCCGACTCCGCGACCGCAACAACCGCAGGGCCTGCCGCCGTGCCGCCCGCAAGCTGGGCGGAGCATCTGGCGGCAGCACGTCGAGGAAAGTCTCCACCTCGCGGGCCAGATCAGGATACGACCGGCACATCACGGCCATCAGTTTGATCAGATACGCCCGCGTGCTGCAGTCCACCGCAGCATCCGCCGCGTGGAGCATGGCGTAGTCCAACAGGTCGGGCCGCCACCGGCCGGGCTCGTACAGGTCCACCAGCAAGGCCAGCACCAGCGCCCGCCTTACCGGCAGGTCCGGCCGCATGGCCCAGTCGGCCCATTCGTCATAGGTCGCCCCCAACACGCTGCGCTTCACCGCCACCGGCAAATACGCCAACACGCGCAAAATGTTCGTGGCCACCCGGCCGTCAGCCGTATGCCGCGCCACATCGGCCCACTCCCGCACGGCCCCGGCATCAGCCCGCAAGGCCTGCGCCGCTTCCTGCACCCGGAACTTTGACATACGCCCGTCCAGTCCCCACTGCTCAATCCATCCGTCTGCTGTCGTCATGCTTTTCTGCTGTTTTTCGTTCATTCTCATTTGTCCGCCCGTTCCTTCCGGACGAAGACGCCACAAAATTAGGAAATAAAAGCGGAAGCTACCTTAGCCACTCTCATTTTCACGGGTAATCAGATCTTCATGCAGTACCTCGACGAGGACTGCATAGGGGCGTTCGGAATCGCCTGTTACTACATACCCTTCACCTTTATGATAGGCAACGCCATTGCACAGTCGACTCAGCCCATTATCAGCTACAATTTCGGTTTGGGATACCGCGAAAGGGCTCGGCAAACCGAAAAAATAGCCCTACTGACTTCCGTATACTGCGGCGCATTCGTCACCGCCGTATTCATTCTCTTCTCCCGAATACTGATAAGAATATTCATAGACCTGCACAGCCATGCCGCCCAACTGGCCACAGCGGGTTTCCCGCTCTTTACCACGGCCTTCCTCTCCTTCATCCTCAACCTCACCATCATCAGGTACTACCAAAGCGTACAGCGCATCAAGCCCGCGATCCTGCTGGCCCTGGCACGGGGCTTTTTCTTCCTGATCCTGTCATTCATCTGCCTGCCTCTCGACCTGGGAACCGAAAGAATCTGGCTGCCCACTTCCAAATGAAACTAATCGGGCATACCTTAACCATGAAATCTTAATACGGGATGTGTACGTGTATTGGCGGAAGAATCAGATGACAAAATAAAATAATATGTGTCCTCAATATAAGTTCTAATCATTCCTATAAGAAAAATGTTTGTATTAAACGACTGATATCCAGATATTTTAATTATTTTTACACAGAATAGTAATTATCAAAATTCAATTAAATAATTATGGCAACTAAAAAACGACTCATACCTCTTATCAATGCGTGTATAAAAGAACTACGCAAATTTCGTACAGAGGACGAACCAACTAATAATTATGGTTATAATGAATATTTAGTAAAACTAGTTAATCTTTTGCCTTTTAAGGACTTAGATGCACTTATATCAGATATACTTTATGACAATGAGGTAATAGAAGTTGCAGATAGTTCTGCATCTGCAAATGTTTTCTTGTTTATGTCTTTGTTAAGTGATAAAGGTATAATCAACAATATAGAGGAAAGTGAGGACAGATATACAGAGGACGGTATTCTTTATGCGAAGAAAGAAAAAGTGTGTTATCCTTTAATTGCACTTATGTTTGCCGACAAATGTGATTTCCATATGTTGGGAGCCCGTCTTATTCCACGTGCAATTATTGGAGGGGAAAACAGTATTAAAAGATTGCTAACAAAATGGCGATTAGATTATAATCTCAAATTACCAGATAATGTTGATGTGGACACATTTTATGATACGCTATATGTGGCTTTTGTCCCGTCACCCGACTCATTAAATTCTATAGCAAAACCTTACTTTAATAACAGATCTCAAATTTACAAAAGAAAACTTCGACAAATAATATGTGAACATTCAGAACTTTACAAAGTTGGCCGTGAAAAATATTTTAAATGGTTGCTATGGCAAGGCAGTGCTATTCATGTTAGTGTAAGTGTTGATCCTTCCATAAATGTTCAGCTTTGGTAAATTGTCTAAAAACATCAAATTAAGTTCTATGTCCAGAAAACCTGTCGATATTAACGAGAAAGTAAAAGAGTTGCGTTCCATCTTAATTAAATACAATGGACTACCTTCTCAAGCGGTAGATAGAATTGCATATGCTAATATTAAGTATTATATAAAGAAATATGGAGATGATACGCGAGTACAATCCCTTGTTGATGAGTTCAATATAAACATAGGAAATAAGTCTTGTTCAGATTTCAATAATAAATATGAGGAAATAAAGGAAACATTAAAAGTACAAGGACGAATTCCTTCGTGTAATGAAGATAGACCCTTGTATGATAAGGTACAGTATTTTTTCAAAAAATATGCTGATAATCCAGACGTGGAAGAACTTAAATATATATATGCACATAATTCATGTTATCCGTTACCAGAATCTAAAAGAAATAAACCAAATTTTAATCCATTTACAATCTATATAGCTCAATCAGATTATTCTAAGTGGCAATTTAATGCTTCTTTCGAATATATTATATTTGTATATGCTCGTTATTCTGTGCTTCCAGCTCCCAATACCAAACCAATGCTTGACTTTGAAAGAGCTATTGATAAATGGTGTAGATTTCATGATAAAAGGAAAGATGATTTTAAAAAGGTGATTTCATTTCTTGTAGAACATGGTTGTAAGGATGAAAGAATTATTAAAATTAAAAACAGTTTTAGTTTTGATAAGGAGGAAGTTCAAGAACGGATTAACAATTTATTGATTCAACATGGCGCTTGTACCATATCTTATATCGCACATACAGCTATTCCAGGCCATCCTGTTCCTGAAAAATTTGTATATTACTATTATTATACTTGTTTTAATGACAATAGAAAATTTAGAGGTACTTCACCTTTGGGTGAATTGTACAATATAGAGAATGATGCGGTTCCTTTATATGTGCATTATCGCAATTTAAATCAATGCAATATCGATGAGATTAGAATGAGGGTCATGAATTTGCATCGCAACTGGGAAGAAGATCCGCCTCTTTTATTAGAGGAAATGGAAGCGTACGGGGAATATTGTTTCTTTATACCATGCAAAAATTCAGAGTGGTATCGAAAAGAGTATCTTTCATTTGACAAATCATTTCCCCAAAATTGTATTGAAGCAGGACATCCGTATTTTAGATATTATAAAGTTAATGCGGAATTAAAATATCTTGATTACAAATTATTTCTCCTTGAGAATGGATTTGAATTACGTATTTTGGATGACAAATGGCATTTTGATATTATGTCTGTACAATCTTTGGCAAATAATAGTTTACTACATTTATGGACAGATATTATAGCCGCATACAAAATAGCCAAATTAAGCAAAGACTGTTTGGTTGACGATTATGGAGGGATATATCTTCAAACAGAAAAAGATTTGATATTATTGTTTTTACCTCTTAATGCAGTGTACTATAAAGTGAATAGGAGGACATCGCTTTTAAGTCGAAATTCATTCTTAACGTGTAAAGAGTCTTTAAGAATAATAAGTTTTGGCGCTAATATTAAAAGTTTGGCAGGAGCGGATTTAAATGGCTGTAATAGACTTGAACAAGTTGTCATTCCGCCATTTAAATTAGAAGATTATTGCAAATTATTTTCTAAAAAAAGTACATCTTTCTTTTGTGATGGTAATTATGAAAAAATTGATACTCATGCGCTATATAAAGGAACTATGCTGAATTCAACTTGCAAATGCAACAGAATTCTGATTAATAATTTGTTTAAAT
>OMFY01000490.1_pt1 | contig 22555 bp, 16 predicted proteins | sample 1645701 | NCBI WGS metagenome assembly OMFY01 (sample SAMEA103958111, study PRJEB25191) | human gut metagenome | biome: human-associated habitat [ENVO:00009003]; feature: intestine environment [ENVO:2100002]; material: feces | place: Germany | collected 2013/2015
TTATTATGAATAATAAATATAGCAAAAGCGAGGTCAGTATGAGAAAGAAATTTGCATTTACTTTAGCGGAAGTTTTGATAACTTTAGGCATAATCGGTGTCGTGGCAGCAATGACAATGCCGACGTTAATAAAGAATTACCAGAAGAAACAAACAGCCACGCAAATGCGAAAAACCTATGCAGTGATAGAAAATGCGTTAATGATGGCCCGCGCTGAGCATGGTGAACTTAAAGAATGGGAAGGCCCAAAAGGTTATATAAAAGACGGAGATTATGAAGGTATTGAGGCTTTTGCCAAAAAGTACATCCTGCCTTATATAAAATATACCAAAACTTGCAAAGGGTGTGAGGATTACAAAATAACTCTTTTGAATGGAGAGTTGTTGGATGATTGGTTAGCAGGATTAGGTGGCAAGCCCCCTTATCAAATATTTTTACCGGATGGAACGATATTGAACCTTTCTACAAATCAGCAAGCGCGTCCTGATGATCCGACAGTTTTCTGGAGCGTTGCGATTGACTTTGATATAAATGGAAAGAAAAAGCCCAATATGATGTCAAAAGATGTGGCCCATGTTGAAATAAGAGAAAATAAGCATTTTCTTCTTCTTCCTGGTTGGGAATACACGTATGAAGAACAAACTGATCCGTCATCATCAGATTTAGCATGTCATAAATCTGCAACAGGTTTTCGTTGTCTAAACTTGCTGCGGCTTGACGATTGGGAAATAAAAGATCATTACCCTTGGTAACCTTCAATTGTAACGAATTGTAAAGATGGATTTAAAATGGTCTAAAACTCGCTTATACTCACTGATAGGATAGGATAGGATAGGATGCGATGCACGCGTGTAAATAATTTCCGCCCTATTTACTTTATAAAGACATAAGAGTTTTCGAAAACACGAGTGAAGTAAATTAAAAAAGGAGAATTATTATGTCTATGAACGTAACCCCTAACAATCCAAATCCTGCGCCGAATATAGCAAACAAAAAATTGCCGCAACAGCAACCCGACACGGGAGGTGTAATTTTTGGAGAAGGTACCCTCAAGAATATTGAGGGTAAAGAAGTCCTTGATAAGGACTGCAGAGGAGTGTTCCAAACCTACAAAGAATATAAAGCAAAATTAACCGATGGCACGCAGGTTGAATATAGAAAGCAGGATGAAAAGCGTGAAAGCCAGATTATCAGAAACGCAGACGGCTCAATTGATTTTGTCGGACTTAAGGAGGCTTCAATTACGGAAACACCTAAAAAAGATGTCTACAATCTTATCGGCTGTGAATTTACAGAGGTTGATACACGGAGCTATTCTAATAAACACAATAGTTATGATGATGATACTGTAAGGATTGCAAATCGAGAACATAACGGTGAGGTTGAAGAAAGTCGTGAGATTTTTATATCCTATGGAAAAGGTGATAGGATAAATACTTATAAGCACAATGCGTTTGCTTATCACAAAGATAATATAGGAAATATAGATTTTCGAGATTTTGAGAATTTTACTGAGCGGGAGTATATCGAATATGGGCGAGTCAAAAGTACTAAAGTTGTTGATGGAAAAGAAACTGTTGAATATCGGTCTCACGATGACAAAAAACTCGACCCGGGCTATGTGGAAGGCAGCAATAAAAAGCTGGCTGACGGTTATACAATCAGAACGTCGCCCGACGGTAAAAAGCAATGGTTCTTTGCCCCTGACGGCAGCTTAATTTCTAAACAAAAATTTCTAAACAGAGATCTTTAATAAATTCTAAAAGCGGGATTAATTTCCCGCTTTTTTGTATGAGATTTGCGGATTTATCTACATTAACCGGATGATTTTTTCAGATTTACTATATATATTTTCAAAGATATACCGTATAATTTATTTAGATTATGTTGACTTTTTTCAAAACATAATTATAAACAACTACAGTAGGTATAAAAAAACTTGATATAAGGAGAGAACAACATATGGGCATGGCAGCATCACAGGCAAGATACTTAGGCTTGACCGCAAGGAAGACGAATGTTGAATACGAAGGGCAGCAAATTAACCAGGCACGTACAGCATTGGCAAATCAAAGTGCTAATACATTCAATGATCTTTTAGCCCTGGAAGTTCCGACAGCTCCAAGTACTCAGGATTTTACAACGACTCAATACTCTTATGAAGATGGTACAAATTCTGAAACTATTACAAGCATGGATCCTCTTGTGAATGACCCTGATGGATACAATTACCAAGTTACTCATTATCATTATTCCGATATATTTACTGGTATTGAAAGCAGAATGACTAATCCGCAAGTTTATGTAACAGATAAAGTCAGCGCAAATACTGTTGAATCTAATAAAGTGCAAACAACAACCGACCCTGCTACAGGTGAAGTAACTTATACAATTAAAGGTAAAGAAGCTTCTGTTTATGATGAAACTGACACTGCGCAAAAAACAGCGTTTGATCAAATTTCTAATGCGTATCCGGAATTGAAAAATGCCGCTCCTGAAAATATTTTGACTTACAATGACGATAGCGGTACTATTCACTTTGCGCTAAAAGACCAATTAGATCAAACAGCGGCTGGTACAGGCGGGGCAAATGATTACTATATTAAAAATTCAAAACCAACATATGACACTATAGAAGCAAATAAAGTTTCTTCAGCAACAGATCCGGCGACTGGTGCCAAATCTTATAATGTAAACGGAAACGCAACACAGGCATATGACCCGAACAATACTGAATTAAAAGATGCTTATGACAAAATAGTTAAAGAACAACCCGAATTATCTACAATAGATCAGGACAAATTGGTTTATTATAAAGATGCTTCAAATGGTATTCATTTTATGTCAACAGACAACCTTGAAGCTTCTATTAATGGAGGTGAAGATTTGAAAGACTTCACTATGTCTCCTGGCACACCTGTTTCAGTTGGAAACAATGAACTTTCAGTATATGATCCTACTGATAAAACACAATTGGCGGCTTATGAGCAAATTCTTAAAGATTGGCCGGATTCTAATTTCGCCCATGAAACAGGTACGATTTACACTTGGACAAAAGACGGACAAATGTATTTTGCATGTGAAACTGATCTGTTGGCATCTTGGACAAGCGCTCCTGATGTTGAACATCAAACCGAAAATCAAGGTAAATTATCATATTATTCAGCGCAGGATGTTTCAACCAAGATTGAGGTTACAGAACGTGCAATGGTAGATTTTGATGATTCCGGCCGGGCTCAAACAATTAGATTTGAAGATTCTTCAGTTGTTCGTACGCTGAATGCAGAAACCGTTACTGATGAGGCAGCTTACAATGACGCTATGAACCAATATAATTACAACCAAACTGTATATGAGAAAAAATTGGCTGATATCAACGCTAAAACAGAAAAAATTCAAGAGCAAGACAGAACCCTTGAATTGCGCCTGCGCCAGTTAGATACAGAACAAGAAGCGCTTCAAACTGAAATGGAAGCAGTTAAAAAAGTAATTGATAAAAATATTGAATCTACTTTCAAAACTTTTGAATAATAAATGAAAATCAGAGGTAAAGATGTCATACAAAAACGATAGTTACTTAGTAATAGCAAACAAATTTGGCTCAGCTAGTGGAGAAGCGAAAGCCCAGCTTTTTGAAACCTATGATAAACTTCGTGATCTAACTGTATCAGGAAGCGGAATGGGCACAGGATTTGAAGCAACTGGAGGATTTTTATATAGAATTGCGAGCTTGCTGGCGCCTTCATCTTTTGCTACAGTTTTTGGGGCGTCTGAATCTATGAATGTTCCAGGGACTTCATATGCTTCGCAATTATCAGGCTCATCAGCTTATGGAATAGATTCATTATATAATTACTCAGGATTTCCGGGGGGAGCTGCACCTATATCTTGGGGATTAGACGGGTATTCAACCGGTGGGGCTGCATCGATTATAAGCGGATGGGGGACTGATACCGGCGTGGTTACCGGCGGTGCCTCAGGTGTTGCCGGAATTGCTGATATTGCAAGTGCGGCAAGCTATGGTGTCGGTGCTGCTAACGGTTTTGGAATGCTAGGTAAAAACATTGTTCTTCCTGTTGCAGGTATAATCTCAGGATGGGGCGGAATTATGCAGGCTGCGGCGCCTTATTTGGGCGAATATGGTCTTCCGGCACTTGTTATGGGGAACTTAATGCAAGGTACGACATCAGCCGCACTTGCTGCTTACCAGAACGTTACCGGAAACATTACAGCAAATGCTGATACAATTCTTTCTAACAAAGTCCGTAACATTGAAACTGTATGCAAAATGCTTGATACTCAAGGCGATGTTGTGAAAAAAATGTTAAAAGAATCAATTGATGGGGATAGCAAAGCTATTCAAAACTTGTAATATTTTGTAAAATTTTTATGGAAAAGATTAAAGTTTTCAATCTCTAATGTCGATAATATTTCTGTGCCGTTAAGGTTTTAGAAAAGGCCTATGAAAAGTTAAGACATGTTACGAAATGCTTAAAACCATGGCAATCCAAGCATTTGAATTGTTTTAATATAATTGTAGGTCTAAAGTGTAAAGGAATATAATGTTTCGTGATACTTTAGAGATGAATATAAAAAGGTTTTTAGACTTTGCAATATATTCAAAGAACTTTCTGATAAGAAAAAATCCTTTAAAAGCGTTTGCAGATTCATTTGTAGAAGGTTTAAGGGACTTTCTGACGATGAACAAGAAGCGCAAAATGGCTCAATACAGGCTAAACTATCACATGCACCAGTTTAAAAAAATGGAGCAATTGATAGCAGAAAATAACCAGCATACTTTTCTGAAAGGAAATAATCTTAACGAAACCAGATAAGGAAAATCAAAAATGGGTGTCATCACAGATTCAATAAGAATGCAATATTTGACGGGTGTCAAACTGGATTTGGAATATAAAATCCAGCTTGTAACACAGTCAAAAATGGGCTTAGCTCAATCTGCAAGCGACTTGATGCAAGTTGGCACTGATTATTCACCGGATTCCCCGATAGTAAAACAGCTTAATGCTAGACAGGCTAAGCTTAAAGTTTTAGAGCAGAAACTTGAACAGCAAATGCAGCAATACCAAGCACGGTTACAAATGGTTACAACAGAACTTGAATCTTGCCGCTCAAGGTTATATCAAGGCATAGGACAAGCCTTTAGGTATCAGTAAACTAATTTCCGGTTTGAATGAATAAAGATATAATATCATTCAACTGGGCATACTGACGATTAAATTTGTGGGTTTGTTTTTCCAAAACTTCAATTTGGCGTTTGTATTCAAGAATATTATTTTGGCATTCACGTGCAGAGTTATTGAGACTTTCTTGAACTTGATGAGCTTCTTGCAAAACATTTTTCATAGAAATTCCAAGAGCTTCCATTGTCTGCTTAATGATTTGGGCGCCTGTTTGTTTTGAAACGTTTGGAGGAAGCTTTGTAATCAAACCTCTTAGCACTTCAACGTTTTGTGGTAATTCAAATTCTTCAAATTCGTTTGTATAATTTTCATTGATAACAGAAGCGGTTTGAGTAAAATTCATTGTATTTGAGGATTTAGGTAACGGCTGGTCAAATTTTGGAATATCAAAATTCAAGTTCATAGAAGTTGCAGCAGGTTCAATATACGGTTTTTCCAATTCTTCATGGTGAACTGTTGGAGCCGGTGCTTCATCCTGAATAAATTCAAATTCCGGGATTGACTCGTTAAATGATATCGGGGTATCGACTTGAGCAGTAGGTTCTACTGAATCATATGGAAATCTCAACGTCTGTTTGTTTTTTTAACGCTTCTACAATTTTTTTTCCTACGCCTTCTGTCATTCTGTTATTTACCATTTGCTACTTTGACTCCTTATTCTTTGTCAATTACGATTATATAGCGGACAAAAAATTATTTCAAGAAAATAGTGTCCGAAATTTGTCTAAAGTTACGAAATACTAAGATTTATATTTAAAGAGTAAATACTGCACTTGCAAAAGCTGTTTATATGTGTTATATTAACATTTGATTAAACGGGGTAAAAATATGAAAAAAGTTTATATAAGTGTTTATAACAAAGAAGGAATAGTTGATTTTGCCAAAGATTTATATAAAAAATTTGATTATGAAATAATTTCTTGCGGCGATACATATGATTATTTAAAAGCTAATGAGATACCTGTTCTGGATTTGAAAAAATTATATGTAGATAACCAAGTTTATGTGGACATAAATTTTGAAGAATTTGTAAAAGATAGTTTTGATATGGTTGTGGTTAACTTAAAACCATTGAGCAAGATTTCATCACAGACTGATGATATAAACAAATTTCTTGCTGAAGTCAATATTGATGACTATAATATTCTTCATACAGCAGCGAAGTTTTATGACGAAATTGCTGTTGTAACTTCAAATACTGATTTTTATGGCGCAATTAATACAACCAGTGATAAGAGATTAAATCTTTCAACAAAAGTATTTGAATATCTTTCTGATTATGACGGGCTTCTTTCTGTAAAACTGAAAGAGTATGCCGGCGAACAGGCGAGAAAATTATTTAGTTTTGAGAAAATTTCCGAACTAAAATACGGCGCTAATCCGCACCAGAAAGCAACAATTTATAAAAGTGATAAAATGGTTGATTATGAAGTAATAAATGAGAAAGTGCTTTCATATAATGACATTTTGAATCTTACAACGGCCGCAAATTTAATGAGTGAATTTTATGACATTCCTGCCGCAGCAGTTGTAAAGCATTCTGTACCTTGCGGAGCCGCACTCGGACGTGATATTTATGAAGCTTATACAAAAGCATTTGATTGCGACCCATTTGCAATGTTTTTTGGTACAGTTGCGTTTTCAAAAACAGTAAATTTCGATGTTGCAAAACACCTTGGCTCAATGTCAGTAAAGCTTATACTTGCACCGGATTACGAAGAAAAAGCGCTGGACTTGTTGAAGGAAACAACAGATGCTAAAATAGTTAAATTGATTACACCGTTGAAAGATTACAAAAAAATCACGCAAGAAGAAATTAATGTAACACCTTTTGGTACTCTGGTACAAGAAAATAATCGAAGCGAATTAGACAAAGATTTATTCAAAGTTGTTACAAAGACAAAGCCAACGTCAGAACAAATTGAAGACGCTATTTTTGCGTGGAAGATTGCCAAGTATTCAAGAACAAATGCTGTAGTTGTTGCGCATGATTTTAAAACATCTGCAATTGCGCAAGGTCAGACTTCTGCTGTCGCAGCTGTAGAAATTGCAATGGATACTGCATGTGATAATTCAAAAGGTTCAGTTCTTGCATCGGATGAGGCTTTGCAAGGTGCAGAAGCTGTTAATGCAGCAGCTCAAGGCCGTGTATCTCTGATAATTCAGCCGGGTGGCTCTATTAGAGACCGTGAAGTAATTGCTGCTGCTGATAAATTCAATATAGCAATGGTATTTACAGGTATAAGAAATTTAAGATTTTAATTTTTCATATCATTGATGACTTTTTCGCGCAAACCCGCGTAATGTTTAAACACGTTTTCAAGTTGAATATAGAATAAATTTTCGCCATTGTCGTTTATTTGGCAAAGACAGGGGCCGTTTTGTGTTTCTTCAAGTTCAGCGGGCTCATCAATATTGTTTTTAATTTGCACGATTTTGGTGTTATTTAACACCGCCATCAGCCAAAACCAAATATCATCGTTAGTCGGAGCAAGTTCTGTAAACAATTTTTCGTCGCAAATATCCTTGTACAAAGAATGCGGAGGATATAAAACTCCGCCAACTCCAACAAGCTTGTTGGCAAAAGAGGGCTGCTTGTAGCATTTTTTGCATTTAGCCTTAAATTTCCCGTTCTTCAAAAGAATTTTTGTAATTCTGTGGCAGTGAATGTATTGAGGAGCTTTTTCATACGATTTATATAAAAGCTCAACGAGCTTTTTGTCATAATAAACATCGTCATCCACTGTTATAATAATATCATCGGGAAATTCCTTCAAAGCCGGTATAAGCTTTTTATATGAACGAATATCATTACACCAGCGGATGGACAACCCAAACTCTTTTAAGCGCAAAAGGTTTTCGGGCAAATCGTTTTCAAGATGAGGAAATTGTTCTTTAGCTAAATACAAAACAACTTCATCCGGCTTCATAGTCTGATTTAACAGGGATGAAACCGTGATATATAAAGTTGGAATACGTGCAGGAAAAGATGTTAACGAAACAATAATCTTCTTTTCGCGAGTGTTTTTGTTAACTCCGCTTTCTGTAATTTCAGAAAAGTTATATTTTTTCGCCGTGTTGTATTCAAATTTCATACCGCAAATTGTCAGAATTCTCCTGCTTCCAACTTTTTCTTTTTTAAATAACTTCATAAACAAACCTTATCTTTATTCTTTGGCAATTCAAGCATTTCACCCAGTTTCAAATCATACTCGGCAGGTTTAAAAACATCAACCCCGCTTGCTGAAGTAAAAGTCATTTCGCCAAAGTAAATTTTGCCGTCAACGTTATAGAAATCAACACGTACAAGCGCGAAATCCTTAGATAACTTGCGTGCAAATTCAATCATTGTTTCAAGATTTTTAGGCGGCGGAACTTCTTCTTTTGAATTTTCGTACGTAAGCAAAAACGGCTGCAAATTCCATTCTGTATCATAAATATTTTCAGTCCTGTTAGAAAATCTTCCCTGATCAATCCAAATGAATTTCGGCTCTCCGTTAAAGCATAAGACTTTGTAATCATTCAACTCGCCCTTGCTGTCCTGAATAAAGGCTTCAGCAACGATTTTAGGCGGAATGTCTTTGTACTGCATTTCAAAACCGGCTTTGAGCGCATAATTTCTCTTCATCCATTTGTCGAATTTTTTCTTAGCTTTTTTCTTATCAAACTTTTGTTTGTCCTTAACAATAATATTCCATGCGCATCCGTGGTTGGCTTTTAGGACAAACTTATCCGGAAGCTTGTCAAAGTCAATTTCATCAAAGCTGTCATAAACGCCAAGCAAAGGTATAAGATATTCTTCGCCTAAATTTTCTTTAATCCATTCACGAACGAGGTATTTGTCGGCTAATTTAGTCTTGAGCGGAGAATTGTCATAGAGTTTAAGCCATTGGATTTTTTCATTGAAACTTTTGGGATTTTCAAGATTAAGCTCTCGTCCAGTGCGTTTTTTGTACCATTTTTTTAAAAGTTCAGGCAGGTCTTTTTCGTCCATATTTTTAGCTAAAGACAGCTTAAACCCGAAAAGCTTTAAACATAAGCCGTCTCTGTATTTTAGTTTTTCCAAAATTTCCATTACGTAATCCTTATATCTTTTTAACTTATTGTAAAATGCTTTGATTATATTGTCAATCAGAGTGTAAACATAAAAAAAGACGACGGATAAAAACAATCCGCCGTTTTTTTATCGGGAACGATAAAAATACTTTGATCTTTATAACTTTTTCTAAATTTTTAATATATACCCAACCGGGTACTTACATTTTTTATTTTAAGACGTAAAAAGTCTAATGTCAAGTATTAATTTTAGAAATTAAGACAAATGACGCCCTTAAATTGCTAAGTAAATAAATATATAGTCAAATAAGGAAGGAAAATTATGTTTTTAAATCTTAAAGAAGGCTTCGGGCAAAAGCTGAAAGAATTGAGAAAATCAAAGGGCTATACACAAGAAAAATTGGCAGAAAAACTTGATATTACTCCTCGTCAATTAACAAGAATTGAAACAGGTGATAATTTTCCATCCGTAGAAACTTTGTCTAAGATTTGTTACGTTATGAACATAGACCCCAAAAGTCTTTTTGATTTTGAATGGGACGTAGAATACTCCTATTTCACAACCGGAACAGATGACAAGCCTGTTATGACAGTTTCAGAAAGAGACGGTGTTATTGACTTTATGCCGCATCTGAAAAATTCGCAGCGCAAAAAATTTTCATCCCGCCTTTCTGTTGTCAAAACTGAAGACGGCGACGATGCCATGCTCGAGATGGCTAAGAATATCGGTAAACCTTTTACTGTAAAATACAACGATGATAATGGCGAACTTTCCTGCATAAAAACATATTACCCTGATGGCAACATAGAAGTTTTAATGTCTAAAGAAAAAGTTGAATTAAAAAAGATTTTGCAAAGTATTATCGAGGATTTAAAAGGAATTTCAGAAGACAAAAATAAGCTGGAATTTATCCGCTATGCAATAAAAGCATTTGATAGCAAAGAAAATCTTACCAATTTTAAATTAATTTTAAAATAAAAAGTTCACTAGCAAAGATAAACGTTTGGCGATTCATATACAAATAAATTTTTAAAATAATTTACTACTATTACACATATTCTGCGGATTAACGTCCGCCACTTACAGTTTTCCCGGCAAAGTGTCGGGCTGGTTACAGATTGTAACCGCCGGTTTTCGGTCTTTTCGGTGATTTCCGGTGATTTTCCCTCCGGGAAGGGGCGCAAGGGGCGGATGACGGCGCTTAGATGAGCTTTGTGCCGGCTTCGGGTGCATCCGGAGGAAGCAAATTGCGGTAAAGGGAGTTGATTCGCTTCGACAGACGTTCCATTTCGCCGTCGAGCTGCGAGTGCGTAATGGTGGCATAAATCTGCGTAGTTCGTATGTTTCTATGTCCCAGCAGCTTGCTGATCGTCTCGATAGCTACGCCCTGCGACAGGGTGATCGTCGTGGCGAAGGTATGGCGGGCCGAATGGAATGTAATCTGTTTCATAATGCCTATTTCGGACATGATTTTGTCGAGACAGGCATTGCACCAGCCGTTGCTCGGAAGGTCGAAGATTCGCTTGGTCCGGGTCATCGGCCTGTGCTTGAGCAGAATGTTGTAAGGCACTTCGAACAGCCGGACGTTTACTTCGGAACCCGTTTTGCGGCGCGTCGTACTGATCCACAACTGTTTATTCACCTGCTGGATATTTTCCAGCGTAAGGTCCTTCATGTCGATATAAGACAAGCCGGTGAAACAGCTGAACAGAAAGGCATCCCGGATAAGTTGTAAGGTGGGAGTGTCGCCCTCGTACTGCATCAGTTTGTTGATCTCGCTCATGGAGAGGTAATTGCGCGTTACGAATTCGCTTTGTAATTTGTAATTTGCAAACAGATCCTTGTTCATATAGCCTTTGCTGCGGGCCAGCATCAGGATGTGTTTGAGGGCGATCATGTAGATCCACGTGGTATTTTTCTTATGGGCGCACTCCTGCGCTATGTAGGAATGAAAGCCCGTAAGGAATTCGCGGTTGAGTTCCTTGAACATTAAATCCTTCCGGTTGTACTTGTCCCAGACGAAATCCGCCAGATGCCGGCATACACACCTATATTTATAATATGTGGTCATGCTGCGGCTGACGCCGACCATGCGTTTGAATTCGTCGTTGTGCTGCTTGAAGAAGGCGACCACGGTCTCCTGCTTGTGATTGCCGCCGAAATACATCTCTTTGACCATCACCGGAGTAACGAAGGCCTGCTCGTAAAAGAGCTTGTTGTAGCATCTCTCGATGTGAAATCGGATATTGGCCAGCTTTTCGTTGATTTGGACGGCCATGTTGCTCCGTCCGCAGACCCGCCCCTGTGCGGTGTCCCAACTGGCGGGAGTGACCGAGAGCCGTGTGGAAAATTGCGTCCGCTGTCCGTTGATCGTGATGCGTCCCATGATCGGGGCCCAACCGTTCCGCAGAGGCGCATTCTTCTTGATGTAGAATAGAACCTTGAACGTGTTTCTCATTGTTTTTAACAACCTTTTTCATTAACCTATACAATACACAAACCGCTTTAAAGGTAATGATTAAGTAACAACCATATGACGCAGGATTGAGTCTAAATAGCTTATTTTCCCCTTGTTGTCGTATTCGGAAGGGTTACGCTGTAGTAACAGATGTGCAACCGATACAACGTCCTGTTGTGAGACAGACGTTTGGTTATCAATTAATTAGACTGCAATTGGCAGATTTGGCCGGAGACGGGCCTCGCGTATTGATTATGAACAATTTACATTATACTAACGCGGGCAGTTGACTTTTTATTTTAAAATTAATTAAAATTAACGCTTATGGTAAGAAAAATTGTACTATCGTTAATTGCCGTATTCGTGTTCTTGGCATATGCCACGGCCCAGAATAGGCAGATCTCCGGTACAGTTTCCGATGCAAACGGACATCCGGTTGCTGGCGCGACCGTCATTGTAGATGGGACCTCTCTGGGGACCACGACCAACACGGCCGGCGAGTATACGCTTTCGGCTCCGGTGAACGGCACGCTCGTGGTGACGTTTGTCGGTTTTGAGCCGCAGCAGCTGCCTATCGCCGGAAAAACCCGGATCAACGTCACGATGAAGGAGGATGCGCAAGCGATCGACGATGTGATCGTCGTGGCCTTCGGTACGGCAAAGAAAGAGGCTTTCACCGGTTCGGCTGCCGTCATAAAATCGGATGAGATTGCCAAGGTGCAGACCTCCAACGTGGCGACGGCTCTGGTCGGCCGCGTGGCCGGTGTGCAGACCTCCAGCACGTCGGGAGATCTCGGCAAGACCCCCTCGATCCGCGTCCGCGGTTTCGGTTCGATCAACGCCGGCAAGGAGCCGCTCTGGATTGTGGATGGCATGCCCTATGAAGGCGACCTGAACAACCTGAACACGAACGACATCGAGTCGATGACCGTCCTCAAGGACGCCGCTTCGAACGCTCTGTACGGCGCCCGCGGCGCCAACGGCGTGATTATGGTCACCACCAAAAAGGCGAAGTCGGGCGACGCCGTCGTGACGATCGACGCCAAGTGGGGCGTCAACTCGAAAGCGCTGGAGGAGTACGACGTGATCACCTCGCCCGCGCAGTATTACGAGACGCATTTCAAGGCGCTCTACGGCTATTATGCGCAGACCAATCCGGCGGCGAAGGCCTATGCGCTGGCCAGCAGCGGCCTGACTTCCAACGGCACGGGCGGTCTGGGATACAACGTCTATACGGTTCCCGAAGGGCAGGCGCTGATCGGCACCAACGGCAAGCTGAATCCGAACGCGACGCTGGGCCGCAAGATCATCTACAACGGACAGGAGTATTGGCTGACGCCCGACGACTGGATCGACGAGGCTTACCAGTCGGCGTTCCGTCAGGAATACAACGTGAACATCTCCGGTGCGACGGAGCGCAGCTCGTTCTACGCTTCGCTCGGTTATCTGGACAATACGGGTATTATCAAAAGTTCGGCGCTGGAGCGCTATACCGCGCGTCTGAAGGCCGATTATCAGGCCAAGAAGTGGCTGAAGGTGGGCGGCAACATGTCGTATGCGCACTTCAGCAACAGCAACGGCAACTCGAACGAAGGATCGGCTTCCTCGACGGCCAACATCTTCGCGTTCTCTGCACAGATGCCCCCGATCTACCCGGTATACATCCGCGACGGTTCGGGCCGCATCATGGTGGACGACAACGGCTATCAGATGTACGACTACGGCGACAAGGGCAATGCGGGTCTGACCCGTCCGCTGCTGCCCGGCGCCAACGGACTGCAGACCAGCTGGCTCAACAAGAAAAAGGCCGAGGGCAACGCCTTTTCGGGCAGCGGCTTCGTGGACATCTCGCTTTACAAGGGGCTGAAGCTGACGGTAAACGGCAGCACCAACATCGACGAAACCCGCACGACCTATCTCAACAACCAGTATTACGGTCAGTTCGCCGAGGCGGGCGGTACGATTTCGAAGTACCACACCCGCGACATCGCCTACAACCTTCAGCAGATTCTGAACTACAACGAGACCTTCGGCAAGCACAACGTGGGGCTGATGGTCGGTCACGAGTACTATCAGAAAAAATATTACTACCTGAGCGGCACCAAGTCGAAACTCTTCTCCTATGACAACGAGGAGCTCGGCGGAGCCGTCGTTGACGGCGCGGGCGCCCACTCCTACATCGACGACTACAACTCGGAGGGTTACTTCATGCGCGCCCAGTACGACTATGCGGGCCGCTACTTCGTGAGCGGTTCGTACCGCCGCGACGCATCGTCGCGCTTCCACCCCGACCACCGCTGGGGCAACTTCTGGTCGGTAGGCGCCGCGTGGCTCCTCAATCAGGAGAACTGGTTCGACGCTCCTTGGGTGAACATGCTGAAGCTCAAGGCTTCCTACGGTTCGCAGGGCAACGACAACATCGGCAACTACCTCTACACCGACACCTATTCGATCGAGAACAACAACGGCGAAATCGCCGTGCTCTTCGGGCAGAAAGGCAATCCCAACATTACGTGGGAGACCAACACCAACCTGAACATCGGTACGGAGTTCGGTTTCTGGAACAACCGCCTGAGCGGAAGCGTCGATTTCTTCAACCGCAAGACTTCGGACATGCTCTTCGCATTCTCGGTTCCTTCGTCGCTGGGTTACTCGTCCTATTACGCCAACGTGGGCGACATGGTCAACCGCGGCGTCGAGGTGGAGCTGAACGCCGACCTGATCCGCACGAAAAACGTGTTGTGGAGCTTCAACCTGAACCTGACCCATGTGAAGAATGAGGTCACCTATCTGGCTCCCGAACACAAATCCACGACCGTGGAGGGCTACAAAGGCTATATCGACGGCAGTTATTTCGTCGGCGAAGGGCTGCCGCTCTACACCTATTACCTGCGTTCCTACGCCGGCGTCGATCCCGAAACGGGCGCTTCGCTCTGGTACAAGGACGTGAAGGGCGACGACGGCAAGATCACCCGGACCAAGACTTCGGACTACACCTCCGCGACCCGCTACCTGCACGACAGCGCGATTCCTTCGGTATACGGCGGCTTCTCGACCTCGGTTTCGGCCTATGGCGTCGATTTCTCGATCTCGTTCAACTACCAGATCGGCGGCAAGGTCTACGATTCGGGTTATGCCAGCTTCATGTCGTCGCCCTACGGAACCACCGTCGGCACCAACTACCACAAGGACATCCTCAAGGCGTGGACGCCCGAAAACAAAGGCTCGGACATTCCTCGTCTGCAATATGGCGATCAGTATACGACCAGCGTCTCCGACCGTTTCCTGACCGACGCGAGCTACCTGAACATCTCGAACATCAACGTCGGCTATACGCTGCCGTCGAAGATCACCCAGAAATTCGGCGTACAGAAACTGCGCGTCTATCTGGCCTGCGACAACGTGGTCTACTGGTCGAAGCGTCAGGGACTTGACCCGCGTTATTCGTTCACGGGAGCGACCAACTTCTCCAACTACTCGCCGATCCGCACTATTTCGGGCGGTGTAACCGTACAGTTCTAATCTAACGGATAAAACAGGGATTGAAATGAAAAACATATTGAAAACAACGACACTCGCCCTTGTCTGCTCCATGGCGCTCACGGGCTGTATCAAAGAGACCTTCCCCACCGACAGCGCGACTTCCGGACAGGTCAGCGATTCGCCGACTGCGGTGGAGGCCATCGTCAATGCCATCCCCGTCAACATGACTTACCCCTATTCGGTGTACGGCAGGACGAACAACTACGGCTTCGACTTCGGCTATCCGGGCATGATGTGCGCTACGGACGCCGCCACGGGAGACGTGATATGCTCCTCCGGCGACGAAGGTTCGGGATATGACTGGTTCACCTACTGGCAGTCGGGCATTCTGATCGGTCCGACGCAGACCGTATGCCGCTTCCCGTGGAACTGCTACTATACGTTCATCAAATCGAGCAACGACGTGGTCGGCCTGCTGGCGGGCGTGGAACTTTCCGACGCGCAGAAAAGCTATCTGGGCTTTGCCAAAGCTTATCGCGCCCAGCTCTATCTGGATCTGGCCCGGCTGTACGATCCGCTCGACAACAAGTACACCGACGTTTCGGGCGTCAAGGGGCTGACCGTCCCGATCGTGGACGAGAACACCACCGAGGATATGGCCCGCAACAATCCGCGCGTGACGCGCGAGGCAATGTTCGAATTCATCCTCAGGGACCTCGACGACGCCGAGGCGCTGCTGGCCAACTACACCTCTTCGTCGAAGACCAATCCGAGTCTGGCCGTGGTCTACGGCATCAAGGCGCGCGCTTACCTCTGGCTGGGCGGCTTCGATTCGTCGAAGTATGCCGACGCCGCGACGTATGCCCGCAAGGCCATCGACGCCTCGAAATGCACGATCATGACCGAAGCGGAGTGGCTGAACCCCAAAACGGGCTTCAACAAAGCCAACAATTCGTGGATGTGGTACCTCCCGCAGTCTACCGAAGGCATCGCCAACCTCGTGAATTTCGCGGCATGGCGTTCGAGCGAGGCTACGTGGGGGTATGGCGGCAAATACGTTTTCGAAGGCGTTACCAGCAATTTCTACAACGAAATATCCGACACCGACTGGCGCAAGCGCGCGTTCGTGGGGCCTGATGCCAAATATGCCGATTACAGCGACATTACCAACCTGACGGCGGCGCAGTTCGCCAACCTCCCGGCCTATGCGAACCTGAAATTCCATCCCGCCGAAGGCGAGACGGCGACCTATTCCGTCGGCAATGTTACCGATATTCCGATGATGCGCGTCGAGGAGATGTACCTGATCGAAGCCGAGGCTACGGCGCACGCCGACGCCTCCGCAGGTCTCCAGCTGCTCAAAACCTTCATGGCCAAGCGCGACCCGGAATTCAGCACCTCGGCCGTGTCGTCTGCCGACGTCGTGGAGGAGATTATCTGGAACAAGCGTATCGAACTATGGGGCGAAGGCGTCGTATTCTACGACTTCAAGCGTCTGAATTACAGCCTGAAAACCGGATACGTCGGCACGAACGTACCTTCGGACTGCCGCTTCTCGACCGACGGCCGCGCACCGTGGTGGAACTTCTGTATTCCCGAAACGGAGACCCAGCAGAACACCGCGCTCGAATCGCAGAACAACCCCAATCCCGTGGGAATCATCGATCCGTGGGTGCAGTAACGTAAGTTTTCATGGATGATTTAAAACCGAAAAACATATGAAAGCAATCAAATATTTCTTATACGCGCTTATTGCGACTTTCGTGTTCGCAGGGTGTTCCGACGATCCGACCTACACCCGCGGCGAATCCGAGGCCGACGGCTGCTACGGGGTTTACTTCCCCTCGCAGGACAACGCCGCGGACCTCGAACTCGATCCGGCCGATCCGACGGTACTGACCTTCACGGCCATGCGTACCAACGACGCCGACGCCATTACGGTTCCCGTGACCGTTACGGGCAGCGAGGACGCGATCTTCTCCGCTTCGGAAATCTCGTTCGACGACGGGGCGACGGAAACGACTTTTCAGGTCTCTTTCCCCGACGCCGAAATCGGTACGACCTATTCCTGCAACATCCAGATCGAAGACAAGAAATACGCCTTCATCTACGGTGAAAAGGCTTCGGGCGTAAGCTTCTCCGTCACCCGCGTGAAATGGAACCTCGTGACCGGGCCGAAAGGCGAGACCAAGGGCAAATGGCGCGACGACATTCTCAGTTCCGCCTACGGAATTCCCAACCGTTACGGCGAAGGCGAGGTGGAGATCTACGAACGCGACGACAACCCCGGCTACTACCGCATCAGCAACGTCTACTCGGCGGAGTATCTGGCTTCGCTGCTGAACATGTCTCCGTCCGAAGTGTCGGGCAACCGTTCGGATGTCATTACCTATATCGACGCGACGAATCCGGATAAGGTCTGGCTGCCCGAACAGTCTACGGGCGTGTTCCTCAACAGCGGCGACGGTATCGTCAGCTTTGCCTCGCAGGTGCCGGAAAACGGATTCAATGGCAGCGGGTACGGCACCAACGTGAACGGAGTCATTACATTCCCGGCCAAAAGCGTACTGCTGATGTTCGGCGACGACGGCTGGTATGTCGGCAACGCCGGCGGCATGCAGCGTCTGATGCTGCCGGGAGCCGAGGAGTACGACTTCTCGCTCGCCCTGACCGACAGCGAACCGGCCGACGGCAAGGTCGAGATCGCAGCCAAACTGGGCGCCGACGTCGCCAAGGTGAAATACGCCTTCTTCGAAGGAGTCTTCGGCGACGCCATCGCCAAGGCGAATTCGGCGGGCATCGACGCGGGAACGGTCGAGTCGAAGGAGATCACGGCGGACGGAACCATCGTGGCCCAATTCGAAGAGACCGGCAAATACACCGTCGTTGCCAACATTTACGATGAGGCGGGCGAGCTTCAGGGCTACGAATTCCTGTCATTCGGCTACGTCAAGGCCGGCGACGACAAACCCGTCGTGCTGAGCGTCCGTACGGAGCTTACGTGGGAGTTCGAAGCGCAGGGACATACTCCCGAAAACTCTATCCGCTCCATTATATTCGGTGAAAATATCGAATCGGGCTACATGGGACTCTTCAAGAGTGCCGACCTGACCGGTAAAAGCAGCGAGGACCTGATTGAAATAGCCAAAACGTCCGGCAAGGCAATTACGGCTGAAGAAATTGACAAGATCAACGACACGGGTCTCTCGCTGCTTCATAAAGGCTTGAACGCCGGTACGGATTACGTGCTGCTGGTGTGGGCTTACAACGGCTATTACGGCAAACTGTACAGCGTGCAACAGACTACGGCAGGCAAACCGGATCCGCTGCAGATCCACTATACGTACGACGATGTCGAAAACGGCCTGACCAAGGCGGGCTACTGCGGAACGTGGGATTATTATGCGGTCGATGCCTATGACAAGACCGGCAACACCTCCCGTCAGTACTTCGGACAGGTAGTCGTCGAAGACGGAGGAACGACTTCCGGATATGCGGATTTCGACAACGTATTCAGCGACTACGTGAAGGTGTCCGGACTTACGGGCGCTCCTCAGGCGTTCAATGCCGGCGAATCGCAGTATATGGCGTGGAGCGGCGGCCTTCTCTACGTACTCGCTCCGCAGCTGATCGGCAACGTGACGCTTCAGGGAACGGATTACTTCGTGAACGTGGCTTATACGGCCGAGGGTGACGACGGAGTTTACAACGGACGCGGCCTGCTTTTGGGCGCGCCGGTGGCCGACGGACTGGTGGCTTTCGTGCCCAATCCCCAGCTTCAGGCATCGAACAATCTGACGTTCACGGGTATGTGGTTCGGAATCTATGCGGACTACGATCCTGCGACGAACAAATTCTCCGGCGGCGAAGGAGGCATCGTCTTCCATGAATGGCTGCTGCTCGCAGACCCGGATTTGTATCCGGCCGCCGATATGGCTTCCGTGGTAAAGGCGCTCTCCGTGCAGCCCGGCAATTACGTGGAACTCCGCGGGCCGGAGCTTGCGAAAGTAATTGTCGGCGAAAACAGAATGCCTGCCGACCGTGGCCGTGAGTGTGAAATCGTCGGCATGCCCGCTTTGGGCGCCGCCAAGGCCAAGGTGGAATTCCGTCAGGGAATCGCCGCCCGGAGTGCGGACTTCACCCGCAGGACCGGCGCGAAAATAACCGAATAAAAAACTGTCGTTCGGACAGTACGACTATCACCGGGGAGCCGGCCCGCGAGGCCGGTTCCCTTTTTAAATTCACCTACCATGACTGACAAGAAAATTTTACTGCTCGCGCTGCTGTTCCTTGCGGGCTGTGCCTCGGACCCGATGGAAGAGAGCGGCGGCAAGGAGGCTCCGGCGGCCGCCATGCGCAAAATCGTCAATGCTCCCGCGAATGCCGCGCGGGGCGAACTGCTGATCTATTTCGACGGCGATGCCGTCGGGGACGTCGAACAGACCGCCGTTGCTGCGGCGATTACGCGTACGGCGGTGACGCGCTCCGGGATAGCGCCCGTGGACGACATCTTCACACAACTGGGCGTCACTTCGCTGCGCCGCGTATTTCCCTGCAATCCGGTCGCCGAAGAGCGCACCCGCGCGGCGGGACTGCATAAATGGTATATCGTAACGTTCGGCGAGGAAGTCGATCTGGACGCAGCGGCACGGCGGCTCGCCGCCGTTTCGGAGGTGAGCTTCGTGCAGTTCAACACCAAACTGCAGCTGGCTTCGGACAACAGGGCCTGTCCCTACAGGGACGGTTCGGCGGCGACGCGCGCCGCCGCCGGAGGTTTCAACGATCCCGGCTACAAGGACCAGTGGCACTACAGCAACAACGGCGACAGAATATTTGCCGAAACGACGCGCGCCGGAGCGGATATCAACGTGGAGGAGGCGTGGAAACTCGCCGCGGGCGATCCGTCGCTGACCGTAGCGATCGTCGATCAGGGCATCAAGTACTCGCATCCCGATCTGGCGGCCAACATGTGGATCAACAAGGCCGAGCAGAGCGGTGCGACGGGCCGCGACGACGACGGCAACGGCTATGCCGACGACGTTTACGGCTACAACTTCGCGCTGGGCACGAGCCAGCTGACATGGGACGTCGAAGCTTATGACGACAAAGGCAAGAACATCGGCGATTCGGGCCACGGCACCCACGTCGCAGGTACGGTAGCCGCCGTCAGCAACAACGGCGTCGGCGTGTCGGGCATCGCGGGAGGCACGGGCAGGAACGACGGCGTGAAACTCATGTCGTGCCAGATATTTTCGGGCGGCGAGGGCGGTTCGGCCGCCGTTTCCGCCGAAGCGATCAAATACGCTGCCGACAACGGGGCGTCGATTCTCCAGTGTTCGTGGGGGTATCCGGCCGGAGCGGTCACGACCGACAACGCCTACGCCAGCGGGGCGCGGATCGAAAAGCAGGCGATCGACTACTTCATTGCGACGAAAAACAACGCCGTTCTCGACGGCGGACTTGTGATTTTCGCTGCGGGCAACGACGCCAAGGCCATGTCCGGTTATCCGGGCGCTTACCGCGATTACATTTCGGTCACCGCCTTTTCGCCCGACTATCTGCCGGCCTACTACACGAACTACGGTCCGGGCTGCAACGTCGCGGCTCCGGGCGGCGACGCCTATATCTCGCCTTCGGGAAGCAGCGCCGCGCAGGTGCTTTCGACGCTTCCGTCCGAGCTTTACCAGTCGGATTACGGCTATATGCAGGGCACCTCGATGGCCTGCCCGCACGTATCGGGCGTCACCGCGCTGGGGCTTTCCTACGCGCTGGCCAAAGGGAAGCAATATACGGTGGCCGAATTCAAATCGATGCTTCTGACTTCGGTGAACGACATCGACACCTACCTCGACGGCACCAAACAATCCCTGACCACCATGCAGCTGCGCAACTACCGCAAGCAGATGGGTACGGGAGCGATCGACGCCTACCAGCTTCTGATGCAGATCGAGGGCACACCCTGCCTGAAAGCGAAAGTCGGCGTACAGCAGCAGCTTTCGCTCGACAAGTACTTCGGCAAGGCTTCGGCGAACCTGACCTATCTCGGCGTCGAGATCTCGCAGGCTGACAGGACCAAGCTCGGTATTTCGGCGGAGCCGACCTTCGTGTCCGGGAAACTGAGGCTGCACTGCACCAAGCCGGGCGTGGCCCGAATAACGGTCAGGGCGGTTGCCGGAGGCAGCGGTCTCGGCACGGGGACATCGATGGGCGGCATGGAGATCGCCAAGGAGTTCGCCGTCATCGCCCGCGCGGTACAGACCGAAAACGGAGGTTGGTTGTAATATAAACGCATGAAGATTATGAGAAAGACTATCTATATCGTACTGGCCGCACTGGGCTTGTGTCTGTTCGCCGGCTGCGGATCGTCGGACAAGGAGAAGGTGTCGCCGCTGGTAAAACAGCTTGCAGGCGAATGGCAGCTCAAAACGTGGAACGGCGAAGCTCCGCGGGATTTCGATGCCTATGTCTCCTTCGGCGCGGACCGTTCGTTCGAAATATACCAACGGATCGAGCAGGTGGGCTACCAGAAGTATTCGGGAAAATACGAGGTCAAAAACGACGTGCTCGGCGGCGTATACAGCGACGGCAAGCCGTTCGGCAGCACTTACGACATCGCTTTCGACGAGTCGGGCAATACGCTGACGCTGACCAGCGCCACGGGCGTCGCGGAGACGGGCGTTTATGTGCGCGCCGCGATTCCCGACGGGGTCAAAAACGGAGCGGCCGTGATGAAGAGTTCCCGGACGGTTCCGATCCGGCTTTTATAGAACATCGCAGGAGGGATCGCTCCCCTCTGGCGCCATGTGCGGCATCGTTAGATGCCGCACATTTTTTATGCACTTTCCACCCGGTTTCCGGCTCCGGTTTCAGCCCGCAAGCATCCCGGAAAGGTTATACTCTGGTAACGTTCTTACCTGTTCGGTTATTTTCAATCAGTTGATCTTGAGTGAGTTGTTTGGTGTTTTCAGGTGGCCGTATAGTTGCAAAGGTGCCTGCGTTCGCGCCTTTTTCCGGCATCGAAAATCGAAAACGGTACTGAAGGTCAAACCATTGGGGATATCTGCAAACCCGAATAGAGGATGCTGGCTTTCTATTTTAAAATTAATTAAAATTAACGCTTATGGTAAAAAAAATCCTACTATCGTTAATTGGAGTACTTGTGTTTGCAGCGGGGGCATTCGCCCAAGCCAAACAAGTGCGCGGTAGTGTCGTTGATGAAAACGGAGCGGCCGTGATCGGCGCTTCGGTTATCGTCAAAGGTACGACCATCGGTGTATCCACCGATCAGCAGGGATTTTTCGTTATGAACAATGTTCCGGCGAAATCCGAGGAACTGCAAATCTCCTATTTGGGGTA
>OMFY01000499.1_pt1 | contig 22098 bp, 13 predicted proteins | sample 1645701 | NCBI WGS metagenome assembly OMFY01 (sample SAMEA103958111, study PRJEB25191) | human gut metagenome | biome: human-associated habitat [ENVO:00009003]; feature: intestine environment [ENVO:2100002]; material: feces | place: Germany | collected 2013/2015
CTTCTTCCAGCCAGCCGACGAGATGTAGATCTTCCCTTACCTCCTGCAGGGACAGATTGTTTCCCCGAATTAAATCCGCCAGTTTACCTCCCGCCTCCAGCAATGCTTTTTTTGCATCCTCTTCCGCATATTCCCGCTCTCCGAGCGAAATCTCCACCGGAATCTCCTTCTCGCACAGTCCGCGCACCCACACTTCCTGCTGCCGTTCCCCTTCTCCGTATGCATAGCGGTTCAGCCGGTTCCCATCTTCCAGCGCCCCATCCCGTTTTTCCACCAGATATCCCGCAACTGCCAGAATTATCCCCAAAAGAATGCATAAAACCTGCCCTGCTGTCCCACACTAAGCCCAGAAGCAATGCGTACACAATGCAGCAGATGGGAGTAACGACAATGGAGCAGATCAAAAAGTTTTTGCGCAGCAGGGGCTTTACACTGGCACTGCTGGCCTGTCTCGTCGCAGCCGCAGCGGCGGGCGTGTGGGCAGTGCGCACCGTGCGGGATGAACTGAAAAAGAGCTACGACGACCTGACGACCCCGCAGGAAGAACCTGCACCGGAGCCGCAGCTCACCCTTGACCCACAGGAGGACGATGTATGGCAGCAGCCCGTGACCGACGCCGCAGAATCTGCGGCAAATGTACCCAAGCCCGCATCCTCTGCGTCCTCTTCTGGGGCGCAGTCTGGCTCTGGTTTGGTGCACGAACCCTCCGCACTGCAGGGCGCATCCTCGCCTGCCAGCAGTTCAGCTGCGCCTGCCTCCACGCAGCCCGTCTCGGGCAGGGTCTTGAACGCCTACAGCGGCGATGAGCTGGTGTACAGCAGCACCCTTGGCGACTGGCGCACCCACAACGGTGTGGACTACGCCTGTGCGCAGGATGCACAGGTGTGTGCATAATAGCAACAAGTATAAGTCCACCAAACCACAGTGCAAGTATTGTGTAGAATGGTGAAGCACTTGTTCCATAGCTTTTAACAGCATATACCTGCTCTGTTGTTATATTTACAGGTGCAGAAAGAAAATCTCCCAAAGTATTGGCATCTGCATTTAACATCTCTGATAATAAACCATATGTATCCTGTTCAGTGATTGTGTTTAATGTATTAATTGCGTTATCAAGCTTTGTCTCAAGGTCACTGAGAAGCTCTTTAGTCTGAGTGAGTGAACCCGATGTAAGCTTAATTGCAGCAGACAGGTCTGCAACATCCATGTTCATGTCAGAATAAAGCTCTGTTAATGAACTCATAATGCTTTGAATCTGGGACATCTGGTTTGAAAGAGCAGATGATAATTCATTTAAAGATTCAGCGGAATTACCATTTACAAGTGCCTGTAAGGTTATTAACTGCTGCTGCTGTAACTGTAATTGTGTATAAACTTGCGGTGCAGCACTGTTTGAACTGCTGCTTATTGATGATGTAAGGTCAGTAATTGCAAGCATTGAGTTAAGAATTACATCGTATGTTGAAAGTGTAGTCCTTGCGGATGTAAGTCTGTTAATAACTGCATCCATAAGAGAACCGGTTTCTTTATCTGCATCTTTGATAACTGAGTCGCCAGTACCGGCAATTGTAGATACAATTGTATCTATAAATGTCTGGTTTACCTGCTGCTGAACTGCTGTTTTAGCCTTGTCTGTTATCTTAGGTGCAATAGCGTTTGCTTTCTGGTTACAGTAATATTTTAACTGAGGATGTTCCATGGAATCACTTAAGAAGCTTATAAGATTCTTGGAAAAATTCTCTGGAACAACGAGGGCTGCATAATACTCACCGCTGTATACGCCTTCGATTGCTTCATCTGATGAAGCAACAAACTGCCAACCGATAGTGTTATTAGTTTTAAGTGCATCAATTATGGTGTCACCGACATTAAGCTCCGTTCCTTCAAGAGACGTACCTTTGTCAACAGATACAACGGCAACTTTAATCCTGCTTGTGGAAGCCTGTCCATATGGATCCCAGTTTGACAGGATATTAAACCACGAATACAATGCAGGAATAACGGTAAGACCGATAATTACGCATAGTGCAATTACATTTGTTTTTATGTGGCGAAGGTCAGCCCGTATAATCTTAAATATATTTTTCATAACTGTACCTCACTTAAAAATGCTTTGATACTGTCTGTAAGAGAAGTATCAGCCTGTTTTTCCTTAATCTCAATATTGAGCTCATTGAGCTTTCTTGCGAGCTTGTCATCAATATAATCAATAACTATAAGATAAGCACAGAATATAAAAAGTGAGATTACCCAAAGAAGCAGATAAACAACCTTAGCTGTATCCATGGTAAACATAAGCACCATGAATACTAAGGGAATTATCATCATACATCTTAAGCAGACCTTTTTCTTGTGCTGGTTCTTAGCGTGCATATTTTCTGCAAATGCTGTGATTTCCGCAATAACAACATCTATATTAAAATCATCATTTTGCATAAATTCGTTTCTCCTTTACATAAAATGTGTTTCTTTCATACGGCGTTCGAAGAACTCGCGTACTTCAAGAAGTGACTTTCTGATTCCAAGTCCCAGAATAAGGGAAATAACAGCATAAGCGCATAATTTCACAAGAAATACAGCGTAATCACACTGATATAATCCGCTTATTGCCTCCCTCATGGCATTGATTGCATAAGGGAATGGGAAGTAAAGGTACACATTCTGGAAGAATTCAGGAAGAAGTTCTATTGGATAAGTTCCGCCTGAACCGGCAATCTGTAACACAATCATAACTACAGCAATAGCTTTTCCCAAATCACCAAATGTAAGAACAAGTGTATATATAAATAATGTAAATACAAAGCTTGTTATAGCGGCTGCAAGCCACAGCATGAATGGGTGGGTGCAGTCAATTTTTAAAATGTACAAATCACCAAGAACAACTACAAGAGCCTGAAGCTGTCCCATTGCAAGGAAGAGTAATGCACGGCCTATATATTTCTGATGTTCTGTGGCATCCTTGAATTCATCATCCTCATAGTCAACCTTTACTTTCATAAGGGCAACTAAAACAATTCCTCCGACCCAGAGAGCAAGTGTTGTATAGAAAGGTGTAACACTTGTTCCATAGTTAGTCTGCATATAGACGTAGATTTCTTCTACTTGTACAGGTTCTGACAGGAATGACGCTATTGACTGTGCGTCTGAGTTGATGAAATCCATTATCAGTTTATATGTAGAAGATGAACTTATATCTCCTACTGAACCGGATATGGTATCAAGTCTTTTGTTGAGAGAATCAAGTAATGTTTTTGTGCTTTCTAGAGTTGTATTAATATTTACAGATATATCACTTACTCCAAGAAGCATCTGCGAGATTCCATTAATATTGTCTCCGGCACTGCTTATATTAGCTGCAAGGCTGCTTACGGCATTCTTAATGGAAGCCTTAAGAAGGTTAACATTAGTTCTTATTACAGTCTGCATAATTGTCTGGCTCTTCTGGAGCTCTGTGCGGCACTGTTCAACAACAGACTTGATTAACTGATATTTTGCCTGAAGTGTTTCAGGTGAATCAGTAAGAATATCGGCACACTGCTGAACAAGGTTGTATGCGATATTCTCCATAGCGTTAACAGAAGCTAGAGCTGACTTTAGGGCGGTGATAACTGCCGGATCAATGCCATCTACTTTGCTGAGGGAATCAATAGCGTCTTCAAGAGCCTTATTCTGGTCTATAAGTTCCTTTAACTGTTTGTTGGCTTTACTAAGCTCAACGCCAGCCTGTCCGACATCAGTTATTGAAAGCTGTACAGCTTTATCAAGAGAATCAAGTGCACTGTCAGTTAATTCATTCATAGCTTTAAGCTGCGCATCAATCTGGTTTGCAATATCATCTGTGACATTATCAAGAGATTTATTGGCAATATCAGCAACATCAGTTGTTCCGGTAAGAACATCTTTAATCTGTGGAAGAACCTCCTGAAGTTTTGCAAGATTATCTGCCAGGTCTGAATTACTCTTAATAAACATGTCAATCATGGTATCGTAAGAATTAATATTGGCAGATACACTCTGTAAATCCTTAACTGTCTTTTCAATAATTGAAGGATCATTTTCAGCTATTTCGTTGAGTCCCTGCATAATAGTCTTAACACACACATCAATGAATTCGGAATTGATAGTGTTCTGAAGAGTGCTTTTTCCTGTATCTGTAATCTTGGAAGCAACAGCATTTTTCTTGGAATTCTCATAATATGTAACTGTTGGTGGATTAAGACCATTGTCAAGGAAGTCATACAGGCTTCGTGAAAAGTCCTCACCAACAACGATAACGGCATAGTACTTCCCGGCATTCAGTTTATTCATGGCTTCATCTTTAGTTTCCGGAAAACGCCAGCCTAATTTATCATTCGAATGAAGCTGTTCAACAATCTGTTCTCCCATATTGATAGTGGAATCATCAGATTCAGAGTAGCCTTCATCTTCAGAAACAATAGCAATCTGGACAGACGCAGTGTTTGCGTAAGGATCCCAGTTGGAATATATGTTAAACCATGCGTAAAGCGATGGAATAAGGCACAGACCAAGCGCAATGGCTAAAGCCAGAATATTCCTGCTAAGACCTTTCAAATCTTTTTTGAAAATCTTAAATATCATAACATTCCTCAATTCTTTAATTATCGTTTAAAACTTATATGTATTTTACTTAAGAAACTGGGGAAAATCAATACAGAGAGGATAAATCAGACATATTTAATAAATTAAGAAAGGACACGCATTTATGAACATATTGTATTGTGGAGATAAACCAATGCAGAAAGGGATTCTTTTATCTTCAATGTCTCTTATTAAAAATGTGGATGAACCGTTAAATATATATATACTCACGGTTGATTACATGGAAAAAGGTATTAATTACAAGCCGATTGATAAAGCATTTGCAAAATATCTGAAAGAAAAATTGAATAAATCGGACATTAAAGTGAATATCTTTCTTGTTGATGTTACAAGATATTTTGTTGAGGAGCTGCCGGAGGCAAATATGCAGAGCAGATTTACTGCGTGCTGTATGCTGCGCCTTTTTGCTGATAAGACAGATATTAAGGATAGAGTTCTTTATCTGGATACTGATGTGTTGTGCAGAAAAGATTTTAGGGATTTTTATTATCAGAAAATGGATGGCATAGAGATTGCGGGAGTTTCTGATTATTATGGCAGATGGCTTTTCGGTGATGGTTACATTAATTCCGGAGTAATGCTTATGAATATGAGGATGATAAGACAGAACGGGCTTCTGGAGAAATGTCGTGAACAGTGCATAAGAAAGGAAATGTTTATGCCTGACCAGACGGCGGTTAATACATTTGCAACAAGAGTTAATCTGTGCGGACGAAAGTTTAATGACCAGAGGAGGCTGCATGACAACACTGTTTTTCAGCATTTTACAACTACCTTCCGGGTGTTTCCGGTGATAAGGACTGTTTCAGTCAAGCCGTGGGAGATTGATAAAATGCATAATATACTTGGGCTTCATGAATATGATGAGCTTCTGGATTCTTATAACAGGGAGCATGAAGAGTACATGGCAGTTTCACGTATTCCTGTGTTTTTCTCGATTAATGAACAGTACGCACCATATCTGGCAGTGTGCCTTAAATCGCTGGCTGTACATGTGGCTTGTGATGAGCGTTACCGCATTATTGTTATGTGCGATAATGTGAAGAATATTACGATGATTCAGCTTCGTAATGTGATAAAGGATTATGAAAACATAGATATTGAATTCGTTGATATAAGAAAGAAAATGTACGAATATTCTGAAAGCTTTGGACAGACAGTTACTGACAGGCAGGAAAACAGGCTTTATTCAGGCGAGTTTACACTGACGATATATTTCAGGTTATTTATTGCAGAGCTTTTTCCAGAGCTTAATAAAGCTGTGTATATTGACTCTGATACCGTAATAAATGATGACATTGCAAAGCTTTATTCAGTTGATATGGGAGATGCAATGTTTGGTGCAGTAAGAGATACATTTGCAGGAAATAATACAATACTGGCTCATTACATTGAAAATGTAGTGGGAATAGAGCGGAATGAATATGTCAATTCAGGAGTGCTTCTTATGAATCTTGATAAGATAAGACAGGCTCATCTGGCAGACAGATTCTTAAAGCTTATGGCTGAATATCACTTTGACAGTGTTGCACCTGACCAGGATTATATTAATGCTATGTGTGCAAAAGAAATATATTTTCTTGATAAGGAATGGAATGTTATGCCTAACAAGGGCGGGGAGTATATAGCAAGACCGAAGCTGATACATTATAACCTGTTTGACAAGCCGTGGCATTACAGCGAGATTCCGTATGAGGAGTATTTCTGGCAGTATGCGGCGGAGTCAGGATTTTATCCGTTGCTGATTAAACAGCGCAAGCAGTATGGGGATAATGAAAGGAAAGCTGACCGTGAGAATTTAAAGAAGCTTCTTGCAAGGGCTGAGAATATTGCGGACGGTGATGGGGTTAAGTTTTCTGATGTTGTGGGAAGCAGATTTGTTGTGGATAGTGGTTTCGTGAAGGATAGCAGTGATGCTGCAAAATAAATTATGTCGGAGGAGATATGATTGGTGATAGGGAGCAGGTCTATGAAAATATTAGGACGGCTGTAAGCCTTAATCAGTTGAATTCAAAGGTTGAGCCGGGAGACCCTAAGCTGTTACGCGAAGATAAAGAAGCATTACTAAGACATTATATTGATTACCGCACAGCATATGGTTTTTGTGTGAAGAAATATATTGCAGAAGCTATATTTCATGCCGGGACTTCTGCGGTGGGGCTTATAACACAAGTTGACGGACTTGAGAATCTTTCTGGAATCAGAGGTCCTGCGATTGTAACATGCAATCATTTCAGCCCGTTAGACCCTGCAATTGTCAGGTTTGCAATGAGAAAAGCTGGATTCAGAAGAATAAGTATTGTTAATCAAGATACTAACCTTGCAATGAAAGGTTTTGTCGGGTATATGCAAAAATATTCCGACACAATGCCCGTAAGCAGCCTGAAATGGTTTATGCAGACAGAATTTCCTGATCAGATTAAGAATGCACTTGATGAAAACAAACTTGTGCTTATATATCCTGAGCAGGAAATGTGGTTTAATTACAGAAAGCCACGCCCATGCAAAAGAGGTGCATATCTGTATGCGGTAAAGTTTAATGTGCCGGTGATTTCGCTGTTTGTTGAACAGCAGGTTAAAAGTACACATTTGCACACATTCAGGGTACATGTCCTGCCAGTAATATATCCGGACAGACAGCTTGATGAAAGAACAGCAAGTTTAAGAATGCAGCACACAGACTATGAGCAGAAATGTGCTGCATATGTCATGGCATATGGAAAGAAGCTGACTTACGATTTTGAAGAGGGAGATATTGTAGGAAGATAAAAGCATTTGACGCGGAAAGAATTGAAGTGTATATATATTTGAAGAAATTACAAAGATTGAGAGGAAAATGTATATGAAGATACATTCAGTGGCAGTACTTGGAGCAGGAGCGGTCGGCTCTTATGTTATATGGGGACTTTCAGAAAAGAAGGATATAAGTTTAAGCGTTATTGCAAAGGGCGAAAGAGCGGAAAGACTTAAGGCAGAAGGCTGTCTGATTAATGGAAAGACATACCACCCGGAGGTATTGACCCCAGAGGAAGCAAAAGGTGTTGACCTTCTTGTTGTATCATTAAAATACGGCGCACTTGCCGGGGCGTTAGACGACATTAAGGCAGCTGCTGGTGAGAATACGATTGTCATGAGCCTTATGAATGGTGTTGACAGTGAGGAGATTATTTCTGGCGTTATAGATAAATCACATATTATGTATTCACTTATAAAGGTGGCGTCACACCGCGAAGGTAAGGAATATGTGTTCAATCCTGAGACTACAATAGGCATTATATATGGAGAGGAAACTGCACCATTTGAGAGTGAGAGAGTTGCGGCAATAAGAGATTTATTTGATGGAACAGGACTTAATTACAGAGTGACTGAACATATCAAAGAAGAGATATGGAGCAAGTATAGACTTAATATCTGTAACAATCTTCCGCAGGCTATTATTGGAGCAGGTGTTGGCTGTTATACTGACAGTGAGCATATGAAAGCAATCAGCGAAGGATTACGTAAGGAGGTTGAAGCAGTAGCTCTTGCCAAAGGCATTGATATGAGCAGGTGTGCAGATAACTCAAGCCGAGGAAGCGCTGTTCCGCCAACAGCAAGATATTCAACACTGCAGGATATTGACGCTGGCAGACACACAGAGATAGATATGTTCTCCGGCGCAATGATGCGCATGGGGAAAGAACTTGGAATTGATACATCATATAATGAATATACATATCACATCATCAAGGTACTTGAAGAGAAGAATGATGGCATGTTTGATTATGATGAGAATAGTGAGGCTGTGACTTATTCTAAGTAGTGGCAGACGGATTTAGCAGGCATGTGGGGTACAATACAGAAAATATAAGATATTAATCATGGCGCAGCCTTTTTAAGGGCTGCGCTTATTGCTTCTATAAAGACGGAATATGTATATCTGTTGGCTGAATCATAGGTTATGTTGGTTGTGCCGGCTTCCATGACTTTAGCAGCAACTTCATCAAATGAAGTTGTGAGCTTAGGGTACATAGTTGTGATTGATTCAGAAAGATTAACAAGCTCAATGCTGTTAATGTTAGAGGAATCAACTGTGACCTGGATATCAACGGGGTTGCCGTCTAACAGAATAGAGGCGGTATATACTCCGGGGCAGAATTTAGGAGCGTCGGCATTATCAAGGGGTGTCTCAATATTAGAAGAAGCAGAAGCATTTACAGTGCTGCTCTTAGGTTTAGTAGTATTCCTGGAATTATCAGAACTATTGCTGCCAAGACGGATAACAGCGAATATAATAAAAGCTATTATAATAGCAGCGATAACCGCTCCAATAAGGAGCTTTTTAAATGGAATAACAACAATTTTAGTCTGACTCATCACAAAGAAACCTGCCCTTCATATTCATTATTACAAAATATATGGTATGGAGTGGGAGATTATGATTAAAATGTGGTATATTAAATACAAATGTATTGGATAGTGTAAAATGGCACATTAAATTAATGCATAGCTTGAAAAACCTACTAAATTGTTAAATATGATGAAATGGTAGGTTTATGAAGAGGTGAATGATTATGAACAGTAAATTTATCAAAACATTTGCAGTAATAGTGATTATATCGGCAGGCATGACAGCGTGTGGACAAAAGAAAAATGTCACAACGGATGATGTATCAGAAAAAGAGATGGTGAACATACACGAGACTGCAGCACAGGAAATTATAACACAGGAGATTACAACTGAAAAAGAACCAGAAGATGACGAATATGTTCTTGTAAATAAATACATACCGGATATATATGTCGAATTGATGTATGCAACAGACAATAACTTTACAGGTGTCAGAATATATGATTTCACAGACGCATACCTTCGATACGGAACAGTTAAGAAGCTTGCAAATGTGCAGAAAGAACTGAAAGAACAGGGGTACAGCTTAAAGATTTGGGATGCATACAGACCGTTTGAGGCACAGCAGAAATTATGGGAAGTATATCCGGACCCTAATTATGTGGCAAATCCGGCTAACGGAATGAAAAAGCATAATCTTGGAGGAACAGTGGATATTACAATGGTTGCTGCTGATGGAAGTGTTATATCAATGCCGACAGAATTTGATGATTTCTCTCTAAAAGCAGATAGAGATTATTCTGATATAGAAGATGAAGAGGCTGTGAAAAATGTGATGATTCTACAGAATGCTATGGAAAATAACGGATTTACAGGCTATCAGGGAGAATGGTGGGACTATTCGGATACGGTGGAATATGAAGCGGTTGATTTCGAACCATGATGAGACATGATATGAAAAGGTGCATTATGGTAAAGCAAATGATGGTAAAGTCTATTATAGAAAGATTAGGGGAGTAACACATGTCATTACAATTAATTCTGGGAAGCTCAGGTGCGGGTAAATCGCACTATCTGTATACGCATATAATTGAAGAGTCAATGAAGAATCCTGACAGGAATTATATAGTTGTTGTGCCGGAGCAGTACACTATGGCAATTCAGAAAAGACTGGTGTCCATGCATCCAAGAAAAGGAATACTTAATATAGATGTTGTGAGCTTTGAAAGGCTTGCGTATAAAGTATTTGAGGAAGTGGGTGAGGATAATCTTGAAGTCCTTGATGATACAGGAAAGAATCTGATTATTAAAAGAGTTTTAGAGCAGAACAAGGACAGATTAAAATATTTTGGAAGTAATCTGTCTAATACAGGATTTGTGTCAGAGATGAAGTCTGTTATATCGGAAATGCTTCAGTATGATATCAAGCCGGATGTTATGCAGGATGCGGCAGGTGCAGCATACAGTGATTCAGAGGGAAGTGCAGCACTTCAGTATAAGCTTGATGATATAGTACTTGTATATAACGCATTTGCAGAGTACATAGACAAGAATTATATAACTAAAGAAGAAATACTGGATAAATTATGCAGCAAGGTTACAGAGTCAGAGAGAATAAAGAATTGCGAGATAGTATTTGACGGGTTCACAGGTTTTACTCCGGTTCAGTACAATTTAATGACAATTCTTTTATCAATGTGTCCGAAGATATATGTTTCTCTGACAATTGATTCATCTGAGCGTGAAAATTCAGTAAGAGGCAGGGAAGAACTTTTTTTCATGAGTAAGGACTGCGTATCAAAGCTTTATAAGATATGCGATGAAGAACATGTGAAAGTCCTTGAACCTGTGTATATTGCAGGAAAAGCAGTACCGGGAAAGAATGTAATTGTAAATGTTAATTCAAGATTTAAGAATTCAGAAGAACTGGATTTCCTGGAACAGAATCTTTTCAGAAACAATTCGGGAAGATTTAATAAGAAGACTGACAATATCGTTATATATGAGGGAGCTGTTGCCAAGGAAGAATTAACATTTGCAGCAGGAGAAATAATAAGACTTACAAGACTGTGTGGATACAGATATAACGAGATTGCGATAGTTACTGCGGACATGGATGGCTACGGCAAACTGGCGGCTAATATATTAAAGCAGAACGATATACCATATTTCTTAGATTACAAGCGCCATGTGACGGACAATCCATTTATTGCGGCAATTAACGGTGCACTTGGAATAATAGAGAATAATTACAGCTATGACAGCATATTAGGATTCCTAAGAACCGGAATGAGCGGAATGGAGCGCGAAGATATTGATCTGTTAGACAATTACTGTGTTGCAGTTGGAATCAGAGGCAGGGGAAAATGGCATGAACCATGGATAAGAAAGTTCAGGGGAACAGTCAATAATACTGACCTTGAGAAGCTTAATTCACTAAGAACAATGATAACGGATATGTTGGATCCATTGGAAGAAGTGCTTAAGTCAAAGGAATCTGATGTTGCAGATATGGTAAAGGCTCTTTACGAATTCCTTGTGCGTGAAGATATGGAGCAGAAGGTAAGTGTGCTTAATGACAGCGAGTACACTGGTGATGAATATGCGCAGTTATATAAGAAAGTTATAGAAGTATTAGATAAAATGTATGCCCTTCTTGGAAGCGAGAAGGTTGGTATTAAAGAATTTAACAAGATACTTGCGTCAGGATTTCAGGAGATTAAGATAGGACTTATTCCGCAGACCAATGACTGTGTTGTTATCGGAGATATAGAAAGAACCCGTCTAGACAATATCAAGGTCATGTTCTTTGTCGGAATCAATGACGGCAATGTACCTAAGAGGGCTGATTCAAGAAGCGTTCTGTCAGAAAGCGACAGGGAGTATCTTGAGGATAAGGGAATAGTTATGTCAGCTTCCGTGAGGGAGAAAGCATTTACACAGAGATTCTATCTGTATCTTATTATGACAAAGAGTGCGGAGAAGCTTTACATGTCATATGCGGTAAAAAACAGCGAGGGTGCGGCGCTGATGCCTTCATATATTATAAGAAGCATGAGAAAAATGTTTTCACATTGCCTTAAGTTATCTTACAAAGACACGGCACAGCAGAATTCATATGTGACAATACCGCGGGCGGCTAACAGCTTTGATAATACTGAAATTGCTGCAAATGTAGATGAGGATATTATTGATTCACTTACTGGCGGCAGGCTTGTCGGAAGCGTCACATCTTTTGAGAACTTTGCAGAGTGTCCATTGAGATATTACTTAAGGTATGGAGTTGATTTAAAGGAAAGGGAAGAATTTACATTTTCACCAGTAAACTTTGGCGTCGTACTGCATGCGGTTATCCGTGAGGTGTGCGACGAAATCAAGAAAAACGGTGAGTCGTACTATCTGATATCAGAGGAGAAGCGCCGCGAGATGGTAAAAAGAAGTGTCGCTGCAATTACTGACATATACCAGAACAGTATCCTTAAGGATTCAAGCCGTAATTCATTCATGATTAAGCGGATGGAAGACCTTGCAGACCGCACTGTATGGGCGATGGGTGAACAGTTAAAATGTGGTGATTTCGTGCCATTTGTATTCGAGCATAAGTTCAATATGGAAGTCGGGGACGGAGACAGAAAGCAGCTTATGAGTGGAACAATTGACCGTGTTGACATATGCGAAAACGGCACAGATGTATATGTAAGAATTATCGATTACAAGACAGGAAAGAAGGATTTCAACATAGTAAAGACCTACTACGGAATTGATATCCAGCTTATGGTCTACATGGAAGCGGCAATGAAGCTTGTGGCGAAGATGCGTCCGGGTAAAAATGTGATTCCTGCCGGAGTGTTCTACTACAACATAAGTGACCCGATTGTATCTGCGACAACAGAGAGTGCAGATGAGATAGAGGATAAGATTAAGGGTGAACTGCGTCTTAAAGGAATGGTTAATTCGGATAAGGATATTGCCGAGAAGATGGACAATACCGAGGGTACATCACTTAATATTCCGGTTAGCAGAAAGGCTGACGGCGGATTTGACTCACGAAGAAGTAAGGTGATGAATACAGAGCAGTTTAATATGCTTGGAAGATTCGTTGATGTAAGGGCGGTTGATACCGCGGATAGAATTGCAGGTGGTGATATCAGGAGAAGTCCTTATAAAGACGGACAGTTTTCAAGCTGTGACAGATGTCCTTATGGGGCAGTGTGTGGATTTTCAGTGGATTTGCCAGGCTGCAATTACAGAAAATTAAAGAAATTCGATGATGAAGTGTTATGGAATAATATAAAGGAAGGGGTTGATGAGAATGGAAAGAAAATGGACACCGGCGCAGAAGAGCGCGATTGATACAAGAGACTGTAATGTGCTTGTTTCGGCGGCTGCCGGTTCAGGAAAGACTGCTGTTCTGGTAGAGCGAATCATTTCCATGATTACAGACCCTGACAAGAATATAGATATAGACAGGCTGGTTGTTGTTACATTTACAAAGGCGGCAGCAGCCCAGATGAAAGACAAGATAAGAAAAGCACTTGATTCAATGCTTGACGAGAATCCGGGGGATGTGAACCTTTTAAGACAGATAACACTGCTTAACAACGCACAGATAACAACTATAGACAGTTTCTGTCTATGGATAATCAGAAATCATTTTCCAGAGGTTAATCTGGACCCGGGGTTCAGGATAATGGACGAGGGTGAGAAGAAGCTTATTGAAAATGATGTGTTGGAAGATGTGCTTGAGGAATTCTATGCCGAAGCAGATGAAGAATTCTTTAATCTTGTTGATGCATTTGGCATGGGACGGGACGATTCAGGGCTTGTGAGCATTATAGATAAAATATACCGTTTTTCAAGAAGTAATCCGTGGATTGATGAGTGGTTTGACGAGTGCATGTTAGTTTATGATGATGAGACTTACGATAATCCTGCAATTAAGGAGCTGTATGATTCAATTAAAAATGCACTTCTTGATTACCGTGATAAATACAACAGATTAGTAGATATCTGTTCTGAGCCGGCAGGACCTGCAGCATATACAGGTGCTTTGCAGTCTGACCTGCTTGGAATTAATGAGATGATTAATTCACAGGATTTTGGAGAGCTTGGCAGAAGGATAAGAATATTTTCATTTGAAGCTCTGTCAAGAAAGAAGGATGCAGGAGCAGACCCGGATATTAAGGAATATGTTAAGGGGCAGCGAAAGTTGTTTAAAGATTACATAGGACGGCTTAATGATAAGATATTCTTGAAAGATGATGAGGGAATATTTGCAGACATGCAGGGGGCAGGCATCCAGATACGGACTTTACTTAAAGTGGCAAAGGTGTATGCCAAGCGTGTTTCAGAGGTGAAGCGAGAGAAGGGCATAATTGATTTTAATGACATGGAACATCTTGCACTTTCAATACTTGTAAAGAAAGAAGACGGAAAGCTTGTATATACAGAGACTGCCGACAAGCTTGCGAACAGATTTGAAGAGATACTGATAGACGAGTATCAGGATTCCAATCAGCTGCAGGAGGTTATTCTTAATGCGGTGTCAAAGACGAGACTGTCAGGTGAGAATAACAATATATACATGGTTGGTGATGTAAAGCAGAGTATATACAAGTTCCGTCTTGCCTGCCCGGAGCTTTTCATAGAGAAGTACGATACATACGGCGAGACTGGCGATAATGTTAGAATTGAATTACAGAAGAATTTCCGAAGCCGGGAAAATGTACTTGAGTGTGCCAATGATGTGTTCAGTCATATCATGAATAAGAATTTTTCAGGAATCGGGTATGACGAATCTGTAAGGCTTAATGCGGGGTTTCCATATCCTGAATACAGTGACAGTAATTATGGTGATGAAGCCAACAAGAGTACAGATGTAATTCTTATATCTTCAGAGAATGAAGAAGAGGCGACAACAAGAGAGCTTGAGGCAGACAGGCTTGCAAAGCTGATTGAGGGAATAGTTTCTTCTAGCGTAAATGTGTATGATGCAGATGAAAATATATACAGACCGGCAGAATACAGGGATATTGTAATTCTTACAAGGTCAGTTACAGGCTGGGCGGATACATTTGCAGATGCCCTGATGGATAGGGGGATACCGGCGTATACAGATTCGTCAACAGGATATTTCAGCGTGCGTGAGATACAGGTAATCTTAAGCATGCTTACGATAGTAGATAATCCGGTTCAGGAGATAAGCCTTGCGGCGGCGATGATGTCTTATTTTGGAGGATTTACGGCAGCGGAGCTTGGAATGGTGAGAAAGCTTGGCAGAGAGCATGTAGATAAGAATGTGCATAATAATCTGTATGAACATTTGAAAGCGGTTGCAGTGCTTGGCGGAGCAGATAAGATACAGGAGACGGATGTTAAGCAGCTGTCCGGCAAATGTGCATTATTCCTTGCAAAGCTCACAGAATACCGAGACAAGAGCAGTGTTGAGTCACTATATGATCTGTGTTGGGAGATGATATATGATTCAGGCTACTACGATTATGTGGGAACAATGCCTGCCGGAGCGCAGAGACAGGCTAACTTAAATGTCCTGCTGGAAAGAGCAGCGGGATATGGAAAGTCAAGCTATTCTGGTCTGTTTAATTTCTTAAGATATATTGAAAGACTTAAGAAGTTTGACGAAGATTTTGCAGAGGGGGCTGCCAGTCTTGATAATGAGAATCTTGTAAGAATTATGAGTATCCATAAGAGTAAAGGCCTTGAATTTCCTATTGTAATACTTGCTGGGGCGCATAAGAACATTAACTTTATGGATGCAACAGCACCGGTGCTTGTAGACCAGAACTTAGGAATTGCAGTTGATTATGTTGACCTTGAAAGAAGAACGAAGACACCTACTATTATTAAAGGTGCTATGGCAAGAAGAATTGTAAGGGAGTCGATAGCTGAGGAAGAGAGACTTCTCTATGTTGCAATGACAAGAGCAAGGGAAAAACTGATAATTACCGGAGTTGTAAAAGATGCAGACAAGACACTTGATAAATACAGGGGAAGTGCAAAGCAACTTGCAGCAGATGGAATGTTGTCTTTCGCGGACAGTGAGAATATAAAGAACTATCTTGATATGATAATGCCAGTGTGTCTTATGGATTCAGATAAATTGAAAGGCAGCTTTAAAGTGATGGTTGATGCCGGAGAGGATTCTTGGGCTGATGTGGATGAATCCGGGGAGATGGCTGGTGAAGCGAATGCTGTTAGAATCGGGGGACTGGCTGATGAAATTATGGAAGCTGTGTCTTATCCTTTATTAGAGGAGCTTCCAGAGTATGTTCCTGATGATAACGCAGCCGGAAGGATGAAGCTGACGGTTTCGCAGCTTAAGGCTATGCAGGCGGATGATGATTCAGAGGAAAATGCTTACATGGATGAATCTGTGAAGACAGCACTTAAAAAGGAAGAATGTGATGAGACAAACAGCATAATTCCAAAGTTCATAAGCGGTGAGGAAGTTAAGCTTGCTGCTAATGAGCGTGGTAGCGCATATCACAGGGTTATGGAATGTCTTGACTATTCAGTAAGTGTGAACCTTGATGGAGTTAAAGCAGATATTAACAGAATGTTAGAAACAGGCAAGATGAATGAATTACAGGTGAAAAGTGTCAATCCGTGGGATATATATACATTTGTACAATCAGATACAGGCAGGAGAGTTGCAAATGCGGTGAACTGTGGCAGTGTCAGAAGAGAACAGCCTTTTGTATTTGAGTACGAAGGACAGCTTATACAGGGTATAATTGACTTGTGTTTTGAAGAGGACGGAGAACTTGTGATTGTTGATTATAAGACTGACAGGGTTATGAAGGGCAAAGCGGGGGAAAAAGAGCTTGTCAAAAGATACGCAATCCAGCTTGATTACTATGCAAAAGCGCTGGAACAGCTTACCGGAAAAACTGTAAAAGAAAAAATTGTATATTCATTTACTTTAGGAAAAGAAATAATGTGTTAAAATTACGAAAAATTTTCTCTAACATGTAAAATGCGGTTGAAAATATTGTACAATAATGGTAATATAAACATGATTTGTGAATAAAACATATCAAATTTGCACAAAAATGTGCATAAAATGGAAAAGGAGAGGAAAAATGAAAAAGCAAGTAAAAAAGTTTATGAGTGCATTACTTGCATGTGTAATGGTGGCAGTGTCAGTTATAGTATTTGACATGAATCCAGTACATGCAGCTTCTGGCGCAATAACAGAAGCATCAGGCTGGCTTGAGACAGCATATGTTAAATGGACACCTGTAACAGGAGCTACAGGTTACAATGTATATGTTAAGTCTGCAAGTGCCTCAGATTCAGCTTATGTCCAGTTGGACGATGAGCTTATCAGAAAGTATCCATCTTACATGAGAGCGGATGCTGTAGGATTAAAAGCAGGCGATTATGTTATGAAGATTGTTCCGCTGAACAATGGCAAGGAGAATACATCAGCTGCTATCGTTTCAGATAAGCTTACTGTAAATGCACATGACAGAAGCGGATTTACATTTTCAAGTAATTCACCGGTAAAGAATGGCGTTGGTGCATATAACAACGATGGTACATTAAAGTCTAATGCATCTGTTCTTTATGTTACAGAAGCTAATAAGAATACAGTTAAGATGAAGATTGGTAACACAGAATATACAGGTGTAGCAGCTATTACACAGGCAATTAAGGCTAAGAATAACTGCCAGCCAGTTGCTATCCGTATTATAGGTCAGGTTACATTAAGCGGACTTGCCTGCAAAGATGTATCATCAGCATATGCAATTGGTGTTAAGGGAGCAGCTAACGTAACATTTGAGGGTATTGGTGATGATGCTACTTTATATGAAGCAGGTGTGGCTGTATTCCAGTCAACAGGCATAGAAGTAAGAAACCTTGGTCTTATGAACTGGGGCGGTGGAGGCGACGGAGATGGTATATCTCTTAAGCAGTCACGTGGTGTATGGGTACATAACAACGATGTGTTCTATGGCAATGCTGGTTCAGATGGTGACCAGGCTAAGGGCGATGGCTCTATGGATTTAAAGGATAATTCTCAGTATGTGACAGTATCTTACAATCATTTCTGGGATTCAGGAAAGATGTCACTTTGTGGCATGAAGTCAGAGTCAGGTGAGAACTGGATTACATATCACCATAACTGGTTTGACCATTCTGATTCAAGACATCCTCGTATCAGAACAATGTCAGTTCATGTATATAATAACTACTATGATGGTAATTCTAAATATGGTGTAGGCGCTGCAAAGGATAGTGAGGCATTCGTAGAGGCTAACTATTTCAGACATTGTAATTATCCAATGCTCAGTTCAATGCAGGGAAGTGATGTTCTGGCAGGTGGAATATTCTCAGGAGAGAATGGTGGTGTCATCAAGGCATACAACAACTATATGGAAGGTCAGAAGTCTGTTATATATGCTAATTCGGATGCTGGTACAACAACTGCAAGTGCAACTGATTTCGATGCATATCTTGCAACATCAAGAAGTGAAACAGTACCTTCAACTTATAAGGCAAAGCAGGGTGGAAAGACATATTCTAATTTTGATACTAAGGTTGATTTAGGTGTTGATACTGCTGATATTGATGCACCTGCAGATGTTCCTTCAATTGTAACTAAGTATGCAGGACGTATTATGGGCGGAGATTTCAAGTGGACATTTGATAACAGTGTTGATGATACAAGCTATTCACTCAACAGGCCATTAAAGGATAAGCTTAATGCATACAAGACATCTCTTGTATCAGTAGGTGGTGGAAGCGTATCTGGCACTTCACATACACATACATATGGTGAGTGGGTAGTTGTTACACCTGCAACAGAGACAGAAGAAGGTCTTAAGAGCCGCACATGTACAGGATGTGGTTATAATGAAACAGCAGTTATTCCAGCTATTGGAAAAGATACACCTGTTACACCTGACACACCGGTATCAGGAGATGCAAAGGTACATAACTTTACAGAATCAGGAACAACAAGTGACTTCTATAGTATTACAGGAAGCATAGCAACAAATAAAGGTACAGCAACATACAACGGTCTTACACTTACAAAATGCCTTAAGATGGAGTCATCAACAAGTATTAAGTTCACAGCACCATCCGCTGGAAAGCTTACACTTGTATTTGGAGAAAGTGGTAAGAATGTAAAGATTAACGGAAAAAAGAACGCATCAGATTCTAATTGTATAGTAACAGTTGATGTTGCAGCTGGAAGTGTAGAGATAACAAAGGGAGATACAATGAATCTCTACTATATGGTATATACACCATCTGGAACATCAGAGACAACACATACACATAAGTATGAGTCAAAGATAACAAAGCAGGCAACATGTACAGAGGCAGGAGTGCTTACATATACATGTACATCTACAACAGGAACATGTGACAAGAAGACATACACAGAAACAATCCCAGCAAAGGGACACAGCTTCAGTACAGAGTGGACAGTAGATGTTGAAGCAACAGAGACAACACCAGGAAGCAAGAGCCACCATTGTACAGTATGCGGAGAGAAGACGGATGTTACAGAAATACCTGCAACAGGACCAAAGTATGATGCAGAATATTATGCACCAGTGTTTGATGCAGAGTATTATCTTGCAACTAATCCGGATTTAAAGGAAGCATTTGGAGATGATGCACAGAAAGCACTTGCTCACTTTGTAGAATATGGAATAAAGGAAGGTCGTCAGGGCTCAGCAGAATTTAATGTATATTCATACAGAGCAAGATATGCAGACCTTGATGCAGCATTTGGAGATGATTTAGCAAGCTATTATACACATTATATAGAGTATGGAAAGGCAGAAGGAAGAAATGGCGCGCCAGAGAAGACATATACAGTAATCTTCAAGAAGAATGGAGAAGTTGTAAAGACAGAGATAGTAAAGGAAGGCGAGTCAGCAACGGCTCCAGCAGAAGTAGAGTCAGAGAATGGTTTTGAGGGCTGGGATAAAGACTTCACAAATGTAACATCAGATATGGAAGTAAATGCAGTTTATGGCTTTCTTGTATATAATGGTGTAGATTACTCACCGGTATTTGATGGAAAATATTATCTCGGATTATATGCAGACCTTAAGGCAGCATTTGGAGAAGATGAAAAATCAGCATTTGAACATTTTGTGAATTATGGAATAAAGGAAGGTCGTCAGGGCTCAGCAGAATTTAATGTATATTCATACAGAGCAAGATATACAGATTTAGATGCAGCGTATGGAGATGACTTAGAGAAGTACTATATGCATTATATAATGTATGGAAAATCAGAAGGAAGAAATGGTGCTGCTGAAAAGTAATTAGCAAGATAAGGTAATAATTAAAGAAAGACACAGCCGGGTTAAATTGTTTAAGCCGGCTGTGTTTTTTAAAAGTTATGTATGGTCATTATTAAACTTTGAAAAATCAATATTCATATTTTCCCAAGGAATTCCTTTGAAACATCCCTTGATATATTTAAACATTAAATTATAATCAGATTGTATACGGATGTTGCTATCTTTGATTGAAGCGTGTGAAATAAGTTAGTATATTATACTATAATATTTCTTCCCAAGCTGCTGCTTCAGATTCTGCGGATAAACTTTATCTGGATTAATCCCAGCATCAACAGCCAGTTTCTTAATCAATCTCCATATATTAGATCTTTCAAGAGGGGTGCCTTTTCTAGTACAGAAAATCACCCCAGTTATTATTACTTCATGGTCTATATATTCATATAAGCCATCCAATAAATCATCTGGAATTCTGATGTTATATTCCTCACTGTTACGTATAACAGTAATTTTTCCCGTTTCTAAAGAGTGTATAGTAAGGTATTGTAATTCGTTTAATCTTATATCTGTATTTCCAAGGACTTGAATTAACATAGCTATTCTATAATCGTTATTGTTTATAGCGGTTTTAAGGAGTTGGTTATATTCATCAACTGTAAGCAAGTCAGAAGCTGTTGATTCAGTCTTAGATTTCTTAAGATTAACGCAGTGAATATCATTTCTTCCTATAAAATTACAAAATGTGTTTATACATGATATAATTATATTTATGCTGCTTATACTGTAATCAGCATTTTTAAGAATCTCAATATATTTATCTGCAGTATCCTGAGATATTGGGTAACAGTTATCAGAAAGAAAGATTTGAAATCTTCGTATATCCCGCATATATTTATCAAGAGTTGTTCTGCTCTTATTCTCATTTATAAGGAATTCTTCAAAACTATTAATATCGGTATTAGTGATTTTATTATTCATGGGAAATCTCCAGTTATTGTAATTTGATTTTTGCATATTCCTGTGAAGTGATTTTATCTATTATTTCTAGTCCGACACGAACACGCTTAGGTTGATGCCACAGATATACTTCTATATCAGCAATTCTCTTATGCCTGTCAATTTTCTTAACCATATCAGACCTTCCGCTAAGAGGCCCTTTATATATCATTAATTGATCATCTACAATATATCCATATGACATAGCAATATAGTTATACTCGTCCATAAGCTGACGGAGATATTGTTCTTCTTCTTTGTTAAGGGCATTGAAATCCCCACCTATGCGGACAGGAGAAACTACATTAGGTATACGCCAGAGAAGTTTTTCAAGAGTCTTGGAATCTGAATCGCTCTCTATATGAGAAAAGTGGTAGTAGCCTTATCGGTGATACTGATAAAGCATTATATTTTCATGTAAGTAAGAACATATTTGATGTTGGAATCAAGATAAACTATTACAATATTATGTAATTATTGCGTATGAACAAGTTTTATGATAATATTTATTTAGTTGGAAAGTGAAAATGATTGTCGGATTAATATAATTTACATATTTTCAGGAGTAGCATTGCTATGATTATGATTGAATTAATTCGATTTATTGTAAATGTGTGATTTAATTGATAGAGAGGTTGATTAGACCTCTCTTAAAGTTTTACGTGGAAATTGCCTGATTGTATATAAATTATTAGTGACATTTAATTCTATGAGATTATAGAGCTTTTTATTATACGAGGAGATTTTAATTGAAAAGGATAGAAAAAATAAAAAAATTACAAACATTACCATGGTATGCATTACACAATATTGCTATAAAAAAAGGAATTGATGAGAATGAAGTTAATAATAAAGATAAAAATC